>Ga0070708_100000250_pt1 | contig 40164 bp, 39 predicted proteins | sample KBSK5503metaG_FD_65469 | JGI IMG/M metagenome (GOLD analysis project Ga0070708, IMG submission 65469) | Corn, switchgrass and miscanthus rhizosphere microbial communities from Kellogg Biological Station, Michigan, USA - KBS K5-50-3 metaG | ecosystem: Host-associated > Plants > Roots >... | reverse complement strand
GTGCGCTTTGCCGTGGCGAAGCGGGATGTGGATGCCGTGGAGGTCAGCGCCGGATCGTGTGGGTCGATTAAGGTGTCGAGAGGGGTTAAATTTAGTAGTTGCATAGACTTGGTGGAAGGAGCATGGTGCAAAAAAACGCGGGTCAGGAGGTCCCTGGCGCCAAAAAGAATCTCCTGAACTTGCTCCCTTCTGACGCGGAGGAGCGGTTGCGGGCGTTCGCCGTCGAACAGGGCGAAAAGCCGTTTCGCGGCTCTCAGGTCGCCAGGCATCTATGGCAAAGCCCGGTCGACAGTTTCGCGGCGATGACCGATGTCCCGGTCGCGTTCAGAAATCTTCTGGACGCGTATTTCTCGATGCCTCGCCTGACTCTGGCCATGCGACAAACTTCGATTGACGGAACGGAAAAGTTTCTGTTCCGACTCGAGGACGGCGAATTCATCGAGACCGTCGCCATTCCGGAAGGCTCGCGCCTCACGCTTTGCATTTCATCGCAGGCCGGCTGCGCGTTGCAGTGCGCGTTTTGCGCTACCGGTGCCATGGGCTTCACCCGCAATCTCCAGATGTTCGAGATCGCCGGTCAGGTGCGCGAGATGCGTCTGCTCTCGCCGCCGAAGCAGGTGACCAACATTGTCTTCATGGGGATGGGCGAGCCACTAATGAACTGGAAGGCAGTCGATCCGACATTGACGGTGTTGAATTCTCCTGCCGGACTCGGCATCGGCGCGCGTCACATCACTGTGTCGACAGTCGGCGTGCTGCCGGGAATCGTCGCCCTCGGTGAACGCCCCGAGCAATTCAGGTTGGCGATCTCGATCCACGCTCCGAGCGACAAGATGCGCCAGTCGTTGATGCCGATCAACACGAAGTATCCGCTGGCGAGCGTCATCGAAGCGGCGAAGGTCTTCGACCGGCGAGTCACCTTCGAGTACGTGATGCTCGGCGGCATAAACGACGCGGCCGAGCAGGCGGTTCAGCTCGCCGAGCTGGCTCGCGAATGCAAAGCGTTCGTCAACCTGATACCGCTCCATCCCGGCGGGGCCGGCAACTTTACACCGAGCTCGCGCGAGCAAATTCAATGGTTCGCGCGACGGCTGCGAGCCCAGGGTATTGAAGTGGCGGTGAGAAAGAGCCGGGGGATGGATATCGCGGCGGCGTGCGGCCAGCTACGGGTGGAACGGCAGCGCGGGCGGACGCCAGTCGCCGCCGAGCAGGACGGTAACATCCAGGTAGCGTGAGCTGTCGGGCCGCTCGACCACGGGCGCGTTCATAGCGCGACCGACAAGGCGCGCCCACGCAGGATGAGCCGACCGATCGTAGACGACGGTACTCGTGCGCCGCTCGGAGACATTGCCCGACCCGACGACATCGAATCCACGATCGCGCAGATACAATGTGGCTCGGCGCGCGAGTCCTTTCGTCTGCGTCGCGTTGAGGACCTCAACCTTGATGCGAACGCCTTCCGGTGCTCGCGCATCTTCAGGCGCGGAGCTCCCGTTCTTCGCTGGCCGCAAAGCGAGTAGTTGCCAGCCGATCCACGCAATTCCCAGCAGGATCAAAACGACGACGATGATTCTGCCGTAGCGGCGGCGTCTCGGACGCTCCTCGGTCACCTCAGGCTATTCCAGAGCTCGACGGTCTCGGGAAAGATGTGATTGCCCTCGCGGACCGACCATTCGAGCCGGAAGCGCACGACCTGGCGAAAAACTCCGTCGAAGTTGTGCGGCACCTGACTCGCCAGGAACCCGCGATCCTCGGCCAGAAATTTCCGTCCCAGCTCGAGATAATCCGCCATGTAGAGTGCTCGTCCGGTTCTATCCCAGTGGGCGTGACCGACCGTGTGATAGCGAATCGCATCGAGAAGATTCTTTCGACGCTCGCCCTCCGCCTCGAGCTTGATGGCGACTGCCGGCCCGTGCAACAGACCATCGGGAGATTTGCGATCGCCGGTGATTTCGCGCAGCTCGGCGATCGGAGCGTCCCTGAGCGCGTCGTGCCACGTTCCGGCATCGATCCACGCGTTCGCTTCTTCCGGTGGGACTCGCATCGCCGCACCCCATGCTCGAAGAAGTGACGTCACACGCTGGATGTGCGCGAGGCGTCTCTCGGTAACCTGCGCCCACGTCGGCAGCCCCGATGCCTGAAGCTGAATCATCAGAAGATGATGTTGTCGATCAGCTTCGTTTCGCCAACGCGCACGGCACCGACCGCGGCGTCGCCGTGGTGAACGGTGTTGACGCGCTGAAACGTGTCGGCGTTGACCACCGCGAGATAACGCGGAGTCAGCCCGACGACGCGCTCCAGCATCCGCCAGCCGACTGCTTCGAGCGCGCTTGCTCGCCGCTCACCCCTCATGAAGGCATCGCGCATACCGAAGAGCGCCTTGGAGAGAATCGCTCCCAGCTCCCGCTCCTTCGGCGACAGGTATCTGTTGCGACTCGACATTGCCATGCCGTCGGGGTCGCGCACGATCGGCGCCACGAGAATGCCAACCGGAAAGTTGAGATCGCGCACCATCGCCTTCACCGCAGCAACCTGCTGCAGATCCTTCTGCCCGAACACGGCAACGTCAGGCATCACGATGTGAAACAGTTTGGCGACGACCGTGAGGACACCCTCGAAGTGATGCGGTCTAACCGCCCCTTCCCATTCTTTACCGACGCTGCCGGGATGCACGTAGACGACGGGAGCGTGCTCCGGGTACATGTCTTCCTTCGTCGGCGTGAAGAGAAAGTTGACGCCCCGATCCGCGGCGAGGCGCGCGTCTTCGTCGAGCGTCCGCGGGTACCGCGCGAAATCTTCGGTCGGACTGAACTGCAGTGGGTTGACGAAAACGCTCATCACCACGACTTCCGCTACTCGCTTCGCTTCATCGACGAGCGTGAGGTGACCCTCGTGCAGCGCACCCATCGTCGGCACGAACGCGATGCTGTGCCCTTTCGTACGGGCGTCGGCGACGACGTGTCGCATTTCGTCAATCGTTTCGACGAGCTGCATCCTAGAAGCTGTGCTCTGCATCCGGATAGGTGCCGGCTCGAACGTCGCGCGCCCACGCTCCAATGGCGGCCCGAACTTCACCAGCCATCTCGGCGTAGCGCTTCAGGAACTTTGGCTCGAACGTATCGTTGAGACCGAGAACGTCCGGCAGAACCAGGACCTGCCCGTCACACTTGGCGCCAGCGCCGATGCCAATGGTCGGTATCGCAACAGCGGCAGTGATACGCTCGGACACGGCAGCCGGCACCAGCTCGAGAACGATGGCGAACGCGCCCGCTTGCTCGAGGCCTTTCGCTTCCGTGATGAGTCGCTCCGCGCCCTCCGCTTCGCGACCCTGCACCCGCGCGCCGCCGATGGTGTTGACGGACTGCGGCGTGAAGCCGATGTGCGCCATCACCGGAATGCCGGTCCTCACGAGCGCGTGCACGGTGTCGAGCATCTCGGGACTTCCACCCTCGACCTTCACCGCACCCGAGCCTGTTTCCTGAATCGCGCGTCCACAGTTCAACACCGCACTCTCGATGCTCGCCTGATAGGAAAGGAAAGGCATATCGATAATGATGAGCGCGCGCTTCACTCCACGCCGCACGGCGGACGCATGGTAGATCATGTGATCGAGCGTCACGGGTAGCGTCGATGGATATCCCATGATTGCCGTCCCGACCGAATCACCGACCAGAACCGCGTCGACACCGGACTCGTCGACGAGCCGCCCGAAGAGGGCATCGTAGGCGGTCATCACTACCAGCTTCTCCCCATTGCGCTTGCGCTCCGCGAAATCACGGACGGTGACCGGACGCTGCTCGGACTTGCTCTTAGCCAACGCGCCCGCTCCTCAGGGCGGCCAGCTCCCGGAGCCAGAAGTCACGATTGGAGAGCTCGGGATGTGGAACGGTCAGCCCGGGCTCACGCACGCTCTGCTTCTCGAACAGCACAATATCGAGGTCCAGCGTGCGCGGTCCCCATCGGGCGGTGCGAACACGTCCGGCGTCCGCTTCGATCTGCTTCAGCGCAGCGAGCAGATCCTGCGGCGAAAGCTCGGTTTCGATGGCTACCATTTGATTGAGAAAGGGTCCCTGCGCGATGGGACCAATGGGGGCGGTCTCTTCGGCTTCTGTTTGACCTACAAGTCTGGTTTTAGCGAGCGTCGCGATCGCGCGTCGGGCCTGCGCCAAAAATACTTCACGCTGGCCGAGATTGGAGCCTAGCGCGATGTAAGCAACATCTCTCACGCACGCACTCGCTCGAGCGCCACTTCGGCGTACGCCAGTGGACCGGGCAAAGCCACGTTGGGCTTGCGCACTGCGATACGAACCTTTTCCACCAGCGGAAGTTGAAGCGCGCGATCGGCGATTCGCTCGCCGACTTCCTCCAGAAAACTCGTGTGGCCGTGAGTCACGACCTCGGCGACCATGTCGTAGACTCGCCGATAATCCATGATGTCCTTCGCCGTAGGACGCCCAGCGCTCCGCCGCACCCACAGCGATGCGTCTACCTCGATCGATTGCGCGATCTCCGCCTCATGCGGCAGTACTCCAATGCGCGCGTGAAACCGCATCGCTTTGAGCGTAACCACATCCGTATAGGTAACAGGGCCGCTAGGCATCTAAACCCTCTCGCAAGCTGCGCGTGAGCTTCAAAACCGCATCCGGACCATCGGCCGCCGCCCTCACCAGCGCGCTTCCCACCACCACGCCATCGGCGAGCTTTCCCACGCTGCGGGCTTGCTGTGGTGTCGAGATTCCAAACCCGACGCAAATGGGAAGCTTGGTCGCCGATTTGAGTCGTTCGATGGTGTCCGGCAAAGTCGCTTCGGTCGTATCCTGAACGCCAGTGACGCCGAGCCGGCTGATAAGATAAACGAATCCGCTCCCGTGCCGCGCGATCTCGGCCATTCTGTCGACCGGTGTTGTCGGCGCGACCAGGCGGATGAACGCCAGCGGGCTGTCACCGAGCCACTCCTCGCGTACCGGGTCGGCGCCGACAGGAATGTCTGTCACCAGAATGCCGCTTGCTCCCGCGTCGGCCGCTCGTGTTAGAGCGTCTTCGCCCGCGGCCAGAATTGGATTCAGATAGCTGAATAGAACGACCGGCACCTTCAGGCGCGATCTCTCGATTAGGTCGAGCGCACCGTCGTAGGTCATCCCGTTTTCGAGTGCTCGCTGCGAGCTCGCCTGAATGATTGGTCCGTCAGCGATTGGGTCCGAGAACGGGACGCCCAGCTCGATGATGTCAGCGCCACCATGCTCGAGCGCACTTAGTGTGGCGAGCGAGCGATCGACGTCCGGATGGCCTGCGGTTACGTAGCAGACCAGAGCCGTGCGCGATTGTTTTCTGAGCGCATCGAAGCGACGCGCGATTGGATTAGATGAGGTAGTCGCCGGGGACGATGCCATAGCGGTCGGGATCAGCCGTCTTGATAATCGTCCGGGCATATTGGCCTCCCGCCTCGGATACGGCTAGGTCCACCTGCAACGGCGGACTGATCCTGTTCCCTTGCGCATCGCTGATGATCTTGACTATTGGCCTCGACAGCGATTCCGGATTCGGGTGCGCGGCCGAGACGACGGCCAGCTCGAAAGTGTCGAGAACGACGAGCGTTCCAACGGGGTAAATCCCCAGCAGGTTGATGAAGGCTTTAACGAGCACCTGGTCGAGTCCGCGCCGCGGGTTGTCGCGCATTTCCTCCAGGACGGCCGAAGGTGCCAGCGCCTCGGTTTTGTAAACGCGTCTCGACGTGGCTGCGTCGTACCCATCGGCGATCGATACAATCTTGCTGAGGAGACTCATCTGACGCGGCCGGACGCATTTAGGGTATCCGGTCAGATCGATCTTCATGTGGTGCTCTTGACACACCGTCATCGCGCGGTAAGAAAGCTCTTCCTGCTGACGCCGGAACTGGAATAGCACGAGCACGCCCAGCCACGGGTGCGCCGCCATCCACTTCCACTCTTCGTCAGTAAGCTCGCCACTCTTCTGCAGCAGATCGAGCGGCACGCGCGACTTGCCGATGTCGTGCATCAGAGCTGCCAGGCCAAGCTCGTAAAGCTGGAGCTTCGTCATGCCGAGCCGGCGGCCGAGCGCGATCGAAAAGATGCAAACGTTGACCGAGTGCGTGAATGTGTACTCGTCGTAGTCGCGGATCGCCGTTAAGCCAATGAGCGACGTCTCTTCATTTAAGACCTGATCGACAATGCCCTGCACCACTCGCTTGATTTTCCGGATGTTGGGGGTCTTGCCGATTCTCACCGAGTTGATGACATCCTTCGTGACCGCCACTGACTGCGAGTACGTGCGATTGGCAGCCGCTTTTGCCTCTTCGCTGAATTCCTTGTCACTCGCCGTCTCGGCGGGGGCGTCGAGTTGAAACGTCTCGATCTTGGCTTCTTTGAGCCGGCTCAGGATTTCCTTGAACCGGTCGGCGGGTGAGCTCTTCGTCTCCGCACCGAGCAGCGAAAGGAGAAGGCTCCAGTCGCGGGCGCTCCCCGTGGTGCCGACATGAATGGTGCCGATGCCGGCCAGCTTGGCGAGCGTGAGAATGTGTCCGAAGGTGGCGTAGTTGCTCAGATCGAGACGAAGACGAGTCTCATTCAGGAAGATGAACTCGCCGGAGATTCTGAATTCCAGATCTCCTTCCTCGGCGCGGAGCTCCTCCGCCACCTGTGCCAGCTCGGCGAGCGTCTTTTGCACCGCGCTGTGCTCGAGGGGGTAAAGCTTGATCGCACGCAATCCAGCGTAGAACGCGATCATGAAGTTCCTTCCCCCGCGCCTGACGTTCGCGCCGGCTTGTTTCTCGGTGTCGGTGCGCGTTTTCGTTGCCGGAGCGGTCACGCGCCACCTCCGCGGATCGCTTTACTGACGGCGTTTCTTACCATCACATCCTTCTCGCCGGTGGCGCGGTTAAGGGACTCGGCCGCCTTTGCACTGTTGATTTTTCCCAGCGCCATCGCCGCGCAGGCCCTGAACTCCGAGTCATCCTTCTTGCCCATGAATCCTTTGGCGTTGAGAATGCCGTCCAGCAGTGGCACGCCGGCGTCCCCGCAAAGGAGTCCGTAGGCCTCGAAGAAAGCCATCTTCTCAGTGAGGTTGCTCTCGCGCAGGCTCTTCCCTTTGAGCGCAACCTCGATGCGCGGCAATGCCGCCTTTGCCCGCCGCGCGCCGATCGCCCGCGCCGCGGCGACGCGCACTTCGCGATCTTCGTCGGTCAGCGCTCGCTCGAGCATCTGCATCGCGCCGGCCGATCCGATGTCGTTGAGTGCGGTGACGGCAGCCAGGCGCATATCGGCCTCGCCGACGGTTAGCATCTTTCCGAGGGCAGGAACTGCCGCCGGTGACTTCAGCGCTGCGGCGCGCCGAATTGCCTCGAGCACCACAGCTTCGTCATCGGAACCGATCAATCGTATCAGCTCGGCGCTGTTGCTCGCCGCGAGGCGACTGGCCGCGACTTCCAGCAGCATTTTGAGCTGCTGGTTCGTGCTGCGCCCGATCCAGCTGAGAATCGTCTCCAGTGCTCTCGGCTGGAGGATTCCGAACAGCTCATCGAGCTCGTGCTGCGGTGCGCGGAGGGGCGCCTCTTCGAGCGCCTGGAGCAGTTGCCCAAGGGGCTTCGGGTCGCTCATCAACTCGTTCAACTGCACAAGGCGCTGTTTCTGGAGCTCAAGGACTTCGGGCGCGCGGTTGGCGGTCACACCAGCTTCGCGCAGGAGATAGGCGGCGTTCCTGTATTGGGCGCTGGAGAGCAGGATGAGGAGGAAATAGTCGAGAAGACCGCAGATCTCCTCGCGCACGGTGGGGTCCTTCTGGCTCTCGAAGGTATCGAGAAGCGACGCGATGACTGCAGGGCGGAGATCGGTGGAGAACTCGCGCTTGATTTCCTGCTGCAGATACTCGACTTCGCGATCGTCCAGGAAGTAGAGCGTCGAATCGAAATCGTCCAGCTTGGCAATGGACGACTGCGTCGATTCCAATCCGGCTTCCGCCTGAGCGGGAGAGAGAATCTTGTCCTTCTGCTCGGCGCGCTCCATCGATTCGACGCCGGGACCCGAATCCTGGGTGAGATCGACATAGCGGTACTGCAGCGTGACGAACTCGCGCTCCCACATCAGCGTGAGCAGGTCGTCATCATCGTCCGTCGCTTTTCTTACGCGCTGAAGGAGATCAAACAGGATGGCCAGCTCTTCGTGCTCGAATCCCTTGAGAATGGTCAGCTCGCGGATTCCGTCTTTGTAGAGTAGCCAGGCGAGATTGTCGCTCGTCCGCTCGCCCTCGTCGAGAACGACTCGTCCTTCCCAATCGAGGTGGGTTTCGACTACCTGGAGGACAAGCTCGTCGGTGTGCTGCCACACCGCGGCAAAGGCTTCCTTCACAGCATCGAGGGCACGCGCGTGCATCGGGTTGTTCGGCATGTACATCTGGGTTGCGCGAACAGCCTTTACGAACGCTTTCAGGAGGTCGGTGACATAGACGATCGGGAACGACGGCTCGTCGAGCTCGTGCGCCTCGGTCTTTGCTGGAACCGACGTTGTCATGCCGGAAGAAGTCCCATCTGTGTTAATTGCGCGAGATCCTTGTCGCCCCGACCGCTGATGCAGATCAGCACCGCGTCGCCTTTACTCCACCGCCCCTTCTCTTTGACGACCCAGGCCACGGCGTGTGACGTCTCCAGAGCGGGAATTATTCCCTCCAGGCGACTAAGGATTCCGAGACCCTCTACCGCTTCGTCGTCGGTGACCGATACATAGAGGGCGCGGCCCGTCTCCTTGAGATAGGAGTGCTCGGGCCCGACGCCGGGGTAATCGAGGCCCGCCGAAATCGAGTGGGCCGGATGGACTTGCCCCTTCTCGTCTTGCAGCAAATAGCTGAGCGAGCCGTGAAGAACGCCGGGCACTCCCCGCAACAGCGAAGCGGAATGTTCTCCGCTATCCAGACCCCGTCCCGCCGCCTCGACGCCAACCAGCTCCACCGATCGATCGGGTACGAATGGATGAAAAATGCCCATCGCGTTCGAGCCACCGCCGACGCAGGCGACTACCGTGGACGGAAGACGACCAGCCATCTCCAGAATTTGCGCCTTTGCCTCGCGTCCGATGACGGCCTGAAAATCGCGAACCATCCGAGGGTACGGTGCCGGACCAACGACCGACCCGATGATGTAGTAGCTGTCGTTGACGTTGGTGACCCAGTCGCGAATTGCCTCGCTCGTCGCGTCTTTTAGGGTGCGCGTCCCGGAGAGAACGGGGACCACCTTCGCCCCCATAAGCCGCATCCGGTAGACGTTGAGCTCCTGCCGACGCATGTCCTCTTCGCCCATGTAGACCGTGCACTCAAGGCCAAAACGTGCACAGACGGTCGCCGTCGCCACGCCGTGCTGACCGGCTCCAGTCTCGGCGATGATGCGACGCTTCCCCATTCGCTGGGCGAGAAGCGCCTGACCAAGCGCGCTGTTGATCTTGTGCGCGCCGGTGTGATTCAAATCCTCCCGCTTGAGATAGACGTCGCAGCCTACTTCGGCAGAGAGACGGGGGGCGGTGCTGAGGGGCGACGGGCGGCCGACGTACTCCTTTAGCAGGCGCTCGAGCTCTTTCTGAAATTCCGGATCCCGAATCGCCTCGTCGAACGCGGCGTCGAGTTCATCGAGCGCCGGGATGAGCGTCTCTGGAACATACCGGCCGCCAAAGGCGCCGAAACGGTGAAGCGTGTCTGTCGCCAAGCTAGTGCGCTCGCCGTCCGGTCGCCGCCGCGTAGAACTCCCGCATGAGCCACGGATCCTTTATTCCGGGCGAGCTCTCGACGCCCGATGAAACGTCGACGACGTCGGGTCCCAGAGTACGAATTGCACTGGCGACGTTCTCTGGCTTGAGACCCCCGGCGAGCACCACCGCGGAGCTACCTCTGTCCAGCGCCAGGTCCGTCGCCAACTCGCTCCACGGCAGCGCCTGGCCGGTGCCGCCAAGTCGTTTGTCGCTGCGCGCGTCGAGAACGATCGCGTCAGCGGTGTCGAAGAGAAGCTCGGCGTCGCCTGGAATGTGAGTACCCGCGATCCGAATCGCGGCCCAGATCTCTCCTCGGAATTTCTGACGAATCGCCTTCACGTCGGAGGGCGATGGATCTGCGTGCAGCTGCACCACGTCGAGGCGGGCTGTTGCCGCCGCCCGACCAATCTCATCGGGATGGTTCGTTCCAAACACGCCGACACGTTTTACGCTGGTCCCAGCGCCGTCCAGAATCCTGCCGCCGGTCGCCGGATCAACGCGGCGCGGGCCATCGGCGAAGACGACTCCTACGTAGCTCGCCCCGATCTCGGCGGCGAGCGCAGCATCCTGGGGGCGTGTCATGCCGCAGAACTTAACCTTTGCGAGCACCGCCGACCCTCTCGATTTTCGTAAGCGCTCGCACTGCCGACTCCGGGTCGTCCGAGCCAGAAAGCTCGGACCCGATCAGCACTGCATCGGCACCGGCCGCGGCCAATCGTGTGACGTCTGTAGCGGTTTTCACGCCGCTTTCGGCAACGGCAATCAGGTCTTTTGGAATAAAGGGAAGCAGGCGCGGTGCAGTTCCCGAATCGATCTCTAGAGTCTCGAGGTCCCTGTTGTTGATGCCGATCAACTGCGCCTGGTAAATCAGCGCCAGCTCCAACTCCGCTTCGTCACGCACCTCTACGAGGATCTCCAGACCGACAGCGCGACCTGCATCCAACAGATCCTGGAGACGCCGCGGCTCGACAGCCCTCACGATGACGAGCGCCGCTGACGCGCCGAGGGCCTTGGCTTCGAAGATCTGCGCCGGGTCGACGTGAAAGTCTTTTTTCAGGAGTGGCAATCGCGTCGCCTCTGTCGCCTTCTCGAGGTCCGCGTTGGAGCCGCCAAACCGATTTGGCTCGGTCAGGATCGAGATCGCCGCCGCACCTCCTTTCTCGTAGGCGCGGACTTGCTCTTGGACATCCATTGCCGAGTTGATCACGCCTTTCGATGGCGACGAGCGCTTGACCTCCGCGATGATAGCCACGCTGCGTTGCCGTAGGGCTTCCGCGAAGCTCGGCCGCGGATCGGTTTCGATTGCGCGTCGCCGCAAGTCTTCCAGCGAAGGTCGCAGAGTTGCGGCGCGCGCGAATGACTCGTCGGTCAACTCACCGAGGGTGCCCGCCGGCTTCGTCCAGTCAGAAAAAGCTTGCGCTTCGGTCGATCTTCGGCTAACGTATGAATTCGGCAAATGTTCGGTGGGATCGGCGCGCCGGTCCATTTACAAACCAGCCGCGGAAAAAGGATATGTCGCTTACAAAACGCCAGCGGGAGATTCTCACATACCTCGAGACCTACACCGAAGAGCACGGCTACGCGCCCAGCTTCGAGGAGATCGCGACGCAGTTTAACTATAACTCTCTCGCGACGGTTCATGAGCATCTCACCAATCTCGAGCGCAAAGGCTACATCAAGCGCGCTTACAACGAGAGCCGCGGGATCGAGCTCGTACCATCCGATGTGTTCCCGAGGGCAGCCGCGCTCCCGCTCCTCGGCACCGTTGCCGCCGGCATGCCGATCGAGGCAATCCAGACGCCCGAGACAATCGGAGTTCCCCAGGATTTGGTGCGGCGAGGCGGAAACCACTTCGTATTGCGGGTTCGCGGAAACTCGATGATCGACGAGCAGATCCGCGACGGCGATTTCGTCATCGTCAACGAGAAGCACACCGCTGATAACGGGGAGATGGTGATTGCTCTCATCGATGGCACGTCGGCCACGGTCAAGAAATTTTATCGCGAGCGCGACGGGCGGATTCGACTACAGCCGGCGAACGAATCGATGAATCCGATTTACGTTCACGAGAACGACATCTCGATCCAGGGGATCGTCGTCGGTGTCCTCAGAAGGTTCTAGAAGTAAGTCTACTAAGCCTTTGCCTTGGCGGGCTTTGTATATGCTCGCCTCAGGTTCTCTAGAACTGTTTTCGCTTTCCCTGAAGTGAGCGCTTCGTCCGCCGCGCTAACTCCGTCTGCATACGAATCGACCCGCCCGCTGACATAGACTGCCGCAGCGGCATTGAGCACGATGGCAGCACGTGCTCCCTTGGGCCCACCGCCGTCCAGAATCTTCTCGATAATTCTCGCGTTCTCGCTCGGGTCACTCCCGGCGAGATCGTCGCGCGAGATCTTTTTGAAACCGTGCTCATCGGGGTGAATCGTCCACCGGCTCGTGGTCCCGTTTCGCACCTCGATCACATGCGTCGGTCCGAGAGGCGAGACCTCGTCCAGGCCAGGCTCTCCGTGCACGACGAGGGCGTGGATCGAGCCGAGGGCAGATAGCGCGCCCGCCAGGATCGGCGTTCTCTCCAGATCGGCAACGCCGACGACCTGCCTGCCCGCCCGCGCCGGATTTGCCAATGGCCCGACGATGTTCATGACGGTGGGGATCGCCAACTCGCGGCGAACCGGACCCACATGCCGCATTGCTGGATGCATGAGCGGAGCGAACATGAACACGATGCCCGCATCGCGCAGGGCGGCTTCCATCACCGGCACTCCCACTTCGATCGGGACTCCAAGTGCTTCCAGGACGTCGGCACTGCCACAGCGCGACGTGAAGGAGCGATTGCCGTGTTTTGCGATCCGAACACCGGCACCTGCCGCCACGATTGCCGCCGCGGTCGAGATATTGAAGGTCGAAACGGCGCCGCCCCCGGTACCGCAGGTGTCGACGAGCCCGTCCGGATCCTCGACGGATAATGAAACCATCGCCGAGCGGAGCGCTCTGACTACTCCAGCGACGACTTCCGGAGTCTCACCGGTCGCGCGCAGCGCCGATAAGAGTGCGGCGACCTGGACTGCGGTCGCTTCGCCCTTCATCACCACCGTAAACGCTGCTTCGGCGTCCTCGCCGGTAAGGGGCTCGTGGTACGCGAGCTTGTGGATCGCGCCCTGAAGCGCATTTGCTGACGGGGCGCTCATTACTGAAACTTAAAACGGCGAGGCTTGTTCTCTGGACGTGACGATCTGGAGCACTTCCTCGATCACCTTCTGGGTGTCGCGCCCTGCCGCTGCCTCTCGCAGCGCCTGCTCCACTCTATAAATCACGTTGCTTTGGGCCTGGAGCGCTTCGCCCTGGGCATGGAGCTGGACGTGAGCTTTCTCCAGTTTTGTCACTGCGACGCGAACCTGCTCCTCGACCGCGGACAGCCTCTGGGCAGTCGCGCGCGCTTCAACCGCCGCGACCTCAATGGCGCGCTTCAGCTGGCTGACGCGAATCGAATCCCCGGTTCCCTTCCCGTTCAAAGCCGCCTGCGCCTCAGAGAGTTTGTGTTCCATCTCGGCGACGGCGCGGGCGTGCTCGTCGTTGATTGCGCGAGTGAGCTCCTCGAGAGCGCGCACCGCCTCCTCTCTGGCGCGACGTTCGGCCAGTCGGGCGAAGGCGAGCGCAAACAGGTCGATCGCGGGCGCTACCTTCTCCGAAAGACGGTGTCCGAAGCGCGTCTTCGGCTCCGACAGCGCCAGCACCGCGGCAAGCTCTCCATCAACCAGCAACCCACGCAGCAGCAGTACTCCTGCCTCCGGATTCGCTCCCACACCGAGGAGTTTCTGGTACTCGGCCGATTCGCCGGCGAGGTCAGCGAATTGTTTGCCGGCGACGAGCGTCCGTCGAACGGCGGTCGGCAGATGATCGACAGCGATCTCGATTTGCGCCGTGCGCATTCCTTCGAGCGCGGGAATAAGGCGCTCTGAAAGCAAGTCGCGCTTCGCATCGTAGATGAACAGTACGACGTGTCCATTCCGATCGTGCTCGACCACATCCTGGGCGAGCGCGTTCAGCGCCTCGGACACGTTTCCGGCGGCGGCGAGGACAGTTGATAGACCGGCTAGGGTTCGAGGTGCCATCTATGAAATTAGGGGGGCAGACCGCGGCTGACGGGCCGTTCCACATATACTCACGGACACGCGAAAGTCAATCATCTCCAATGGGTTACGTTCCTTGACAGTGCGTCTTCCAGAGGTAATTTCACGCGATGGCGTCGCGATCCGTGCAACTGGTGTTGCACTACGATGGCGCGGGCTTTTCCGGCTGGCAGCGACAGCCTGGTGAGCGGACGGTTCAGGGTGTTCTCGAGACGGCGGTATCGAGGCTCTGCGGAGAAGCTCTCACAGTCGTGGGCGCCGGCCGAACGGATGCAGGAGTTCACGCGCGCGGGCAAGCTGCGGGAGTGCGCGTCCCGGAGAAGTGGAGCGCGTCTGCGCTTCGACGATCGATGAACGCCATTCTTCCAGATGATGTATGGATTGCGGCTGCCTTCGAAATGCGTGAAGAGTTCCATCCGCGCTATAGCGCCGTCTCGCGCAGCTATAGCTACTTCGTAGGCACAGACGATCTCGCATCTTCACCGTTTCGCCGGACACACGAGCTTGTCTGGCGAAAACCGCTCGAGTTCGACCGCCTGGTGTCCGCGGCGGACGCGATCCAGGGGCGGCACTGCTTCCGTGCATTCGCTGTCAAAGGAACGGCCCCGGAAAGAGACAACCATCGTTGTACGGTATCGAACGCAGCGTGGCGCCAGCGAGACGGCGGGCTCGTCTTCGAGATCACGGCGGACCGGTTTCTCCACCACATGGTGAGATTTCTTGTTGGTACCATGCTCGAGATCGGCGAGGGCCGTCGTGAAGTTTGGGTGATGCAGGAGCTTCTGACCCAGGAGGACAACAGTCAGGTTTCACAACCTGCCCCGCCCCACGCTCTTTTCCTCGAGCGGGTGGAATATCCGAAAGACCTTTATCTGAGAGCTGAATGAACATCTATCTGGAGAGCGTCGACCTCGAGGAGATCAGAAACGCCGCGTCGGCTGGCCTGGCCGACGGCGTTGCGTTCGAGCACACCGCGTCTGCCTCGGATGCCACCGATGCCAACACACGCGAGAGGCTGGAGGAGATTTCGCGGGAGTTCGCCTTTCCAGTATGTGTTCCGGTTGGTGCGGTTACCTCGGCCGACATCTACACTCAGGCGCGCGAGCTGGCGAAGATCTCGGATCATGTCGTCGTCCAGATCCCGCTCGTAGAAGACTCTCTGATTCCCATGGCGCGACTTACGGCGGAAGGAGTCGTCGTGTGCGCGACGTTCGTCTACAGCGCCGCTCAGGCGATCATCGCCGCCAAGGCAGGCGCCGCCGCCGTGCGCGTCACCCTCGAGGATCTCGAGCGCTACGGCCAACCCGGTACCAGGACGCTGGCCGAGATAAAAAGTGCGCTCGAAGCGGGCGAAGAAGAGTGCGATGTCATGGCAGCTTCACCGCTGTCCTCCGTTCAGTTTGCCGAGTGCGCTCTGGCAGGGGCTGACATCATCTGCCTCACTCCGGAAACGCTGCGCAGTCTCGTCGTTCACCCCCTCAGCGATCGCGGCGTTGATCGGTTCCTGAGCGATCTCGCGAAGCGGCCGCGGGCACGCGCCACCACATGAGGCTCTCCGCCATCCGCGCGTTGGCTGTCCTTACAATGGCTGCGTGCCAGGGCGCTTCCAGCACGCCGTCTTCTGCGCAATCGTCGTCGCAGCGGCTGGAGACGACGACGACGGTCAACGCTTCGAGACGAACGGCGATTACGCAGGCAGTCGCGCGAGTCGCGCCCTCAGTGGTTACGGTGCAGACACAGGCGGTTGAGCAGGTTCCCGCCGATGTATTCGAGCAGTTCTTCGGTGGACGCTCCGGCCAACGGGCCGTCGCCGGTCTTGGCTCCGGGTTCATCGTGCGGGCAGACGGAGCAATCCTCACCAACGCCCACGTCGTCGCCGGTGCGACGCGGATTTCTGTCGCCCTGAAGGACGGCACCACTTACCCGGCGCGCCTGGTGGGAATCGACGAAGCCAATGACCTCGCCGTGCTCAAGATAAGCGCCAGCAAGCTTCCCGTGGCACCACTCGGATCTTCGAGCGACTTGATGATCGGAGAGTGGGCGATCGCCATCGGCAATCCGTACGGCTTCATCCTCGCCAACACCGAGCCGAGCGTGACGGTCGGAGTCGTCAGCGGAACGGGAAGAAATCTGGCGGCGCAGGGCGAGGGGTCTGGCGTCTACGTCGACATGATTCAGACCGACGCCTCGATCAATCCCGGAAATTCGGGCGGACCGCTCGTCAACTCGGTTGGCGAGGTAATCGGTGTGAACAGCTCGATCTTTTCGCCGAGCGGGGGCAGCGTCGGGATCGGCTTCGCGATTCCTATCAACAGAGCGCGCAGAGTGGCGGAGGACCTCCTCGCTCACGGCGTGGTGCGCCACCCGTGGGTTGGATTCCAGCCGCAACTGTCGCGCGGTCCGGGCGCTACGGGACCCAGCACGGGTGTCGTTGTCGGTTCGGTAGTTCCGGGCTCGCCTGCCGATCGCGCCGGAATTCGCGCCGGCGATGTCGTCGTTCGCTCGCAGAATCGGACGCTCCACAATCCCTATGATTGGTACGCCGAGCTGTTGGAGCTGCGCGTCGGACAGAGTGATTCCATAGTGGTGAGGCGCGGCGGTAGAGAGATTCCGGTCAACGTCGCCGTCGCCGATCTTCCAGACGTCAACGCGCCGCGCGTCACCGTTCTCAGAGAAATCGAGCTCATCACACTTACGCCGGCCATTCGCGCGCAGTACCAGATCCAGAGCCGCCAGGGCGCATTGGTTAATCGCGTCAGCGATCGCGTTCAACAGCAGATCGGCCTCCAGTCGGGAGACGTAATCGTGCAGCTCAATCGCACTCCGATCGCCAACGCCGAGACGGTGAATCGAATCCTCACGAACTACGGCCGTGGTGGAATCAGGATGTACTTCGAGCGTGGCGGGCAGATCTACGCCACTGAATTCAGCCTGCAATAGTGCCGAAGAATCGGTATAGCTCGCCGCTGGCTGAGCGTTACGCTTCGGACGCGATGCTCGAGCTGTGGTCGCCTGCCAAGCGACACGGCCTGTGGCGCAGGCTCTGGCTGGCACTGGCAGAAGCCGAGCGCGAGCTCGGCGTCGCCATTCCCGAAGAAGCGATTCGTCAGATGCGCGCCAACCTCGATCACATCGATTTCGAAGCCGTTGCTGCCTACGAGAAGCGGCTCCGGCACGACGTGATGGCGCATGTTCATGCCTTTGGCGACGTCGCTCCCGCGGCGAAGCCATTTATTCACCTCGGCGCGACGAGCGCGTACGTCACTGATAATGCCGATCTGATCCTTATGCGCAGCGGGCTCGATCTGCTGCGCGGTCGGATCCTCGATGTTCTCCGCGCGTTGGCGGCGTTTGCGGAAAAGTGGCGCGACCAACCCACCCTCGGCTACACGCACCTGCAGCCCGCGCAGCTGACGACGGTCGGCAAGCGAGCGACGCTGTGGATGCAGGACCTGGTGCTGGATATCGAGGACCTCGACTATCGGCGCCGCACGCTTCCCTTCCGCGGCGTGAAAGGAACCACCGGCACTCAAGCGAGCTTCCTTCAGCTCTTTGACGGGGACCACGAGAAAGTCCGCCAGCTCGATTATCGCGTAACCGAGAAGATGTCGTTCGCTTCTCCGCTGGCTGTTACCGGCCAGACTTACACGCGCAAGCTCGACGCGTTCGTCCTCGGAGTAGTTGCAGGGATCGCCGCCAGCGCCGCGAAGTTCAGTGGCGACATTCGCATGCTCCAGGCCTTCGGCGAAATCGAGGAGCCGTTCGAGGCGGAGCAAGTCGGGTCGTCGGCGATGGCATACAAACGGAATCCGATGCGCGCCGAGCGCATTGCTTCGCTCGCCCGGTTCGTCAACTCACTCGAAGGAAACGCCAACCAGACCCATTCGGTGCAGTACTTCGAGCGTACGCTCGACGACAGCGCCAATCGTCGTCTCGTGATCCCGGAAATGTTCTTGGCGACAGACGCGATAATGCTCCTGATGGCCAACATCGCGCGCGGACTCGAGGTGCATCCGGCAGTCATCGAGCGGCGCGTCGCCACCGAGCTGCCGTTCATGGCCACCGAGGAGCTGATCGTCCGGGCGGTGCGCGCCGGCGGTGATCGTCAGGTCGCCCACGAGACCATCAGGAAGCACAGTCTCGCCGCCGCTCGCGCGCTAAAGGACGGCGCAGAAGAAAACGATCTGCTCGAGCGCCTCGCGCATGACAAGTCGTTCGGCGTGAAGCTGAAAGACCTCGAGGGCGTGATCGACCCGCAACGCTTCGTTGGTCGCGCGCCGGAGCAGGTCGACGAATTCCTCCGCGACGTGATCACGCCGCTATTTGCCGGAGAAACGGTGAGATCCGAGCGTCTGGAGGAGCTCAAGGTCTGATGCTGATGCAAACGAGTGCGCTGCCGTTGACGCCTTTCCGCCGCGGCAAAGTGCGCGACGTTTACGAGGTCGATGCGGAGCGTCTGCTGCTGGTCGCGACCGACCGCGTAAGCGCGTTTGACGTAGTGATGGGCGAGACGATTCCTCACAAGGGCACGGTTCTCGCCCAAATCACTGCTTGGTGGCTGCGTCAGCTCGAGCCGCGCATTGAACATCACATGTTGTCGGCGGACATCGCTGAAATCGTTCGCCAGGTGCCGTCGCTGCGTGATCACGAGCAGGAGTTAGCCGGCCGTTCGATGCTCGTTCGAAAGTCGACGGTCTTTCCAGTCGAGTGCGTGGTGCGAGGCTATATCTCCGGTTCCGCCTGGAAGGAATACCGTGAGCGCGGCACTCTGGCCGGTGATCCGTTGCCGAAAGGGCTGCGCGAATCGGACCGGCTCGACCCGCCCATCTTCAGCCCCGCTACGAAGGCCGAGGAAGGCCACGACGAGAACATCACCATCGATCGGATGCGCTCGCTTATAGGCGACGGCGAGGCGCGGGAGCTGGAGCGGCTCTCGCGCGAGGTTTACGAGGCGGGCCGTCGCATTGCCGCCGAGCGGGGAATCATCATCGCTGACACGAAATTCGAGTTTGGACGGGTCAGCACCACTGGGAGAGAGGGTCGTGAAACTGTTATATTGGTGGATGAAGTACTCACTCCCGACAGCTCGCGTTTCTGGCCCGCAGATCGCTATGAGCCGGGGCACGGGCAGCCCAGCTTCGACAAGCAGCCGCTCCGCGATTATCTGGAGTCGGAGAAACGTGGAGGACGCTGGGATGGGAACTATCCACCGCCGCGGCTTCCGAAAGAAGTGATCGACGCCACGAGCGCGCGTTATCTCGACATCTACCGTCGTCTGACGGGACACACACTCGACCCCAACGGCAGACATTGAACTTCGCGCGCGAAGGGCTCCTCTTTATTGCGATCGCCGCTGTCGTCGCCATCGGCGGCTTCGGATTCGCGATAACCAGGCGCTCTTGGGGACTGTGGCTCGCCGCCCTCGTTCTGCTATTGCTCGCGCTTTGGGTTGCCTACTTCTTTCGGGATCCGGAGCGCACGGGCGAGCGCGGTCCCTCCCTGGTTGTCTCACCGGCCGATGGAAAGCTGATCATGATCACCGAAGTCGACGAGCCGAGCTTCATGCAGAGCCGAGCGACCAGGCTATCGATTTTCATGGACGTCTTCGACGTGCACGTGAATCGCTATCCGGTTGATGGGACCGTGAAGTATGTCCACTACAACAAGGGCAAGTTCTTCAACGCGGCGACCGATAAATCGAGTCTCGAGAACGAGCAGATGTCGGTTGGCATTGACACCGGACGCTACCGCCTGCTGGTACGTCAGATCGCGGGCCTGATTGCGCGTCGCATCGTGACCTACAGCAAAGTCGGTGAGAAAGTGAAACAGGCTGACCGAATGGGCATCATACGCTTTGGTTCACGCGTCGATGTGTTCCTCCCGTTCGGATCGACTGTGCGCAGCAAGCTCGGCGACGTCACCACTGCAGGTGTCACGATTCTCGGAGAGCTTCCCAGGTGATCATCGCCCCCGACCACAGCCAGCGACCACGCGGCGAAGCGGATCGTCCCCGGCGCGGCGTGATCATACTGCCGAACGGGTTCACGCTCGCGAGCCTCTTCTTTGGAATCTTCGCAATAGTTGCGGCGTCGCGGAGCGAGTTCGATACTGCCGGACTCTATGTCGTTTTCGGCGGACTGTGCGACGCACTCGACGGACGAGTGGCGCGGGCAACGGGAACCAACTCCCGCTTCGGGTCTGAGCTCGATTCGCTGGTCGATGCGATAACGTTCGGACTGGCGCCGGCGATGATCATGTATTTCGCGGTGCTGAATCGGAACGGCTGGGACTGGATCTTCTCGTTCATCTTCACGGCCTGCGCCGTTATCAGACTGGCGCGCTTTAACGTCGAACAGGCAGGCCGTGCCAAGAAATATTTCCACGGACTGCCTAGCCCCGCCGCGGGCATGACCCTCGCCACCTACTACTGGTTCAGCCAGACGCCGCTCTACAACCAGACGGTGCTCGGCGATTTGAACTGGACCACTGGCTTGCGCGGAATCATGCTGGTCCTCGCGTTCCTCATGATCAGCAACGTCTCATATCCAGCGATACCGACGGTCGGATTCAGGAAGATCAGCGAGATACTGGGCACGCTGGCGGTGATCGCGACCTTCATCGGTGTGCTCTTCCTGCGCAAGGAATTCTATTTCCCGGCGCTGATCAGCTACGTGCTGTACGGTCTGGCGAAGACGGTAATCTTCGGATTGCTCGATCGGCGCCCGCGCGGCGACTCGCCAGTTATCGACGACGAGGAGCCGCTGCTACTCACCGCCGCCGGCGTCGTCGAATCCGGGAGCGATGTCGCGCGGCATCGGCAAAGGAGAAGAAGAAGGCGCCGTCCACCTGGAACAGGAGAATCGCCCCGTGGAACTCCCGGTTTCCCACCTTCGGGCGGCCCCAGTGGAGGCACCACCTGATGGCAAAGTTCCGCATCGCCGTTCACATCACGCCGCGCAAAGGCCTGCTCGATCCGCAGGGAAATGCAGTGAAGGACGCGCTGCACACGCTCGGATTCAAGCCGGTGAAGGACGTCCACGTCGGCCGCTACATCATCATCGAGACCGATGCGTACGACGCGATCGCGGCCGAGGACAACGTTACTGACATGTGTCGCAAGCTCCTGGCGAATCCTGTAACCGAGGACTTCGAGATCGAGTCGGCGGTGCCTGCATGAAATTCGGAATCGTCACCTTCCCCGGCTCCAACTGCGATTACGACGCGTTTCACGCCGTGACCGAAATCGTCGGCGAAGAGGCGACGTACCTCTGGCACAAGGATCACGACCTGCAGGGCTCGGACGTGATCATTTTGCCCGGTGGGTTCAGCTACGGCGATTATCTCCGCGCCGGAGCGATCGCGCGCTTTAGTCCCATCATGCAGGAGGTCGTGGCGCACGCGAAGTCTGGGGCTCCGGTACTCGGAATCTGCAACGGATTTCAGATCGCCTGCGAGGCTGGGCTGCTCCCGGGCGCGCTGATGCGGAATTCGCATCTCCAGTTCGTGTCGGCGGAAGTTCGCGTTCGAGTCGAGAATGCGGAGACGATGTTCACGAACCTCTACGAGCGTGGTGAGGTGCTGCGGATTCCCGTCGCGCATGGAGATGGTCGCTTCGTCGCGACGCCCGATGTGCTCGATCAACTGGAGGGCGACGGGCGAGTTATCTTCAAGTATGCGGACGCCAACGGGAATGCCAGCGCGGACGCGAACCCGAACGGATCCGAGCGGAACATCGCTGGCATCATCAGCGACGGCGGAAACGTGCTCGGCCTGATGCCCCACCCCGAACGGGCTTGCAGCCCGCTACTTGGCTCCAGCGATGGCGTCCGACTGCTCGAGTCGATTCTTTCCAGAGTGGCTGCCTGATGTCTGAAGTGACCCCGCGCACCGGTGATCCGGTAATCACACCCGCTCTGGTTGCCGAGCACGGGCTGACCAGGGCGGAATACGAGCGTCTGGTCGCTATGCTCGGACGCACCGCGACTTTCACCGAGCTCGGCGTGGTGAGCGCGTTGTGGAGCGAGCATTGCTCGTACAAACACTCGCGTCCCGTGTTGAAAACCTTGCCGACCACGGCGCCCTACGTGCTGCAGGGCCCTGGTGAGAATGCGGGAGTGATCTCGATTGGCGATGGACTCGCTGTCGCGTTCAAGATCGAGTCGCACAATCACCCTTCGGCGGTCGAGCCTTATCAGGGAGCTGCGACCGGTGTGGGCGGGATACTTCGCGACGTGTTCACCATGGGCGCCCGTCCGATCGCGATGCTGAACTCGCTACGCTTCGGCACCCTCGATGATTCGCGCGTTCGATACCTGTTCTCCGGCGTCGTCAAGGGAATCGGCGATTACGGCAACTGTGTTGGCATTCCGACCGTCGCCGGAGAGATCGTCTTCGATCCTGCCTACGAGAGCAACCCGCTGGTCAATGCGATGTGCGTGGGCTTGATGCACGAAGAGGATCTCATTCGCGCCAAGGCGCAAGGTGTTGGCAATCCAATCATGGCGGTGGGCGCCCGTACCGGTCGCGACGGTATTCACGGGGCGTCGTTCGCCTCAGAGGACTTATCGGAGGCCAGCGACACGAAGCGTCCCCGCATTCAGGTGGGAGATCCGTTCACCGAGAAGCTGTTGCTCGAGGCGAGTCTCGAGCTTATCAAGAGCGGACATATCGTCGCCATCCAGGACATGGGCGCTGCTGGATTGACCTCGTCGTCGGCGGAGATGGCGGAGCGTGGAGATGTCGGTGTCACCATTGATGTCACCAAAGTGCCGACCCGCGAAAGCGGCATGACGCCCTACGAAATCCTCCTCAGCGAATCGCAGGAGCGGATGCTCGTCGTCGCCAAGAAAGGGCACGAAGACGGCGTTCGCGCCATTCTCAGCAAATGGGATCTGACCGCGGCGGTGATAGGCGAGGTGATCGCCGAACCGGTGTACCGCGTCACCGAAGGGAGCAAAATAGTCGCCGAATTTCCTGGTTCGCGCCTCGTCACTGATTGCCCGATCTATTCGCCCGAAGCACGCGAATCGAGCGACATCGTAGCGCTGCGCAACACCGATCCGAACTCGATCCCTGCGCGCCCCGAAGAGAAAGATCACGTCTGGACGCTCCAGCGATTGCTCTCCTCGCCGACCATCGCCAGCAAGACTTGGGCGTATCGCCAGTACGATTCTACGGTGCGCACCAACACTGTCGTCGGTCCTGGTGGCGACGCTGCCGTGCTCCGCGTCCGCGGCACGAACAAAGCAATCGCGGTTAAAACCGACGGCAACGGACGCTACGTCTATCTTGACCCGCGGGTCGGCGGACGGATCGCCGTCGCCGAAGCCGCCCGCAACGTTGCTTGCACCGGCGCGCGGCCGATGGCGATCACGAACTGTCTGAATTTTGGCAATCCAACGCGGCCGGAAGTCTTCTACCAGTTCAAGGAAGCGGTTGCCGGTATGGGAGAAGCGTGTCGGGCGCTCGGCACGCCAGTCACCGGTGGCAACGTCTCGCTCTACAATGAAAGCCCGGCTGGCGCCGTCTATCCGACACCCGTCATCGGCATGATTGGTTTGGTCGATGACATCTCACGCGTCACGCGCTCAACCTTCCAGCACGACGGCGACGCGATTCTCCTCCTCGGCGAAATGGGCGGTGAGCTGGGAGGTAGCGAATATCTGGCGACGATCCACGGCAAAGTTGTCGGGGCGCCGCCACGGTGCGACCCGGTCCGCGAAAAGTTGGTTATCGACGCCCTGCTGGCGGCAATTGAAGCCGGCGTCGTCAGCTCCGCTCACGATTGTAGTGATGGCGGACTGGCTATCGCGCTCGCCGAGTGTTGCATCGCCAATCGCGACTGTGAGAGTGGGGCGGAGATCGACCTGTCAGGCTATTCGTCGCTGACGGATCGCGGAATTCTGTTCGGTGAAACGCAGGGCCGAATCATTATTTCGAGCCCTGCACCCGAGCGCGTACTTGCTGTCGCGAAAGCCGCTGGAATTCCGTGCGCGCAAATTGGAAGAGTGCTTCGGCACTCGGATTCGTTGGACATTACTCTGCCGAAGAGCTCACTGCGCAGTCCGCTCTCCGTTCTGCGCCGCGCGTATCACTCGACGATTCCGGCGATAATGTCGCGCACTGTGGAGCATGCAAACTTCGACGAGCTATCGCCGGTGGCGGCGCACTGATATGTGTGGAATCTTCGGCATCTTCGGTCATGAGCACGCGGCAGCGATGACGCACCTTGGTCTTTATTCGCTGCAACATCGTGGACAGGAATCTTCCGGCATCGTTGCCGTCGACCGCGAGGTTGGCGCACGAGCGATCAAGAGAATGGGTTTGGTCTCCGAAGGTTTCGCAGCCCCCGACGTGACCAGTTTACGTGGCGACATCGCGATCGGCCACACCCGATATAGCACCGCCGGCTCTTCGACGATCGAGAACGCGCAGCCGGTGATGGCGCGCTTTCGTGATGGCCACATCGCGCTGGCGCACAACGGCAATCTCACCAACGCCAGCGAGCTGCGCCGGGCGCTCGAGGACGCCGGATCCATCTTCAGCTCGACGATGGATTCCGAGGTGCTCGTTCACAGAATGGCTCGCTCGTCCGCTGAGAAACCGGAAGAGCGCCTGGCCGATGCGGTGAAGGGCGTTGAGGGAGCGTATTGCCTGGTCGTCATCGTCGGGAATACGCTGCTTGCCGCGCGCGATCCGCGCGGGTGGCGACCCCTCGTTATGGGCAAATTGGGCGATGCGACGATATTCGCGTCCGAAAGCTGTGCGCTCGATCTTCTCGGCGCGACTCTGGAGCGCGAAGTGGAGCGCGGAGAAATCATCGCCGTCGATCTCGACGGCAAGCGCTCGATTTTCCCACTGCAGAAGCAGGACGCGAAGAAATGCGTCTTCGAGTACGTCTACTTCTCTCGCCCCGACAGCCAGGTCTTCGGCGGCTCAGTCGACAGAGCGCGTCGCGAGCTGGGTCGCCGACTGGCGCGCGATTTCCCCGCCCCCACCGCGGATCTCGTTTTCAGCGTTCCGGATTCATCCAACTCAGCCGCGCTGGGATTCGCCGAGGAGTCCGGACTACCCCTCGAGCTCGCTCTGATTCGCAACCACTACGTCGGCCGCACCTTTCTTCAGCCGACGCAGGCCGGACGCGATGCAAAGGTGAAGGTGAAGTACAACGCGGTGCGCGAAGTTTTGCGCGACAAGAGCGTGGTAATGGTTGATGACTCGATCGTTCGCGGGACTACGACCCGCGGCCTCGTCAACATGGTGCGTGCCGCCGGCGCCCGCGAAGTCCATTTGCGCGTCAGCTCGTCCCCGGTGACCGGACCGTGCTACTATGGTATCGACACGCCGACGCGCGAGGAGCTCATTGCGGCTAACATGAGCATCGAAGAAATCACTCATGAAGTGGGAGCGGATACCCTCGGGTATTTGACCCTCGATGGCATGCTCGAGTCGGTGCCCGGCGGGCCGAGTGGATTCTGTCACGCCTGCTTCTCTGGCGATTATCCGACGCCACCACCCGCCGACCCGGAGAAGCTCCGCTTCGGCTGTGGCTGCTGATATCCATGGCGCAGTCGGTCTTCTTCTTCGGCAACGGCGCTGCCGAGGGAACGCGCGACATGACGAACGTCCTCGGTGGCAAGGGCGCGAACCTCGCCGAGATGACGACCCTCGGCGTGCCTGTTCCGCCGGGATTCACCATCGCGTGCAGCGAGTGCATCGAGTACCTGACCAGCGGTAAGTACTCCGACAAGCTGCGCGCCGAAGTCGAAGGCAATGTCGCGCGGCTCGAAGAGACTACAGGCAAAAAACTCGGCGATCCAAAAAAACCGCTGCTCGTCTCGGTGAGATCGGGCGCTCCCGTCTCGATGCCGGGGATGATGGAGACGATCCTCAACCTCGGACTCAATGATCGCGCCGTCGTCGCACTGGCCGAGCAAAGCCAGAACCCGCGCTTCGCCTACGACTCGTTCCGCCGCTTCATCCAGATGTACTCGAATGTAGTGCTTGGAGTCTCAGTGCACGACTTCGAGCATCTGCTGAAAGCCAAGCGGATGACTGCCGGCGTTCAGACCGACGCCGAGCTCGGCGAAAACGATCTCCGGAATCTGGTCGAGGAATACAAGGCGCTGGTGCGTAATCGGACCGGGTCCGATTTCCCGCGCGAGCCCGTGGTGCAGCTGTGGGGAGCGATCGAGGCGGTCTGGAAATCGTGGACGCAGAAAAAGGCGAAAGATTATAGAAAGGTTAACGGGATTCCGGAAAACCTCGGGACGGCGGTAAGCGTCGTGGCGATGGTGTTCGGTAATCTCGGTGACGACTCCGGCACGGGTGTCGCCTTCACCCGCAATCCATCAACCGGTGACAAGCGCTTTTACGGCGAGTTTCTGGTGAACGCCCAGGGCGAGGACGTGGTCGCCGGGATGCGCACTCCGCTCGACATCGATGAGATGGCAGAGCAGCTGCCCGGTGCCTACAAAGAGTTGATGGCGACGCAGGAGCGGCTGGAGCAACACTACCGCGACATGCAGGACCTGGAGTTCACCGTCGAGCGTGGAAAGCTGTACTTGCTGCAGACGCGAACGGGAAAGCGCACAGCCGCAGCAGCGGTGCGGATCGCCCGAGACATGGTGAGCGAGGGATTAATAGACGAAGTCGAGGCGGTGCGTCGAGTCCCCGCCGGTCAGCTCGATCAACTCCTGCATCCGATCATCGATCCCTCGATTCGCGCCACGCCACTGTGCCTGGGACTGCCTGCCAGTCCCGGCGCGGCGAGCGGTCGCGCCGTGTTCGATCCTGACACGGCCGAGCAGCGTGCGCAGGCCGGCGAGAACGTAATCCTCGTCCGCGACGAAACGACGCCCGAGGATTTTCGCGGTATCGTGGCCGCTCGCGCAGTTCTAACGGCTCGAGGGGGAATGACCAGCCACGCCGCAGTCGTCGCACGTGGAATGGGAAAATGCGCGGTCGTTGGCTGCAAGGACATTGAAGTCGATCTCGAGCACAGATCCTTCAGTGTGAACGGGACACACATCGCAGAAGGTGACTGGCTGACTCTCGACGGGGCGACGGGGCGCGTGTTCGCCGGAGACCTCTCCACTGTACCGAGCGAAGTTGTGCGCGTCACGAATGGAACACTCTCTCCATCTCAGGCGCCGCTCTATCAGTCCTACGCCCAGCTGCTCGGCTGGGCCGACAAGGTTCGCAAGCTACGCGTGCGCGCCAACGCCGACACACCGCGCGACGCCCGCATTGCGCGAGGCTTCGGCGCTGAAGGCATCGGCTTGTGCCGCACCGAGCACATGTTCTTCGAGGGCGATCGCATCACCGCGATGCGGGAGATGATCGTCGCGCGCGAGGAAGGCGGTCGGCGACGCGCCCTCAACAAGCTGCTCCCGATGCAGCGCGCGGACTTTGAGGGAATCTTCGAAGCGATGGATGGTTTACCAGTCACGATTCGATTGCTGGATCCGCCGCTGCACGAGTTCCTGCCGCACGGCGGCGAGGAGACGAAGCTGCTTGCCCGCACTCTCGATATGGCGCGAGCGGACTTGAATCGTATCATTGAGTCCCTCCGGGAAACGAATCCGATGCTTGGGCACCGTGGATGCCGCCTCGGGATTACTTACCCGGAGATTACAGAGATGCAGGGTCGCGCCATTCTGGAGGCCGCCGTGCGCGCGATGCGGCGCGGCATTGTGGTGAAGCCGGAAATCATGATTCCGCTCGTCTCTACAGTGAAGGAATTCGAGAATCAGCGTGCAGTCATCGAGGACGTCGCTGACCGCGTCTTGGGGGGCATGGGCGAAAAAATCTCGTATTTGATCGGTACGATGATCGAATTACCCCGCGCAGCGCTCACCGCGGCACAAATCGCGCAGTCAGCCGAGTTCTTCTCTTTCGGAACAAATGACCTGACGCAGACTACGCTAGGGCTAAGCCGGGACGATGCGGGACGCTTCCTTCCCTCTTACATTGATCGGGGTATTTTAGCCGATGATCCGTTCCAGGTTCTTGACACGGAAGGGGTGGGGAGGCTCATAGGGATTGCTGTTGAGGACGGACGGCGAGTTCGTCCTAATATCAAGTTGGGAATCTGTGGGGAGCACGGCGGCGAGCCGCGCTCCATTTCTTTCTGCCACAAACTCGGTCTCGATTATGTGTCCTGCTCACCTTTCAGAATTCCAATCGCGCGTCTAGCCGCCGCTCATGCCGCTCTTGACGCGTAAGCTCACCCACGCACGCCGCATGGAGCTGATGCCAACGGGATCACTCCCGATGGCGCGCATCCAGCATGCACGACCCCTCCGGATCGCGCTCGTTACCGAGTACTACTATCCGCACCTCGGCGGCATCTGCGAGCACGTGCATTTCTTCGCGCGGGAAGCGCGTCGCTATGGACATCAGGTCGACATCATCACGTCGAAAATTCCCGGGGCGCGTCCCGAGCCCCACGTGGTGCGCATCGGAAAAAGCCAGCCGGTGTACGCGAATGGCTCGCAGGCGCGTTTCACATGGGGACTCGAGCTTCGCAAAGACCTGAAACGGGTCTTCAGTCTTGGCCAGTACGACATCATCCACGTTCATTCGCCCCTGAGTCCCGTTTTGCCGGTGATGGCGATCGAGGAAGCGAATTGCCCGGTTGTGGGAACATTTCACACCTACTTCGATCGATCCTTCTTCTACACGATCGGGAATCGATACTTCCAGAAACGGCTCAATATGCTCGACGCTGCGATTGCAGTCTCGCATTCGACGACAATCGCGCTGAATCGGTACTTCGAAGCGAACTGGACGATTGTTCCCAACGGAATCGACACCGACGTTTTCAATCCCCACGTCCCCCGCCCCGCAGCTCTGCGAACCGACGTCCCCGTAATTCTTTTCCTCGGCAGATTCGATCCGCGCAATGGACTCACCACTCTGATCGAGTCCTTCAAGAAGGTGCGCGGCAAGAATCGCCAGGCTCAGCTCGTAGTCGTGGGGGACGGACCGCTGCGCAAGCACTATTATCGCGCCGCCGGCGGCGATCCCGACATCACGTTCGTCGGCTCGGTCCTGGGTGAGCGGCCGGGCTACTATGCGCATAGCGCGATGTACGCCTGCCCCACTACCAAAGCGTCGTTCGGCATAACGCTACTCGAGTCCATGGCCTGCGAGACACCGGTCGTCTGCTCAGACATCTACGGCTTCCGCGACGTAGTAAAGCACGAGCGCGAGGCACTCATGGTGCATTGTGGAGATACGGAGGCTCTCTCGGAGGCGCTCGTCAGGCTGCTCGATGACGAGACGCTCCGGGCACGTCTCGGCAAACGTGGTCGCCAGGAGGCGCTTCAGTATTCCTGGAGCAGAGTCGCCGAGGCAGTGCTCGACATCTACGCGGCGGTGCTTGGACGAGCAACACTCGAATGATCGGTCTGGCGGCACTTGGGATCTCAGTAGTAGGCGGTGCGATACACGGCGCATTTCACCGCAACAGTCCAGTGTTCGGCCCCGCGCTCGGGAAAATCGAGAGCGACCGTAAAGTCGTGGCGTTGACGTTCGACGATGGACCGAATCCAGACGCGACGCCGCGGATTCTCGACACCCTGCGCGAGAAGGGAGTGCGCGCCACTTTCTTCGTGCTCGGCAGTCACGCTGAGCGTTGGCCGGAGCTGGTGAGAAGGATCTCCCATGAAGGCCATCAGATTGGCAATCACGGATACTTTCACCGCAATCTGCAATTCAAGAGTCCCTTCTACGTTAGCCGTGACATCCGCCTGGGAATCAGAGCGATCAAACGCGCCGGCGCTCCGGCCCCGCGCTATTTTCGCGCGCCGCACGGCTTCCGCAGTCCTTGGACGACCCCGATCGCCAGCTCTTACGGCGAGCGCACTGTCGGCTGGTCCCTCGGCGTCTGGGACAGCGATCGCCCCGGTGTCGACGAGATAGTGCGCCGCACACTCGAGGGAGTGGAGCCGGGATCTATCGTACTCCTTCACGATGGTGATGGTTACAACCCCGATGGCGACCGCATGCAGACAGCCGCTGCCCTCCCCCTAATCATCGACCGCCTGAAAGAGCAAGGCTACGAATTCGCGACTCTGCCAACTGAATGAGCCCTAGGCTGAAGAAAGGGATTCGTTGGGCAATCTCAGCCGCGATCCTCGTCTTCCTCATTCTTTTTGCTCGCACAATTGATTGGCACGCCGCATGGAGCTCGATGCGCCACGCATCGCTGCCGCTGCTGGCCGCCGCGATTGGCGTCAATCTGCTATCGGTGGTGATCAAGGGAGTCCGGTGGTGGCTCTTCCTGCGTCCGATCGGAATCACCTCGCTGCCGCTCGCGCTTCGCGCCACCGTTGCCGGTGCCGGACTCAACAACGTCCTGGTTGCCAGCGGTGGCGATGCAGCGCGCGTCGTGTTCGTTTCACGCGTGTCAGGAGCGTCCAGCTCCACCGTTCTGGCGTCGATGGCGCTCGAGCGTCTGTTCGATCCGATCGGGTTCGTGATCCTGCTCGTCTTCGGCGTTCTAGTATTTGAGCTGCCGCCACAGTTCGAGCGATGGAAGGTGCCCGCTGAGATTCTGTTGGTGGTGATCGTATTCCTGCTCGCGTTTTTCGTCTATGCGACGCGGCGGATGAAGCCCGAACACGTTCCCGAGCGTCGCGCCAAACCGCGCACGTTCATGGGAAGGTTTCGCGCGTACTTCGTGAGCTTTGGCCAGACGGCGGGACGCCTCGCGACCGGGCCGCGATTCCTCGCCGCGATCATCTTGTCGCTCGCGTCGTGGGCTTGCCAGCTGTGGACTTTCGAGCTGGCGGCGGCCGCCGCGCACGTGTCGATTCCGGTCGCCGGTAGCCTCGCCTGCCTGCTCGGCATCAACGTCGGACTGATCATCCGCGCCACACCTGGAAATGTCGGATTTTTCCAGTTCGTGTACGCGCTGATGGCGGAGCAGTTCGGCGTCGCGCGCAATGATGCGATCGCCGTCTCACTGCTCATCCAGACGCTGCAGATTCTGCCGCTGACGGTGCTGGGCGTGGCGCTAGCGCCGGAGTTCATCTTCCGTCGTGGCAAGAAGGACACGGAGACGGAAGCTGTCGCCAAGAAAATCGAAGCGGAACGAGCAACGCACCTCGAGCCGATCACTACGGCGGAAGAAATTCTGGAGCGCGCCGAGAAAGCCGGTCTCGCGGAGCCGGTCAGGAAGCCGTAGCTAGGCCGCCAAGGCTAGGCACCACTGGAGGCGCGGCGAAGAAAGGCGATGAACTCGGCAGGATCGCGAGTGATACCGGTAAAGGTCCCGCGAATTCTTCCGTTGCCATCGACCACGGCGTACAGAGGCAGGGCGACGGTGCCGAAAGTCTTCTCCTGAAACTCCTGCTGTCGCTCGTAGATCGGCCCCTCGCCATCGGTGTATAGCCGCGCCAGCACGAACTGTCCGAGTTGCGCGCCGACGTCCGGGCGATTGAAAATGTTCGCTTCCATCCAGCGGCAATTCGTGCAGGTGTAGCCGGTGAAGTCAACGAAGACGAGTTTGCCGGATTTACGTGCGAGACTCAGCGCCGCGTCGTAGTCGTTCAGAGTCCACTCCGCTGGCGCAAGGCTACCGGACCTAATCGCGGCGGGCTGAACGCGCGGCGGAAGAAATGCTTCGATTTGCGGCAGTGGCGCAGCTAGTCCCGTCCAAAGCCAGAAGGCAATCCATAGCGGGATGAACGCTGGCAGCACGCTTCTAAGCTGGAGCTGGCGACGATTCCGGATGCTCCTGAATCCAAGGTACCCCGCCGCGATCAACGCCAGCATCATCCACAGAATGAGCACCGCTTCCCGTGTGAAGACGCCCCAGTGAAGAACCACGTCGGCGTTGGAGACGAACCTGATCGCGGCACCAACCTCCAGCAGGCCAATCAAAACACGCAGCGTGTGAATCCACTCCGCCGAGCGAGGCAGTCGCGCAATCAGCCGCGGCGAGAGGGCGAGCAACACGAACGGAAGAGCGAACGCCGTCGAGTAAACGAGCATTCCGAAGACTGGGGTCAACCACGAGCCCTGGGCCGCCAGAACGAGCAGCGTCCCGACGAACGGTGCGGTGCACGTCACAGACGTCAGGGTGAACGTCGCACCCATGATCAGCGCGCCAAGCGAGCTCCCCTCCGGCGCCTCCCGCGCGGCACGATCGGCAGCGGTGAGTACGCGCCACGGCAAACTGAATTCGAACCAGCCGAATAGATTCGCGGCGAACAGCGAGAAAACCGTGGCCAGGGCGATGTTCACCCATGGATCTGCGGCGAACCGATTGAGACCAGCTGCCCCGAAGACCGCCGCCAGCGCGAGCCCCAGCACGGTGAACGTGCTTACGATCCCGAGCCCAAAGAGAGTGACACCGCGTAATCCCGACGCACTCCGATGCTCCGGGCTCGAGAAGTAGGCAAGCGTCACCGGAACCATCGGGAACACACACGGAGTCAGCAGCGAAATCAGTCCGGTGCTCGCCGCCAGCCAGAGAAAGCCGGAGCTCATTTTCTACCGGCGATGCGAATCGCCACGTCGAGTTTGTCGGTGCGTGGCGGAAGACAGAGTTTGTCGCTGCAAACCTGGTAGCGAGCTCCGATCTGGAATTTGCGGGTTCCGCTTAACGAGCGTCCCGTGACTCCGACAGGAATGGTGAAGCGCGGACTACCCGAGTAAAGCTCGGTCTCGATGCCGAAATTCTTGTCGAACTGACGCTCGGGCTTGGGCGCTTTGATGACGCCCCGCACAATCACGTCGGTGGCGCCAAGGAGCTCGATTCGCAGCGGAATTGGTCCGCCCGCTCTCTGGGTGAGCGAGTAGATGTGCCATCCCTTCGCTATGTCTGCCTGCACGGTGATCGGCACCGTGCGACCGGAGACCACCGCCCGCACCGCCGATCCGCCGACGACCGTCCAGTGAACCGGTCGCAGGGAGACAGCTTCTCCCGCAACTGGAAACGCCGGCCCCGTCTCCCGTTCGTGGGCGATGCTGGTGCGAGACGGTGCACTGCTGGACGCAACCAGCGGCAGCAAAAGGAGATATGCGGATCTGCTCATTCGACTGGAAATATACCCACCGCGGCGTAATCCCTGCGGTTAGGTACACCCTCAGCTTCACACGAGTTCGGGGAAATGTTTTTGCTCCAACAGGCAAGCGAACAGGTACACCAGCCGTTCTTTTTTGATGGGTGGTACGATGTCCGGAGAACGGTCACCCTCTCGATAGTCGGCTTTACCGCGCTGATCATCATGCTGCGTGTTTCTGGCAAGCGCACACTCTCGAAGCTGAACGTGTTCGATTTTGTCTTCGTCGTCGCCTGCGGATCGGTGTTTGCCGCCACCATCATCGAAAAGGATGTCACGCTGATCGAGGGTATCTTCGCTCTGGCGACATTGGTCGGCATTCAGATCGTGCTGGCCGAAGCTGCAGCACGCTGGGACTTCGCCGATCGAATCATCAACGGCCATCCAACGCTGCTCTTTTCTCACGGACAGTTTATTCCGCGGGCACTGAAAAGAGAGCGGATCACCGAGGGCGAGGTGCGCGCCGCGATCCGGGAAAAAGGAATTACCCGCGTTGAGGACGTCGACGCTGTGGTCCTTGAAAACGACGGCTCGTTGAGCGTTTCCTGGGAATCCAAGCTACCAGGGGAGACAAGCCTGATCGATGCCCGGGTTCCAGACGGGGAGCGCCGCAAAGGAAGAACCAGGTAGCTTCTCGCTGACCCGCTGGTTTATGTTTTGCGCTTGAAATGGCCTGATCTCAACGAGCTTTGACGTGCAAATCCAGACCTCCAAGAACTCCGGTTACCGTACCTTCCTCGACGCACGGGGGCGCGTCTGGGAAGTTTGGATGGTCCATCCATCATCCATCGAGCGCCGGAAGATGGAGCGCCGTTCTCCCATTGAAAACGCCGTTTTCCTGATCGAGCAGAGGGTATTGGGAGATCGCCGAACCCAGCTCGGGACGCGCGGCAACGTCGCTTCCGAGTACAGCAACGGGTGGCTTTGTTTTGCCAGCAACGGCGAAAAGCGCCGCCTCGCACCCGTACCCGTCAACTGGATGAGTGCCAACGACAGTCAGGTCGCCGAGTGGTGCCGCATCGCAAAGAGGGTCCTGAAGTGCGGTCCCACCTGGGACCCGGGCGATGAGGACGACGTGCCTCGCTCGCGACCAAAACCCGCTGACCCCGACGCTGGACGGCGAACGTGATGAGAAAGGGCTGACGAGAGTCAGTCCTTCCCGTTTTGGGGGCCGGGACCGACCTGTTGCGTCAGCGCAACGCTCTCGGGTAGTGTTGCGTCCCTAACACACTTCCGCACCTCGCTGACCTGCGCATTCCGCGGACTACATATGGTCCCCGACTTGCCCCCGCACAGGGCGGCGCGCCGCCGGTCTGGGCGCCACTGCGTGCGAGAGCGGGCTTGCTCTCGTCCCGTCAGAGGATGACCGGGGAGACCCGCTTATGGCCGACTCCGCAATAGGGCTCGAGCGCAGCATCGATCCCACAAACTACTCCCTTGTCGCAGGACGCGACCGCGGAATCTCCGATCGCATTTCCCGCCCGTCGCGCCCAGTCGAGGCGGATGAAGCCGGACAGCCAGACCTTGCCTCACTTCTTAAGCTCGCCACCCTCAAGCAGAGCTCGGGTGAGGACGCCGAGGCGGAGGAATTCTTCCGCCAGGCCCTGACGATGGCCGACCGCACCATGGGACCCGACGATCCGGAGCTTGTGCTGTTGATCACGGATCTGACCCGCCTCTACCTCCACAAATCGTCGTTCGCCGCAGCGGAGCCGCTGCTGCTCCGCTTGCTGGACATGAAACGAAGCAAGGGTGAGGATCATCCGGAGGTAGCGACCGTTCTGGCCAGCCTCGCCAACGTCAGGCAGGCGCTTGGACACCACGAATCAGCCGAACAACTCTGGCGGCGTGTACTGGATATTCGCGAGCGAACTCTCGCCCCGAATCACTTCGCCATCGCCACCGCGCTCGAGCACCTCGGGGATGCGTGTGCGGCGCGCGGCAAGATCGAAGAGGCACTCAGCGTGTTTCAGCGCGCCCTGTCGATTCGAGAGCGCACTCTGGGTACTGAGCACCCGAGTCTCCGCGTTTCGCGCGAGCGAATCGCCGATCTGCAGCTCCAGGCCTCCGAGGATTCGCTCGATCCCATAGCCCCCAGCGCACCTGCGATCACGCCGGAGAGATATCGTCTGATATCGGGACAATCGCTGTCTCTGGCAACTCAGACTCCCGTGCACCGTGAGAAGCTGCCGACTCCGGTTCCGCGGAAGCCACCGGTAATCGTCCACGGCCCGTTCAGCGACACAAGCGCCGACAACAAAGATGCTACGCCGCAGGCGGAAATCTCGACGACCGCAATGACTTCGTCGCTGGCGGAAGCTGCGACGATGGGGACAGCATCGCACCCCGAGCCATTGCCCTATCGCGACGCGCTTGAGAGTCTCCGCGAAGAGCTCGAGAACCCGTACAAGACCGGCAGCGTTAGCGAGCGCTTTAGCGAGCTACTCGGCGCCGCTCTCATATTCCTGGGCAAGAAGCAAGTCATTGCCGGTGGAATAGCGGCTGTGTTGTCGCTGCTGCTAATCGGCGTGGTGACAGACTCGCACGCGTTTGGCGAAAGCGATCAGACTACCGCGTTCGCTGCGGCCGCCGCGTTGCCTCGCCTCGCGCCCCCGGCAGCGACCGTGAGCTCGGTGACGCCAAGTCCGGCGCCAGCCGCGCCGACAGGCGCCGCGGGTAACAACGCATCCAAGGCACCGCCGCCGCGTACGCGGGCCGAAGAGCGGCCGTCCACATCGAAGAAAGCGCCGGAGAAAAAAGCGGACACCAAGACTCTCGCCCTGCCGACAATTTCAAATGCAGTCCTGTCGCAATTGGATTCCGTCGCTGCGCGGACCAGTGCATCTGCCAAGGCAGGCGACGCGGTCATCGTCCCAACTGGCAACCCGTTGGGTAACCGGCGTTCTACTTTCGGCGACTCCGACCAATCAGCGGCACCACAGCGCGCTCGCCTGATCGGCGATCTGCCCACGCCTCGCGTTCCAAATCAGGTAGCAGACGTTGAGGGTGAAGTCCGCATCCGCTTCAGTGTCGACACGAACGGTGTCCCGGTCATGAGCACGTTCGAGGTCGTGACCTCGCCAAACCCGCTGCTGACCGCCGCCGTCCGGAAAGTCGTTCCCGGAATGCGCTTCGAGGCGGCTCGCACGGGGGGACCCGACGCCAGGCCGATCGCCGACATCGTACAGATCGCGTTCCGATTTGCTGCCACGCCGAGGTAATTGGCGATCGCTGATCGTTGTGCATCCTGCAATCTCACCTTGCCTTCCACCATGAAAGAGACTCTCTCCCTGCATCGCCTCGCCACTGTCCCATTGCTCGCACTTGTGATTTGCTCGTGCAGCGCAGCCGATGCTGCGTTGGGCGTAGATCGAGGACCCGAGAAGAACCCGGACGGCGGCGCGCTGACGTCCGTCAGCGTGAAGCGTGTCGACCTCGGAACATTGGGCGGCGTGTCGAGCTACGCCGCCGACATCAACAGCGGCAACACTGTCGTTGGTTGGTCCGAAACGCCCGCCGGGACGACCCACGCGTTCCGCTGGAGCGTCGCCGAAGGCATGGTCGATCTCGGCACACTGCCCGGCGACGCGATGAGCCGGGCGGTGGCCGTTCTGGATGGAGGATCACCAGGCGGTGGTCAGATCCTGGGTGTGAGCGGTGGTAACGGGCGCTGGACCCCCGTCGTGTGGTCGTCGTCTGGTTCAGTCAGTGCGCTGCCCATTTCATTGCTCCCAGGTTTCGCGACTGCTTTGCCAACCGATTTTAACGCGCGAGGTGATGTAGTTGGTTCGGACGCGGGCGGAATCGGGCTCCAAGAGGGCTGGGTCTGGTCGGAGGCCGGCGGCAAATACGATCTCTCTGCGAATATCCAGGGCGGCAGCAACGAGGGCTCGGCTAGCGGCGTCAGCGCGTCTGGCGTGGTCGTCGTTACCACCCGCGCGTACACGTGTATACGCAGCGCAGAATGTTGGCGCACATATTTGTGGACCCAAACGACGGGCTACACTGCGATTGGAACACCCGATAGCGATCCTGAGGCAGATGTCACTGGGCTCGGGCTGAACGAGACTGCGACTGTTGTCGGGTGGGCCACATCGAGCGGGACATCCCAGGTAACCCCGTTTAGCTGGGCAGCGGGCAAAGGCTTCACGCTTCTAGCGCACTATTCGGGCGGCGGTTACGGATACGGAACAGCAGTGAGCTCGAACGGCACAGTCGTCGGTGCCGACTTCGAACCGGCCTCGGGTTCCATTGTAGCGTCGACTTGGCTCGCCAGCGGCGCAATCGCGAAACTAAGTCCGGGTGATCCCAATCCGAGCGTTGCCGTTGCCATCAATGACCTCGGCACAGTGGCTGGTTGGGTGGCAGTTTCGAACGGCGTCAATCACGCCGTGATCTGGCAGCCGTCGTCGCAAGCGACGGGCGTGGCTTTACGGCCGTCAGCTTCGGTAACCGCGCCCGTATCTGCAGCTCGTGTATCGACAGCCAGCACCCCTTGCCTGGCGGATGCTCACTCCATCACTTCCCGCCAGGCTCTCTTCGAGTGCGTGAGTAAGGCCGATCGCAAATGAGCGTCCCGATGCTGCAAGACGGCGGGCTGTAGTTACTTCGCCGTGGATAGCGCCTTGTCAGCGCTGAGCGATCCATCGGGAGCTTTTTTCACCAACACCGCCACCTGATCGCCGACGACGATATTTCGCGACGCAACCTTGAGCTCCATAACGGGCGTGTTCGGTGGCACCGTCACGTTCTGCGAACCGCCCGCGTACTGAACTACCAGGCTCGATCCGTTAGCGCGGCTGACGCTGCCATTTGACATCCGCGACTGAGACGCCGTGCCGTTCGTCATGCGTGAAGTGGAGACGCTGCCGTTGGTCATCCGATTCGAGCTGCCGCTGCTGGTCGGCGCCATCATCCGACTTCCTTCGCCCAGCCCGCGCAAGTCCTCCGGGAAGATGTGAATCTCGCTCGCCCGTTCTGAGCCATCAGGCTGTTTGACCGTTGTCACCCCGATGAAAACTCCTTGCTTGACGTGCGCGAGATCACTCGGCACCCGGGTATAGAAGTGAAATGGCTGGACCATGGTCACGGTGACACTGCCGGTGTCGGATTTGAGGACGAGCGTGTTGGCACTTTCGCTCACCACAGTGCCTCTCACGGTCGGTGGCGCGTTTGAGCTGGCGGCTTGCGCGGTTGGCGCGGAAGTGTCAGCGCCTTGTTTTGACTCGCCCCCGCCCTTACATCCGACAACAAATGCCACCGATGAGCAACACAGAAACATCGGCATGGCTGCCCGACTTACCACGATTCTCTTGAGCACCTTTCCCCTCTGCGTAGACGCCTGAAATCGATTAACGACAGACGGATCCCGCACATCCTGTGCTTGCTTCGTGTTTTAGCCATGGATGCAAAACGGCGCCTCGAGTGAGGCGCCGCTAGCACATCAGGTAGAGTTCCAAGTGGAGGCGCGGGGATTCGAACCCCGGTCCGAGAAAAGATCGACCACAGCGTCTACGTGCGTGTTCCACCGATTGAGGTCTCCAGTCGCTGGCCAGTGGACAGCCCACTTCTGGACAAGTCTTTCTTGATTTCGCCGACTACCGGAAGACGCAGCAGCCGACTATCCCGAATTTGCGATACCCTTAAAGCCGCCTCAGGAGGGCTTCTCTAAGAGCAGGTGCGGTAACTCCTAAGAGTTACGCAGCCAGGGCCAAGTTGTTGTTGGCGTTTGAAAATTTTCCCAGAGGATTTACCAGGATCCGAGAAACCTGGGCACGCGGCCACAGCTTCACTAACCCCGTCGAAGCCAGTCGCCCCCTTCCAACAAGTATACCGGTTATCACGATCGAAGTCAACGAAAACCGACTTCCGAAGTGAGTTTACATCAGTCGTGCAATCTATTGATATGCTTAATCTTACGGCGATCTACCTCAGGCAGCTGCTTGCGAGGCTGCCAAGGACGGCTCGTCTGCTTGTTCGAGCACGAATTCGTCGCACAGTGGACTAGATAAGTACTGGTCGAAGACGTCTTCGACCTCGGAGAGACTCACCACCGCATGGAGCTTCCGGCGCAATTCCGCCGAGCCAGGGACTCCCTTGACGTACCAGCCAAGGTGCTTGCGGAACTCGATCGCTGCACCGCGCGGGTCGGCCTCGTAGTCCTCCGCCATCCGGGCGTGCTCGAGCGCGATCTCGAAACGCCGCTCAATGCTCGGCGCTTCGGGCTTGGACTTCCCCTGTAGCAGTGCGCGTGTCTGGTCGAACACCCACGGCTGCCCGAATGATCCGCGCGCGATCATGATCGCCGCGCATCCCGTCTCGCGCTGCATGCGGACTGCGTCCTCAGCAGTCTTGATGTCGCCGTTTCCGATCACGGGAATCTCCAGCGCCGCCGCTATCGCCGCGATCTCCTCCCACCGGGCATTGCCGCTGTACATCTGGGTTCGCGTGCGCGGGTGCAAGGCGAGAGCGCGGGCGCCCGCGTCCTGACAACGCAGCGCAATCGTCACCGGATCGCGAGTATCCTCGCTCCAGCCACTGCGAATCTTCACCGTCACTGGCAGATGCGTGCTCGCCGACACCGACCTGATCACCGACTCGACAAGCGAAAGGTCCTTGAGACACCCGGAGCCACCGTTCCGCTTCACGACTTTCTTTACCGGGCAGCCGAAGTTGATGTCGATGAACTCTGGCTCGAACACATCGGTGACGAGACGGGCTGCTTCCCCCATCGCCGCGGGATCGGCGCCGAAGATCTGAACACCAATGGGTCGTTCGTCGGCGCCGAAGCGGAGCTTGTCCAGCGTCGCCGCGTTCTCGCGCCGAATTCCCTCGGCAGAGAGAAATTCGGTGACGACGACGTCGGCGCCAAAGCGGCGGCAGAGTCTCCGAAATGGAGACTCCGACACACCCGCCATCGGTGCCAGATAAAGCGGAATGTCATCGCGGACTGCAAACGGAAATCGCATCACAATACAAGCTAAGGGATATGCCCAAGTGCTTGCAACATCGTGGTTTGACTCCCGGAATCGGCGCACGTAACTTCCGTGCTTCTCGCGCATGAACAGGCCACCGTCGGGGAGCTGATGGAATTACGCGATTTTTTTTCTGAAGACGCGATCAAGCTGGAGCTCGAGGGAAACACCAAGGACGAAATTCTGAAGGAGCTGATCGATCTCCTTGGCCTCGACGACAAATCCGAAGGAATGCTGT
>Ga0070708_100000248_pt1 | contig 40188 bp, 13 predicted proteins | sample KBSK5503metaG_FD_65469 | JGI IMG/M metagenome (GOLD analysis project Ga0070708, IMG submission 65469) | Corn, switchgrass and miscanthus rhizosphere microbial communities from Kellogg Biological Station, Michigan, USA - KBS K5-50-3 metaG | ecosystem: Host-associated > Plants > Roots >... | reverse complement strand
CTTCGGAAAGTAGAATTCGTTCGTCACCGTATTCAGTCTCCGGCGTGCCTCGGCCGGAAGATTTCCGGTCAAGCGACAGAGTGGTCGGAGCAACAAAGCCCTCAAGCGAGGCTCTCCAGTAGCGTTCCGCCGCTCGTTGATCCTGTTCGCCCAGCCAGGCGATGTAATCGCCGTAAGGCCGCAACGGCGGCAGGGCCGGCTCTTCGCCTTTGCGAAACGCTTCGTACAAAGCGAAGACCTCTTTTAAGACTATCGAGCGCGACCACCGATCCAGCAATAAGTGATGACGGCTGAAGAGCAAGCGGTGAAGGTTGCGGTCAAGTCGAAAGACAGCGATGCGCATCAATGGCGGAGTTGCTAGATCAAAACCGCGATCCCGATCAGCAACTATGTATGCCGCGAGTTGAGCCTCTTGATCCTGGCTCGACAGATGACCCCAGTCTTGCTTTTCAACCTGGAGGCTGACCCGGCGATGGACCACTTGCTGCGGTTTCTCGAGATCTTCCCACAAAAACGAGCTGCGCAAAATCGAATGCCGGTCAACGGTGTGCTGCCACGCACGCTCGAACGCGACGACCTCAAGCTCGCCTTTGATCGTGAAAACAGACTGCTCGAAGTACACACCTGACCCTGGCGCATAAATCGTGTGAAACAGCATGCCCTGCTGCATTGGTGAAAGCTGGTAGAGATCTTCGAGATTCTCCAGCTTGGTTCTTCCGTTGGTAGTTTCGCTGACAGACATTTCTTTATAAAGTTTTATCGCTTGGAAGAACGCGGTTGGCATTCGCGCTCCGGGCTCTTTTCAAGGCAGGGCCTCAACTCGGCAACCAACATCGCGACATTGGGCTCTTCTCTCATCGATCCGTGAGTGCCAGGCACCTCGTGAACCTCCAACCCGCCGGCAGCCAGTCGGCGCCACCCCAACCGGTTATCTTCAAAGTTTGTTGCGTCGTCTTTGGCCCAGAAGAAAGTGATCTTGCCGGGGTAGATCTTACCTCTTGGCACATAGTCTTTCTCAGCATCCAGAATCGCGAGCACTGTACGGACCAAAGCTTCGTCACCATGGCGACGATCCGCCACCAGTTTGGCCAACTCGGGGTCGGGAGGACCGTTGATTTCAACTGACACTGTAGGTTTTCCGATTTTCCGCCGCAAAGTTTTCCAGATTTCTCTGGTATAGAACCGAGCTCCATGTTGCCTAAAGTGCGCCAAGTGGAATTGTATTTTTTTGCTAACCGGGTAAACCGGGCAATTCGTATTCAGCATCGCCATCAAGGCCACTTCCTGACCCTGCTCCAGTAGCTGCTGGGCCATTTCGAAGATCACCAGTCCACCAAATGAGGCGCCAAGGAGCTGATACGGCCCTTCGGGTTGAAACGCGCGCATTTCCCGAATGTAGTGCGCGGCCATGTCTTCGATGTGCAGGAGTGGCTGCCGCTGTCCGTCCAAACCTTGTGCCTGGAGTGCGTAAACCGGTTGCTCGTTGCCCAGATGCCGAGACAGCGGCCGGTAAATCAATACGTTGGCGCCAGCCGCATGAACGCAGTAGAGCGGCGGTTTGGAACCGAGCGGCTGAATTGGGACCAGCGAGGACCAGCCTTTGCACGATGCCGTTTCCCGCAGTACGTTTGCCAACTGCTCGATAGTGGGCGCTTGAAAAAGAGCAGCGAGGGGCAGCCGCCTGCCGAAGCGATTTTCAATCTGAGCAAACAAACGCACTGCCAACAGGGAATGACCGCCTAACTCAAAGAAACTGTCCTGCACTCCTACCGTTTTCACATCGAGGATCTTTTCCCAAATATTTGCCAGTTGTCTTTCTAGATTGTCGCGCGGCGCAAGAAAAGTCTGATCGAGATTGCGTCTTCCTTCCTCGGGTTTTGGCAAAGCGCGCCGATCGACTTTTCGGTTCGGTGTCAGCGGCAAAGCCTCGAGCATTACAAATGTCGCCGGCACCATGTACTCGGGCAACTTTTCGGCGAGCAGGCGCCGCAAACTCGGCACCAGTTGTTGCACAGCTTTGGCTCGCAGGGGGAAGCCGGACACTACATAGCCAACCAGCCGTTTGTCTCCCGGCTGATCTTCGCGGATTATCACCACCGCCTGTTCCACTTGTGGGTGCTGGCCCAATACGGTCTCGATCTCACCCAACTCAATGCGAAAACCTCGGAGTTTCACCTGATTATCAAGTCGTCCCAGGAACTCAATCTTGCCGTTGCGAAGGTGTCGGCCGAGATCTCCCGTTCGATAAATCCGCTCACCTGCTGTGCGACTAAACGGATTGGGCACAAACCTCTCGGCGCTTAACTCTGGACGATGCAGATAGCCACGGGCCAACCCCGCACCGCCGATGCAGATTTCTCCAGGCACTCCCACCGGCACCGCTTGCATACTCTCATCCACGACATAGATCTCGATATCGGAAATCTGTCGGCCGATGGAGGTCAACTCGTTACCTGAGGCGCCGGGCTCGATCTTCGTGTACGTGGCCCAGACCGTGCTTTCCGTGGGACCGTAGAAGTTCCATACCGGGATTCCAATTTCCGACACCGTCTCTGCCAGTTCGCGATCGAGCGCATCGCCGCCGCAGATAATCATCCGTAAACTTAAGTCCCGGATATCTGGTTTATGGTCGAGCAGTTGGTGCAGGGCAGAAGGAGTCTGATTCAGAATCGTCACATGTTCCCTGCTTAGTAATTCAGAGAGCGCAGCGGGCGACCGCGTCAACTCCAGCGGCACGATCACCAGTCGACCACCCTGGAGCAGGCTGCCCCAAATTTCCCAAACGGAAAAATCAAACGCGCTGGAGTGAACTGTGGTCCAAACATCACCTTCGCGAAAGCCAAGCTGCTCGCGAGTAGCGGCAAACAGATGCGTTACGGTTTTGTGAGTAACCGTGACGCCCTTGGGCCGGCCAGTTGATCCTGAGGTGTAGATCACATATGCAAGATTCTCTGGTGTTATCAGTCGAGGAGGGTTTCCCTCACTCTCGCCGGCGACAAGCGGCCAGTCTTCATCGATCTGAACTATTTCTGCCTGCTGCGTCGGCAAATTCGCCGCGAGGCTTTTCTGAGTAATCAGCACAGGCACAAGCGAATCTTCCAACATGAACCGGGCGCGGTCGCGCGGGTAAGCCGGATCAATGGGAACATAGGCGCCCCCAGCCTTCAGGATTGCCAGCAATCCCACAATCGTATTTACTGACCGCTCGAGGTAGACGCCCACTCTGTTTTCCGGTCGGATTCCTAACCGCAACAGATAATGCGCCAGTTGGTTTGCCCGGCGATTCAACTCCGCGTAACTGAGCCGGTCTGCGCCACACACCAAGGCCGTCGCCTCTGGCATCTTTTCCGCGGCCGCCTCGAACAACTCCTGGATACATTGTCCGGGATGTTCCCCTGCCTGCGAGGCATTCCACTCATAGAGGACCTGACTCAGTTCGGTGCCAGTTAAAAGCGGCAATGATGAGATGCGCTGGTCAGGATTGTTAACGATTCCTCCCAACAAGACGTCAAAATGCCGGCCCATTCGCTCAATAGTCTGGCGGTCGAAAAGATCTGAGTCATATTCAAAGCGACACTCAAGCTGGTCTGCTACCCGTTGAATATCGACGGTCAAATCAAGTCTCGCCACTCCAGTATCAAACTCAAAGTCTGCGATCGTTAGCCCGGCTATTTTGGTGTTGAGCGCCAGCGTTTCTCTCAAATTGAGGGCCACCTGAAAAACCGGAGCGTAGCTCATGCTGGGCTCCAACTGGAGTTCTTCGATGAGCTTCGCGAACGGCATCGCCTGATGCGCCTCTGACTGCCGCGCGTTCTCACTTACCTGCGCGAGGAGTGCTCTGAACGACGAGTGGCCTGAAAGATCTGTACGAAGCGCAAACGTGTCGGCGAGCGGGCCAATCATATTTCTGGTCTCGGCCAATTCCCGGTTCGCGAACTCAGAACCGGTAACGACTGTCTGTTGTCGGCTGTAACGGGCCAGCATGATCTGAAACGCCGTCATCAAGGTCACAAACAGCGTTGTGTGCTCGTCTTTGCTCAGCGCCAACAGGGCCCGCGTCAGGTCCTCGGCGACGACTATTGATACAGAGCCCCCGAGCCAATTCTGCACGGCCGGCCGCGGGCGATCCGTAGGCAGCTCAAGCACGGCCGGCGCATCTTGTAACCTGGCTTGCCAAAAACAGTTATCCTTTCTGAGTGTTTCCACGTTGAGCGTCTTGCGCTGCCAGTAGGCATAGTCGGCGAATTGGACTGGTGGCAGTTCAGGGTTCCCGGCGTTTTGGCCTTTCAAACACGCGCTGTACGCCCGCCACAATTCCTCGAACAGCAGCGCGAGCGAACGATCGTCGCTGATGATGCGGTGGACGGTCAGCAACAGGACGTGTTCTTTCTGATCAAGCGTCAGCAGAGTGGCCCGGATGAGTGGCCCAATGGTGAGGTCGAAAGCACGTTGCGCTTCGGCTTGCGCTAACCTTCGCGCTTGCCGCAGTCTCTCATGGAAAGGCGCAGCGGAGAGATCCGTGAACGACAGCTCAATCGAGCTGCTCTCCGCTACCAACTGTTCCGGCGTGCTATCAACCCCCGCATAGAGTTGCGTCGTCGCAAAAGTTGTCCGTAATGATTCGTGCCGGTCGACGATTGCTTGCAAGGATCGCTGCAGCAGATCCGGATTTAGGTCACCCTCGATCCGGAGCCCGCGAGAAATGTATAACGACGCATCGCCGGGGTTGATCTGATCGAGAAACCAGAGGCGTTCCTGGGCAAACGAGAGCGGCGCCGGGCCTGACTCCGTACGACGACGAAGAGGCGGAGCACCTGGCAGTTCCGGCAAACGCAAGCCGGGCGCTGGCCCAATGCTGCCGGTCACAGCTGCGCCTGAATTGTCGATTTCAATAGCGCTCGACATGTTTGTAAACTTTACGTCTGATCAAAATAAGTGCTTTCGCGGACGGCAGGCACTACGATCCAGGAATCCAACCGAAGTGTCTGCCCTTTTAAAAACGCTACTCCTTCGCTCCGCCCAGTCGCGCCAAGACCTTGTTCAGATCCTCCTGGCTAAGCTTGGCCTGCGGAAAATCGGATGGCGAATAAGTCGCTTTGTCGCCCGTTCGAGATTGCGCGATCAACTCGCGCAGTTCGTCAATGTAACCGCGCGCCAGTCTTAATATCGTTTCCTCATGGTGAATGTTCTGGCTGTAGGTCCATTCCAAACGCAATTCGCCTCCAGTGACAGTGCCGATGATGTTCAGCAGATACGTGCGCTCGGCCTTTAAACTCTGCGCTGGCCCGGTTGGCTGCGCGGCAACCGTAAACATCGAAGAGTCAAGCAACGCGCGGTCGACTTGCCCCAGATAGTTGAACCTCAATTCAGCTCGAGGTAGGGCCGCAAGCTTCTTGGCGCCCGCCGCATCGTCGCCCAAGTACCGGAGTAATCCATAACCGATGCCTCGGTTGGGAATCGCGCGCAACTGTTCTTTCACAGATCGTAGCGACTCAACTGCTGATTGGGCATCGCCGCACTCGAGCACCACCGGAAAGATCGTTGTAAACCAACCAACCGTGCGCGAAAGATTTACTCCTGGCAGAATCTCCTCTCTGCCGTGTCCTTCCAGATCTAATAACAGTGATCGTGAACCTGTCCACGGGGCAAGCGCTCGAACCAGCGCAGTCAGCAATACCTCATTAATCTGCGTGCGGAAAGCAACCGGCACCTCCTGTAACAAAGCGCGCGTCTCATCGGCGTTAAGTGAAACGGAAAGTGTCCGCGCATCCGCCGCCTTGTTCGTTCCCACGACTTCATCTAAAGGAAGGCGCGTAGGAGAGTTATCACCAAGCGCAAGCCAGTAAGACAACTCCTGCCGCAAATCGTCCGACTGTGCATACTCTGTTAGACCCTCGGCCCAGTTCTTAAACGAAGTCGTTTTCAAAGGCAGCGACGGCTGTTCACCACTACTAAGTTGCCGATAGAGCGTCTGCAAGTCTTCCAGCAGAATGCGCCACGACACACCATCCACGGCCAGGTGATGAATTACAATGAGCAGGTAGCTATTGCGTTGCGCGCCGCGATCAAATAGCGCGAGCCGCATCAGCGGACCGTTATGCAGATTCAAGCTCGCATGCAGCCTTGCTGCGTGATCGGCGATCAATGCTCCCTCTTCGTCCTCAGCCGCCAGCAGATCCACTGTCTCGAAAGGTACGACGCCATCCGGAGCGACCAGAGTCTGTTGCCAGACATCATGATCACTCGCATAACGTAATCGCAGCGCGTCATGTTGGAGCAAGAGTCGTTCAACCGCCTTGGCAAACAAGGACGCATCCGCCAGACCTTGAACCTCAAGCAACATCGCCTGGTTGTAGTGATGTAACTCGGACTGATCGAGTTCAAAAAAGCGTGCCTGAACGGGTGTTAGGGGAACGTGGCCAGTCACTGCTCCCTGCTCGGCCCGCGTTTGGATGGCTATTTTCGCCACCGTCGCCAGTTCGGCCACGGTTTGATGTTGAAACAGCTGCCGCGGAGTTAGACCTAACTCCGCCTGGTTTGCTCTCGCGATAATTTGAATACTGAGTATCGAATCTCCTCCCAGATCGAAAAAATTGTCGTGCACGCCAACACGTTCGATCCCCAGAACACCCGCCCAGATCCGGGCAAGGGTCTCTTCGACCTGATTGCGTGGTGCTGTAAAAACCTTATTGCCGTCGGCTCGAGAAGCGTCAGGCGGCGGGAGCGCCTGTCGATCAACTTTACCGTTCAGCGTCAGCGGCAAACGATCGAGAAAGACGAAAGTCGACGGCGTCATGTATTCCGGTAGTCTAAGGTTCAGAAAAGCTCTCAAATCACCGGCGCTCGGTTTTTCACTTTCATGTGCTACCACATATGCAACCAGTCGTCTATCACCGTGGTTATCCTCTCTAGCAATAACTACGCTTTCGGTAACTTGCGCGTGATTGCGCAACGCGATTTCGATCTCGGCGAGCTCGATTCGGTAACCATGAATCTTCACCTGATTATCGCTGCGCCCGAGAAACTCGATCCGGCCATCGGCAAGATAACGTGCGAGATCACCGGTCTTGTATAACCGCTCGCCATCATTGCTGAATGGGCTGGGAATGAACCTCTCCGCGGTGGCGTCGGCGCGATTGATGTAACCACGCGCCAGGCCAGCGCCACCGATGTGCAGTTCGCCGGGCGCGCCTATTGGTGTCGGGCGCAACTGCTGGTCGAGAACGTAGGCCCGTACGTTTGGGAGCGGGCGCCCGAGCGGAACCGTATCCGATATTGGCGTAGCGCATTCTCCACTCAAACTATTAGTGATGGCGCCGACTGTTGCTTCCGTCGGCCCGTAGTGATTCAGTACCACGCAGGCTGGCGACAGCTTTTGGATCATCTCTACCAAAGTCCAGGAACATGCTTCTCCGCCGAGGACAAGTCGGCGGCGGGGCAGAACGCCAGCTGGATTGGCGGCCGAAAGCAGGGCAGACATGTGTGTCGGCACGATCTTCAGGCAGTCGATTTGATTGCGACTGAAGTATGCCGCTAGCGCGTCGGGGTCAGTTGCTCGATCTTCGACCATCAAATGCAAAGTTCCCCCCTTACATAAAGACGGAAAGATCGCCGTATTCCCTAAATCGGCAGCGATGGTCGAGACGGTTGCAAAGCTACTGCCGGGTGGTAAATCGAGTTTTTCCCAAATCGCATCCAGATAATTGATTAGTTGCCGATGCTCAACGGCGACGCCCTTGGGCCGTCCAGTTGAGCCGGAAGTGAAGATCACGTAAGCAAGATTCTGCTCGGATACGGCATTGAGACAACTGCCGAGACTCTCGTTTGCTATTAAATCGGCATCCGCGTCAAGACACACGACGCCGTCCACTTGGGCGCGCGAAACTTCTGTCAGCTCGGTCCTTGTCACGAGCGCTCGTGCTCCGGCCTCTTCGAGGATCATGTTGAGGCGCTCTTTCGGTAAACCCGGATCGAGTGGTAGATAAGCGCCTCCGGCTTTTAATATCCCGAGCAATCCCACGATCAGATCGACTGAGCGATCGAGACACAATCCGACAATCACATCCGGCCCCACACCACGCTTTAACAGATAGCGAGCCAGCTGATTTGCCCGCGCGTCGAGTTCACGGTAGGTCAGCCGCTCAGCTTCACAAACGACAGCAATTTCGTCGGGTCTCTGCCCAACCTGTTGCTCGAACAACTCGTGTACCAACTGACCACTCGAATATGGACGTCGCGTGTCGTTGAATTCAACGAGTAGTGTCTGTCGTTCCAAAGCGCTCAATAATTCTATTTCGTCGAGAGAAATGTCCGGCCTGTTGCTGGCATCCTCGATTAGCGTTTTCAGTTGCTCGGCCAAACGCCGGGCATCACTAATTGAGAATAAGGTTGCGTCGAATTGCAGCGAGACGGAGAGCCGGTCATCGCAATCATCAAAGATAAACTTGATTTTGAAGCGATCAGCGCACGCTTCATGTTTGTACAGCGAAAACTCCAGACCTGGAGCGCAATACGTCGCCGCTTGTTTCCGAAATTGAAAGCAGAAGGGAAAGAAGCGATCGGTTATTTTGTCACTCGAGGCGACATCGTCCCACGCGAAGTATTCCTGCCACCTTTGCGACTCCTGTTCCTGCTCATTTGTTTGCTGCAACAGCTTCTCGAAAGGAAGATGCGCGGGTAAATCGCCCGTCGTCGGGAGGAATCTTGAAAATAATCCAATCGCATCTTCAAGTTCTGCAAACTTTCTTCCGTCAAACGCAGCGCCCAATACAATGTTCGACCGTCCGGTCAAACGTGACATCAGTAATTTGCAGCAAGCAAGCGCGAATGAGGACACTGACACGTCAACCCTATTCGCTACGGCTTTGATTCTCGCGCTTGTGTCGGCAGAGAGTTCCACTGGGAGCTGGGCTGGTTGAAAACTCTTCTCCGACCTGCGACTCTTTTCAAAAGAGAGCTTTTGAGCGGTGAGCTCGGATAGATCTTGCTGTCTCCAATACTGCCTTGCTACCGATCCTTCTTTCGCTTCGAGCAATTCGTTCTGCCATTCGGCGAAGTCGGCATACTGCATCGTCTCTGTGTTCGGAGGCTGTTCACCTTTCGAACACGCCGTGTAAGCGGTGGCAACCTGGCGCACTAGACATTGGAGCGACTGCATATCGGCACAGAGAGCAGGTGCGCTCAGAATCAGTTGGTGCGTGACTGCTGCTTGCTGGACGAGACTGGCACGAAGCAGTGGCAAACGCGCGTAATCGAACTCGCCACGCGTGACTGCAAGAATCAGGTTATCGAGCTGCGCGATCTGATCGGCGCTCGCGAACGCGGTCAAGTCATGCATCTCGATTGAAATGACACTTTCCGTTGCGATCACTTGTATCGGAATGGTCATACCCGGTAACAATTGGAATGTGGTTCGCAGGATTTCATGCTGAGCCACGACATGCTCGAGCGCTTGCTTCAACAGGCCCTTATCCAAATCTCCATTGATCGTTACCACGCAGAAAGAGCTGTAGACCCCAGTTGCGGCATCCTGTTGTTGCAGGAGCCACAGATGTGTCTGTTGCGGCGAGAGACGATATCCCTGGATGATTTCCTGCTGCACTTTTATCTCTTGATTGAAGCTGATTAGTGGGCTAGTCCGCTCGATGTGTGGCGGCGGCTATTGCCGGCACTAATAGCACCTTCTGTTTATCGTTGGGTTACGTGCCGAGTCGGGGCGAACCCCTAACAATACTCAATATAGCGGGAAGAGGCGGAGGACCGGTCGGTCGACACAGCCGTTATGAAACCTTTGACCGAGATTACTTTCTCAATTTAGTAGACTACCATACTGTCAACCCATGCCGACAACGATTGTTCGCGCGCCTCGATACGGTCTGCGTCCATGTGCAGTAAGCATGTTGTCGAGCACCAAAATATCTCTCTTTTGCCAAGGAAAAACGACTGCTTCTTTTGCATAAGCTGCGCGAATCTCTTCCAGAGCCTCGTCTTGAATTGGCGAGCCGTCGCCGTAGTAGGCATTTCTTGGCGGTTCGCCGTTAGCCGACGCCAGCAACGAATCGCGTATTTCTGCCGCCAAACTGGAAACGTGAAACAGATGCGCTTGATTAAACCAAACCTTCTCGCCAGTTTGGGGATGCGTCGCTACAGCCTGGCAAACCTGGCGAGTCCGCAAATCCTTTTCACCCTTCCATTCAAACTCGATCCCTGCTTTGCGGCAGAAAGTCTCTACCTCCGCGCGATCGGCCGTCTGAAAGACGTCTTGCCACGAAAGATCCAGCGCGTCACTATAGTTTCGCACGTACATCACGCTTTTCTCAATGAATAGATCCCTGATCGCCGGGTCGATGGATTTGAAAACATTACGGCTGTCGGCGATAGGAGTCTCACCGCCTTCGGATGACGCTTCAAGACAGAAAAAGCCAATCACCATCGGCCAACTGCGCGAATACGACATTTCGTTGTGGAGCGGAATCGTCTGATGCTCCGGATATTCGGTGGACGTGTAGATGCGGCCGCTGACCTGAGTGCGCGGCGTCGAGCGATACGAATAGTGGAAGAGATCGCCAACCAACAACTGCAAAAAGAGCTCAAACTCGTCAACCGTGCTAACGCTAAATCCGCGAAAGAGAATCGCGCCATTGCTCCGCAGTTTCTGCGCGATGAAATCAGTTTTGCCGGTGGCCCACTGCGGCAGGCTCAGGCCCGCGACCGCCGGCTCGAGCAACAACGGCAGCCTTGTATCCGCTCCCAGTAAGCTCTCTTTGATAAGAGCGTCTTCGGTAAGCGCAATTGCCTTGCGCTTGATCGCGCCTGGTTTAATGACGTCCGGTTTCATCGACGTGTGTTTGTCCACAACTCCTCTTTGGAACTCGCCTGCGTTCCGGTGACAAGCTTCCGTCTGGTCGATTTCAGTTTCTGCCGGCCTGCCTCCTCCAAGCGTTCACTGCTTCTGTCTCGAAAAGCTCGGCCCGTCTCGCTCACTGCGGCGCGCAAGTCGCTTAACACAATATTCGGTTGTTCAGCAACGAGAGCAAGCAGCGCCTGAAACTGCTCCGTCATACATGCGATTGTCTCCGTCTCAAATAGATCGGTGCCATAGGTAAACGCACCCTCGAGCCCATTAACAGTTTCCCACAAGGTAAGTTGCAGGTCATGCCGCGTCGTCGTGCTCTCGATAGCAACAGATTCCATGGTCAAGTCATGTAACTCCTGGCGTTCAACCAGCGTATTCTGAAAAACAAACCACACTTGAAAAAGCGGGTTATGTTGAAGAGCCCGCGCTGGTTTCAATTCTTCAACGAGTTTTTCAAAGGGTACATCCTGATTGGCGAAGGCGCCGAGCGCGACGTTGCGAGCGCGCTGCAGGTTTTCGATAAAATCCGGATCGCCGGAAAAGTCCGCCCGTAAAACGAGCGTATTCACGAAGTAACCGATCAGCGCTTCCCACTCAGGCCGGTCCCGCCCGGCTGTCGGAGAACCGATCACGATATCGTCCTGATTGGTTAGACAGGCAAGCAATGACTGGAACGTCGCCAGGAGTGTCATGAAAAGTGTTACGCGTTCATGACGAGCCAACGTTTTCAGTTTGTCTGTGATCTCTTTTGAGATGGTGAGCGACTGTCGCGCCCCGCGAAAAGTACGCAGCGGCGGACGAGGGCGGTCAAACGGCAAATCGATTACAGCCGGAGCCCCGGCGAGTTGCTTGTGCCAATAGTCGAGTTGTTTCTGGAGTGCAGCGCCGCTCAACCGCTGGCGCTGCCAGGCCGCAAAGTCGACATACTGCATCATCAGCTTCGGAAGCTCCGGACTCGCGTCGGTGGTCATTGCGTTGTAGCAGATCACCAACTCGCGCATGAAAACTCCTATGGACCACCCGTCGCTGACAATGTGATGCATGGTCAGCAATAAAATGTGGTCTTCAGCGCCGAGTTTCACGAGCCCCAGACGAAACAATGGCGCGTGAGTCAGATCGAATGAACGATCAGTCTCCCGTCGTGCCAATTCTTTCGCTTTTTCTTCCCGAGCTTCTGTTGCCAGGTGGCTGACGTCGAATACCGGAATCTTCAGCGTCGCACTCGAGGCGATCGACAACGCAGGCTTGCCCTGGTCGACCAGGAAACTTGTGCGCAAGATTTCGTGGCGCGCGACGATTGTGTCAATACTTTGTTGCAGCGCACGTGTATCAAGCGACCCGGTCAGTCGCAGAACGCGTGGGATGTTATAGGCAGCGCTGTTTGGCTCTAACTGATCGAAGAACCACAGACGCTCCTGAGCAAAAGAAAGTGGCAAGTTGCCGGCGCGGGAAACGGAAATCAGTGGCTCATCCTTGAACCCTTCGGCAGCACGTCGCGCGGCTTCAATCCTCTCAGAGATCCGCGCTACAGTCGGCGCTTCAAACAGATCGCGCAACGGCAGATCAACCTGAAACGAGTTGCTAATGCGCGCGGCCAGCCGCGCCAGTAACAACGAATGACCGCCCAGCGCGAAGAAGTCGTCATTGACGCCAACATCTTCGGTCTTCAAAACGTCGGCCCAGATGCCGGCGAGAATCTCTTCCGTAGGAGTGCGGGGTGCAACGAATTCTTCTTTTGCCTCAAGTCGGACGTGGCCCGGCGGCGGCAGAGCCAGGCGATTCACTTTGCCGCTTGCAGTTAAAGGCAGCTTGTCGAGCAAAACGAATACGGCTGGAATCATGTGGTCGGGCAGCTTGTGACGCAGATGTGCACGCAGTTCATTATTAGTTGGTGCTTTACCTGCGGGAATTACATAAGCCAGCAGTTCTTTTTCACCTCGTTCGTCGTCACGCGCGATGACGACGGCCTGATGCACTTGCGGTTGGCTCGCCAACTGAGCTTCAATCTCTCCGAGTTCAATACGAAACCCGCGCACCTTCACCTGGGTATCGCGCCGCCCGCGATACTCGATGTTCCCGTCGTTTAGATAACGGCCGATGTCCCCAGTTCTGAACAACCTTGCACCGCTTTCGCGGCTAAATGGATCCGCAACAAACTTTTCCGCGGTCAGTTCCGTCCGGTTTAGATAACCGCGTGCGAGCCCTTCACCACCGACATAAATCTCCCCGGGCACGCCCACGGGCGTCGGGTTCAAATGCGAATCGAGAATGTACACTCTAGTGTTGGCGATGGGACGCCCGATGGGAATGGTAGCAAGACCGTTAGTGTTGCCTACTTCGTAGCAAGTGACGTCTGCTGCTACCTCAGACGAACCATACAGATTGATCAGGTTGGCCTGCGGGAACTGCTCGCGAAAGGTCGTCGCCAACTCAACCGAGAGTGTCTCGCCACTACAAACGCAATATCGCAAGTCAGAAAGTTGTCTCGCCAGGTCTTCTCCAATCTCGAGAATGACGCGCAGCAGCGATGGCACCAGAACCAGTCGCGTGACCCTGTTGATTGATAACGCGGCGACGAACCGTTGAGGATCTTTCACCGTATCTTCCGGGACTATCACCAACGGCACGCCCTGGAGTAAAGGACCAAATATTTCCCAGATGGAGTCGACGAAACTTAGTGCGGTCTTTTGACAACAAACTTCAGCAGGTGCAAACGGATACTGCCTCCACATCCAGGAGAATCGATTGACCGAAGCAAGATGCGAGCTGAGCACCCCTTTTGGCTGCCCTGTCGACCCCGAAGTGTAGATTAGATGAGCAGAGTCGGCTGGCGCGGCGCCGTTCGTTGGATTTTCGCTGCTCTCGTGTGCGATCTCTCGCCAGTCGCCATCAAGACAAATCACTTTAAGGTTCGCAACGGGCAGCGAATGGGTCAAGTGCTCCTGTGTGAGCAACAGGCGAGCCTGCGAATCTCCAAGTATGAAAGATATGCGCTCAGAAGGATATTTCGGTTCCAACGGTACATATGCGCCGCCCGCTTTCAAGATGGCGAGCAAGCCAACGATCATCTCCGGCGAACGCTCGACACAGATTGCTACGCGCACTTCCGGTTCAACGCCAAGACGGAGCAGATGGTGGGCCAGTTGGTTGGCGCGACCATTAAGCTCTTCGTAAGTCAATTGCTGCTCACCAAACTTCAAGACAACGGCATTTGGAGTTCGCACGACCTGGGCTTCAAAGAGATCGCTAATGGTACCGCTTGGCACCTCAGCGCCTGTCTCGTTCCACTCTACTACCAACTGTTCTCGTTGGTTTTCGGTCAACAGTTGAAGTTCGGAAACTCGCTGTTCCGGATGCGCCATCGCTGTCTTCAGAATCCGATGGTAGTGTCCAAGCAGTCGCTCGATTGTCGCTTCGTCAAATAGGTCGGTGTTGTATTCCGCGGTGCATACCAAGCCCTTTGTTTTGACATTGGGTTCCTCTGATACAAACAGGGACAGATCAAACTTTGAGGTGTTGCTCTCGGTGCGCAAGTGTTCCAGCGTCAGCCCACGCAAACTAAAATTCGCTCGCGCATGACGATGCGACGAAAACATCACTTGAAAGATGGGCGAATGCCTCAAACTCCGCTCCGGCTCCAGTTCTTCAACGAGCTTCTCAAACGGCAACTCCTGATGGGCATAAGCTTCCAGTGCTACCTCTCGCACTCGTGATAACAACCCGCTGAAGCTGGGATTGCCACTTAGATCCGTCCGCAGCACAAGTGTGTTCAAAAAGAATCCGATCAGTCCTTCAATCTCCTGTCTGTTGCGTCCTGCAATCGGCGACCCCACCACGATGTCTTCCTGTCCCGTGTAGCGCGCCAGTAACACTGCAAACGCCGCCAGCAGTGTCATGAACTGTGTGACGCCGTGCTGGCGGCTAATTTCGGCGACTTGCTCGCTAAGTATTCGAGGAAGAGTGAGAGACTTGTACGCACCCCGAAAGGTTTGCACGGCTGGTCGGGGATGATCCGTTGGCAGCGCCAACACATCGCCAATGCCGGCGAGCTGTTTTTTCCAATAAGTGAGTTGCTCGTCAAGCACCGAGCCCTGCAGCCATTCTCTTTGCCACTGGGCAAAGTCGGCATACTGAATTGGCAGCGGAGCTAGCGGTGAAGGCTTGCCGCTCACGAAGGCATCGTAAAGCTCACCTAATTCACTAAAGAGTATTTGCGCAGACCAGGCATCGCTGACGATGTGATGGGAAGTCAGCAAAAGCACGTGCTCCTGCTCGCCAAGCCGCAGCAACGTCGTTCGCAGTACTGGACCATGTAAAAGGTCGAATGGGCGCGTGGCTTCTGCCGCCACCAGTTGTTCTGTTTGAAACTCTCGTTCAGAGCGCGGAAGACTGCTGAGATCGATCACAGCAAAGGGGATGTCGTCTGAGGTGACTATCTGCTGCAGCAGGCCGTCAACGTTAGCAAAGTGAGTGCGAAAAACATCGTGGCGCTGCACGATCTCTGCTAACGCTCGACGTAGCGCCGCAATATCAAGCGAGCCCAGGAGTCGAATCGCCCGCGGTACGTTATAGGAAGCCTCGCTTAACTCAAGCTGGTGGAGAAACCACAGACGTTGCTGAGAAAACGAGGCCGGCGCTGAACCGCGTTCGGCGCGCCGTGTAATCGTCTCCGTAGTCGTTAGCCCGGCGCCATGCTTGCTTAGCCGCAGCTCCAGTAGCGCCCGCTTAGCTGGTGAGAGACTCAGGATTCGCTTATTTAGTTCATCCATGGTGGGTCGCTCATTCAACCGGAGGTCGTGCCTTCTTGTCCTAGCAGTTGCCTTGCATCTTCCTCCGATAACGCTTCGATTTCATTTAGGAAACGCTCAGCCTCGTTGCTGTTCGCTGCTTCGATTTTCTCGGCGAGCTCGGCTACAGTTGGCGACTCAAACAAACTCCGCAATGGGATGTCGAGCTGAAATTCCTTGCGCATGCGAGACACCACCTGCGTCGCGAGTAGGGAATGGCCTCCTAAATCGAAGAAGTTGTCATGCACACCAACGGCGCTCACTTTTAGAAAACCGGCCCAGATGTCCGCCAACTCTTTTTCAACCAAATTTCGTGGCGCTACGAAATTTCTTTGCAAGCCAGGTCGGGTTTCGTTGGGTGCGGGTAATGCGTTTCGATCAACTTTGCCGTTCGCAGTGAGCGGCAACGACTTGAGGAAGACAAAAGCCGAAGGGACCATGTAGTCTGGGAGCTTCTGTTTCAACGAAGCGCGTAGCTCGTCCGGAGAGCAGGGAGAAGAGACCATATAAGCCACGAGCCGTTCATCGGCAGATTTATCCCGAAAAACCGTCACAACAACCTGGCGCACGCCAACGCGCCTGGATAGCACGGCTTCGATCTCGCCCAACTCGACACGGTAGCCGCGCACCTTTACCTGTGTATCGGCCCGTCCGAGAAACTCGATGTTGCCGTCGGGCAGATAGCGCACCAGATCACCAGTGCGGTATAAACGCGACTTGGGATCGCTGGAAAAAGGATTAGGAACAAACCTCGCTGCCGTTTCTACGGATTGATTGAGATAACCGGCGGTTACTCCCGCGCCGCCGATGTATAGTTCGCCGCTGACACCAAGCGGAACTAGTCGCAGACGCCGATCGAGAATGTAACACTGCGTATTTGCGATTGGGCGGCCGATTGGTACGGTAGACGAATAACGCGAGAGCTCCTCTGTGTCCACGCTAAACGTCAGCGACCCGACGGTCGTCTCGGTTGGACCGTAATGATTGATGATCTGACAAGAGTGGTCCATCAGTCGGATGCGCTCGGCTAGATCCCATGAGAACGCTTCGCCGCCAAGAATCAAATACTTGGCGGGCAGAATTTGACCATCAGTCTGCGAAGCCAGTAATGCACTGAAATGCGACGGCACGATCTTCAACACATCAATCGGCCGCCTGGTAAAGTAGTCTCGAAGGAGTTCACCTTCCATCGCAACGTCGTAGCCAAGTATATGCAGACACCCACCCGAAACCAGCGCCGGAAAGATGCAGGTATTACCCAGGTCGGCGCTAATGGTAGAGACAGTCGCGAAATTGAGTGGGCCATTAATCCGCAGACGCTGCAAAATGAATTGCGTGTAGTTGATTAGATTCTGATGACGAACTGCCACACCCTTCGGCGTCCCGGTTGAGCCAGACGTGTAAATTACGTAAACAAGATTATTCGGCCGGGCGATTGATGCCGGATTCGTGTTTGGCTGAGCTTGCAAGAGGGAACGATCGCTGCAGAGATCGACCGTCTCAGTTGATTCAAAAGGTTGAACGGCGGGAGCGCCCTTGTTGGTAATCAGTATCGACGCACTGCTCTCAGCTAATTGAAGGGCCAATCGGTCTCGCGGATGATCGGGATTGAGCGGCACATATGCGCCGCCAGCTTTTAGAATTCCCATTAAGCCCACGATCGTTTCGACCGAGCGCTCGACACAGAGGCCCACCCTTGCGTCTGGTCCAATACCCCGGCGGCGCAGCAGGTGGGCCACCTGGTTGGAACGCGCGTTTAGCTCGCCATACGTCAGTTCTTGATCCCCGGAAACGACTGCGATTGCCTGCGGCGTTCTCGCAACCTGGTCTTCAAACAGCTGGTGAATGCATTTTCCGCCGGGCAAATCGGCAGCGGTTTGGTTGAACTCAACCAGTAACCGGCGGCGTTCGTCGTCGTCGAGCATCTCAATCGCCCCAAGGTTGACTTCAGCATTCTCGATGACACCGGAGAGAAAGCGCTGAAAGTAACCGGCAATCTGTTTTACGGCTGCGCTATCAAAGACCTGCCTGTTGTATTGCAGCTCGGCAGAAATCGTCTCGCCAGAACGCAGGCAGGAGAGTTTGAGTTTGAAATGACTGAAGCAAACGTACTGCCGTATTACCCTAAACGAGACCGGGCCCTCACCGTAGCGTGATTGAACCTCTTCAAAGTCGAAGGCGACCGAATCGCTAATCGTATTCGCTGACGTGCAGGGGTCGAAGTATTCTTGCCATTCGTCAGCTTCGTTGAGAGCGTCACTGACTTGTCGCAGGTGTTCGCTAAAAGACTTGTCTTCGCAATGAAGGCGAATCGGCAGATACTTCGCGTAAAGACCCAGAGCGTTCTGTAGGTCTGCGAATTTACGACCCGCACTGAGGTTGTACAGAACAAACTCGGATTCGATCTGTCCGGCAAGCCGCCATAATACCGCTTGCCAACAGGTGAAGAGGAGCGCCGAGACTGACGTCTCGCATTTACGTGCCATTGCTTCGATCTTTGAAAGCGGTGAATTGAGATTAATCGCAATCGAATCAGGTTCAAATGCGCCTGACCTCTCGGCTCGCCTCTCGAGTGGTATCGCCAGCTTGGGAACACCCGCAGCCTCGCGCTTCTGCCAGTAAGTTTTACCGGTTAAGGCATGTACGTCGTTTGCTTCGAGCTGTTCATTTTGCCATTCGGCAAAGTCCGCGTACTGCATCGGTTCGTCAACAAGCTCGTGCTGATCAAGGCACGATGGATAAGCGCGGCTGAGCTCATCCGTGAAATTCACAAGTGAGACTGAGTCGCCGCAAAGCGCCGGCTGCGAGACCAGCAGGACATGGCTATGGCTTGATTGTTTGATTAGTACAGCGCGCAGGAGTGGTCCCCGACCAAAGTCGAAAGGTCTCTGGCTCTCGCCAGTAAAGTATTCCGCAATTCTAAGTCGTTGCCCCGTCACGTCGAGACTGCTCACATCAAAGGTCTCCCAGGAAAACTGCGACGTCTCCCCAACGACTTGAAATAGCATTTTTATTCCGGGTGGGCGACTAAATGTTGTGCGTAGGATTTCGTGGCGACCGACAATATGCCGCACTGCCTGCTGGACAACGTGCGGTTTGAGATCTCCACCGAGCAGGACCGCGACCAACGCGCGAAAAGGTTGCCCCTCAACCGTCTGCTGAAGCGACCAAAGACTTCTTTGCTGCGGTGAAGGTCGAAAACCTTCGACTGCTGAATTCTGCATTGATTCCGTCACTCGCTTGAGCGCTCTCCTCGCTCGATCTGCTCTTTGGTGACAAGGTTGCCTAACGCGACCACGATCTTGCGCTCTCCCACAAAAGAATTCCGCGAATGCGCCACCAGCATATTGTTGAGCATTAGAACGTCGTGCTCGCGCCAGGGAAAACTCACGGCGAGTTTGTTGTAGAGATTGCTGAGATACTCCATCACTGAATCTTCAATCGGTGAGCCGTCTCCGTAATAAACGTTACGCGGCAAGTCCTCTTCTTTCATCATCGAGAGCAGCGACTCGCGCACCGCCGGCCCGAGACACGAAATGTGATGCAACTGCACCTGATTGAAAAACACTTTCTCACCGGTCTGCGGGTGTCTGACGATGGCCGGACAGATCTGACGCGTACGCAGACCGTTGCCTCTTGTCCATTCGAAATCGATTTCCGCTCGGCGGCAATAGTCTTCGACTGCGGACCGATCGTTGGTGTGAAAGAAGTGCTGCCAGCTCACATCCAAACCATCGGTAAAGTTGCGCACGTACCTCAATCCTCTTTGCTCGAAGCGTTCTCTTATTGCCGGCTCCATTAACTGGTAAATCTTCCGGCTATCAATGATGGGAGACTCGCCTCCGACTGCGGCCGCCTTGACGCAGTAAAACCAGATCAGCATCGGCCAGCAATGCATGTGGGAACTTTCGTTGTGAAAGAGGATCGTCTCGTCGGCCGGATAAGGAGTCGAGCCATAAACCTTGCCGCCCAGTTCTTCGCGCGGCAGATCACCATACTCGCCAAACAACTCAGGACAGATCGCGGAAGCAAACTTCTCAAACTCCGGCACTGAATCCACGCTGAATCCACGAAGCAGAATCGCGCCATGTTGTAGCAGATTCCTTTCAATGAACTGGCGATTGTTCGCGGCCCATTCTCCGAGATCTATATCGTCCGCGTCAGGCTTGAGCACCAGGGGAAGCGTGTTTTCAGATTGCAAATATTCCATCTTCACGCCGCTCACCTGAGACAAGTCAACCCTCCTGCGGCGCGTCGAGCGCAGCCGGCTTATCTGCGATTCCTGTCTTTCTTTCTTCTCCATCTGCTGCTGTTCTGCTTCCGCCTCAGTCAGAAATTCATAGGAGTCAACTTTCGTCGAAGGGGTCTTAACGATCGCCGCAAGAAGGCGTTCAAAGTGAACGGACATCTTTGCGATCGTGGCAGGCTCGAAGAGATCCTGACTGTACAACCACAAGCCCTCCAGGCCATTTTCGGTCTCAGACAAGAATAGCACCAGGTCGAAGCGGGAACTCTCGAGCGGCAACTCAAACCGCGACACCTCAAGTCCGGTCATTGCGAAGCGTTGGGCAGGTTCGTTCTGCATCACGAGCAGCACCTGCACTATAGGGTTCCGACTGGCATCACGGGGCGGTCTTAGTGCCTCAACCAGCTTATCAAATGGCAGATCTTCGTGCGCATACGCCTCCAGCGTCGTCTCTCTTACGCGTCTTAACAATTCAGTGAATGCCGGATTACCCGAGATTCTTGTCCGCAGCGGGAGCAGGTTGGTAAAGAAGCCAATCAATCCTTCTGTCTCGACTCGATTGCGATTGGCGACATCGGTGCCTACGATGAAGTCCTCATGGCCTGTGTAACGCCAAAGCAGTAGCTGGAATGCAGCCAGGCACGTCATGAACAGCGACACTCCTTCATTTCTGCTGAGTTGCTTTAGGTTATTATTCAAATCCGCGGGTATAACGAGCCGCTGATGAGCCCCGCGAAAGGACTGCACGACTGGTCGAGGTTTGTCGGCTGGGAGTTCCAGGACCAGCTGAGCGCCCGCGAGCTGTGTCTTCCAATAAGCGAGCAGTCTATCCAGCACTTCGCCTTGCAACCATTCGCGCTGCCAGATGGCAAAGTCGGCATACTGAATCGGCAATGGGGAAAGCGGTGAACGCTTTTCATTCGCGAAGGCCTCGTAAAGCACGGTCAACTCACGGAAGAGCACCGCTAGAGACCAACCATCAGCCGCGATGTGATGCAAGGTGAGAACGAGCAGATGATCGTCTGAGTCGAATCTGATGAGGCCCGCACGCAGCAATGGATCGCGCGAAAGATCAAAAGGTTTGCGAATCTCCTCAGCAGCAACCTTTTTTGCCTCGGTCTGGCGCTCGGTTTCGGAAACTGCAGTGAGATCTATCAGACGCAAAGAGCCGGTTTGTGGAGCCGCGATCGACTGAAATGGATCACCATCCGTGCCAAAGAGGGTCCGGAGCGATTCGTGACGACTGACGATCTCGTTGAGCGCTGCCGACAATGCGACAAGGTTAAGCGAGCCACGCAATTGAACCGCGCGCGAAATGTTATAGAACGAGTTGCCGGGTTCGAGTTGATCGAGAAACCAGAGTCTTTGTTGCGCGAATGAGAGCGGCAACTTGCGATCTCGACCAACGGGAACAAGAGGGGGCGCCTGCAGTCCCTCATGAGCCTGAATAACTGCTTCGAGTTTTTCGGCCAGGCTGGCAATGGTGGGCGACTCAAACAAAGCGCGTAGCGGCAGGTCAACGTGAAACGCCTCTCTGATTCGGGAGATAACCTGCGTAGCCAGCAACGAATGCCCGCCGCGTTCGAAGAAGTTGTCGTGAACGCCAATGTTTTCGAGACCCAGGATTCTGGCCCAGATATTAGCCAGCAGGTCCTCGACCGGATCCTGCGGCTCAGCGAACGGGTTGACCACGCCTGATCCAGAGTAGTCAGGCGGCGGCAATGCCTGGCGATCCACTTTCTTGTTTGTCGTCAGGGGCATGGCATCGAGCAGCACGAATGCCGCCGGCACCATATAGTCAGGCAACGACTGCCGCAGGAACTTTCGCACTTCGTTTTCACTCGGCATGCCGACTTCGGCTGTGATATATGCAACGAGTCGCTTATCGCCTGGCCGATCCTCCCTGATCGTCACCACAGCCTGCTCGACGTTCGGATGCTGGCTGAGCACCGTTTCAATCTCGCCCAGCTCGACACGGAATCCGCGCAGCTTCACCTGGTGGTCGAGGCGACCCAAAAATTCGATCTTTCCGTCGGACCGGTAACGAGCCAAGTCCCCAGTGCGATAAAGACGCCCACCCGGCTCCAAGCTAAACGAATCAGGAACGAACTTCTCCGCCGTCAACTCAGGTTGATTCAGATAACCGCGCGCCAGACCGTTACCGCCGATGAACAACTCGCCGGGGATGCCGATCGGAACCGGCTGTGAATAGTCATTGAGAAGATAAACCTGCATGTCCGCGATGGGTCGACCAATTGACTGCAAAGAAGCAGCCGCAGTATGTTCTGCTCCTTCAAGCAACGTGCAAGTGGTCCATACCGTGTTTTCGGTCGGTCCATAAAAATTCCAAACAGGAATGTCTAATTGGACCAACTCGGCAGCAAGTTCATGATCGAGCGCATCACCGCCGCAGACAATCAAACGGACACTCCAATCCTGTTCTCTTGTCTTCTGCCGTCGTGCTTCCAGAAGCTGACGCAATGCAGACGGAGTTTGATTCAAAACGGTGACGCTTTCGCGGCACAGTAGCTCAAAGAGGTCGGCAGGGGATTGCATTACTTCGAGTGGCACAATCACCAATCGTCCTCCTTGCAACAAACAGCCCCAAATCTCCCAAACGGAAAAGTCAAACGCGCTCGAGTGGACGACCGTCCAGATGTCGCCTGTGCGGAAGCCAAGCTTGTCGCGGGTTGCCGCAAAAAGATGGACCACAGTCCGGTGTGAAACCTCCACTCCCTTTGGCCTGCCCGTCGATCCCGACGTATAGATAACGTAGGCGAGATTTTCCGGTGTTACGGCGCTCGCAGGATTGCTGCTGCTTTCGCCGGCAAACTGGGTCCAATCGTCAAGGCAGACCATCTCAACTTGCAGCGCGGGAAGAGTGCCAAGTAATCGAGTTTCAGTCAGCAGCACACGAACGCGGGAATCTTCGAGCATGAAAGCGACACGCTCGGCAGGATAGCCCGGATCGATGGGCACATAAGCGCCGCCTGCCTTTAACACTCCCAATAGGGCAATGATCATTTCCGCCGAACGCCCAAGACAAACGCCGACCGGCGTCTCTGGTCTCACCCCGCGCCGTTGCAGATAGCACGCAACTTGATTGGCGCGCGCGTTCAACTCACTATAGGTCAGGCTGCGATCGTCAAAGACGACTGCTACCTCGTCAGGAGTAGCCCCGGCTTGAGCTTCAAACTGCTGCTGCATGGACGAAGCCGTTATTGCCTCACTCTTTTCCGAATTCCATTCATTTAGTAACTGACGACGGTCAGCCTCGCGCCAAATCTCTAGATCACCAATTTCCTTTTCCGGGTTCTCCAGGATGTCTTCCAGGATCCTCTGGTAGCTCGCCATCATGCGTTCAACAGTCTCACCGTCAAAAAGGTCGGTGCTGTATTCCCACATGCAACTTAGCTCCTCGCCCTTATCTGTCAGAAACAGCGATAGATCTGATCGCGCCGTTCCGCGCTCGACCTCCAGCCATTCCATCTCGAGTCCTTTGTGCCGCAACGCTTGCGGGGTGTTCTCGAGCGCGAATATCACCTGAAAGAGTGGCGCCCGGCTCAGGCTTCGTTCTGGCTGCACAGCCTCGACGAGTTTGTCGAACGGAATGTCCTGATGTGCGTAGACCTCAAGCGCTGTCTCACGAACCCGTCGCAGCAACGCGCGGAAGGCCGGATTGCCCGAACAATCCGCTCGCAGCGGCAAAGTGTTCGCAAAGAGACCGATCAATCCTTCCAGCTCGGATCGGCTGCGGCCCGCGATCGGAGTTCCAACGACTACATCCTGCTGTCCGCTATAGCGCCACAAAAGCACTTCAAAAGCAGCCAGCAACGTCATGAAAAGCGTAACTCCTTCGCGACGGCTGAAAGCTCGCAAGCGGTCAGCGAGACTGGGCGATAAAACGCGGTAGTTTCGGGCGCCGGCAAAAGTCTGGATTGCGGGCCGTGGCCTGTCCGTTGCTATCTCGAGGGCCGTGGGTGCGCCCGCGAGATGTTTTCTCCAGTAAGAAAGCTGCGCTTCCAGAACCTCGCCTTGCATCCATTCGCGTTGCCAGGCGGCGTAGTCTGCATACTGAACCGGAAGCTCGGGCAGGGGGGATGGTTTATCTTCTGAAAATGCTTCGTACAGTATCGCCAGCTCGTGCAGAAACACGCCCATGGACCAGCCATCACTGACGATATGATGCATGGCGATCACGAGCACTTTTTCTAGATCGCTCAGGTGAAGAAGGTGGGCTCGCAACAGAGGACCCGCCGCCAGATCAAAAGGCCGTTCGCCCTCTTGCGCCGCCCAACGCTTCACTTCGTCTTCCGCTTCCTGCCGGCCGAGCGCTCTTAAATCGACCAAGGGCAGCGCAACGCTCTGATGTCTAGCAATCGCTTGCATCGGTTGGCCGTCGACCGTAATAAACGAGGTGCGTAGCGATTCGTGACGCCTGACAATTTCGTCTAAGGCTTGTTCCAGCGCGCTTAGATCAAGGGCAGTTTCAAACCGCACCGCGTACAGCAAGTGATAGACGCTTTTGCCTGGATCCAATTGCTCCAGAAACCAAAGCCTCTGCTGGGCAAACGATGCTGGAAAAATAAAAGGTTCCATTATCAGTGTAAAGCGGCTTGTATCATGAGCTTGGGGATCAGCCCTAAGGGAGAAGCAAGACGCCTAACGAAAGCCCGTCAAACGGTCGACGGCCGTGCCTTTCTCTTTAGCGTCCCGTTTCAGTCAGCAGCGATACGTCGCGAACACGCCGATCGGGATTGGCGGCAATGCCCGCCAACACCGTCTGCAAGTGATTGAGCATCCGCTCGATTGACTGTGCATCGAAGCGCTGCTGGTCATACTCGAGCTTCAACAAGAGATCGGACGAAGCATAGGCGGCCAGCGTGAGCGGATAATTGGTCTGTTCGAGCAGCACGAAATTACGTGCACCCCACCGTTCGCCGAGCGCGCGCAACCTGATGTTCATTTGATAGTTCTCGAAGACCAGAACGCTATCGAATAGCGGTGTTCCGCGCGGCACCTCGCTCCACCCTTGAATCTTCATCAAGGGTGTGTGCTCATATTCACGCAACGCGACGTGCTGGGCCCGCAGCTCCCTTAACCAATCCAGCAAAAGCCGATCGGACCGCTGAACGCGAAAAGGCAACGTGTTAATGTACAGTCCGACCATCGATTCCGGGCAATCGCTGGTCCAATGGCGGCAGGCTCTGGTAGCGCCGAACAAAACATCATCCTCGCCGCTGTAGAGGCTGAGTAGCAAAGCCCAACCAGCCTGCACTAGATTATTTAACGTGAACTCGTTTCGCTGGGCGAGACTTCTCAGTTGACCGGTGATTTCCGGCGACAGGCGCACCTGTTGAGTGGAGTGTCCCTGCGCTCCCTGAGGCGGAGCCGGCAATCGCAAACCGGTCGGAGATCTAAAGCCGTGCAACGCTCTACGCCAAAAGGTTTTTGCCTTTGCTAAATCTTGTTTCGTGAGCCAGTCGATGTATTCGCTGTAGAGTCCCGAGTGCCTGGGTGTGGCTGCGTTGCCCGAGTTGTAGGCATCATACGCCTCGAAGACCTCTTTCAAAACAAGGAAATGCGAGCGGCCATCAAGCAAGGCATGATGAAACGTCCAGATCATTCGATAGTCGCGTTCGCCTAATTTGAAAAGCGCGACGCGCATGAGCGGAGCTTCACTGAGCTCAAAACCGCGCCGGCGATCGGCGTTCTTGTAGAGAACAATCTTCTGCTCCTGCATTTCAGACGTCAGGTCACTCCAGTCTTCGCTGACAAAAGGAAGCTCTACCTCTCGCCGAACTTCCTGGACGGGCTCCGCCAATCCTTCCCAGCGAAAACTCGTCCGCAGCACCGCATGTCGTTCGACCGCCTCCAACCAGGCCCTGGTAAGCAGGGTCACACTGATCGATTCGCGCAGTTCGCATAGCATCTGCTGGATGTACGCGCCACCACTGCGGTCGTATATGCTATGCAGCAGCATGCCCTGCTGCATGGACGAGAGCGGATAGCTGGCCTCTTTTGCGCCTACCTGGAAATCCTTTGTCGCGTCGGGCAACGGAAACACTGTGCCGCGCGGAAGCCGCCTGATTGGCGGCACGGATTCTCGGTCCTCTTTCTTTCCATTGAGGACAAACTCTGCAAGGCCCGCGACAGTGGGCTGTTCGAAAAAATAGCGCAGCGGCAGATTCACTTCAAAATTTTCGCGAATCCGCGACATTACCTGGGTTGCCAACAGCGAGTGTCCGCCTAGATCGAAGAAGTTGTCGTAGACTCCAATCTCTTCCCGGCCGAGAACATCGCGCCAAAGACTCGCCATTTTGATTTCGATCTGGGTACGAGGAGCAACAAAAGCATCAGCCAAATCTGATCGGGATTTTTCCGGCAAGGGCAACGCACGTTGATCGATCTTGCCGTTTGGCGTCAGCGGCAGCCGCTCGAGAAATACAAAGTCGGCCGGCGTCATATAGCCTGGTAGTTTCTTTTTCAAGTAGCCTTGAAGCTGTTCTCTCAAATCCGCGACTTCTCCCGGATGGGCCACGACGTATGCCACGAGGTCTTTGTTACCTCGTTCGGAGTCCCTCAAGACCACTACTGCGTCTTGCACACTCGAGTGTTCTCCCAGAGCCGTCTCAATCTCCCCGAGCTCAATGCGGTAACCACGCAGCTTTACTTGATGGTCCAGGCGGCCGAGAAATTGTATCGACCCATCCGCTTGATAACGCGCAAGGTCTCCTGTCTTGTAGAGGCGCTCACCGGCTCGACTGCTAAACGGGTTAGGAATGAAGTGCTCGGCTGTTAGATCAGGACGGTTCAAATAGCCCCGCGCTAGTCCATCACCGCCGATGTACAGCTCTCCGGAAACACCTATTGGCGCGAGCTCCGTTTGCCGGTCGAGGATGTAGACTTCCGTGTTTGATATCGGAAAACCAATCGGCACGCTGCTTTCAAATCGCTCTCCGCTCTTCACTCGATAGCAGCAAGTGAACGTCGTGTTTTCTGTCGGTCCATACCCATTGATCAACTGGCATCCGCGCAATTCGTCCGCCGCCTTCTCCAGGTGCGGCACCGAGAGCACATCGCCACCGGCCAGAAGTTGTCGCACGCCGCGCAGGTTTTCCAGGTCTGTTTCCACGATCTGATGAAACAGACCCGCCGTCAGCCACAGCGTCGTCACTCCGTTGCGCTTTACTGCTTCGCCAAGTTCTCCGAGCGCCGCCAATCCCGGCGGCATTACCACGAGCCGAGCGCCATTTAGCAGACTGCCCCAAATTTCAAACGTCGAGGCGTCAAACGACAGGGGCGCAAACTGTAGAAAAACTTCATCCGGCCCAAGCTTCGCGTAATCTGTTTCTTTCACCAGTCGCACTACGCTCCGGTGCGTAACGCTCACCCCCTTTGGTTTACCCGTCGAGCCTGAGGTATAGATTACGTATACCAGGTTCTGAGGCGTGCAGTTGTTCTCAGGATTCTCTGCACTCTCACTAGAGATCTGCGGCCAGTCGTGATCCAAACAGATCACTTCCGCGGCATCTGCGGGCAGACGCTCTACCAACTGCTGCTGAGTGAGCAACACTGGGGCAGCGGCATCTTCCAACATAAAGGAAAGGCGCTCTCGAGGGTATGCAGGATCTAAAGGCACATATGCTCCGCCAGCTTTGAGAATCCCTAATAGCCCCACGACCATCTCCAGCGAACGTTCCATCAGAATGCCCACGCGCGCCTCTGGGCCAACGCCGCGCGCTCGCAGGTAATGCGCTACCTGATTGGATTTTCGGTTCAATTCCGCATACGTCAATCGCTCTTGTCCGAACACAATAGCCACGGCTTCAGGACTACGCTCGACCTGTGCTTCGAAGAGTGCGGGCACACATTCATCTTGCGGATACTCACGGTGGTGGTCGTTCCACTCCACCAGCAAGAGCTGGCGTTCTGTTGCGGTCAACATTGGTAAGTCAGAAATCCGGCAGTCGGGATTGCTGGTCAGGCCTTCTAGCAGAATATGAAAGCGCTGCAGTAATCGTTGAATCGTCTGGCGAACGAAGAGATCCGTACTGTAAACAAACTCGCACGTCAGGCCTTCGGGCAAATCCCAAAAATACGCCTCAAGGTCCAGACGCGCGGTGTGGCCGTCAACTCCCATTGGGTCAACAACGAATTGTCCCAGGGCCTGCGCCTGAGGAATATTTTGCAGCGCCAGTGTCACCTGGAACAATGGATTGTGACTCAAGCTCCGTTCTGGTTGCAGTTCCTCAACCAGTTTTTCAAAGGGCAAATCCTGATGACTGTAAGCCGCAAGCGTGGTCTCCTTTACCTTGCGAAGCAATTCGCGAAAAGTCAGATCAGGTGTGATTTGCGTACGCATTACGAGCGTGTTCACGAAAAAGCCGATCAGCGACTCAGTTTCCCTTTTGGTGCGATTGGCGATGGGTGCTCCGACCACAATGTCGTCCTGCGAGGTATGACGCCAAAGCAGTGTTTGAAATGCAGCGAGCAACGTCATGAAGAGCGTTGCGCCTTCGCTTCGCGAAACGTCCTTGAGCGCGGCACTCAAATTCTCGGACAGTTTGACCGACTCAAAAGCGCCGCGAAACGTCTGCACCGGCGGTCGCGGCCGATCGAGCGGCAGTTCAAGCATAGCGGGCGCATCCGTGAGTTGTTGCCTCCAAAAGGAGAGTTGTCTATCGAGAGTTTCGCCCTTGAGAAATTCGCGTTGCCAGAGCGTAAAGTCGGCATATTGAATGGACAATTCAGGCAGAGGCGAAGGTCGACCCGCCGCGAACGCTTCATAGAGCGTAACCAATTCGCGCAACAGTAAAGCGGTGGACCAGGCATCAGTGATGATGTGATGCAACGACAGAAACAAGATATGGTTTTCGGAATCCAGGCGCAGCAGTCTTGCCGCCAGCAACGGCCCCTTAGTAAGTGTGAAGGGCGTTTCGGCAAGCTCAGCACCAAGACGCGCTGTCTCTTTTTCGCGATCACTGGCTGCCAAGTCACTTAAGTCGATCACCGGCAGCGGCAGCGCCAGCTCCTGAACCGGCTTGATAACCTGTACTGGTTCATTGCCCACCACGCGAAAGACCGTTCGCAGCGATTCGTGGCGCGCGACTAGTTCGCTCAGCGCTCGCTGGAGTGATGCATAGTCAAGTGTGCCGTCGATGCGAACATTTCGCGCGACGTTATAAAACGGATTGCCGAGCTGTAGTTGGTCCAGAAACCAGAGCCGCTGTTGCGCGAACGATAGCGGAACCAGATCCTGTTGCCTGCGACGCGGAATGGCGAGCGACGAAAGCGTGTCGTCAGTCGATCCGCGCAGACGCTTCTCCAGCAGCGCTTGCTTGGCCACAGAAAGTTTGGACCTTTTCTCGTTCAAATCGGCCGTGGACATAAGTGTTTTTCAGAACTTATCGGGATAGGCGATGCGCTTCGTGCTCCGACATTTCCTCAAGTTCAGCGATTAGATGCTCTTCGACGGCCTTTGCCAGATCAGAAACGGTTGGCGCCTCAAATAGTGTTCTCACCGGCGCGTCGATTTGAAATACCGAACTGACTCTGGACATTACCTGGGTTGCTTTCAACGAATGTCCGCCTAACGCGAAAAAGTTGTCAAAGACACTGACTTGATTGACTCCCAGCACCTCGCGCCAAATGCCGGCTAATAGCCTTTCCGTCTCATTGCGCGGCGCGACAGAGTCTCGCAACTCTTCCGAGCGGGAAAAATCCGGCAGCGGCAGCGCGGGCCGATCCACCTTGCCATTGGGTGTCAATGGCAGCTCGTCGATGAAGACAAAATATGAAGGCACCATCACTGCTGGGAGGTGCTTGCTCAAGTATAACTGAAGTTCTGAAGTTGAAGTGTCTTCCCCACCCTTTGCGACAATGTAAGCTGTCAACGCAGGTTCACCTTGCTCGTCGTTGACTGGAACGATGACTGGAACGACCACGCAGGCGTTCACCGAATCGTGACGATTGAGTACAGCCATGACTTCCCCAGGTTCGATGCGCACGCCACGTATCTTGATCTGTTCGTCGAGGCGTCCCAGTATCTCGAGTGTGCCATCCGGCTGATAGCGGCCACGGTCGCCCGTCCGGTAGAGAAGATCATTCGCCTGATCAGTGAACGGATTCTGGATGAAGCGCGCCCGATGTTCTTCTGCTGCGTTGATGTAGCCCAGCGAGCGGAAGGGTGTGCGAATCACTATCTCACCCGGCTCGCCAATACCGCAGAGACGGTTGGCGCTGCCCAGCACTAGCGCCTGCGTTTCAGGCAAGGGCCGGCCCACCGGCTGAACACCGAACGCCGGCTCGTCTGGCAACACAAAGAAGCATTTGGCCAGCGTTGTTTCAGTTGGCCCATATAGATTCACCAGTTTTCCTGAGGCCGGAAAAGCCTCGCGCCACTGGCGCACAAGTGAATCCGTAAGCGGCTCGCCCGCAAAGAAAACCCAACGCAGTGAGCGCAACGAAACTCCCTGCGGAACGTTGTTTAGCCAGGTCTGCGCTAGCGTCGGCACAGTGTGCAAAATCGAGATTTGCTCGCGTTCAAGCCACGCAATAATGTTGGCTGATGCGGCACTGTCTGAGTCGTCAGGCAAATGGAGGCTGGCGCCACTCGTTAGCGGCAACAGGATGTCTCGCAAAACGACGTCAAAGGAAAGTCCTGTCAGTTGAGCGACGCGATCTGCGGGATTGATTCCAAACTGCTCCCGCTGCCATTTCAGAAAGTGACTCAGTGCTTTGTGACATCCGAGCACGCCTTTCGGAACACCACTGGTGCCGGAAGTAAAAAACAAATATGCCGCGTCCGAAGTACTGAGTTCGGGTAGACGAAGGGCTCGGGGGACCGCAGTCCGTGTGGCTTTAGATGATGTAGGCGGGTCTTCACGCACCAGCGTGATGGAGAGTGAGGGAAGCTCACGGATCCAGTAGTCCTCGGTTCTCCATTTCCCTATATACAACAGATGCCTGGCCCTAGCTTCACTAGCCATCAACTTCTGCCGTTCGCTCGGCAGATTTTGATCGAGCGTGAGAAGCACACCGCCGCTACTGAGTGCACCCAGTATGCTGGCAATCAGTCCAAACGTCGGAGACCCGCTGACAGCTACCACATCGCCTCTTTTCAAGCCCTCAGCGAGGAGCCTGGCCGCTATCGATCGAGCTTCCTCGGCCAACTCGCGGTAGGTCCATGAAGTCTCTCCTTTGCAGATCGCGGGCTGATCTGGGAATTCCTTTGCTCTCGCGAAGAACGTATCTGTGATGAGATCGTGTTCGGGCTCAGGCAGCAGGGCCGTGGGATCCGGCAGTACGGCGAACCCTGTAGGGGTTACGAGGGAATACTCAGAAATCTGTTTGTCTGGGTGAGCTACGATTTGTTCAAGCAGGAACCGAAGCTGTTCCAGCATCGCGGCAATCAGCGGGCGATCAAAAATATCGGAGTTGTAAACAATAATCAGATGCAGTTCTTCATCGAGTTCTCTCACATAAAGAGTCAAGTCAAACTGAGACCACGCGGCAACGGACTGGGACCAAACGCCGGCCGGCGAGATAGGCTCGTTTGTCAAACCCGGTAGGCTGATCTTGCGATCGGCAAAGTTCAGATAATTGAAGAACACTTGAAAAAGCGGGGTACGATTGAGATCGCGCCGTGGATTCAGTTCCTCTACCAGCATCTCAAAAGGCAGGTCTTGATTAGCATAAGCCCCGAGGGCCACGTCACGCACTTGTTCGAGTAGTTCTCGAAAGCTGACGTCAGGCAAAATTCTCGTCCGCAGGACCACATTATTAAGAAAGAATCCAATTAAGTCCTCAACATCTGTGCGCGGGCGATTCACGATTGGTGCACCAACGAGAATATCGCCCTGGCCAGTGTAGCGATGCAGTAGAACGTTGAAGACACCTAGCAGAGTCATGAACGGTGTGACCTCCATGCTCTTGGTTAGGGCCCCGAGATTCCGAGACAAGCTCTTCGCTAGCGAGAGCGACTCGCTTGCGGCGCGGAAGCTTTGCACTTGCGGACGAGGCCGATCTGACGGAAGGTCGAGAACTGTAGGCGCTTCCGCAAGCTGCTGTTTCCAGTAGTCGAGCTGTTTCTGCCGCACCGCACCCTGCATATACTCTCTTTGCCAGGCAGCATAGTCTGAGTACTGGATGGGCAATTCCGGCAATGGCGATGGCTTGCCCGTGGAAAACGCTTCATACAGCGTGCCTATTTCACGCAGCATCACTGCAATGGACCAGCCGTCACTGACAATGTGATGCAACGTCAAGAGCAGAATGTGGTCGTTGTCGCTCAGACGCACCAACTTGGCTCGCACGAGCGGACCATTGATCAGATCAAAAGGCGTATGTGCCTCTTCACTTAAGATCCTTTGGGCTTCGGCGTCGCGGTCGGGCCGTGCCAGTTGTGTGAGATCCACAACTGGCAGTGACAACTTCAGGGTCTTGGCAATCACTTGCGTGGGCTCTCCGTTTGCTGTAGCAAACGTGGTCCGCAACGTATCGTGACGCCGGACGATTTCATTCAGGGTTTGCTCGAGTACGGTTATGTCCGGCAGGCAGTCAAGGGGCACAGCGAAGGGAATATTATGTACCGGCGTTCCCGGAACCAACTGATTCAGAAACCAGATCCTCTCCTGACCGAACGAAACCGGAGCAATTGCACCAGCGGTCAGGCGCGTAATTGCCTCTGTGCTTGATCGACGAACACCAGCCTGCACAAGAAGAACCAGATCGCAGATCGTGGGTTTTTCAAGGAAAGACCGGAGCGAGATTTCGGTTTGGAACTCGTCGCAAATACGAGAAGCGATCTGCATAGCCAGTAGCGAGTGACCGCCAAGCTCAAAGAAGTTGTCATAAACACCAACTCGATCCAGGCCGAGCACCTCAGCCCAGATTCGGGCCCACGACTCCTCCATTCTGTTGCGAGGAGCGACAAATTCTTGTTCGAGACTTGGGCGCGATTGCCTCGGCGGTGGCAGCGCCCGCCGATCCACCTTGCCGTTAGGCGTCAGCGGAAGCGCGTCGAGCAACACGAACGCCGACGGCACCGAGTATTTCGGCAGCTTGTCTTGAAGAAACTTAACGAGTTCTGGAACCAAATTCTGAGTGGAAGACCTCAACGAAGGTTGGTTGGCATATTCGTTTAAATCTTTCCGATCGTCTAGTGCTTTCCGCGGCTTCAAGACTGGCAACTCAGAGAGTGCCCCAATCAAACCGGTAGGTTTTGCGAAAACGGCGTCGAAGCTGCCGTCCTCAGTTGACTCGGCCCAACTAAGGTCCACGGAGTAAGAGTTCGACTGCCCCAGCGACCAGAGATCTTCCGGGTCCAAACCCTTCACCGGCAGTGTTCCGAGTGCTGCGCGCAAGTCGGAAACTGTTCGAAAGCGCTCGTGATCTTTAAGAAGATTAACTATGTGCGCCTCTGACCGGACCCGTGGATTTGGCACGCCCGAAAGGGCGACAACCTCATCCTTCCCTGCTTCAAGCAGATTACGCAGACGTTCTAGAGTCAGGCCGCTATCGCTCCAGTCACGCCATTCAACTTCTGCGTCGCTTGCGATTGGGGGCCCAACCTGCAACACGACGTCATAGCGAAATCTTGTCAGCTCATTCAGGTAACGACCTCGCTTGGGCATCACACGGACCTGACAACCCAAGCGTTGACTAACCGCTGTAAAGAAACCCGGGTCAATTACCAGTTCATCTTCTCCATCCAACGCCTTGTGTATTCGTCTTTTCAGCTCATCCACCGAAAGCGAGGACGACGCTCGATGAAGTTGCACTGAGGCGTGGAAAGTGTCTAGCAATGGAAGGCTTCTAACGTCTCCGATAAATACGAACCCCCCCGGGCGCGTAACCCGCACGGCGCCCTTGAGAACGCGCACAAGATACTCAATCCGGGGGAAGTACTGGACCACCGAGTTTATTACCACCACGTCGAAAGACTCTGCTTTCAACTCGTCAAAATCATCTGCCTCCCGACGGGAGAGAGTTACGTTGCCGAACTTCTCCGGGAATCTCTGCACCTGTTCTTCAACAATTTCGATGGCCGTCGCCGAGAAATCGGTGCCGTAGTAGGCCACACAATGGGGAGCAATCCGAAACAACAACAGCCCGGTGCCGCATCCAATTTCCAAAACTCTGCTGGGGCGTAGCGAAAAAATTCTTTCAGTGGTGCTCTCTACCCACTCGCGCATTTCTTTGTCAGGTATTGGCTGCCCGGTATAGCTGCTGTTCCAACCGATGGTGTTGAAGGTGGGCTCTGTTGTTGCGTCGGCTTGATGATAGGCTTCGTCGTAAAGTTCCTGCCAACCGGCAAGATGCTCAGAGTCGAGCTTCGCGGAAACGCGGGGATTGCGGGCAACGTAGGCCACGAGTCGCTTGTCACCGGTCTGGTCTTCGCTGGCAATAACTACACAGTCTCTAACTGCCGAGTGTCGCTTAAGCACTGCCTCAATTTCACCCGGCTCAATTCGGAAGCCTCGGATCTTCACCTGCTGGTCCAGCCGTCCCAAATACTCGACCTGGCCATCCTCAAGATAACGTCCGCGGTCTCCTGTCCGGTACAGCCGCGAACCAGGCGGACCGAATGAGCTAGGCACGAATTTTTCGGCAGTCAGCGAAGCATCGTTCAGATAGCCACGCGCCAAGCCGTCCCCGCCGATATAGACCTCGCCTGATAACCCAGCCGGCGCAGCCTTCATCTCCCGGTCGAGGATGTACACCTCAGAGTTTGAGATTGGGAAGCCTATAGGCACGCTACCGTCGAAGCGCTCTTCCGGCTTTACGCGATAGCAGGTTGTAAAAGTCGTGTTCTCTGTCGGCCCGTAGCCGTTGATCAACTGGCACCCTGTTAATTCGCGCGCTACCTTTTCCACGTGCCAGACTGAAAGCACGTCTCCGCCGGCTAGCAGTTGGCGCACCCCACGCAGACTCTCCAGCTGCGTTTCCACCATCTTATGAAACAACCCGGCAGTCAACCAGATCGTCGTTACGCACATGCGCTTTATCACTTTGCCCAGATCAGACAGCGATGCCAATCCCGGCGGCATCACTACCAGCCTTGCTCCGCTTAGCAAACTGCCCCAGATCTCAAAGGTCGATGCATCAAACGACAACGGCGCAAACTGAAGAAACACTTCCTGAGATCCAAACTCTGCATAGTTCGTGTTTTTAACTAGCCGTACTACACCGCGGTGTTGAATGCATACGCCCTTTGGGTTGCCCGTCGAACCGGACGTGTACATCACATACGCAAGGTTTTCAGGCGTGCACAGGTTCTCAGGATTCTCGTCGCTCTCACGTGCGATCGCTTCCCATTGGCTATCCAACGTTATCGTCTCAACATCCGGCGCAGTTAATTGTTCACACAGGTGTTGCTGAGTGAGCACCACTGACACCTCTCCATCGCCGAGCATGAAAGACAGTCGCTCCCGCGGATAAGATGGATCAAGAGGGAGATAAGCGCCCCCCGCTTTCAGGATTCCCAGGGTTCCAACGACCATTTCGAGTGATCGCTCGACGCAGATGCCGACAAACACTTCGGGACCCACGCCGAGTCGTTGAAGAGAATGGCCAAGTTGGTTCGCCCGAGAGTTAAGCTCGCGGTAAGTCAGCTCCTGGCCTTCAAACACGACCGCAACCGCATCCGGCGTGCGTTCAACCTGCTCCTCGAACAACTCGTGAAGGCACCCATTTCGAGAAGGGGCTGTGTTCTCTTTGATCCAGTTGAACTGCATTCGTTGCTTATTTCCTGGAAGTAATTGACTGCTCAGGTCACGCCATTAAGACGAAAATGGTTGATCCCCGCTTAAATAATTTGCACTATAAGAGGCGCGTCATCGCGGTCGAGGACTTGGCGTCCTAGTATGACATGTAAGAGAAATGCGCAAAAGCGACGCGATACCTGAAAAACGAGGACAAATCAGCCTTTTTGGAAACCTGTTAGAAGTACCTTGAATTTGCACGGCTGTTTAGTCGGAGTGAAGTCCTGAACTCATCCAGGAGAAGACAATTATATGGCTCAAGACGAGCGCGAAGACACTACAATTTACAAGGTAGTAGTTAACCACGAAGAGCAATACTCTATCTGGCCTGTGGATCGCGATAACCCACTGGGTTGGAGTGACGTAGGCAAGGCTGGGCCAAAAGCTGAGTGCCTCGCCTATATTAAGGAGGTTTGGACTGATATGAGGCCGCTCAGCCTAAGGAAGAAGATGGAAGAGACTGGGGGAAAGTGAGTTGGATGATCGGCAGATGATTGTGTCCGAACCATTGCAGCAACCCAACAACTCAAGGTCCTGGTCTTTAATGCTCGATCGGCCGTTACTTGGAACAAGGGACGTCCATGTCTGGCGCGTCCCACTGGATCAACCGCCGGCAACCGTCGAGCGCCTTCGTCAAATACTGTCTATCGACGAACAAGCCCGAGTCGATCGGTTTCACTTCGAAAGCGACCGCCAACATTTCATCGTTGCGCGCGGATGCCTCAGGACGATGCTCGCGCGCTATCTGCAAATTGCTCCGAACAAAATTCAGTTTAGTTATGCCTCTCATGGCAAGCCTGAGCTTGCAATCTCTAACGCTCAGACACAGCCACTGAATTTTAATCTGTCGCATTCTGGTGGTTTCGCACTCTACGCTTTTACTCGTGTCGGCGAGATTGGCGTTGACCTGGAACATGTCCGGCCAGAGCTCGCGGGTGCTGATATCGCGCGGCGATTCTTTTCTTCAAGCGAGGTGGCACGTCTGACCAGGCTTCCTGCTAATGTGCGGCACGAGGCGTTTTTCAACTGCTGGACGCGCAAGGAAGCTTTCATCAAAGCGAAAGGAACGGGCTTATCCCTCCCCCTCGATCAGTTCGATGTCACGCTGGCTCCTTCTGAACCAGCAGCGCTCTTACGCACCAGATGGGATGAACACGAGGCGTCTCGCTGGTCGTTGAAGGCCATCGACGTGGGCCCGGGTTATGTTGCCGCAGTGGCCGTTGCCGGACGCGACTGGCAACTGACTTGTTTCGAAGTAAGAGAAGTGTTTCCCGAGATCGCAGGGCATCTTGAATGATCCCTTAAGACTCTACGGACGTCTTCATAAAAGCGTACATGCCTCATTGAATTCCAGACGCGGCGCTCGCGGGAGTAGCTTCGACCGATCGCCGTAGCCCAGGTTGCACAGAAAGTTCGACTTCACGTGACCGGCGGGAAAGAACTCCTGCTCACATCCTTCGCATTCCTTGCCCGCGCCGAAGAATTCTTCATCCAGCCTCGCGTTATCAAACCCGGACATCGGGCCGCAGTCGAGTCCAAGGCCGCGCGCCGCGATCATCAGGTAGGCGCCCTGAAGCGAAGAGTTGCGCATAGCCGTGGCCTCGATGAGTTGCGGATTCTCCGCAAACAGGTCGCGCATAGCGGGACTGTGAGGGAATAGCTTCGGCAGCTTTTCGAAAAACAACAGATCATAAGCGATGATTACCGTGACCGGTGCAGCCATCGTCTTCTCCACGTTACCAGGCGCGAGCATCGGGCGTAGTCTCTCTTTCGCCGCCTGCGAACGAATAAAGACGAACCGGGCGGGGCTGGAGTTGGCGCTGGTGGGACCCCACTTCATCAAGTCATACAATTGCCGGAGCATATCGTCCGTAACCGGCTTATCAAGCCAGGCGTTGTGCGTTCGCGCCTCTCGAAAGAGTTGGTCGAGAGCTTCGTCTCTCAGTACATTATTCATTGGGTTTTTGTTTCTCCCTTCATTTCATTTCGTCTTCCTAAAGTGGTTTGACGACTTTGGATTCTGATTGTATATGCTAGATTAACAACGTGAACCAGGGAACTGAAAAAGAATGGCCTTTAGTCTCCATCATTATTCCAACGCTTAATGAAGAACGTTATATTCAGAAAACGTTGGAAGCGGTAGGGCGTGTTCAAGGCAACATTGAAGTAATCGTTGCTGACGGCGGAAGTGATGACGCGACGGTTGATATTGCGCACCAGAATTGCGCACGAGTTATTACGAGCGATCGCGGTCGTGGTATTCAGATGCATAGCGGAGCGTCAATGGCGTGTGGTCAGGCGCTGTTATTCCTACATGCCGACACGACTCCACCACCCGAAGCAGCCGTGCTTATCGTTGAAGTTTTTGCAGGTGATGTTCTGACCGTTGGCGGCAACTTTGATATCCGCTTTGACGGGGACGGTCCAGCGGCTCGGTTCTTGACTTGGCTGTATCCAAAACTGGGACAACTTGGTCTGTGCTATGGCGACTCCGGCATTTTTGTGCGTGCGTCCACTTACAAAAAGATCGGCGGGTTCAACCCGTTTCCCATCTTCGAAGACCTGGATTTGGTGCGGCGGCTCAAGAAGGAGGGGCGAATGAATCATTTGCCGGTTGCGGTCGTCACTTCTTCGCGGCGGTTTGAAGGTCGAAGTTTTGCGCTCACTTTTGCGCGGTGGTCTATTTTGCAAACGCTTTACTTGCTCGGTATGTCGCCGCGCGTTCTCAATCAGCTTTACGCGCCCGTGCGCGGTGGCAGGATGAGAGACTGACAGGCGTGTATTTCAAGAGAAACCGCGAGAGGGTTCGAGTATGGCTAAACCGGTATTGCTAACCGTCGATGATGATCGGGAGGTGTTGCGGGCAATCGAACGAGACCTGCGACGCAACTACGCGATTGACTATCGCGTCCTCCGAGCCGAATCGGGGCTGGCGGCATTGGAGATTGTTAGGGAACTGAAGGTCAGGAACAATCCCATTGCACTCTTCCTGGTAGATCAAAGAATGCCCGGCTTATCAGGTGTCGAGTTCTTAGAACAAGCTGTAGCGCTCTATCCCGACGCGAAGCGCGTGCTCTTAACGGCTTACGCCGATACTGATGCCGCAATTGCGGCTATCAATGAAGCCGGGGTTAACCACTATCTGCTCAAGCCCTGGGATCCACCGGAAGAGAACCTATATCCGGTCCTCGACGATCTCCTTGAAGACTGGCGGGCGACTTTTCCCATTCAGTTTGAAGGCATTCGTGTGCTGGGTAATCGCTGGTCCCCGGCGTCTCATAACATCAAAGACTTCCTGGCCCGCAATCACGTCCCCTATCAATGGCTCGATATCGAGGCAGCCCCGACTGATGCCGAAATTCGATCTCTTGTCGACTTACTTGCAGACGAAGAAAAAAGAACATTGCCGCTCGTGATTTTTCCTAACGGTTTACGTTTGCGACAGCCCACGCTGGCGGACGTTGCTGAGAACGTCGGACTTAAAACCCGCGCGGCGGAAGCGTTCTATGATCTGGCAATCGTCGGTGGTGGTCCGGCAGGGCTCGCGGCAGCAGTCTACGGGGCCAGTGAAGGATTGCGAACGGTAATGATCGAACGTGAAGCCCCAGGAGGACAGGCCGGGATGTCCAGCCGCATCGAGAACTACCTGGGATTTCCCAGTGGTTTGAGTGGCGGCGACCTTGCGCGGCGGGCGGTCGTGCAGGCCAGGCGCTTCGGCGTTGAAATCTTGTCGGCTGAGGCAACTGCTCTACGCCTTGAGGGTCCCTACCGTTTTGTCAAACTAGCAGACGGAGCAGAGCTAAGTTGTCACGCTTTGTTAGTTGCGACTGGCGTAGAGTGGCGTAAACTGGATGCACCAGGAGTGGAACGTCTTACTGGGGCAGGTATCTACTATGGCGCGGCGATGACCGAAGCAATCTCTACCAGAGACGAGGATGTCTTCGTCGTCGGAGGCGCGAATAGTGCGGGACAAGCAGCCATGTACTTCTCGAAGTATGCGCGACGGGTGGTGATGCTGGTGCGAGGCTCATCACTCGCAGCGTCAATGTCGCAATACTTAATCAACCAGCTAAAAGAGACTACGAACGTCCAAATCGAATTCAACTCGGCGGTAGTAGAGGCGCACGGTGAAAATCATCTCGAGGCAATTTCCGTTCGCTGCACTGCAAGCAATGAGATCAACCGGGTACCAGCCAACTCGCTGTTCATCATGATCGGCGCAGCTCCAAACACAAAGTGGCTTGCAGATATCGTAGAGCGCGATGACCTCGGGTTCATTCTCTCCGGACCCGACCTGATGCGCGATGGGAAGCGACCTAAGGGATGGCAGGTGGACCGCGATCCCGGGCTTTTGGAGACGAATGTGCCGGGTATCTTTGTGGTCGGCGACGTGCGACATGGCTCAGTTAAGCGGGTCGCCTCGGGCGTTGGCGAAGGTTCTGTCGCGATCTCATTCGTACATCAATATCTCAGCAAGGTGGTCTGACAGATGGAAGAGGCAAAAATAGAAGGTGTGGGAGTGCCGGTGCCAGT
>Ga0070708_100000247_pt1 | contig 40257 bp, 35 predicted proteins | sample KBSK5503metaG_FD_65469 | JGI IMG/M metagenome (GOLD analysis project Ga0070708, IMG submission 65469) | Corn, switchgrass and miscanthus rhizosphere microbial communities from Kellogg Biological Station, Michigan, USA - KBS K5-50-3 metaG | ecosystem: Host-associated > Plants > Roots >... | reverse complement strand
GCTTGTGACGCTATGGCTGCCCTCTGGATCCCCTCCGTGAGTCCCTCGGCTTGGCGCTACCACCTCGCCCTTCCCCGGCGGGTCACAGCGTGAAGCACCCTTTCACCACGGGCTGCTAGCTCGGGATCGAATGCTTCGTCGTAGTACTTGTCGAAGTAGGATTCACCGAGGAGCGCGGGGCCGTCTCGCGGCCGAATGAAGCCGAGGCGCCATACGAACGCGGGCAACCTTCCGGCTCCCACCGCTAGGAGCCCCTCGCACGTCACGAGCCCCACGACGATGAGCGCCGCGTGGAAAGACAACTTCCTGGCGAGGCTGGTCGGCTTCGAAGGGGCGGCGCCCGCCGTCGCGGACCGGCTCGTGGGCGCGACGAGCATGAAGAGAAGAACCATCCACGCTCCCACGAGAACGAGGGTGCGGGGACCCGGTACCACGCCGGCCACACCAACGCGCCAACCAAGGAGACCGGAGATCAAGCCGAACACCGTGGTCAGCGCGATCAGTCGCCTGCGGACCGTGCCCGGCGTCGGCGTCAGAAGACCGTACCTCCGCTGACCAGCAGGTTGACGCCCGTGATGTAGTCGGCTTCAGACGATAGAAGGAAGGAGATCGCCCCCGCCACGTCCTGCGGCGTGGCGTTTCGCCGCCATGGAGACTGTTCGGCGGCAATCTCGACCATCCGCTCCGGCAGCTCTTCCAGGAAGGCCGTTTGCGTCATCGACGGCGACACCGCGTTGATGTTGAGGTGCCGGCCCGAGTACTCGGCGGCCACGGAACGCATCAGACCCAGGAGGGCCTGCTTGACGGTCACGTAGGGCGAGAGGCCGATGGGCGGAACGCCCTCCGTGACGCTGGAGAGCACGAAGACCACTTTGCCGCGCCCGCGCTTCGCCATCGCGGGCAGGAACTCCTCGAGCAGCGCGACGGTGGGCGCGAGTTGAATCGCGATCTCCCTCTGGAAATCGGGCCAAGCGACGTCCGAGAAGCGCTTCAAGCGGAATTTGGGAGCGGCGAGGAAGACCAGGGCATCGGGGGTCGCGGCGGCGGCTCGGACTTCTTGAAGCAGCCGCCCCAGGTCCGCGTCAGAGCCGAGGTCCGCCTGGAGGATTCGGAGGGGCAGCGCCTGGAGTCTCGTCGCCAGCGCTTGGAGCTTGGCCGCCGAGCGATGGCAATGGGCGAATGCCGTCACGTAGCGGCCGTCCAGCTTCGACAGCAGCGCACAGCCGATATCCGACGAAGCACCCACGACGAGGACCGTTCTCTCCTCCTCCGTCATGGCGCGTCTCTCCGGGTATCCTCCTGGATGTGCAAATCGCGCAGCTGGTCGGCGATCCGGTCTGTGAACCGCTGCGCGCCCTCGGCGTTGAGGTGCACGGCCTCGGAGAAGAAGGACGGCTCGTAAAGGAGGAAGAGCGGCTCGCCTCGCACGACGTGATCGTGTCGGCGAGCGAACTCCCGTAACCACGCCAGCCAGGGACGGGCATCCTCCTGGATCTCACGCGCCATCACCGGGGTGGGTCGAATCAGGAGGATCATGTCCTCCTTCCGGGCCAGCTCAGCAAGGTCCGCCACGTGCTGGGCATACCAGGGTGAGACGTCGAACACCGCATAGGGATTCGGGCGACGCGCGGCGGCCTCCGTGAGACTTCCCTTGCGAGGGGAGAACCCGCGCTGTTTCGCGACGCGGGCTGCGAATTCACGGTTCGTCGCGGCGATCAAGAGATTGTGGTCCCCGAGGTAGCGATCATAGCCGCCGAGGGCCCCGCCCACGGTCACTCGAAGCCCCTCGCGGGCGTAGAACCAGGGCGGGTGATCGACGGCCAGGCGGTGTCCATCGGGCCACAGGCCATAGGCCACCGAGAATCGTTCGCGCAGCTCGGTCCAGCCCGGAGGCACGTGGCCATAGTCGAGAGGATGGGATGCGAGCACCACGACGCGCGGTGCCGGCCGGCTCTTCAGGTACAGGGCCAGCTCCCAGAGGTAGGCATCGATGCCCAGGATCCCGGGCAGGCTCAGGTTATAGGCCCGGAGTCCCGTGCGGGTCTCTAGCTGTACGGGATCTACCGCGACCATCGTCGTGCTGTCGCCCAGGACCACGACGTCGCTCACTTCCCTCGAGGCAAGCACGTAGTCCATGTGGACCACGGTGTTCGTCTCCGCCCAGTCGGGGAAGCGGTAGTTCCGGAGGAAATGGCGGGCGGCCTCCCAGCGCCGGCCGACCCGGTCGGCCACGACGAGGACGAGCAGGGCGGTCAGCGCCGCGGTGCCGAGCACCTCGGCCGTGATGCGCAGCGGCGCGGCCGCCTTCGCGTGCAACGTCAAGGCCCGCCCATCGAGGCCATCTTGCAGTGCCACTCCTGTTCAGAACTTCATGTAGACGACCACCGCGTCCTTGTCCTGCAGCGCCCAGACGAGTATGAGCATCACGACCACGGCCGCCGCCTTGCCCACCACGTATGCCCTCAACCGGTGGGGCCGTTCGGAGACCCATGCCAGGAAGCGCCTCATCCCGCGCTCCCCGCCAGGCGGGCCACCGCAGTCGCCGCGAAGTGCAGGCGCGCGAACACCAGGTCGAGGTCGCCGGGGAAGAAGAGGAAGCTGAAGCAGACGACATGCAGGGTGGCGAACGTGGCCGCTCCACGGATCCACGCGTTCTCGGCGTAGGCGCGGCGCGCCGGGGCCTTGAGCCGCCTCTTCAGGATCTCATCGTAGACCTGGTTGACGGCGGCACCGACGCCGTGGACCAGGCCGAAGAGCGCGAAGTTGGAGGTCGACCCGTGCCAGAGTCCGGCGATGAGCAGGGCTACGAAAACGGCGGACGGGCCGAGGAACGGACTCGGCCCGAGCCGATCGACCGACCACTTGTAGGAGGTCATGAAGATGTAATCGCGAATCCACTTGGTCAGGGTGATGTGCCAGCGGTTCCAGAAGTCCAGGATGTTGCGGGCCAGGTAGGGCCGATCGAAGTTCTCCGGGAGCGAGAAGTTCAGCAATCGCCCAGCGCCCACGACGATGTCGGTGTAGCCGGAGAAATTGAAGAACAGGTACGCGGGGTAGGAGTAGAAGTAGGCCATGAAACGCAGCAGGAGCGCAGGGGGCGGCTGCTCGCGCAGCGCCCCGGCGGCGGCCCTCTCGTAGACATAGAGGAGCGCAGTCGATAGCAGCCCGATCTTGATCATTCCCGAGAGGAGCCGATCCCAGGCCAGGAGCGTGTCTCTCGGCGGCGGCGTGCTGCGGGCCAACGTGTCCCAGGATGCACGGAAGTCCCGGTAGCGTTGGATCGGTCCCGCCACGAGCGTCAGGAACGAAAGCTGGTAGCTCAGGTAGCTCGTGAGGGAGACCGCGCCGATCTGTCCCTGCCGGACGTCGACCAGCAGGTGCAGGAACCTGAAGAGCATGTACGAAAGTCCTACCAGCTCGAGCGGGTGCCCGAGGAGCTTCGCGGGCAGCAGGCTCTGGAGGAAGGAGTAGCGCCGCAGGACCAGGAAGGCGGCGACCACGGCCGCGCCCAGCAGGACCACGGTCAGCCGGCTTGCGCGGGGAGCCAGTCGAAGGCTCATATGGGTTACAAATAGGAATGCGGCGAGGGCGGCGAGACTCCGGAGGTCGGGGCGGAAGGCGGCCAGGAAGAACAGGCTGGCCGCGCCCAGCACCATCCGGCGCCCGCCCAGGCCCGGCCGCGCGTGGAAGAGGAGAGTGACCACGCCCGTGAAGAACAGGAAGCCGAGCGAGCACACGCTCATCCGGGCGCGATCCGCTACGCGCGACCGGCCATCTTGCCTTCGATCAGCTTGAGGAACGAGCCGACGTTCTGGCCGGGCTCCTTCAGCCGCGAGATCTCGGCCGTGGCGAACTTGACGCCGAGCTTCTGTTCGATGGCGATGATCAGGTTGATGTGGGCCAGGGAATCCCAGCCGTCAACATCGGCAGCGGTCATGCCGTCTGAGAGGACAAGCGTGTCGTCGCCGAACACGCTGCGGAAGATCGCCTGCACTCTCTCCCTCAGCTCGCTCATGCGTCCTCCGGTAGGACATGGGTGGGCAGGGGGTCCAGCCGATCCACTCCGGTAAGGACCCAATTTGTCGTCTCGCCATCGCTTCTGGCCATGGCGAACCCCAGCCGCCGGTAATGATCGCGGACCAGGCCATTCCTGGGCGTGGGAACATACGTCCCCTCGATCTGTGAGACTCCCAGGCCGCGCGCCAGAGCCAGGAGCTGGTTCAGGACGAAGGTCTCGACGCCGCGGTTCAATACTCGGCAGCTCATGACCCAGGTGTCGACCACGAGACGGGAGTCCTCATGCACGAGTATCAGGACGGAGATCAGGCCGCTGTCGCCCACACGGTCTCGGAGGCTCACGGTCAAGGTCCGCCACGCGCGGTCGGAGGCCCGCGCGCGCATCTCCGCTACGGAGCAGCGCCGCGTCGTCAGGTTGAATTGGTTACTCTTGTTCACGAGCTGGACCGCCCGTTCCAGGCTCAACTCGCCGACCGGCTCGCATCGGGCACGCATCTCCAGGGAGGCCAGGAAGGAATCGATGTCGACCGCCTGGTCGGCCAGCTGGCGCCGCGCCCCCTCCTCCGCGTAATGATGCCCCCGGTGCGCATCCTCCGCCGTGAAGGCCGTCATCTCGAAGTACCGATGCTGGTGCAGTGCGGCCACGAAGCCGGCCGGATCCTCGGGCATATCGGGTACCGCGACCGCGGGAAGGAAGCGCCTGACCACTGCGCGCTCCATGGGGTTGTCGTCGACGAACACGAAGCTGTCCAGGCCAAGCTCCAGGACGCGGGCGATCTCGCGGAGGTTGTCCACCTTGTTGTTCCAGTTGGCGATGAAGCAGGAGAGGTCCGTCAGCTTGAGGGCCATGTCCGTCCGGAGCGTGAAAGGCTCCCGGGCGCGGGCCTCGTCGTTCTTGGAGCAGACGGCCAGGACCACGCCGCGCTCCTGCAGGGCCTTGCAATACTGCTGGAAGGCGAAGAAGGCTTCTCCGTCGGGCAGGCCTTGTCCGAGACGAATACCGCCCGCGCCCACGTCGCCCACGACGTCTCCCCACAGCGTGTTGTCCAGATCGAGCACGAGGACCTTGCGGCTCTTGCCCCGCGAGGCGGCGATCAACGAAGCCACGCTGTGGGCATACGCGACCAGGCAGTCCGGCCCGCACGGCAGCTTGGCATCGAAGTAGAACCGCGGATCGAACCACGCGGAAGCGCCGGCCTCCGCAGCCAGGGCACGAACGTCATGGAGGAGGACGTGGGGCGGCGCGCTCGCCGCCAATGCGAGGTTGAGCCGTTCAAGGTAGGTCTCCGCCGCGGCCGGGTGGCGTATCCCGTAATGGCCCATGACCCGGATGGGCGGGATCTCGAAGGTGTTCTGGATGACCGTGGCCTGCCATCGGTTGCGAGCGATCTCCCAAAGGGAGTTCCAGTCGGCGAGCTCCTGATCCAGGAGCCGCTCCACGTGCTGTGCCGGGTCGCCGAGGCGCGGGCAGCGCAGGACGTCGCGATTACTGGTGGCCAGGAACACCAACTGGGGTCGGAAGGCGTCGAGCGGCGAGCCCGGCGTCAGCAGCTCCTGTCGGAACAGCCCGTATCCTGCCTCGTACACGTCGACGTTCACACCCAAACCCGCGAGGAAACTCTCAACGAGCTGGGTGAGCTGCGTGGTGGTGGGGCCCCCCAGCACCGCCAAGCGCAGCACATGGGGAGGAGCCTGCTCGCTGCGAACGAGCCACCTCCTCAGGCTCATCAACTCCGAATACGACAGCGTCGGCTGGAGCGCCCTAAGCGCCCAGCGACGCGCGGCCTCGGTTCCCTCCTCGCGGGCCGCGGTCTTGAGGGCGGCCTGGAACGACTCAAAGAGTCGGTGCCGAGCCGGCGCGTCAGCCTCGATGAAGTGGAGGAGGCCTTCCTCGTGGCTGGTCTGACTAGGCACGCTCTCTCAGCCCCGAACGGAAGGTCCCGGTCACCAGCAGCGTGCCGTCCTCCCTCTCCACCCGGACCTTCACGATCAGGGTCCGCACGGACTCGATGACGTCGGCGACCCAGACCTGCGCCGTCACCTCGTCGTCCAGGTAGCACGGATTCCGGAACGCGAGATCGACGTTCTGGAGGACGCCCCGCTCGCCTGGAAGCTCGGTGCCCACTAGACCGGAGACCAGCGAGGCGAGGAGCAGACCGTGGACAACGCGCCCCTGGAAGCCGAGTGAGCGCGCGGCCGCGTCGCTGACGTGCAGCGGGCTCGAGTCTTCCGAGAGGGCCGCGAATCGATCGACCAGCGCAGCCGTCACGCGGAACTTCTTCTTCGCCGAGCGGCCCCGCCAGTCCTCGGCCACACCATCGGGCAACGCGTCCACAACGCGGATTCTCATATGGGACGACCTGTCAAGTCTAATCTGCGTTGGCTTCGTTCCCTCCCCTCATCCAGGAGCAGAGGAAGCGGCGGTCGAGGCGCTGAGCGCGACGGTTGATCACTCTGATATTCGCGGATCGAGCGCTTGGCTCGCCGTCATGGTCGTGATCCGTCGGGAGCTGCCTCGGACTATGCTCGTGGGTCGGGGCCTTGGCCCTGCCACATAGAATCAGCGAGGGTCCTCCATTCCGTCTGCCCCTCGACAGTGTTATGGGTCGGGGCCCAGATCCATTGGTATCGGCCGATCGGACAGATATTAATATGACAGTGCGCGCCGTTCGCACGCGTCGGTGCATTTTGACGCCCATCACCCCTGCCTGGCTCAATGTTGTGCCGCCGGTCTGGCCTCATGGCCCAGCCAGCCGAAAGCATCAAGCCCAAGACCCGTCTCGTTGCAAAGACTCAGGAGACGACGCGCCTGGGCCAACCCGTCGCGCTACGAAGCAGATGCTAGCTGCTCGGTGGAGCTCGTCGATCTCCCTTTCCCTTCTCGTCCAGCCGAAGTGCTTCCGGGGCGCCAGAAACGGGAGGCCTTCGTGGAGACGGTAAACGACCTCGATAAGCCATCGGATAGGTTTCGCGTAACGTCCCATCGTAGCCAACGCGTGCAGCGTGTCGTAGGAATACCAGAGGCGCTGCGGTTCGAGTCGCGAGGCTCGGAACAGGGTCAAGAGTCCGGGAGCGGTGTGGTGAAAGAAAGAGTCGTGGAACGGCTCTCCTTGCGACACCGCACCGAAGAAGAGACCTCCAGGCACGAGAACGCGTGCCACCTCCGCTAAGGCCAAGAATGGGTTGTACAGGTGTTCAAGCACCGCATAGGCGAGCACCGCATCGAAGGTCTGTCGGCGAAATGGCAGCGCGTGCGCGTCCGCTAAGAGGTCGGCCGCCGCCGAGCCGTGATCGATGCCCACATACTGCAAGCCATAGTGAGCGGCAGGGCCCGCCTGGTCGCGGGGACCGCAGCCGAGGTCCAGGAGTCGAGCGCCGGGCCGCAAGTTGTCCGCTACGGCGGAAAAGAGTTCCGAGGAGTCGCGTTGAGCAGACGGGCCCTTGTATGTATTTGGCGGTCGTTCGATGGTGCACCCGGCAAGATCGCCGACAGCCTGCGAGCCAACTTCACAGCCCAGAGTACGGACCGCCGTCCGGCGTGGGCGCATGTCGAGCGGCATAGTGAGGTGCGTTGAGAACCCGCATTCGCACTCGACCGCCGACACACCGAGCGACATATCCCGGCCACAGTCAGGACACGCTAGACGATCGCCATACCAGGGCCTCACCGAGTAGATGATGTCGTCCTCCCTCTCTATTGCTTGCGTCGGCGAATTCCTGTTTCTCCGCGATCCAATCCTGCACACGTGGTAAGAGATCGGAGAACGATGAAGATTGCGGCGCGCCGAGCTCCGCTTCGCATCAAATGATTCGTCGTCGTACCTATCGAAGCAAGCCTCGCCGAGGAGCGCCGGTCCGTCTCCTGGGCGAATGAAGCCGAGGCGCCATGCGATCGATGGGAACCGGGGCTTCCAGAGGCAGGTGGGCCTCGCAGACTCCGGACAGGGTTACGAAAGCATCCATCAGCACGGCGGAAAGGCGGACCGTCCTCTTCGCGGACCGGGCCCCGCCATTCTTCGGCTACATCGTCACGCAGCGTCGCCACGGGGGGAATTCTACTCGTGCCTCCCGGCAACGACCCGCGTGTAGGAGAGCTCGAACGGTGCCGAGGTGTCAGGCGACGCCTGTCTCCAGCTCATCCTTTCACCTTTCCGGATGCCGCCGCTCGCCCTCCTGCCGGAAGCGCAATCGGCGGGACCGCTCCGCGGGGGGAATGGCGCGGATCTCGTAATAACGCCGCACGGCCGGTGAGTCGGGCTGCGCCTTGCCCTTTTGTGCCGGGTGCCAGAGGTGAACGAGAGGGAGGTACCCGTAGCCGTAGGCGCCGCCGTGCGCGACGGCGCGCTCCCAAAAGTCCAGGTCTTCCCCTCCCCAACCGATGAACTCGTCGTCGAAGCCACCGATCTCGAAGAACGCTTGCCGGCCGGCGGCGATGCTCCCACCGTGGAGGTTCTGCGCCACGCGGGTGACAAGGTCTTTCCGCAGAGAGCCGCCCGCCACGAGAGCACGCGTATCCTCTTCGGACACGTAGAAGATGAATCGCTTCAAGTCCATGAATCGCCACCCCTCGCGCACCCGCGTTGCGGTCTCCGCCGCGTAGCGCTCGGGGACGAGCATGTCGTTGTCGTGAAAGATAAGGACCTCGCCGCGCGCGACCGCCGCGCCAGCGTTGAAGGCGGCAGAGCGAGAGTACTGGATGCCGGGTTCGACGGGCGTGTGCAGGTATCGCACCCACCGTGGCACCTCCGCCTGGACCTCCGGCCGTGCCGATTGCTCGACTACGATGCACTCAATGGCGGTCTCGCGCTGGGTCGCGATGTTGCGGAGGGTCGTGAGGAGCAGTGGCAGGCGATCGCGGCCCCGGTGCCCGATCACGAACGAGGCCTGGGGCGGATCCACCACCGCCACGGGATCGTCTCTCAGCGAGACGGCGTGGTCGGCCAGCGCCCGCCGAAGCAGCCAGCGCGCCGTGGAGGGAAACACTGCAGCGATGTGGAGGTCGGATCCGTACTCCCACTGGCAGAGCACACCGCGTCCATCGGTCGCGATCGCTTCGTCACGGTTGTGGATCCGCGTCCAGTCACCGCCGATGTAGCGGAGAAAGCGCGGCCAGTCATGGACGAGCGCACCCAGCCGGCGGCGTAAGGACAATGGTGGATTATCCGCGACCGAATGCCTCGATTTCGTGGGCGACACCCTCATCCGCTATCCCACTCCAGTGCGGGCGTCCGCACCGGGATCGGCATGCCGGCGGCGCCGCTGGCGGCGCAAGCCCGCGGCGAGGCTGGAGGGAACGGCCATCCGGGTCAGGAAACCGATGTCGGTGGAAGTGGGAGGAACGGCGGCGGCACGCGAGACTGGCTGGCGAGAGCAATCGTGACACGACCGGCACGATCCGGTGTGCCATCGCTTCGCACGGCGCGTCCGCTATACCCTCCCACTCCGCGAAATGCATTGCGGAGTGTTCGATGCCGACGATCTCGAGTTCGCTGACGGACTGGGCGTAGAAGCTCCGAAGGCCGACTTCGAACGGGGCGCGCCTGTCGAGCCCCGCCACCGACATGATGACGGTGGCGCGAGGGCGAACCGTCGCGTCCACTCGCTCGCTCTTCAGACGGAACGGCCATTCGCGGGCCGCCGCGGCGAGGAGCCGGCCGCCAACGGCGGGAAACACGCGGGTCACCGTGAGCATCGACGAGTCCGTCCAGAGACAGGCGCGGACCTCGGAGCCCGAGCCCACTGAGAGGCGCTCCCGCCGGTGACGCACGTCCAGTCAGCTCAACCCCGTGATACGGCCCAGCGCCGGCGATAAGGCGCATTCGGTGCGCCAGCGCTCGTGTAGCCAACAGCCGATCTCCCGTCTCAACGCGCTTCCATCACCGTTGACTGATCACCATCCCACGACCCTCGCGTGCCCAGACGCCACGGCGCGGACTTCCTCGCGGCCGGCGCGGATCAGAAGCCTCAACGCGTTCAGGCTGGGCCGTGCGTACAGTAGGCGCCAAGCATATCTCCGGGCGGTTCGATAGTAGCCCGATTCGATCGCTTCCCTCACCCACTTTGACAGGACGTCATTGCGGCTCGTGAACGTCCACAGTCTTGGAGGCGCATCGAGAGGGGCGAGGCCGCGTCGCGTTCGCGCGTCATGCAGCGCGCGGGCGGCCCATCGCAATTGGTCATCTCGCCGTCGGGAGGAGATGCCTTCGGGATCGAGACGATACTTCATCAGGACTTCATCGACATTCGCCAAGAACCCGATCTCCGCCAGTCGCATGAGGAGGTCATAGTCCTGCGCGACCACGAATTCTTCACGGTAGCCGCCGATCGACGTCAGCGCCTCCCGGCGGATCATCAGGCAGGCATGGGCCATCTGGCCGGGAAGCCCCGAGATGTGCCCGCCGTCGATCTCGGCGTGTGTCAGCGGGCATCGATAGAGGGCCACCGGCCAGCCTTCGGGGCTGATCCACACTAGGTGGGAGCCCACCGCCACGACCTCAGGACGGCGGTCGAGGAAATTCTTTTGCTGGGCGAACCTGTCGGCGCGGGCGATGTCGCCGACGTCGATCCGAGCCACGTACGTCCCGGTAGCCGCGTCGAGGGCGCGGTTGAGCGAATGCGTAAGCCCGGCATTGGCCTGGGTGAACACGCGCACGCGAGCGTCGCGTGCGGCGAGCCTGACCAATTGGCGCGGAGTGTCGTCGCTTGATCCGTCGTCAACGATGACGATCTCCCAGTCGCTGAGCGTCTGACCCAGGAGGCTTCCGATCGTTTCCTCGACGTAATGCTCGCCATTGAACACGGCGATGAGGACGGATATCGCCGGCATCCGGTGGTCAGGACCCGACGTCGTGGCCCGCGAGCCAGATGGACAGGACGAGCAGCGCCCACGTGCGATCGCTATCCTCGCTCACGATCCGATCCACGAGGCGGTCGCCGACCAAGCCGCGGACGCGTTCCGCAGCGCGGCCGCCGAGGTATGCCGCCTTGAGCTCTGCGAACTCAGGGCGCTTGAGCCAAGAAGTCACGGGCGCCGCGAAGCCCTGCTTTCCTCGCAATCGCACGCTCCGCGGCCAGCGGTGACTCATGGCCCGCCGCAGCAGCACCTTGTCCGCACGGCCGTCGAACTTCATCCGTGAGGGCAGGGTCAGGCAGAAGCTGGCCAGGTCCACGTCGAGGAACGGTGCCCTCAGCTCGAGCCCGTTGGCCATCGAGGCACGATCAGTCTTGACGAGGATGTCGCCCGCCATGTAGTCCGCCAGATCGGTCCGCATCGCGGCGTCCAGTGCGTCGGCGCCAGGCTGACTCTCCTCGAGCTCGAGGGCGAAGCCTGCTTCGGCCAGCTCCTGCGGTGTTACGAAATCGAGGAGCCGGCGGTGAACGTCGGCCGGGGACTGGCCGGCGCGATAGCGATTGAAGGCTTCGAGTCGGCGGCCATGACGGCGATGGCCGCCACGGAGGAGGCGCCGCGAGAGCCGGAGGACCTGGTAGAGCGCGGTATTCAACCAGCGCGGGTTGCCTTTGAGCGTCGTGTGGTGCCAGACGTCGCGATACCAAGGATACCCACCCAGGAGCTCGTCGCCGCCGTCGCCAGTGAGGACGACCTTGAGGTGCTTGGCGGCCAGGCGGGAGATCATGTAGGTCGGAACGGCGGAGGAGTCGGCGAACGGCTCATCGTAGACGCCGGCCATTCGTTCCACGACCTCGGGCACGTTCCGCTCGCTATCGAACAATTCGACGTGCTCGGTTCGGCAACGAGTCGCAACCTCGCGTGCATAGGCCGTTTCGCTCGGACCCTCGGTGAAGCCGAAGGAAAAGGTACGGATTCCCGGCGCGAACTCAGAGGCCACCGAGACCACGGTGCTTGAGTCGAGCCCGCCGCTCAGGAACGCGCCCACCTCAACATCCGCGACGAGCTGTCGGGACACCGCCTGCCGGAACAGCCGCTCGAACTCCTCCGCCGCCTCCCCAACGCCGATGGCTTCACGCGCCCGCGGAGGATCCCAGTACCGCCAGACGTCCAGCGCCCCGTCGTGCACGGTCAAGGCGTGACCGGGTCGGAGAGAGCGAATCGCGGCGTAGATCGATTTGCCTACCGGGACATAAAGGCGGTTGAGCAGGTGCGAAAGGGACGCACGATCGATCTCGAGCGGGATGGTCCCGCTGGCCAGCACTGCCTTGATCTCGGAAGCGAAGACGAACTCGCCCGAGGACGCCTGCGCGTAGTAGAACGGCTTCTCCCCGAAGCGATCACGCGCCGCGAAGAGCAAGCGTCGCTCGTCGTCCCAGATCGCGAAGGCGAACATTCCGGGCAGGTGATTCAACATCTCCACCCCGTATGCGTCGTAGAGGGCCAGGATCACCTCGGTGTCTGACGTCGTGCGGAACGGGTAGTCGAGCCTCGAGCGGATGTCGCGGAAACCGTAGATCTCCCCATTGAAGACGATGCTCCGCGTGCCGGAGCGATCGCGCATTGGCTGCCCGCCGGAGGACAGGTCTACGATGGTGAGGCGAGTGTGGCCGAGGACGGCGCCCGGGAACGCATCAATGCCGCTTCCGTCCGGACCGCGGTGGGCCAAGCTCCGGACCATCGACTGCAAGCGCGAAGCCTGCGCGTCAAGCTGTCCGGCCCCGATGATCCCGGCGATTCCACACATTCAGCAGCGTTGAGGCTCGAGAATCTCCCCCCGGCGGAATCGGCACAGTATAGCATCGCCGTCCGCGTCACCTCCGCTATGGTATCGTGCACCGAGCGAGATGAGTGGCTTGCGACGGCTCATGGTCACCGGGTTCGTCATCCCGCTCGCCGGCGCGTCCGCCATCTGCGCGCTGGCGTCCGTCTCTCCTCTCCGCCTCGACCATCGCGCGCTTCAGGACACGCTTGGGTTGCAGGAGGTCGGCCTCGCGTCCGGCGTCCCCTTCCTGTTCCTGAGCGCGGACAACACTGTCCAAAGTGCGCGGACGGCGAATTTCGGTCTGCGGCTCCTCGCCTTCCCGTCAGGCGCGGTCTGGTGGGCCACCTTGAAAGAGCAAAGCGACGGCGTGTGGTCGAGCGGGTTCGTAGCCGTAGACGCGGCGGGAATCCCGTACCGCACGGCAGGGGGAGCGGCGGGGTCTTGGCAGTGGCAGATCGCTCCCGGGGCGATGGAAGAGGCGCGGCAGGCTCTCTCTCGCGCGCAGGTTGTCTACGACTCGGTCCGAACGCGCGCGCTCTTCGAGCAACGGTGGCCGTTCCTCAAAACGGCGACCGCGACAACCGTGCTCGCGGCCGCGCCTGCGGGCTCCCGCACGGGAGCGGGCCGCCGTCCGGCGAGCGAGCTCCGCCTGGTTCGCGTGTTCCGGCTCGCCGCGCTCATAGGGGTCACGACGACGCTGGCCCTCGTCCTGCTCCTCACGACTCGCCCAGACGGATCGACGGCGTGGCTGATCGCAAGCGGCAGCCTCATCGGTGCCGTTGGCTTGGTATCCTTCTCGACGTACGTGGTCCAGTGGATCGCCCCGCTCGCCGTACGCTGGACACCCGTCCTGCTCTGGCTCCTCCTCCTCCTCCTCGGCGGCTGGCTTACTTACAGGAAGAACGATTTCAGCATCCACTTTGCTCTGCCCGAGGGGCCAAGGGAAAGCGCCATCCTAGCGTATGCACTCGCCGCCTACGCGGCGCTATTCCTGATTCGTCTCGATTTCGATGGCGACTTCTTCACCAACTGGTTGCCACAGGCGCGGTTCCATTACCTGCTCGGCAGACACGACCCGGCGGCGATCATCGGCTACGGATCGATGCAGGCGGCCTCGTATCCTCCGGGTTACGGTGTCCTGTTGGCGACGCTCATGTGGGCGGCGGACCTCCCCCGGGTGACGTCGTTCCTGCCCGGCCTCGACACCGCGTTCACCATCCTGGTCTACCGCCTTGTCATCTTCACGGTGAACGCCGCGCTGTTGGTGTTGCTCGCCACATACCTGGGGCGCCTCCGGCCGGGGACGAGCGGGAACGCCATTGCCGCCATTGCGGTCACGCTCCTGTTGATCCCCTCCACGCGGGGGAAGCACTCCGGGGCAGAGACCATCCTCGTCCCCGTCCTCGCCACCGCGATCGTGCTCATCGCCGCGGGACGCAACCTGGGACGGCCGGCTCTTACGACGATAGGCCTCGCGATCGGCGGAATGGGGACGCTCATGAAGTGGGAGGCGGGAGTGCTCCTGGCCTTTGGGGTCCTGCCGTGGCTCGTCTCGACGACGGCACTAACCCCGCGCACTACGACCGCCACGATCGCCACCTGGTGCGCCGTGCTCGTCCTCAGCCTGGTCCCGACGGTCGTGTGGAAGATGCACCTCGACGTGAGAAACGAGTTCTTCCATCCCATCACATGGTCAGCATTCCACGATGGTCTCCCGCTTTTCGCGCGCCTGGCCTTCCGGGCCCTCCAGCTGGTGCTGGCGAACGGGACGTTTGCGCTTCTCGCCATCGCCCTGCCCTGCGCGGTGGCCTTCCGCATCGGCGCGAATGAGGGCTGGAGGGCCGTCGCGGTGCCCGCAGGAATCCTCGCGCTTTTCGTGGGCTGGGTGGCGATTTTCTTGTTTTCGAACCTAGAGCCGATGACGTATATGGAGAACGCCTACGAGCGCCTCGTGATGGTACCGACGTTCGGCGCCATCCTGTATACCGCCGAAACATTGACGCGAGCAAGCGCGCCGCAGCGCGCATGACGGATCGCCCTCCGCCGTTTGCGAGCCACCCGCTCTTGACGACTAAGGGGACGACTACGAGCACGCTTGCCAGCGCGGTCTTCGAGTATCGAGCGAGTCGCGCGACTACCTCGCGGCGCAGCGCGTCCGATTGCCCAACTCAGAGGCCGTCCCGCCGGGCTACCGTCGTAAGCGACAGGCCAAACGGCGGCGCCAGCACCCCTTCCAACCGTTCGACAATCGGCAGCAACGTGTTCATGAGATGAAAATCCGTGCTTCCGTGGATCTTGCTTCGCACAAGCTTGTATTTCACCCACCAACCAACTGCCCCCACCGCGTTGAAGTGCTGCAACCTTCCCGGTAAGAGGCCAGCGCGACGGAGCTTGTCCTCAAGCTCAACCTTCCGGTAGCGGCGGAAGTGTCCATCCGCTTGATCATACGCCCCATATAGAGACGGATGCGCCGGGACGAGCAGAGCGATGACGCCACCTGGAACCAGGATGCTGCGCATCGTCCGCAGTGCGCTCAGGTCGTCCTCGATGTGCTCAAGAAGGTTCATACACAAGATCGTGTCGATGCGAAGCGCAGATAGACGCGTGAGCTCATCGCCTGTGATGGCACTTAGGTCCATGCGCTCAAATCGGCACTCACCCCGGCCGCGATGTCGCTTCGCCGCATAAGCCAGGACCTCCTCATCGATGTCTACGCCGACGACCAGGTCTCGCTGGGGAAGGAGATCAATGATGCCGCCCACGCCACAGCCAATCTCCAGAATGCGTCGGCCAAGGTGCGGCAGAAATCGCGATACTTGCCACTGCTGGTACGGCCGGTTCACGCGATCGAAAAGCACGTACCGGCGAACGCGGCTGGAGAGAAGCGCCGCTTCGCTTGTCACTTCTTCGCTCATCTCCGCTTCAAACCCATGATCGAAAGGAAGAAGCTCGTGAAGATCGTCTGTACGCCGAAGCTCACGAGGGCTCCGGCGGGAATCACTTGTCGCATCGTGACACGCGGGTCCAGCTGCCCGAAACTCACGCTCCGCCAACTCCACACGGCGACGGCCATCCAAATGATCCCTATCACGACCAAAGCCATCCCCGCGATCACGCCCGTCTCCAGATTGACAAACCGAGGCAGCCGATTCAGTTGGGTATTCGAGGGATGGAAGCCCTCTGTAACGGCGAACATCTTGGTAAACAGGGCGAAAACGACGATCTGATATGAGGCAATCGCTAGGAACGTCGCTACTAGCAAGGTGTGGATGTCCAGTACTACCGCACCAACCGGCCGCCCACCGGGGAGGAGCCATATCGCCAGGGTCACGCTCGTGATGAACAGAATGGACCCCGGCACGAGGAATAGCCACCGTGGGCTATAAAGGAGCATGAAGCGAAGATGCCGCCAACCGTCGCGCCAACTTCGGAGATGCGGCGGCCTCGACCGTCCATCCTTGTGCAGTCGTATTGGAACCTCGGTAATCTTCATTTGCATGAGCGACGCGCGGACGGCCATCTCGCTCGCGAATTCCATTCCCGTCGTACGCAGTTTCATGCGGTCATACGCTTCCTTTCGTAAGGCTCGCATACCGCAGTGGAAGTCGCCGCTCGGGCTGTGAAAGAACAGACGGCCGATGGCGGTAAGAATGGGATTCCCAATCCACCGGTGCTTCCAGGGCATGGCCCCGGGATCGATCCCGCCTCGGAAGCGATTTCCCATCACTAGGTCGAAACCCTCACGCAATTTCTCGACAAGCTGCTCGATGGAAGAGAAGTCATAGCTGTCGTCGGAATCTCCGATGATTACGTGGACTCCCCGCGCGGCCTCAATGCCGCCGCGCAGGGCACTGCCGTATCCCCTCTCGCCGACCTCGATGACGCGCGCTCCCAGGCCACGGGCGATCTCTTGAGACCCGTCCGTGCTTCCGTTGTCCGCGACGATAATCTCGCCAGTCGCACCGACGCGCTCCAGCCCCGTACGCGCCTTGCGGATGCAAGTAGCCAGGGTCTCGGCCTCGTTGAGACAGGGCATGACGATAGACACCTCGACCAGCTCATCCATACGCGAATAGTAACGCGGCAACAGCTCGGGCGAGCGAAACGGCCAGTCCACACGTGCGCAACGTGTTCCCGGAGCACCTTTACGGATGACATGGCGAGGCGCCCTGAGGAGGGAACGTCGCCCCGTGCGCTGCGACGGCGGCGCCAACCCATGTGGCGCCGGCCGACCAACGTCCCGGGCGATCACTCGGCGGCGCGTCGCGGACCCCTACCTGGCGCTTGGCAGACGCTCGGACGACAATGTGGCTCCGGCGGGGTAAGATGCCGGCCTTGGATGGACCTGCCGGAATGCCTTCCACACTGCTCTGAAGGGTGGTCGAGCCGGCTGCGGTTGCTCGTAGGGGTACGGCCCAACTTCATTTGACGCGCCGCCGGTGCTGCGAGCTCTGAATATCCTTCAGGGCATCGACTAATCCTCTCTCATACCGGGCAGTAAACGGTGCCAGCACGTGAGGCCGTTCGCGATCGTGGCACACGCTCCAACAAAGGCGGATTTCGCCGCACGAGCCAAAGGCCGCGGGGTTGCTCGCATTCGCGGCGCTCTCGTTCAGGGTACTCGTGCTGACGCTTCGCTAACTGCAGCGGTCCATGAGCGCGCGCTCAGGACAGAGGAGACCGTCGCTGGTGTCGGTTGGACTCCACCATCGACGTCTGGCTAGCCCTCCCTTTCCTGCAGCCCCTGTGATGTCTTCCTCTGTACGAACTTCGCCGAAGGCATTGCGCGAAGATCGGTCCCCGACTGTGCAGCTCTTGCGCTGTCGGGGTTCATATTCTGGCCTGAAAAAGCCAATCACTCTCGGACGCATCTGCAGTATACTCAGCTGCCTAATGGTTGTCCCGAGAACGCAACGGGTATCGTGAGTTGAGACACGTTCGAGACGAACCTTGGGGGCGACGAGCCGCTTGCGACCCCTAGCAGCCGCCGCTCAGACAGTTCGGCGGAGAGTGATCGCCGCCGTTCAGAAACTGCCTGGAGGCGGTGGCGCATACAATCGACTCATCCAAGCGCGAGCTATGCGTTCATTCCGCCACGACTTCGAGGAGTTCGCGCGATTGTCATCGTCACAATCGCGCTTCCAGCTCGCGTGGGCCGATCGATCTCCCTGCCTCACTGACCGAACACCACAGACGTCTTTCGACGCACACTACATATATCATTGCGCGTGGGCAGCCCGGATTCTCTCAGGAATCCGACCCGTCTATCATGTCGATCTCGGCTCGAGCCTCAACTTTGTCACTCAGGTGTCGGCATTTATTCCAATGGCATTCTTCGACATCCGACCACCCATGATTCGTCTCGACGGTCTCAATGTTGGCGATGCGAACCTCACGGCTCTACCATTCCCGGACGGGGCGCTCCCCTCCGTGTCCTGCATGCATGTCATCGAGCATATCGGCTTGGGCCGCTACGGTGACGCGCTTGACCCGTGCGGCGACCTCAAGGCCATCGCCGAGTTAAGACGAGTCGTTGCCCCGGCGGGCTGGCTTCTGTTCGTAGTTCCGGTTGGCCGCCCTCGTATTGCGTTCAATGCACATCGAATCTATGCTCATCACCAAGTCATTGAGGCGTTTGGCGGCTGGCCACTCGAAAAGTACGCTCTCGTCACCGATCCCGGGCCCGCGACGCGCCTCGTCGCAGACGCATCCATGGAATTGAGTGACAGCCAACGATATGGGTGCGGGTGCTTCCTTTTCCGGCGACCAGCCTAGATGGGTCTCAAACCTGTCCTCCTTCGCGCAATCGCGCAATGAGTTGTGATCCGTCGAGCTGCGGTAACCGACCCACGAGTGTCGGCGGTTAGAGCGTAGAAGGCACCATCCCGGGAGGAGGTCCGTGCTTCCTCGTCAAGCCGGCTTCGGGCCTATCCGACACGTCTCAGCGCTCGACAGAATCTGCTCCACGCCCTACGTTCCACTTCCCATAAGTCTACGACAATCCGATCTGCCGAAACACGCCGGCCAGTCGCTTCTGCCAGGTGTGCTCTCGCACCGCGCGATCTCGCCCACGGTGCCGAAGCGACTGGCGCCATGCCGTGTCTTTCAACAGCCGTTTGCTCTTCTCAACCAGCTCCTCCGCGTTTCGGTACGTTGCCACTTCGACATCCGGTTCGAAGAACGCTGCATACTCCTCCGAATACTCTGCGAGGTAACAGGCCCCACTCATCGGCGCCTCGAAGTCACGCAGCCGGACCTGATACACTCGTTGACCGAGTGAATCAGTATCCGCGCAACCGCCGAATCCGATCGACACTCGAGACCGTGAGTAAAGGCGTACCATCTCCTCATCTGAGACTACCGCATGGAGCCGAAACGGATTCAGGCCGTCTTTCAGCCCGAGCCGCTGTGCGGTCCAACTCCCAATCGCCCGCAGCCCACCCCTCACACGCGCCACACCCTGAGCAGCGACTTTCCATCCCGGCCCGAAGGCATGGGCACGAACGCCGGCCTGCTGCAACGCCCTCATCAGTCGCGGCCGTTCGCCGTAGCACTGGCCCACAAAAGTAACGTCGTATACCTCCCGCGCCGGTATCGGGCGGTACAACGCCGGATTGGCCGCCTCCTGGCAGTAGATCGGGCGCGCGCCTATCCGCCTGTAATCCGCCAGTCGGGAGATTTCTGGGACCAAGCAGTAATCATAAGCCGGCGCAAGCTCTTCGATTAGGCGAAATTGGTAGCTTGCATTGCAGAACCAATTGATCGTGATAACGCCCATTCGCGAAATGCGCCGAATCACATCAGGGCTAACACAGGCCGAATAGAAGTACGTAAACAGCACATCGAGGCCGGTCCTCTTCACAGCTTCTTCTGCAGCCGTAAGTAACTGCTTACCAAGACGCGGTCTATTCATGAGCATGAATTCCAACTGCTCCGGATCCGCTCCGTCGAGGTTTAGGAATGTGTCGCGCATCCGGTCATAGTGAAATTCCTCGACATCGTGACCAAGATCCACGAGGGCGTCGTGCAGATTGCGACGCCATACCCTGGACGCTGGAAGGGCAGATCCACCTGGACTCTCGCCCGACGCATACAGGATCCTCAACTTATGCACAACCTACCAAGTCCTTTACGGCATGCATTTCCACACCGAGCAGACAGACACATAGATACCACACTCTCTGTTCGAATGCTCAGCGCCTTACTCCTCGAGGTGGGTCGCGGTCCAACGTGCGCGCCTTCCAGTCAACCTTTATCATCTGACGAAGATGCGCTGAATCGCACGCGATACTCGGAGCCACTGCCTCAACATTTTTGATCAGGCCGTTGTGGGCGTCACCATCCTGCCTCGTCAGCCGCCGTAGCAGCTGCGGGTCCTCTGCCATGAAATTCGCATCAGGCAAATAGTAAGCGATAACACCCACGCAATAGGATGCTGCGACCATCGCCTTGAGCGAGAAACGTGATCATCTCGCGGTGTTGCCTGAGACGGAATCAGCAACCTTATATATTACCGTCATCCCGCCCACCGAATTCACTTTCACGCTGAACGCGTTTTCAACGTAGTGGACGGATTGATGCGACTAAATTGTGGAGGATTGACCACATGCGAGGCCGTCGGGTCGCGCTGTCGCGCGCGTCCTGCACGGCCGCTTCAGCGGCCGCGGCGGTGCGCCGCTGCAGTGTCGTCGCCAGCACAGACCGCGCAACCGGTGGGACACCAAAAATAACGTCGTCCTGAACGAAAGCCCAGCACCTTCGGGGTACTTCCAGGAACGCAAGAGCCTCGTCAAGCGAAGGCCACGAGCGCCAGTCGTGCGGAGGAGGCGGTGGGGCAAGGAAGTAGCGCGCATCGTCGATCAGGATGACGTGATCGAGGGCTAACGCCCGGATCGCACGAACCTCGTCCGGTAGGGGGCATTCAGCGTCGTCTCCCGCCGTCCCTGGGCCGCTCCAACGACTGTCAAGCCAAAACGGGGCTGGGCGCGTCAGGGAAGCTACGATCATAGGAAGGAGGGCCCGCGTATCTCCGACAAGAAGGTCCACGTTCGGGAGATCCCCGCAAGTGGCCCTGCCAATGCGAACAGACTCGGAGACCGTTCGATCGAGCTCACGTGAGTGAACGTCTGCGCCGCCCACGCCGCGGTCTCGCCGTGAAGTGTCCCCCCTTCAATGAAATGGGTGACGCCCAGTGCTTTTGCGATTGCCGGCGCCATTTCTTTGGGGATGCCGGCGTGGACTGCACCCATCTCAGGGACTGCATCCCCAGCGAAGGACCTTGAATGACGCCGTCGGTGGTATCCCAACGGTGCCATGCGGATTCACGCTCTCCAGCAGAACCTCCCCGCGGCCAATCCGATCGTGATGCGAAGTCACTAACGCAGTGCCGTATCAGCGGACAACGACGTCAGTTGAAGGTCAGCAACCTGTCTGACCTCCAGATCCTCACGCAACAGCACAATCCCCGAGCCCGAACCACGTACGACATCTTCGGCCGCAGTAGCTTCCGAAACAGTCAGGCGGCATTGATCCTCAAGGAAGTGTATAGGTCGTTCGTATGTGGACAGGCCGAGCGCAAACACGTAATGACCAGCGGCAAGAGCTGGCGCTTCCCACCTGTAACGCGCTTCATAAAGACCGGGCTCGACGTCCCGTGGTTTCGACCATTGGGTCGCTATCGCGCCAGCATGCGGCGATATGAGGCCAAAGGCGCACATAAAGTGTCGAGTAGTTCGTCTCACCTCGAAAGACAATCTCAGAGTCCAGGCTTCGAATAGCCGAAAGACGTGGCGGGGCCGACCATCGTCATCCTCCAACGAAAGGCGGAGCAGGCTCGCCGAAGACTCGGCGGGAGCTGCGGGCAGAGACCACGCCTGGCCTGAGTTAGGCTCGCCGGCCGACAGATAAGTCGCGACTACCTTCGCTGTGTCGCCTGCGCAGACGATGCGGCCTTGGTCCAACAAGACTGCTCGCGAACAAAGGCGTTGAACAGCTGTCAGGTCGTGACTGACGAAAACGACTGTGCGGCCCGCGCCCGCTACTGCGCCCATTCGCCGAAGGCACTTGTGCTGGAATTCGACATCCCCGACGGCAAGAACTTCATCCACGAGGAGGATTTCGCCTTCCAGGTGCGCGGCCACGGAGAACGCTAACCGCATGTACATACCGCTTGAGTAGTGCTTAACCGGTGTGTCAATGAAGCGTTCGACTCCGGAGAACGCGACGATATTATCAAAGTCCCGCGCAATCTCGGAGCGTCGCATCCCCAAGATAGCGCCATTAAGGTAGATGTTCTCCCGTCCCGTCAACTCTCCATGGAACCCAGCCCCAATTTCCAAAAGACTGGCGAGGCGCCCCCTGTACCGTAACCGGCCGCGCGTAGGCGGCGTGACACGACTCAGGATCTTGAGCAACGTCGACTTGCCAGCTCCGTTTCGCCCTATTACGCCAAGGGCTTCACCCTGCGCGACACTGAAGTCAATCTCTCTGAGTGCCCATATTCGGTCCTCGTGGCGCCTCCGCGACGGCGTGAACAGCGCTTGACGAAGCGCCTCGCCGAGTCGCTGCGTTCCGGCGCGCTGAATACCAAGCCGATAATCCTTCCACACTCCTTCGACCGTGATACTATTCATATCAGAGGAAGTCTGCGATCTGTCGCTGGCGCCACTCGAAGAAAACACAACCAACAAGAAAGATGACAATCGCAGTCGCCGCCGGAACCAAGAGTGACATCAGGGAGATGGGGGTGCCCGCCAAGGCTCCGCGAAACGTTCGAGTCACAGCGGTCATGGGGCTCGCCTGCAACAGGGCACGGATGGTTGCTGGCCAACGTTCGAACGGAACGAGGACTGTCACCAGAAAGCCAAGCTGGAGGAGAAAAGGAACGGCATGCTTCACATCACGGTACTGCACGTTGAGTGCTGCGAAGGCCAAACCCAGACCGGCCGCTGTCGCGAATTGAATTGCCATTAGCGCAGGAGCGATCGCAACCATTCCCGTGACCGGCATACTCAACGCCACGGCGATCAGGGCAAGCGCAATCACCGCGATAATGAAGTCCAGTGCCGTTCCCGTCACGTACGCCAACGGGAGGAGAAGGCGCGGAAAATAGATCTTGCGGAATAACTGGGCATTCCCTTCGACGCTCGAGGTCGCGGCGTTGACACCACTTGCGAAACTGGTCCAGGGCACCGTCCCTGCGAGCAAGAAAAGGAGCCGACCGCGACCGCCGAGATCGCCGAGTACTCCGAGTGCGTTAAGGGCGGCCGCCAAGAGCCCGCCCGTCAGCAGAGGTTGCAAGACGACCCATGCTGCGCCCAGAAACGACTGTCGGTAGCGAACCTTGAGATCCCTCGTCAAGAAGGCGCGGAAGAGGTCGCGATAATCCCACGCTTCGCGAATAGTCGCAAACAGAAAAAGCCGGTCGTCCGCGGAGATGATGGTCTCCGCGTTGATTTCTTCAGGGCATCCACCCAATAGACGGATCCTCCTGCTGTGGCGAGCACCTTCGGCCAGTCGTTGGCTTGGTCTTGTTTCGGCTGTCTGCGGTTGGTAGCCTCCGCCTGAATTGTAGGTGGACTACTCGTTCCTGTCGAAACGCTGCATTTGTCCACTTGTCGACGGAGGGGCTCACGCTGAGTGTCGGATGGCGCTATCGCGGATGTTCGACGGCGGGCCGCTGTGCCGATTCGACGAGCCGAGGGATAGCTCGAGACGCCTAGGAGACGGCCTTTCGAAAGGATGGGTGCTCGGATCTGTGCTCAACGTCGTCGGCTCGCGCCCACTTTGCTCCGGGTGGACTAGCCTCCCAGGGCTCGAGGCTCCGAAGAAACATCCGACATACCGGCTGCGCGCGTAGCGCGCATCGGGCGAACGATACACAAGGGACCAGGCCGGCGCCGCCGATCTCGTCTTCGACTGGGCCGTGACTGGTGCTGCGCCGCGGCGATCGTCCCGGCGGGTGAGGAAGTGCGCTGGCGTTTGAACGGTCCCATGTTCCACCTGAAGGTTTGGCGATCCCCTCCCCTGCCGCGTCCATGCGTGTGCGCGGAACGTCCGGCTATACTCTCTCATGGATGCTAGGAATCCTCGATAGTCTGAAACCGATGCACGACCGCCAAGTAGGAGGGACGGCCATCGTCGGCAGTGTACGCTGATCGAGGCGCCTACGAGGAGCCTGGCTGGGCCGGCCTCTGACTGGTGTCCCCCGTCGCCAACGAGCGGAATACGTCAAGCCATCGATGGCGGTTCCGGGTTCACCGATCAACGACAAGGTTACGGCGTAAGACCGTGAGCCAACCCTCGGCCCGTCGGCCGCTCCGCCTCGCGATCGTAACCACCCACCCGATCCAGTACCAGGTGCCCTGGTTCCGTGCATTATCGCTGCTGCCGGGGCTGGACGTGACGGTACTCTACGCAATCATCCCAGACGCGGAGCAGCAGGGCGTCGGTTTTTCCGTAAATTTCCGCTGGGACATTCCACTCCTCGACGGCTATCGTTGGCAGCGGCTCAACAACCGTGCGCGGACGCCCTCGCTCGGCGCCTTTTTCGGCTGCAACACGCCGGACGTGGGGAGGGCGCTGAATGGGTTCGACGCCGTGATCGTCCACGGGTGGGGTGTGCTGTCGGCGCAGCAGGCTCTCTGGGCTGCGCGCCGCTTGGGGATCCCCTGCGTCCTGCGTGGAGAGGCCAGCGCGCTTCGGCCGTGGCCCTATTGGCGGCGGCTGGTGTACGGCGCCCTCTTGAGGAGGTATGTCGCGTTCCTCGCCATCGGGCGCGCCAATCGCGCTTTCTACGAAAGGAACGACGTTCCCTCCGAGCGCATCTTCGATGCTCCCTATTGCGTCGACAATGACCGATTCGCTACTCAGGCGGCGGCCCTTGAGCCACAACGAGACATTCTAAGGAATGGGTGGGGAATCGAGGATTCATCGATCGCTGTTCTTTTCAGTGGTAAGCTCATCGCCAAGAAGCGTCCGCTCGATCTCGTGAACGCCCTCGGAATCGCCCGCCGCCACAACACTCGCCTGCGCCTACTCGTCGTCGGGGATGGACCGCTGCGCGCCGAATGCGAGGAGAGGGCGCGCGCACTCCATGTACCCTCGACGTTCCTCGGTTTCCTGAACCAGAGCCGAATCGCCGAAGCTTATGTTGCCGCGGATTGTCTTATCCTGCCCTCGGATCACGGCGAGACGTGGGGGCTCGTCGTTAACGAAGCGATGGCGTGCGGCAAACCCGCCATCGTAAGCGACCGCGTAGGCTGTCACCTCGACCTGATTCGGCCTGGCCAGACTGGTTTCGTGTTCCCGTTCGGCGAAGTCAACGAGCTCGCCGCGCGCCTGCTGGAGCTTGCGGGAGAGCCGAACCGGCTGACGACTCTTGGCACCGCGGCGCGAGAACACGTCCGCCGAAATTATTCGATCGAGACGCTCCTCGCCGGGACCGTGGCCGCCTTGCGCTCGGTCGTTCCGCAGATCAGCTAACATAGATCGAACGCCATGTTACCCGCCGCTCTTCTCGTTGGTTTTGTGCTCGTCGGCACGCTCTTGGCGTTCAACAAGTGGCGAACTGGCGTCTTCATGGCAATCGTGGCGGGGATGATCCAGGACCCAATCAGGAAACTGACGCCGGGCACGCCGCCTATTCTCGTTCTTGCATCGGTGCCAATCTGGATAGCGGTATATACGGGCGTCATCCGACACGAGCGGGCGGCGCGTCTGGCATTGCGTCACGCCTACCCTCGGCTGTTCTCAGCTGCCGGGCTTTTTGCGGCGTCGTTGGTCCTGCCCGCGGTTCTGGCCTTCCAATACGGTCTCGATGGATGGCAAATGGCAGTGCTCGGCCTCTTTGGTTATCTCTCCCCCCTATTCGGAGTCCTGGTGGGCTTCGCGTTCGCGCGACAGGTATCAGACGTGCGTAGGCTGCTCGTGTTCTATTCGGTTGTTTCCGCAGCAATGCTCGTCGGCACAGCGCTAGAGTATTTGCACGTCTTCCCGGGATCGCTGGCGCTGGGCACAGACGCCATGGGCGCGCGCTGGGTCCGCACCGCCCTCGGCGGAGTCGTCGAGCTGTACTCCGGATTCTTTCGCAGTCCCGACGTGATGGGCTGGCATGCCGCTGCCCTGCTCATGTTCGCGCTGGGCCTGGTGATGCAGCGGCGAGGGGGCCGGGACCGCCTCTGGCTCCTTCTCGCAGGCTGGGGTGGCCTGTGCCTGCTGCTCGCCGGTCGCCGGAAGATGAGCATGATGCCGATCATCTGGGCGGCCTGCGTGGCGATCGCACTCGTCGGCTCGGGACGTTTCCGCCGTGCCGTTACCCTGGCGGTCACGGCCGGGACGGTAGCGTTCGGCATTTATTACGCGAGTGGCGAGATCGACGTACACGAGAAGTATTACGTCTATGCGGGCACGGTGACGGGCGAAGGCCCCGCCCGCGTGATCGAAGATGCCTGGGGTTCGGTGTGGATGACGTACGCGCAGGCAGGCGTCCTGGGGCGCGGGCTTGGATCCGCCTCTCAGGGAGCGCGATACCTGACCGTCTTTGCCGACGAGAGCTGGCAGGAGAGTGGCCCTTCGAAGGTCATGGCCGAACTAGGCCTTCCGGGATTTCTGTGCGCGGTTTTGCTCGTGTGGAGAGTCTCCAGGGCCTTGAGCGTCGTCGCGCGCGATGCGATGGCCAGGCAAGGTGACGCGACGCTCAGTCTGCCTCTTATCGGGTTCACCGTGGCGAACCTTGCATGCTTCACGATTTCGCACCAAGTCTACAGCGACGCGGTCATCCTCACTCTCACGTCGATACTGCTTGGAACCGCTCTTGCGGCTCACCGCTGGACGGTCGTCCTCCCTCGTCCGAAGGGCACTCAACGGCCGCTCGCGGCGGCGGCCGCACCCCCACTTCGCGAAAGAGCGGGCTAGTAGGTGGTGGGCGAGGATCTCGACATTGCAGCCAACCGCGCTGCGAGGAAATTCTCCACTGCCGAAAACGCGCGTCGCTTAGCCTGGCACTTCGCTTCTGCGCTGTTCCACCATAGTCCACGGCCGATGTTTGGCTGGCGCCGAGCGCTGCTACGGCTCTTCGGCGCGCGTATCGGCCGTGACGTGCACGTCTACCCATCAGTCCGAGTGGAGATGCCCTGGAACGTCGAAATCGGCGACTGGACGGCCATCGGCGAGGAGGCCATCCTTTACAGCTTGGGGCGCATCACGATCGGCGCTCGGGTCACGGTCTCCCAACGTGCGCACCTATGCGCTGGGACTCACGACTACCGCAAGCGAGAGATGCCCCTCCTGCGGCCGCCGATCCGTGTCGAGGACGAGGCCTGGATCTGCGCGGAGGCATTCGTGGGACCCGGCGTCCTTATCGGCCAAGGCGCCGTCGTGGGCGCGCGTGCGGTGGTCGTGCGCTCCGTCGCCCCCTGGACGGTCGTCGCCGGCAACCCGGCGCGGCCGATAGGGGACCGCGTCATGGAGCGGGCCACGGGTGCCTGAACGAGTCGAAGGGCTACCCGTCGTGTCGGTGGTCACCGCCGTCCACAACGGTCGCGCCGAACTCCGCGAATCCCTGGAGAGCGTTCTGGGGCAGGAAGGGCCGTGCCTTGAGCTGATCGTCGTGGACGACGGGTCTACGGACGGCTCAAGCGAGGTGCTTGCGTCGCTCGCCGCCTACGATTCACGGGTGCGCGTGTTCACTCAGGAAAACCGGGGCCTAACTGAGGCGCTCATCCGGGGGTGCGCCGAAGCGCGCGGCGAGTTCATCGCCCGGCATGATGCCGATGATCTCTCGCTTCCCGGCCGCCTGGCCCAGCAGATTGAGTATCTCCGCCGCGAATCCGCTCTCGCTTTCGTTTCCTGCTGGACACGCGCGCAAGGACCGTCCGGGGAGACTCTCTGGGAGACGCGGCCGGCCACGAACGCCCGGGAGGCTGCGGACGAGTTGGCGGCGGGTGGGCTGGGTCCTCCTCACCACGGCTCCGTTGTCTTTCGCCGTGACGCCTATCGACGCGCCGGAGGATATCGGGCGGCGTTCTATTTTGGCCAAGACAATGACCTGTGGCTGCGCCTGCTCGAGCAGGGTGGATATGCGGTCGCGCCGGAAATCCTATACTCGTTCCGTATCCGCGTGACCAGCATCAGTGCTACGCGCAGCCGCACGCAGAGGCGTTACGGTCACCTCGCACACGCGTGCCGTAGGGCACGTTTAGCGGGTGAATCTGAGGAGCCATTTCTGGCTGAAGCAGCGTCTCTCCGGCCCAGCGGCCACGACGATCAAAGGGCGGAGAATCCGCTCGCCGGAAGCTACTTCATTGCGCGCTGCCTGGTCGCACGCCGCAATCCGAGGGCGATCCTTTACCTGGGCCGCGCTGTGCGCCAATACCCCACCAATACTCGAGTATGGCTAGGGGTCCTCGGATCTCTCCTCGAGCTGCCCATGCGTCTGCTAATCGGTCGTTGATTGGCTCGCGGGCCCCCCTTTGGGAGGGAAGACGCGGCCCGTGATTCCCGAGGCGTCCTCGTGCTTCACCGCGTCAGTCCTACCTGACGTTTTGCCTTCGGTCCTACGTCGATACTCGACTCACAGAATAGGATCTTCTGGGCCCTTGGGCTCTCTCCCGCTCATGCGCCAGACCACGGGCGCCAAACCATTCAGTATGCTTCGTTGATGCGCCGCCCGGACCTCCTCATACAAGGTCTGGTTCCGCAACTTGATTCCTCGATTCTGGTCATCACAGGGGGGCGGCTTCCGATGAACACTCTTCCCCCGGTCGCTCGGGTAGTTATCCCTCGCGATGGTCGTCGATATTGTCCGGAAGGCATTGTCTTCTTGAAGCCACTCATCCAATTCATCGGTGTAATAGCCCCACGGATACGCGAAATGAGAGACCTCACGACTCAAACGATCTTCCAGCCTGCGCTTCGATTCGAGTATCTCCCATTTGCAGCGATCGAGTGTCGCCTGGTTGAGCGGGATGTGATTGACCGTGTGCGCGCCCACTTCAAGCCCGGCTTCCACCCAGTCCTTGAGATCATCCCACGTCATCACGTCGAAACGCAGGGTCGAACTGTGAACGCATCCGGCTTCTACGAAACCCGTGCAAACAAAAAGGCATGCTGGCGCAGAGCGTTTGCGCAATTCCGGCAGGCAATTCTGCCAAATGGTCTTATCGGCGTCGTCGAAAGTCAGTGTGAGGAGCGGCCTGCCCAAAGGGCCCGATCTGATGCTGTCGAAACCCTCGGATAGTGACACCAACCGGTACGACTCCTGGGCTCTGTCCAATAGCGCCTTGAACGCGTCCGGCGCTATGACCCTGTGCAGACACAGCACCGTCCAGCGTCGGGACCTGTAACGGGCCTCGGACAGTTTCGTTGAGATCCACGAACTGACCGCGCCCTTGACGACTTGCGTGACTGTCATCCCTGAAATCCTGAAGTGTGGTTTGGATGTTGAGTCCCATGGCTCAAAGTTTTTCCACGATCGCCATGCTGTCGATGTAGCCATCGATCCTGAAGCCGATGTCCTGCGTCACCACTTCGTTTACCAACCGCAGTGGGCCGCAGGTGTCCGGCACGAACTTGTTCGGCGAAGACCGACTCGTGTGGATCAAGATCAAGCCGCCGCTTCTGACAAATTGCGTCCATTGGCTGAAATCGCGGCAGGAGCCTTCAAAGCTGTGGTCGCCATCCATATAGAGGAGGTCGATGTCCCTCGTCCAGTTCGGTACGGCCTCGTAGCTGTGATACCGGAGCATGTGCACTTCCCCGTTCCGACATTTTGCTATCTCTCTCATGCTTATGCTCCGCTGGACCGAGAATCGCAACCGCCCCTTGGGGAATGGGTCGATGCAGTAGAGTTCCGCGTCCTCGTCCATCGCCGTCCGCAATACTCGGGAAGAAACACCCTCGAACACGCCGAGTTCAACTATAACCTTGCACTTTGGGGCGACGCGCCCCAGTAGCGCCCTCTCTGCCTCGGTCGTCTGCGTGTTGGCCTTGTCCACGCCGATCATGTAACGCAGGTAATGGACCGCGTTGACCGGAAGAAAGGGCATAGCGTCAGACCGCACCGTACTCGATTACCCTTGCCGCGTTGAGATCCCAACTGTACTCCAGAGATGTGCTTCAGGCACTGTCCGCGAGGGTTTGCGGAGTCGATACCTATCGGGCAGATAGGACAAGCACTTACGATGCCTCTCTGTCCAGGCGAGGATCGGAGCTGCCCCATCGCCCAACGATCACGCTCTCGACCCGTTCAGGGCGAAGTTTTTGCCAGGTATCGCGCGGTCTCGCGGAATGGCGTGAACGCCTGGGATGGCAGAGAATCCTAGAGTGGTGCCTGGCGCAACACTCGCGGATGATAACCGGCTGTCCAAGGCACGACCCCTGCTGGCGATCGACCCGGCCTCGGTAACGCTGGGCATCCCCGGTCGAGGCTCGACACGATGAGGATCCTGGTCGGAGCGGACGTCCCGCCGGATCGCAATGCGGGGGCCGCCGGAACTGTAGTTCAGACGATCGCTGCGCTACAGGCGCTCGGTCACTGCGTCGAAGCGTTCTGGGCCGCCGACATCGGACGGCGAATTCGACATGGCAACATGCACTATGCCTTCGAGCTACCATGGCGGTATCGGGCGCTCGTCCGCCGGTTTGTCCAGCGGGAGAGCTACGACGTCGTCCAGCTCAGCCAACCCCATGCCTACCTCGCCGCGCGGGATCATCGGCTCCGCGGGCGACGCGGTGTCTTCATCAACCGAAGTCATGGAGTCGAGCTTCGCTACAATGCGGCCATGGCAGGTGAAAACAAGCAGCACCCGGTCTCTCGACCGAGCGGACCGCGTCGGCTGATGTCGCGAGTGCTGGGACGGCTCCTCGAGGAGCACTGGCTCTGGGCCGCCAAGTGGAGCGACGGGGTGATCGTCGCCAGCGAGTTGGACCGTGAGTTCGTGCTCGGGCGGTTCCCGATCGCGCCCTGGCGTATTCGCACCATCCACCACGGCGTACCGGATGCCTTCGCCGACGCGCCGGCGCCTGGACTCGACCGTGACCGGATCTCCCGCCTTCTCTATGTGTCACAGTTTGCCGCCTGCAAGGCACCGGAGACGGTGGCCGCCGTCGCCAACGCCGTGCTTCCCGCCCATCCCACCGCGAGCATGACGTGGGTAGCGCCCGCCCGTGAGCATCCGCGGATACGCGCCCTCATCACTCCCGCCGCTGCCGCGCGTGTCTCTCTCCTCGACTGGCGGCCGCAGGAGGAGCTCAAGGCCCTCCTCGACGAGCATGGGATCTTTCTGTTCCCGTCCCGGTTCGAAGGCGCCGGGAAGGCCTGCCTCGAAGCGCTCTCGCGAGGGCTCCTGGTGGTGGCTTCCGACAACGGAGCGATGCGCGAGTACATTCGCTGTGGCATCAGTGGATGGGCATTCCCTCCGGGAGACCCAGCTCCCTACGTGACCGCGGTCGAAAGAGCGCTGCGCCAGCCGGATGAAGCGATCGCGATCGGTCGGCGTGCCCGAGAGACGGCTCGGTCGTATACCTGGCGCCGCTGCGCTACCGAAGCAGTGGCGTACTACGAGGAATTGACACAGCGGCGGGACGCGGACTCTACCCGCGCGCCCAACTTCTAGCGGATGCCCAGTAGCGTTCCGGCGGGCCCCGTTTGACCGGCGTGGGCGACATCGCGCGGGCGGTCTGGGCGGAGTGCGTGTCGACATGGCGTCGGCCCGACCGCATCTGGAAGATCGGTGAGGCGCAATCGTGGCGCCGGCTCCTGCGGTTTCAAGGCATTCGACTGAAGGCCGGCCGCCGCTGGGACACGTCGGGGAGCCCGCGACTGAGCGCGCGGCGCCTTGCGTCATACGAGGACTACCTATCGCTCCAGAGATCCAAGCTCGAGTACCTCGACCTCTCAGAGCACGAACAGGCCTTCCGTCGCGTCTTGCGCGAGCGCGTGGGGGACCTGGGCTTCGTACGCCCGGGCGTGACCGTCCTCTGCCTTGGCGCGCGGTTGGGCTCGGAAGTCGCGGCATTCATCGACTGCGGCACCTTCGCCGTCGGAGTGGACCTCAACCCGGGGACGGCGAACCCTTACGTGGTCACCGGCGACTTCCATGCCCTCCAGTTCGCCGACCGCTCCGTGGATGTCGTGTACTCGAACTCGGTCGACCATGCGTTCGATCTGAAGAGGCTGCTGGCCGAAGTGCGGCGAGTGCTCAAGCCGGAAGGCCACCTGGTCTTGGAGCTTGATCCCGGAACGCACGAGCGCGCAGAGCCCGCCGACGACCTGTGGCAAACGCTCGCCTGGAACGCCACAGACGATTTGGTCAATGCGGTGAGGACAGAGGGATTTTTCGTGGTTGGCCGGCGAAAGTACGACTATCCCCGGGGAGGCACGCAGGTCGTGCTGCGGCCGGAGTCGACAGCGCTAGACCGGAACGGCTAACGGCGCCTTCGACCTCAGCATCAGGAGCGTGACGCTCAGCGTGCTATCGAAGGAGAATTCACGGGTGACGAATTCCCAGGCCGCCAGGCCAACGCGTTGCGGCCCGTACGGGTCGCGGATCAGTCTCTCCAGCGACCCGGAAAGGCGAGCCACGTCGCCGTATGGGACGAGGAACCCGCTCTCACCGGAGCGTACGACGAAGGGCGCGCCGCTGGCGTCGGCGGCGACGACCGCTAGCCGAAGGACATCGCCTCCACATAAACATAAACGAGAACGAAACCCCTCGTCGCGCGGGGGAGGACGAACAGGTCGCACGTCGCGTACAGCCGAAGTGACGCCAGGACATGGTCTATTCCCTTTTAGCGCTCGCCCGCGCTCAACCGGGCAAGAGCCAGCAGCCGACGGGTGCCGTTCATCTGGCGCGCGGGCTATGAGGGACTCCAACTCGAACGCCGAAGAGAGGTTCGAACACACCGTCCGGAGCCGCGAGCTCCTGTTCGCCGAGAGCGGGACCAGTCGCGGAGAGACGGTGGATGCCTTTGACGCCGCACAGGCTGGTTTCTCATGATGATATGCCTACGCTCCGGGCCCCATGCACCTCGTGGCGGGCCGCCACCCTGGCATCTATACTCAGGAGCGCTCGCGGATGCGCGTTGACTTCGTCGTCCCCGACTTGCACCCGAGGAGTGGAGGCCCAGCGCGCAACGTACCGGCGCTGGCAGAGGCGCTGGTCGCTCACGGCATCGACGTGTCGGTCCACGCCATTGGTGAGACGGCCGTGCCGCCGTCCACGCATGTCGTCTATCGTCTCACGCGCGGCCGACTCCCTCGGCGGCTCGGCCGCAGCCCGGAGTTGCTCGCCAATCTGCTCGCCTCCACGAGCGACATCGTCCACGCGCACTGCCTGTGGATGCGTCCGCTCGCCTATGCGGCGAGGGCGGCGCGAGCGCACCGCGCCCCTCTCATCATCAGCCCGCGCGGGATGCTGGCGCCCTGGGCGATTCGGCGCTCGCGCGTCAAGAAGGCACTGGCCCGCCTGTTCATCCACCCTGGGGCGTTGCAGGAGGCCGCGGCCTGGCATGCCACCTCTGTACAGGAGGCGGACGACATCCGCCGGCTGGGGTTCCCGCAGCCCGTGTTCGTGGTGCCGAACGGGGTCACCCCCGATCCCGATCCGGCAGCGTCGGCTGCATACTACCGGCGACTCGCCCCCGAGCTCGCGGGACGCCGCGTCCTCCTCTTCTATTCACGTTTTCATTCGAAAAAGCGCGTTATGGAGTTGCTCGGAGAATTCCAGTCGGCGGTCGCGCGTCACCCGGAATGGCACCTCCTGCTCGTGGGCATCGAAGAGGAGTATTCGGTCGCTGAACTGCGCCGCGAAGCGGCACGGCTGGGCGTCGAAGGACTCGTGACCGTCTTGGATGGCTTGCATGCTCCCAAGCCTTACGCCGTTGCGGAACTCCTGGCGTTGCCCACACACGACGAGAACTTCGGCCAGGTCGTGGCCGAGTCACTCGTGGCCGGCGTGCCGGTGATCACTACCACGGGCACGCCATGGCAATCGCTCAACGAGCACAGCGCCGGCCGGTGGGTGGAGCTCACGTCCTTCGGACGCGAACTGGACGCGCTTATGGCCAAATCGATGACGGACCTCAGGAGCGCCGGCCGACGAGGTCAGGAATGGGCGCGCACGGCATTCGCGTGGCCGTCGGTCGGTGGCGCGATGAAGGAAGCATATCGGTCGGTCCTCGAGCGATGGTCCAAGAACCCGCACTGACGGCAGTACCCGTCTCGGTAGTGATCCCGGTGAAAAACGAGGAGAGCAACCTGCCCGAGTGTCTCCGGCACCTCGAATGGGCGGGCGAGGTCTTCGTGGTCGATTCGGCGAGCACGGATGAGACTGTTGCCCTGGCCTCGAGAGCGGGCGCGCGGGTCGTCCAATTCGCCTGGAACGGCGGCTGGCCGAAGAAGAAGAACTGGTCGCTTGCGAACCTTCCATTCTCACACGATTGGATCCTCATCGTCGACGCTGACGAGCGGATCACGAGCGAGCTGGCCCGCGAGATCGCCGCGGTAGTGCGGGAACCAGGGGACCGGCTCGGGTTCTACCTGAATCGCCGCTTGTTCTTCATGGGCCGCTGGATCCGCCATTGTGGCTACTACCCGAGCTGGAACCTCCGGCTGGTCCGGCGCGGACGCGGCCGATATGAGCGACTGACGGATGGGGAGTCACGCGACAGCGGCGACAACGAGGTGCACGAGCACCTCGTTACCGACGGGCCGGTCGGCTACCTCCAGCACGACATGCTCCATTTCGCCTATCCGACGATCAGCTCGTTCGTGGAGAAGCACAACCGCTACAGCAGTTGGGAAGCACACGTGGAGTTGTACGAGCGCACCTCGGAAGTGCGGCCGCGGCTGTTGGCCGCGCCGCTGGAGCGCCGTCGATTCTGGCGCCGCCTATCGCGCTCCTTGCCGTTCCGGCCCGCGCTGCGCTTCCTCTACGGCTATTTCCTCAAGCTCGGGTTCCTGGATGGCCGGCCGGGGTACGTTCTGTGCCGGCTGCTCGCGTACTACGAATTCATGTCTGTCGCCAAGGCCACCGAGATGCGCCTCGACTCCGGCACGAGGGTCACGGAACCGTGAGCGAGCGCACATGATCGGATCCGTCTTCACCATTCCCAGGAACAGAGCGGATCGAGGGACAATTCGCCGCTCTCCTGCTGGTCCCGGCGTTCAGCGCCGTTGCGTAGCGTCTGGAGACGGCGACGGCAGGTCGTCGGGCCGAGGCGACAAAGGTCGGGTGCTGAGCGACCGCACCGCATCGCGGAGTCCGTCCAGCCGCGCCGCCAGCTGTCCGGCAGCGGCCCAGCCGAGCGTCCGCGCCGCTGCGCGATAGAGCCGAAGGCGCATCCGGGGGCCGAGGGCGTCTGACGCCACGGCGAAGAGTCGCTCGGATTCCACGGCGAGACCGGCCACTCCGCATTGGCGGGCCAGTAGGAAGCAGCGCCGGCCGAAGTGCTCCAGCTCCGGCGCGTCGCCGGGCACCCTTGCCCGTCGGGCATGCCCGAGGATCAGCTCGTGGGCGCGAGCCCGCGCGCGAAGCACGGCGGGGCTCAGGCCGCAACGCGATAGCCGCCCCGCACCATGGTCACGGACCTCCGCGACGTACGCGTGATGGCAGTGGAGCCGCGCCCCCGTGGCACCGATCCGGCAGTCGTACTCCCAGTCCTCGTTGGCGATCAGATCCGTCCAGGGACCCACATCGTCACACACTTCCGCGCGGTACAGAGGCGTGAGCGTGTCCCACCAACGCTCGCGGAGAAAGGAAGGAAAGATCGTCTCCACGACGCCGCCTCCGCTCTTCCATCGCGATTCGATAAGGAGACCGTCTGCCTTGCGATGTCGCGTATAACCGTACGACACTGCGCAGTCGGGACGGGCGCGCAAGCCGGCGACTTGCGCTTCGAACTTCCCCGGAAGCAGCACGTCGTCGCTGTCGAGATACTGGATGAACTCACCCTGCGCGCGCTCTCGGCCGGCCTCCCGGGCCGGCCCTGGCCCTCGGTTGGGCTGATGGACAACGCTGATCTCGGGATGAGCGGCGGCCAATTGCTCGGCTCGCTCGGCTGTGTCGTCGGTGGAGCCGTCATCGACGATGATGACCTCGATGGGCCGATATCGTTGGCCGATCACGCTCTCGACTGCTTCGCGCAGCAAGACCGCGCGGTTATAGACGGGGACGATGGTCGAAACCATTCCTACCCGGACTCTTCTCACCGCCGTCTCAAGACGCGCGGCGGGACCACGTAGCGAGGCCCGCGCTGGAAGAGTCGCACGGCCAGCACGAAGGCTCTCACCTCGCCGAGTAGCCCTACTGGGATCCACCACGGCCGACGGACGTAGAAGCGCGCGCGTATCTTGCGCAGCGGCCGCCACACCATGTACGCGACCGATTCCCAGCCGAAGCCTTCGCGCAGCGCGAAGTAATAGTCGCCGACGCCGTGCGCTGACGAAGGCGACGTGAGATGGTCGCCATGAGCGCGCGTTCCTCCGCTGGCCACGCGCAAGTGGCGTAGCCGCGCGTTGGGCTGGAACAGCACGCGCCCTCCGCTGCGGCAGAGCCTGCGGCAGAACTCCGTCTCGAAACGGTAGGCGGCGCCGACGAAGTTCTCGTCGAACCCGCCGGCGGCCAGAGCCCGCTCCCGGCGCACGGAGAGGTTCCCCGCCATGACGTTGGTCACCCACGCCTTTTCGGTCGAATTGAAGGGGAAGTCGAGGAAGGCGCGGAGGCCGTCGCGGCGGTACCGACCGTTTGCCGTGGTCGGGAGCTCCCCGGGTTGCAGCACCTGGCCGACCACCGCCCAGAGTGCGGGGTCGTCGTAGCTGGCGGCATGGGCCGCCACCAGCCCCGCCGCCGGCTCGACGTCGTCGTCGAGGAACAGGACCACCGGGCGCGTGGCTTCCAGAAGAGCGACGTTCATGGCGTGCGGAATGGAGGGTGCATCCAGCTTGAGCCAGCGTACGCGGCCGGCCGCGGACAGCTCCCCGAGACGGGCCGTCGTCCAGGCCTCGTGCGCCGGTGTCTGATCGATGATGAGGAGCTCAAGCTCCCCCGTCGAACCGAGGAGGGTCTCTATTGTGTCGATCAGGACCTTCTCGCGCTGGTAGGTGGGGATGGCTACGCTGATGTCGCGGGGGGTCATGCAGACGGCCGGTCGCGACTCACAGCAATGCGGTCGTCGTGTGGCGCCACCGCGTTGAGGACCGAATGCAACTGCGGCGCCAAGCCAAGATTGAGCGCGTTCAACAGATGGCTGGACTCGAACTGTGAAGGCGAACGCAACGACCGCATCAGGATCAGCGTCGCGAGACCTTCGTTGTCGCCACCCAACGGCACGGTCCACACCGCCGATGGCTCCGTGCGACCGATATCATTAACCACCCATTCGCGCAGTACTCGTGGATGACCCGAGGCCAATAGGGTCCCGCCGGACCTCAACTCCGCGCCGTCGAACTGAAGCCGTTGCGCAAACTCGATGACGACGGCCCATAACTGATCGAGGTCGGAAGCCTTGGTGAAGCGCTCGGCGAGCGCCATCAGGTATACGTTGTTGCCGACGGCTCGGCGCTCGTTGACCAGTCCGAAGCGAAAGGCGCGCTGGATCTCGGCGAACTCCGCGTATCCGAGTTGCTGCACGCCGATCCATGTGATCACGCTGGTCGCGATCACGACCAGACCCACGATCTGGCTCCGTGAGGTCATGGTGAGCAGCGAGAGGGCTCCAAAGGCGGCAGCCACCCCATAGAGGAGGATAACCACGCGTCGCGGCGTGAGACCCATCCTGAGCAGCCGATGGTGTATGTGGTCGCCATCGGCGCGGAAGAGGTCATCGCCGCGGACGAACCGGCGAAACACCGCGATACTCGCGTCGAGTATGGGAATGGCGAGCGCCAGAACGGGCGCCGCCACAGCGATCGCGGCCGAGCTCTTCATCGAGCCGCGAACGGCTATGGCGGCAAGGGCGAAACCGACGAAGAGCGCCCCGGAATCACCCAGGAACACACTTGCCGGGTTGAAGTTGTAGCGCAAAAATCCGAGCAGCGCACCACCTAGGGCCGCTGCGATGATCGCAATCTCCCATCGCTGGTTGATGGCACAGGCGATGAAGAGGGTCGTAGTCGAGAACAGTCCCACGCCCGCGGCCAGCCCATCGAGACCGTCGATCAGGTTGAACGCGTTGCTCATCCCGACGAACCACACCACGGTCAACGGCGCCGATAGTACGCCGAGGTCCATGGAATCGCCGGTGAAAGGGTTCGAAAGGCCCGTCACCTGATATCCGTTGAAGTAGAGATAGACCGCGGCCAGCGCTTGCACGATGAGCTTCGCCAGTGGCCGCACGTCGGCGATGTCGTCAATGACCCCGACACCCGCCACGGCGAGGCAAGCGGCGAGCAGATGAAGGTAGGCAGACGGGGAAATCCGAGCGGCGATGACGTCCATCCGCTCGAGGATGACAAGAAGGCCGCATGCAAGAGCGAAAGCCGCGAAAACGGCGACACCGCCAAGACGAGGGACCGGGTTGAGATGGAGCTTCCGGCGTCCGTCAGGGTGGTCTACCCAGCCGCGCTGTCGAGCGAAGTTGCGGACCGCCGGTGTGAGGAGGAACGCCGCCGTCGCAGACACGACGAGGCTCAGAACGGTCGGCCAAAGCAGCCAGACGGGCTCGATCATCAGAAGTGCATCTCGCCCCCCAACCCGATTCGGCTCGACTGGTACGTGCGGCCGTCCGCGGGGCTAACGCGGTTCTCGTGCGCCACCTGGATTCCAAGACTCAGATGCGAGCCGAGGTGCCGCAGCAACGCACCCTGCTCGAGCCAGACGTGGTCTCGACGGCTCCCCAATGGCGAGCTTCCCGCCACCGGCAGGAGATATTGTGCCTCTGAATAGCCGCCACCCGCACGGGCGGCGAGCCTCCACGGCAGCTCGAAAGCCATCTCGGCGCGATAGGTGCTGTTCACGTAGGTGTTTCGTAGCTCCTCCGCGCCAGCCGCGGGCGTCACCGCGTAATCGACATCTCGGCCTATAGCCAGCAGCAACCGCGACTTGAGCACGAACGGCATGCTCACGTTCGCGGAGATAAACAGGCCATCGTAAGGCTTCACGCCTTCGTTGCTGCCGAAGTGACGTAATCCAGCGGCCACCATACCCGTCATGAACGCCAGCTCGTTGAACTGCAGGGCGATGCCGTAGCGCTGGGAGTTCACCAATGGTTTGCGGGTCGGGGACGGCCGCAGGAACCGATCTTCTATCTGCTCGGCCCAGGGTGCGAGGGTCGTCCTCCTCGTGAGGGGCAGCCTCAGTTCCAGTCTGCGCGCGATCGATTTCCGATCCAGCGAGCCACTGACCGATTGACCTGCGAGTTCAGCGGCTTGGTCAAACGTTGACGTGACCGTTGAGCGCGATCCAGTGAGGGATACCCTCCGCTTGAATCGCAATGTCCCACCGAAGATCTCCGTGGAGGCCTTTCGATGCAACCGTTCGTCGACTTCCAACGAGAATCGCTGCCGATATCGTGCGCCGCCCAAGGCGCCGAAGGCGGTCAGCGGGCCGGCGTCGACCTCGCCTCGTATCTCACCAAATACGTCGGTGTATCGCTGGGTCTTCTCACGATGGAAATACTGCGGAACGACTCCTCCGGTGCCTCTGAGGCGCGCATGCCGGGTCAGCGGCAGCACGGCCTGCAAGCCCGGCGTGATGCTGGCCGAGCGATCGGACAAGCCTTGGGGTGTGTTGTAGACGTTGCTTTCGACGCCCAGCGCGAAGGGAGCGTTAAGCGAGAGGTACACCGGGCCGAGGCGGAACGTTCCGTATCTTGCGGTAGGCGAGGGCTCCTCGGCGGCGGCGGCCACGCCGAAAAGCATCGTGGCGAGAGCGAAGGACGTAACTTGGTGAGCGTATCGCTTCGCGGACATCACCTCGGCGGCTCGGCAGGACGCACGGATGGCATTTGTCTAGCGCCCGCCTCGTTTGACTGTCGCGATGCTCGCGACTTTGCCTCCCGGCCGTGCAGCATCTTGCCCATAGTGCCCGTAGTAGTGGCCGTAATAGTGGCCGTAATAGTGCCCATAGTAGCGGCCATAGTAGTACCCGTGCCGCTCGACGCGGGCGCGGTTGAGGACCACGCCCAGGAGTCGCGCACCGCTCTCCTTAATTCGATCGAGCGTTGTGGCGACCGCCTTGCGGGGGACCATCTCTGCGCCCACCACGACGATCACGCCATCCGCCAACGGGGCCAGGATGAGCGGCTCGGCCACGGCCCCCACAGGCGGCGTATCGATCACGATCCACGAGTACACGCCGCGCAGGCCTTCGAGGAACCCCCGCATCGCCTGTCCGGTGATGAGGTCCGCCGGACTGGGCACCGTCGTGCCGGCGGCGAGCAAGCTGATGCCCCCCGCGAAGACCTGAATGGCCTCGGAAGGCTTCGCCTTTCCGACCAGCACGTCGGAGAGCCCTGGTGTCCGCTTGCCGCGCAACAGGGTGTGCGCCTGGGGCCGCCTGAGGTCGGCGTCGACGAGAAGCACCTTCCCTTCCGCGGAGGCCAGGGTGAGCGCGAGGTTCACCGAAGTGAG
>Ga0070708_100000246_pt1 | contig 40395 bp, 27 predicted proteins | sample KBSK5503metaG_FD_65469 | JGI IMG/M metagenome (GOLD analysis project Ga0070708, IMG submission 65469) | Corn, switchgrass and miscanthus rhizosphere microbial communities from Kellogg Biological Station, Michigan, USA - KBS K5-50-3 metaG | ecosystem: Host-associated > Plants > Roots >... | reverse complement strand
CTTTCGGTATGCTGGTCGCTTAACTTGTCGCTGCAGGATGAGCAGTTGGTGGCGCAGCAGCGCGTTTTCCGCCAGCAGTTCGGCTTTGCCTCTGGTCAGATCGGCAAGTGCTGTGCTGGCTACTTGGGGTATCCGTTCTAAAAATCGGCGCTTCTAAGCTAGACTTTATCCAAATGAGAATCTGATCACGCAGTGAAAGCGAGCGTATCGACCAGACGATCGAAAAGCGCTCGTGGAATTTTCACGACATTGTGTTCAGAAGACGAGATACAAAAAAGGTGGAGGGCCAGAGATGCTGGCGAACAAAAGCAAGTGTATCAGAAAAAGTGGGCAGGGCTTTGGTGTACCAGGCGGCTTGGCGCACAGGAAAGGATTGCCCATCTAATAACTGATGGGCAAAAATGGTTACGAGCGAAAACAGACCTAACAAGGCTGGGATTGTGCGCAGAATTGCCAAATCGGACCATTGGCGCTGGGTCTCCACCCCCAAAGGTTGTGTTGCAAAAACTCGTCACGGAAGACAATGAGCGAGGAGGCCCCTCTGGTTCAGCTTATGCCGCCACTCCAAACAGGGTGACAATGAAAGCCACCTGCCCAAGGACATCTCCTTTGTTCACTCCCTGCATCTGTCCTTTCCTGATCATGTGCGTGACCTCATAGCCCTGCAGGGTTCGCCACGCCGTCTCGAAGGAAAAGAAGCCCATTCCTGGCTTGACCAGCCGTTTGATACTTTTCCCGCCTTCTTCCCAGGGTCTCGCAGCCTGCAGCAAGGGCATGGTTGTCCAGATCACGACGGCTTTTCCGTCTGTTCCCCAAGTGCAATCCGCCTTTTGTCCAGGTGTGACTGGACTTCACCTGCTCTACTACTGTGTGTCAGTGAGGCGGTGTTGCGCTGGGCTGGTTTCTCAACTTGCCCCATCTGTTCCTGAACCAGGAAGCAAACACGACCGGCGTCCTTATCACGATCGATAGTACCGTTGAGTGCATCGCGAGGTACACCAGCTTCCCGCCTGGCTTCCGTTCCCAAGCCAGGTGCTTCCTGTGAGGCGTCTGCCCTCCCGTGATACACTTGTTGTGTGCAGATGAACCTGAAGCACATGGCGGACCTGCTTTGTCCGTTGCCTCCTATGCAGGCGCTGCGTGCTATCTTGGCCAGGTGGGTGTTGCGTGCTCACACATGCCACTTAGCGACGACGCGCGGCACGAAGTACACGCCGGACCGCCTCATACGACACGCCGTATTCACGGGCGATGTGACTGAGCGGTTCCCCCTGCGCGACCCGCTGGAGCACGGTTGCCCATGCCCAGGGTGGGATCTTCCAGCGAGGATCAGGTACAGCTTGAGGGTGGCCAGGCAGAGACAGAAGCCTCGGATGGTCAAGGGCAGAAGTGAACGGATCATCTCCGGATGAGGAAGTGGCGGCAGGTTCCTGGTAGACAAGCAGATCGCCTCTGCCAGAGCAGAGTTTGTCAAGCGGGATGCGTGCCAGGTGCGACCGATGGTTCGATGCCCGTCGGTTCCGTTCGACTATTTGTACAATTGTTCTAGAATTAGTAGAACATAAGTTCTACCACCTCGACCCCTTTTTCTCAACCTATGCCCCTTGTTGACGACTGACTGATTCGTCGTCATTTTCTGTGTCTCTCTTCATTGGGCTCCCTCAGTCAAGCTGCGAAGGATCAATTGGTGAGTTTGTCCATATGTTTCGAGTCTCCATAAAAGCGGGTGAAGCTCACTCCCCCTAAAGAACTTTTTCTGGAGTGTGTGAACAAGGTCTCAGCCGTCTCTGTCTCTCCTGAGCAAGAATCCCTCCAAGCTTTCGGTAGGTACTAAGCAGCCTGAGGGTGTTCCCGTGTGCTGCGAACGATGGTCCAGCCATATCCGGCAATGGCCACTGATCCTGTTAGTCCACTGACGATCCCCAGCAGGGTCGTGAACAGACCCACAGGGGTCAGCCCACCCAGCAGATTGAGCACCCCTCCCACGAGCAGCAACCAGCCCACCGCCGCTGGAAAGACCCGTGCTCGGATCGTCAGCCAGCCGACGACCACCGAGCCGAGGGCGTTGAACACGCTACTACTCAGCGGGACGAGGTCACCGATATCGACCGTGCCGACGAGTGACAGCACCCGCACCACGAAAGCAATGCCCACTCCGATGCCCAGGCACCACAGTCCTACCTGACCAAGACGACCAGTGTGTGGCTGCAGCGCCCATATGGCGGGCAGGCCGAGCAGCAGCAGGACGCTTCCCGCTGCACCTGCGATGGGAAAGGTAGGAGCGTCGTCCCCAGTGACCGTGTATCCGATGACAAGCAAGAGCGTCACGAACACACTGGTAAGCAAGGCCCAGCCTCCCATAGCCCGAAGGGGGAAGTTCTGATTCTTTTTGCTTGATACAGCCAGTCTCTTGGCCTCCATTTCTTTGCTCATACGATCTTCTCTCCTTTCTGTTCGATCTCTTCGGCCAAGCCACATTCGCGCACGCGGGGAAGAAGCCAAGGTCATCAAGAGGGAAGCCGGTTGGAAGCGCACAGCATTGGGCAATGGAACGAGCGCGTTCCTAGATGAACCGCTTTCGCCGACTCCTCGTTCGCTCCCGACAAAAAGCCGGCGAACTCCCTGGCCTTTCTCCATGTCGCCTGTGGCTTGATCGCTTTTCGCTCTGTGGGGTTATTCGGGTAGGCTGAGTGTAGCTCCTTGTACTGGCTCGATGTACAACCGAGTCCAGATGATCTGGTCCGCTTGAATACCCTGCAGGGTCACTCCCCTTACCATGTACTTCTTCCCATCGGTCTGTGTCCCATGAAAGTGCAATTCGGCCCAGACGGTGTCTCCTTCTTCGACCTCGCCCAGGATCTCGATCTGGATATCTGGAATCGTCGTGAAAAAAAAGCTCCAGTTGTTCCGTACGCCAGCCGGCCCGACGAAATTTCTTTCCGGGTGGAAAGGCTGCTCACTGCGATAGTCTGGAGCAAAAAACGCCACCATTGCCTCCAGATCGTGCCGGTTGGCAGCCTGAATCATGCGCTCGAATACTCCTTTGGGGGACGAATGCGTTTGCACGTCCTGTGCCTGTTCTTGTGACATGGCAAACCCTCTCTTCCTTTTTCCTAGAACTCATCACTTCAAGCCGATGCCGCACTCGTGGCAGTCCGGCGCGCGACCTCCTCCAATGGTGTCAGCTGGATGCCAAAGGTGCGGGCCGTCTCGGTCATCTCTAGCGGTGAATCGTAGGTATCTAAGCCTGCTAATAAATGGGCAACCATCGGTGGGAGGCCTGGCACTGGCTCACCGGGAGCCACACTTCTAATGGGAATCTGGTGGCCAAGCACGCGCTCGTAGATCGCCACGGCATCCCGAAACGAGAAGGGTTGCGGTCCGCCAAGCAGCAGTTTCTGATTGATGGCCGCCGGGTTGCCGATGGCGGCCAGGATGAACGCAGCCACGTCGCCGAAAGAGATAAAGGAGTGCTTACGGCGGCCTCCCCCCACGATCGTTACCGGTTGGCCCATCATCGCTGGTATGCCCACGACCCCAGCGACCATCACTTCCATATAGCCATTGGGAGCGAGAATAGTGTAGGGGAGGCCACTCTCCCGCAGGTAGTCTTCGGTTTGGCCTTTGGCCTGGAGAAAGGGGACGGGACTGTTTGGATCAGCCGTGAGCACCGAGACGAAGATGAACTGCTTCACTCCAGCGGCACGGGCCGCATCAATCAGGTGGCGATTGCCCTTCAGGTCCACCGTCTGCACAGTGTCCTCTCCCCCACGCGCGGCTGAGTTCGCCGTCGTGATGACGGTCTCTGCTCCTTCACAAGCCGGGTCGAGTGAGCCGCGCTCTTTGAGATCGCCCAGCACGACCTGCGCCCCTGCCTCAGCAAGGGGCTGGTAATTTGACTGCGAACGGGCCAGGATGCGGACGGGCTGGCCTTGTGCCAGGAGCATCCGCGTAACGGCGCCACCGAGATTGCCAGTGGCTCCAACGACCAGGATCATGATTGGTCTCCTCTCTCAGGTGAAAGCTTAGGGTGCTTGGTCACACAAGCAACTTGCACCTGTTTCTGTGAAACGAAAGTACAACGTCATCTCAGATTCCTATGGCAAGTATAGCTGGCCCTTCTGCCTTCCGCCATGAACAATAGGCACATGTTCCTCACACATTTCTCAGCTGACCTGGATGTGCTATCATAGGGCAGAAAGGACGGCGTACACGAGGGCGATGTATGAAGGAACAGAGCAGCTTTGGCGTACTTCTCAAGCGTTATCGCCTGGCGGCAGGTCTCTCGCAAGAGGCGCTGGCAGCTCGCGCTAGTCTGAGCGCGCGTACGATTTCTGACTTAGAGCGTGGCATTCATGGCACGCCACACCTTGATACGCTCGAATTGCTGGCCAGCGCCCTGTCCCTATCTTCACAGCAGCATGCCTTGCTGCAAGCCGCTGCTCGCCCAGAAGTTGCCGCTGCTGTAGAGGCTCCTCCTGGTTTCCCCTCACCTGGTTTGCCTCTTCCTCCTACCCGACTCATTGGTCGTGAGCAGGAACGCTCACGCGCGCTTACCCTGCTGCGTCGCAGCGAGACCCACCTGCTCACCCTGACAGGACCTAGCGGTGTCGGCAAGACACGATTTGCACTTCAGCTTGCCTGGGACCTCGTCCCTGACTTTGCCGATGGCGTGGTGTACGTTCCGCTGGCGCCCATTGGCGATGCAGCGCTGGTTCCTGGGGTGGTTGCTCAGGTACTCAGGATTCGTGAACAGGGAAACTCCTCGTTCGCCGAGCAGGTGCGTGCGTTCCTGCGAGAGAAGCACGTCTTGCTGGTGCTCGACAATTTCGAACAGGTTCTGGAGGCCGCCGCCTTCGTCGCTGATTTGCTCGCAACGTGCCCCCGTCTATCCGTACTTGTGACGAGCCGGACCCCCTTGCATCTCCGCGCCGAGCAGGAGCTCCTGCTGATACCACTTGCCTTGGAAGAAGCTATCACGCTCTTTCGCGAGCGTGCCCAGGCCCTACGACCAGCGAGAGCCTATGCGGAGGGCGAGGTGGCAGCTATCTGCGAACAGGTGGATCGCCTTCCCCTGGCGATTGAGCTGGCTGCTATGCACGTCAAGGTGCTCTCCTTACCCGAGTTGCGTGAGCGGCTCAGCCATCGTCTGGCGCTGCTACGCGGAGGGGCGCGAGACCTGCCAGCACGCCAGCAGACGATGGAGGACGCCATTGCCTGGAGTTATGAGCTGCTTACGGAACAACAACAGCGCTGTTTTCGTGCCCTGGGCGTCTTTGTGGGAGGCTGGACGTTGGAGGCAGCGGAGGCGGTAGGCTTCGCCCAGGACGAGGTGGCGGAAGAAAGCATTCTCACGCTCGCCGCCCTGGTGGAGGCCAGCCTCGTCCAGGCGGAGATGCCGCCCGGTGAGGCAGTACGCTTTGGCATGCTGGAGCTGATCCGAGACTATGCCCTGCAACGGTTACGGGCAACAGGAGAGGAAGAGCAGTGCCGGCGTCGGCATGCCGCCTATTACGCCAGCCTGGCAGAGACCGTCTTTGCGCACTTTGGGCCTGAGCCAGGAGTGCGCGAGGCACACTTTGTGTTGACAATGGCACAGGAATTGCCCAATGCGCGGGCCGCGTTGCAGTGGGCAGAGGAGAGACAAGAGGCAGAACTGGGGCTGCGGCTGGCAGGCTTCACGCGCCTCTGGCATGTGCGAGGTCAGATGAGCGAGGCTGAGCGCTGGATGGAACGCATGCTGGCGTTGGACCTACGGGCGAGAGAGCAGGGAGAGCAGACTGCGCCACTCACGCTACGCATCCAGTTCCTCTATGGTATAGGTCGAACGATGGTGCGCCACGGCAGGGTGGAGCCTCGTGCAGAGGCGTTCGCGCAAGAAGCCCTGCACCTGGCCCAGCGCATCGGCGACCACCACGGCATCAGCAATGCTTTCGGGACGCTCGGGATGATCGCCCAGGCGAGCGGCCAGCTCGATGAGGCGGAAGCCGCCTTTACGGAAAGTTATACGCATGCCAGGATGATAGGGCATAGCGGCCTCATCAGTCATGCCCTGATCCTTCTCGGGGATCTGGCGCGAATACAAGGGGACGTGGCACGTGCCACGGCACTTTTAGAAGAAGCCCTGGCCGGTGTACAAGCCAGCGGAATGACGTGGGATATTCCTATGACTATGGCCCTGCTCGGCCAGCTGGCTCGCCAGCAGCAGAACTATCCACTGGCCAAAGCACGCTACCGGGAAGCGCTCGTGCTCTATCGTGCGTTCGGCAGTCCGACCTACATTGCCTCGACTCTGGAGGGCTACGCAGCCGCTGCCTGCGCCGAAGGGCACTATGCACAAGCGATACGCCTGTGTGCGGCAGCGGCAGCTCTGCGCGAGCAGACCCAGACAGCGCTCCTCCCAGCCCAGCGCGAAGCGTTCGAGCAGGTGGTTGCCACCGCAAGAGCGGCACTTGACGAGCCAGCTTTTGAAAGGGAATGGCGCACAGGAACAGCACTCACGCAGAATGAGGCGATTGACGATGCGTTGTCGGATGGAACGTCGTGACACACTTGCCGCCTTTTTCCGTCCTCGGTCCAGGTGCCACCCGTGTTCATTCCGTCCTCCTCTGCTAGACTGTTTCTGTACCGGTTGCCTGGCATGGGTAGCATATCCCTGCAGAGAGAGACAGTGCACGAGCAAGAGGCAAGGGAAGGTGCGCGAGATGCAAGCCTGCAACGTATGGACTTGGCTGAAGAACGTGTCAGGCTCTATGCAGACGCCATACGAACAGGTGGTGAACAGAGTTACAGCATGAGAGTCACATCTCACACAAATGTCCTCAAAGACAGGCAGGGGGGAATGAGAGCGGTTTATCCTGCTCTATGGGTGCGAGAAGCACGAAGGATGCGTCTGATGGTTTCGTGGGACACGCCGTAAGCAGCGGCCACCTGGCGCAAGGATGCGTGGTGTTTAATGACCTGGCGGACCACGTTCGGCCATTCTTCCAGTGGGATGCCATAGTCAGGCTCACGTGGACCCCCATACTGTGGTGAGGTGAGCAGGGGAGGAAGACTGCCAAGCATGTGCTCAAGCGCAAGGAGTCTCTGATGGAGCCTACCATGAGGAGCAACAAAGTGAATCAACACTGGTGAGAGAGAAGCCGATGCCCGTCGGTTCCGGTTCGTTTATTTATTCAACTTTCTAGTATTATTAGAACTTTTGTTCTTTCGCATCGAAATCTCCTCTAAGCTGAACAAGCAGAAGGAACTTGTGCCTCTTGCACGCCTTCAAGCGTTTCTGCAACACAGCCGTATCGATCCCGATGGGATACACTCAAATTACTGGATAACGAGATTGCGTATTCTAGCAACGCTCAGTTGTTCCCTCGGTAAGTAGCTTCTCTCAGATTGGCACCGTTGAGATCGGTCCCGCGTAGATTGACTCCACTCAAGTTAGCCTCGCTCAAGTTAGCTCCACTCAGATTGGCCTCGCTCAGATCGGAATTTCTCAGATCAGCTGCAGACAGATCAACTCCACTCAAATCTGCGCGATTCAGCTTGCTATGGCGCAAATCGGCCCATCGCAGGTCAGCTCCAGACAGGTCAATAATCACTTCACCTTTATAGATGAGGCAGGCTTTATGGAGGAACTGCAACACGACTCCTTTACGGTTCTTACCCACCCTCTGGAGGGCCGTCAACGTCCATGCCCGCGCTACTTCCCGGACATTATTTCCCGCTTGGGCCTCCCTCAAACCTTGAGTAAGGAGCAGGTCCGACATCCGATCCAGGTATGCTTGCAGCGCAGCTTCCTCCTGGTCGCTAACCCTGCTGTCGGTTCCATTGTGCTGCTCTCTTATTACAAACGGCAGCGCCGCTGCTAAAACTGGAGCGAATAGAAGGTTCAACCAATCCCACAGAGTACCGTTCTGTGTGATCTCGAATCCTGTCCAGGGCCATTTGAAGAGGTAGGCTCCCACGATTCCCACTATTACAGCCCCCCAACCCACTACTAGGAGCATAAACCATAGTGTCCGCCATTTGATTCGCAATCGCCATCTGAATTGCCGTGCCTCGGTTACCGTGGCCATTGGATGCCTCCTGCTGAGTGTCTATCAGCTTATTCCTAATTAAACTTGAAACATCAATAGTAGATCGAGTTGTATCTCAAAGGCTATACCAAGGCTATGAGGAGTAAAAAACTTGCCTATCGATGACAAAGAAAATTGTCATCTCGTCTAAGATCAGCAATTCATCGTCCACGATCAACTGCCTGCCACACCTGCACTGTGTCATCTATTGAGCCTGAGGCGATGCGCTGCCCATCGCGAGGCGACCATGCCACAGCCCATACCTGCTTAGAATGGCGGGTATACGTGTAGACATTCCGCCCAGTAGCGGCATCCCACACTTTTACTGTCGTATCAAAGCTCGCAGAGGCGACGCGTGCCCCATCGGGTGACCACGCTACAGCTTGTACATCTTGGCGATGGCCAGAGTAGGTGTGGAAGAGTTGTCCTAATGTGGCATCCCACACTTGCACCGTTGTATCTGCGCCCCCAGAGGCAAGGTACTGCCCATCAGGAGACCATGCGACAGCACGTACTGAACCGTGGTGGCCGTGATAGATGAGAGGGTTGCCTCCGATAGTAGAATTCCACACCTGCACTGTTCCATCAAAGCTCGCAGAGGCGATGCGTGTCCCATCGGGTGACCACGCCACGGTAATTACCTTGTCAGAATGGCCCCTATAGGTCAGGATAGTGCTTTCTGTGATGGCATTCCACACCCGTACTGTTTTATCCTCGCTCGCAGAGGCGATGCGTGTCCCATCGGGTGACCACGCCACACTCCGCACCCTCTGGGAATGGCCCCTATAGGTCAAGATAATGCTTCCTGTGATGGCATTCCAGACTCGCACCGTTGTGTCAAGACTTCCCGAGACGATACGCTGCCCATCGCGAGGCGACCAGGCCACGGCTCTTACCTCGGCGCTATGGCCACTACAGGTGACGACATGATCACCAGTAGCGGCATCCCACACCTGCACCGTCTTATCGGCACTTCCCGAGGCGATGCGTGTCCCATCGGGTGACCACGCCACGGCTTTTACCTCAGCGCTATGGCGTCGATAAATGTAGAGGGTGGTTCCTAGAGGTGGAGGGGTAGGACTGGGTGTGGTAGGAGTTTTAGGAGTGGGGGTAGCTGGAGGATTAGAAGCATGGGACTCTATCACAACGGCTATGATGGTGGTAGTAGAGATAGCTCCGGCTAATATAACCAGTCCCCATTTGACGGCATCACGCCTGGTGAATTTGGGTCTGGGTTGCCGTGACCGTTCGGGAATAGAAATACCGCTGGAGGTAGATGTATTGGGGCTATCAACTTTTGGTTGATCCTCGATTGAATGAGAGGGAATAGGAATAGCCCGTTCTAAGTCATTGGCGAAGTCTTGCACTGATGGAAAGCGCCCCTTAGGATCTTTAGCGAGTGCTGTCAGCACCACCTGTTCGAGCGCTGCTGGGATAGCAGGCATCTTCTCACGTAAAGCTGGAGGAGAGGCCAACTGATGTTGCATGGCGATCTCGTGATAGGTTCCCTGGAATGGAGGTATGCCGCAGAGCCATTCGTAGACGACCACCCCCAGGGCATACTGATCGCTGGCAGGGTATACTTTGCCTTCGAACTGCTCAGGCGCCATATAGAGCAATGTACCAGCTCGATTCTGCATATGCTGGGATGACATACTTTGAAATGCAATGGCCAGGCCGAAATCGCTGAGCAGGATCTCATCGTTAAGCCCGATGAGCATATTTTGCGGTTTGACATCGCGGTGGATCACCTTGTGGTTATGGGCATACTGCAAGACATTAGCAACTTGCTCGACAAAGGACAGGATGTCAGCTAACGGCAAACATGTACCTTCGGGGTAACGCTGGCGCAACGTCCCATTGGGAAGGTAATCCATGATCAGGAAAGGAATATCATCTTTAAAGTCATAATCAAGAAGCCGCACCAGATTAGGGTGCTTCAGGTTGTAGATACGATGCGCTTCGTCGAAAAAATAGAGCGCGCCAACATCTCTCAGCCGGGTATGAAGCACTTTAATTGCAGCCTGGCCACTATGACGTAGATGCTCACCAAGGTAGACTTCACCGAAGTCCCCCTGGCCTATCAATCGGACTAGACGATACTCACCAAAATGCTGGCCTATACGATCAGCCATGCTGGCCTCTCTTCTTAATTGACGTTCCTACGAAAAAGGCCTATATGGATGAGCTAAAAAGAGCATCTCTCATTTTCATGGGCTTCTCTGACTCTTTGAGTCAGAGTGCTTTAGACTAATTTGATAGCGAGGAGAGCTTGTCACGAGTCGAGTCACTCTTAAAACGATAAGCATGGGACCTTTTAGGACACAGATTTCTGAAATCAAGTTCCTGAATGATTGGCATGTTGGGACAGAACACGGGGTAGTACGAACCTGCCAATCATTCATCCAAATAGTACCCACCCGCACATCTCAAGCTTGAGAAACCATTGGATCCAAGCCCTTTCGGGCCGAATTAGTCTAAACACCAATCTTTAGAAGAGCAAATATCGAGTTAATCAAGCGATCAATGAAAACCGAGCATGACTCGTAAAAGTAGTACTTAGGCGAGAAGTAGTGATAGCAATACCTGAAATATTATAGCATATAGTGCATGCAGAAATATAGAGTACATTCACTATTTCTACCAGAAAATCTAACGAGAGGCTAAAGCCGCAGGAAAAAGCTCGCGTGTTATGCCTCTGGCAAAGGCAAGGTAAACTTGAACATCGCACCTTCTCGCTTTGTATGTAACTACTCAGGTCTCCTACAGACTTGCCAAAGGAGAGGAAACCAACTAAAGTACAACTATGACGAACGAAGAAGAACTGCAAGCCCTTCGGGAAGAAAATCGAACCCTCAAAGCGTTGGTAGCGGAACTGCTCCCTTTGAAAGAGCAATTGGCCCAGGCGAATGCCCGGATCAAGGACCTCGAAGATACCTTGGCAAAAGACAGTCGAACGAGCAGTAAGCCGCCATCTTCTGATGGGCTTGCGCGTCTGCCACGCAGTTCTCGTCGTCCGAGCGGCAAGCGTCCTGGAGGTCAGGCTGGACATCCTGGGCACACGCTCTCGATGGTGGAGCAGCCAGATGATGTGGTGCGTCACCGTCCCGCGGTCTGCAGCCAGTGCCGTGAGGACCTTAGCGGTGTCCCAGGCATGGTCGCAGAACGCCGTCAAGTCCTGGACTTGCCTGAAATCCGCCTGATGGCCCACGAGCATCAGATCGAAGCCATCTGTTGCCCCACCTGTCACACCACCAGCCTGGGCAGCTTTCCCGCGTCGGTCAGCGCACCAGTCCACTATGGTCCCCACCTGCAAGCGTTGGCAGTGTATCTGCACCAAGGACAATTGCTCCCCACGGCTCGCACCTGCCAGGCGCTCGCTGCGCTCTGTGGGTGCCAGATCTCGGAAGCCACCTTGCTGCAGTGGAGCGACCTGGCTGCAGAGCGGCTGGCTCCGACGGTCGAGCGCATTGCCGAACTGATCATTGCCAGTCGGCTCCAGCATGGGGATGTGACGGGCATTCGCGTGTATGGGATGCTGCATTGGCTGCATGTGAACTGCACCCACTTCCTGACGCATCTGGCTTGGCATGGGTCGCGAGGCCGGGAGGCCATGGACGAGATCGGTATCTGGCCGCGCTTTGCAGGGCGAGGCATGCACGACCGACTGGCCAGCTATGATGCCTATGACTGTGCGCACAGCATCTGTGGCGCACACCTGGTGCGCGATTGTGCGGGAGTCGCCCAGCAGGAGCAGCAGGAGTGGGCCACCGAGATGCAGGACTTCTTGCTCGCTCTGCATGAGGCGTGCCACCAGTGGCGTCTCCTCCACCTGAGCGCTGTTCCCGCCATCGAGCGCGACGAATGGGTCGCTCGCTCTTTCGAGATTCTGGCTGCTGGCTATGCCGCTCAACCACCACCACCCGCCTCTTCCTCTGGAAAACAGAAAGGCAGGCGCAAGCAAAGCAAGGCCAAGAATCTGCTGGATGCCCTGCTCTTGCGTGCCGAGCAAGTGCTGGCTTTGCTCGACGACCTGCGGATTCCTTTTACGAACAACCAGGCCGAGCGGGATCTTCGCTGGGCGAAAGTGCAGCAAAAGATTGCTGGCACCTTTCGCAGTGCGACTGGGGTCACCGCTTTTTGCCGTATCCGCAGTTATCTTTCGACTATGCACAAGCAAGGACACTCCATGCTGTCTGCTCTGACTGCTGTCTTCCATGGTCAACCTTTACCAGTCGCTTGGGGACCTGAGTAGATACCTTTGTATTCTCTACCCAGAGCCGACCATGGTGCCGTTGAATGATTTCATTTGCGATATATAAGCCGATGCCAAGCTGTGCTGGCTACTTAGGATATCTGTTCTAAAACAAGGAAATAGACAGTCATGTAAGCACTTTATCACGGCCTACCTGCTAGACAGATGGAGAGGAAAAGGAACCGGTAGAGCCATCTTTGACGCAGTTTTTTGGAACGGATATCCCATGTAGCCAGTACAACTCTGCGCATGCCTCTGGCAGTCACATCTTCCGATATGCGCAAGTACGTATGCACTTCTTCGATAGTCATGATGGAGCCCCCCAAGATCGCGCAGGAGAGGACCTTGCCGCCTGCGGGATCTGGTGGCATTGGCCCAGCTTGTGGCTCTGGAATCTGCTGCGTGATCCCTTGATGCGGCCTGGCTCGGTTGAAGGAGTGCACAGACGCGCCCAGCACCCGGTGGAGCTGCTTCTCATGCAGGATGAGCAGATGATCGAGGCACTCACGTCGGACACTTCCCAGGAACCGCTCACAGATGGCATTCGCTCGCGGAGCGTAATAAGGAGTTGTGAGAATCTCGATGGTACTCGTATTGGCTAGCCGCGCGAAACCCACCCCAAACGTGCCATCGTTATCACGGATGAGGTGCTTCGGCCCCACGCCATAGGCGGTGGCTTCTCGAAGAGGTTCGGCAGTCCACGCGTCGGTGGGATATCGGGTGACGCCGACGTGGATCACTTTGCGTGAGTGCAGTTCGATGATGAAGAAGGCGAACAGCGAGCGGAAGAAGAGATCCGTGACGGGGAGAAAGTCGCAGGCCCAGACCTGCTCGGCATGCGTGTGTAAGAAGGTCTTCCAGTTCTGCCCTCGTGGTCTTGCAGGGCGCGCAGGTCTCATCTACTTCTGGATCGTGCGTGTGCAGACGCAAAGGCCCAGCTTGAGCAATTCGCCCCGGATCCGTTCCGCTCCCCAAAGTTGGTTGTTTGCTGCCATTTCCTTGATCAAGGCCACGGTCCCTGGGGATATCCTTGGTTTGGGAGAAGCTGCCCTGGACGTGTACTTCCAATCCAGCTGAAATCCCTGACGATGCCACCGCAGGAGCGTATCTGGCTGAACGATGAAAAGCGCCTGCTTCCAGGTCCGAACCATCCTTGCCAGAAGCACCAGAAGCATCCGATCCGTTTTGGTGCAGGCTGGTCGTTTCACATGTCGGCACAGGATGAGAAGCTGCTGTCGGAGCAGTGCGTTTTCTGCCACGAGTTCGGACTTGCTACGGGCCTGGTCAACCACGGTTCCCAATATGAGAGAGGTAGTGGATGGTTTGGTCCAGTCGACGAAGCGGTGTTGGAGCGACTGGAGGCACATGCTTGTCATGTGCTTGATGAAGTTAAGAAGCCTATGCACAGTGGAAGATTCCCTTGTGTTTGAAGAGGAATAGGTGAATTCATGCTGATTCTACTCTCCATCTCGGGAATTGACAAGGTGCGAGAGACGTGGGAGGGCGTTCTCAAAGCCTCATTTTGCGGACGGGTATGACAGGTAGCCAGCACAGGTGCTATAGGATTACGCATACAAAATCTTCCTCCTCTTGACGTATAATATGGTGCAGATAATTCTTATTGAAGTCTCGTATATTTTTTATAATACTCTATTGCTCGTTTACACGAGAGAGGTACATCTACGTGGATCCAATTACGGCCGCTATTGTAGCTGCTATCTCATCTGGCTTGGCTGAAGTGGGCAAAGAAAGTGTTCTCGATGCCTATAAAGCCCTCAAGTCTTTGCTCTCTAGAAAGTTTGGCTCTCATAGTCAGCTGATCAAAGCGGTTGAGGATCTTGAGCACAATCCCTCTTCCCAGGCTCGTACAGCCGTACTACAGGAAGAAGTTGCCAAAACAAAAGCGGATCAGGACCCTGACCTGCGCAGAGCTGCGTACAACCTTTATCAGCAAGTTAATCGCTCATCAGTAAGCCGATCAAATCAGGTTGCTAATGGCAATAAGAATGTGCAGCAGCAGGCAGGTCAAAACGCCTACCACGTTTCAGGGAGAGGAAATGTTGCAAAGGCAGGGCGCGATGTTATCTATGGTCGTACAGGGCTCGTAGTCCTCATGGCTATTGTGCTTGTCGCCATCTTTGCTTTTCTCATCTGGCAACTTTTTCCTTCCGCTCGCCAGCTTGTCGGAGCCAATCCAACTCCAACGCCTACACCCATTACAGCAACCCCAGACGGGACACTTACGTATTTCTGTGCGCTCGTTCGAGCGAACGGATCAGATTATGCCTATCAAGCTTTGTATTCTGACGATCTCAAAAAGCAGGTCACATCTGAGCAGTTTAACAAGGAATGGGGTTTCTTTAACAACCCTCTATCTAGTTGCATCGGTATTATCAAAAGTTCATCAGGAACTACTGCCACTGGCACGATTACAACAGAAAATGCCCAGAACCAGCAGAATCAGGTGTACAGCGTCACCCTCATCAAAAAAGATGGACAATGGAAAATTGACAGTTTGCAAAAGCAGTAGATAATTTTGAAATGGACATGGACATCTTAAACACTCTCCTTAGGCTACATGGACCAGAAGCATGTTTGTGGACTCTGTTACCCGCTCAATGTGGAGCCCATCACACAAGGGCACAAACGGTGATATATCCATTTGGAGCGACTGTGTTCTTCATCAGAGTATCTCTTCATGAAGAATAAGGCATCCGTGCAGTAGAAGCAAGCAGGCTCACTTATTTTGAGGATGAGCCGAAAAACTGGCTCTTCCCCATATTAAGTGAGCTCTCTTGCTCATCGCTTCTTGCCAGCAGCCACGTTTTCCGTTTCCTGGATGGTTCAGGAGGGCGTAACCACAGTGAGACATGCGCGGGCTGCATGGTCTGCTGCACGACGGCCAGCAAGTGCTCGCGCAATTGGTCCAGGTCTACCTCCTGGCGCAAGGTGGCGCTGAAAGCTGCCATGGTCTTAGCGGCGTCATACTTACTGCGATAGAAGCGCCGGTCAATAATCCGCTGGATGCGCCGGCGTAGCGGCTGGAACAGGGCATAAATCGCCAGGGTGGAGATGACGATGGCCACGCCGCTGCCTTGGTTGATGATGCCACGCAGCAGCTCTTGCAGGCCAATCACCAGGCCCACGTAGACCCCAGTCAGGATGACCGTGAGGGAACCATAGACCAATGTGCGGTTGATCAGGACATCGATCTCCCACAAGCGGTAGCGTAAAATGGCGACACCCATAGTGAATGGGTAGAGGAACAGCGCGCAGTTGAAGACGAGGGTAAAGACCAGGGGATAGAGCGATCGAGGAAAGAACAGTGTAAGCAAGAGCCCTGGAACAACCACCACAATATTCGCTGTTAAGCCATAGACCACCCACTTGGTCTGTTGACGCTGGACGAGATTGGACACGTAGCGATAGCGGTAAATTTGGGCAATGGCGAGGCCGACATATAGACTATAGAACAGCAGAGATATAGGTACAGCGATCCAGAAGGGGCAATAAAGGGGTTCGTGAAGAATAAATAGACCACTGATAGAATACAAAAGACAACGAGGAGCCAGCGTGTCCAGCGCGGCACAAACCGCCCGTCGGGAAAGAGAGTGAAGGCGAGGAAGAACGAGAGAAAGAGAAGTTCGCCTACAAACGTAAGCGGCAACCGCCATGCTGAATGTCTTGTTCCCACCGTCAAGAGGACGGAAGACGTTCCACCCATCACGAAAATGAGCGCGAACAGCAACCCCATCCAGTCGTCGGACTTGCGCCAGTAGATCACGCCGCTTGTCCCTAAAAAGACCAAAGCTACGAGGGTGGAGAGTGCAAACATGAATGCAGCGTAGCTGCTAACAGAAAGGCCGAAGCGCTGTAACGTCACTGCCGTGTCAAGAGAGAGTTGTCCGTAAGAGCAGGCATCGAGCCGACATACCGTTTGGAGTCCGGTAAAATAATCTGGCAGGCTGGCAATGCAGACACTGAGCGTGAGGACGACCAGAGCGAGCCATATCATCCTAGCAAGAAGCAGCCAGCGACCATGCAACCGTGTATCAGCTTCGTGATGCTGTTCATGGCTCGATGTGATCTGTGTCGCTGCATCATGCAGGTTCATAGCTGTTCCCCTTGTGCTGCTCTTGAAGCAACCAGTGAAGCTCGCAAACGCAAAGAACCATGAAACTACGTGAGAAGATGTGTTGTCTTCTCTGAGAGCATTGTACCATACGCCCGTCTCCTAATCGTTACGAAAAGCGTTACGAACTGCCCAGATTTCCGTGACGTTCGGAAGCGATGGGGTCTTCTTTACACTCGCCCTGAAGAGTTGTTCGACAGACGGTCACCCTTCTAAGAAGGCCATGGGACATTGAAAGAGGTTGTAAGCAAGCAAACACACTTAATATGGGGAAGAGCCACTTTTCCCTTGCAAAAAACAATCCAGCAGGCATCTTGTATGGCCGAACGCTCCTGTTCCTCAGAACTGAGACGCAGAAGCAAGCTATTGATTTTCTCCAGATCGTCCCGCTCGCTGCCCTCTTGATAATCGCCCTCTCCGCCATACGAGGCACAAAATACGCCATGGCGAGCATCCCGGCATAGTAAGCTGTGACCGTCCTGGGATCGATTCTGCCTCGTTGGAGCCACTCATCGGGCGAAGGATGGTCATCTACTTGAGGAAGGAGAAAACCAAAGCGGCAATATCCCTTGTAACCGGCCTGACTTGAGGCGATAGAGACGTCCTCAACCAGACCACCAACGACATGCCATACGACAGCATGGCCAGCTTCGTGATAGGCATGGAGAACGCGCTTCAGTTGGGAGTCCTCTCTCGATGACATGCCATTCCTCTGTTAGACTTCGAGTACGTAGGGATGCGCTACCCGCGAAGGCGCATCAGAAAATGGGAGAAACCAATCAGCAAAAGCGAGGGAGGAGAGGCCCAACACCTGGGCGACTTCAGTCTCATCAAGACCATCGTAGCGATCATCGAAGAGAAATGCAACATCGGTATCTTCAAAATACATATCGATAAACTCGTCAAAAGCGTTCTTTCTATCTTCCAGGCACCCTTTTGCCTCTTTGATGATTGCTAGTGCCGCTAATTCCTCAGCTAACGAGGAAAGTGGCATATGTTCTGATTGAGCCAACTTCCAGGCGACGGTAATAATACACACAGCGAACTTCTTGAAGAAGAGTGGGGTGTATCGATGTACATAGCGCGTGGGGAGGTATTCGCCTACTACGCTATCAAGAACATCTTCCGGTTTTTCTCTGCGTTCACGTTCATCGAAGGCATGATCGATGAGCCAATCGCATGCCTCTGCGAGCGCCTGCTGCTCGCGGGGAGTGAGGATATCAGCGTACGCTTGTCCAATGGACATGACCGTCTCCTTTACGCTGCCGTAGCTAAGAATAATTCAGTACGGGGTTTTATTGCTGCGTTGATCTTGTTTTCCAGATCATCGGTCCCGCCATCGACTTCTGGTGTTGCACCCCGCCGGTCAGGCTGCGAAGGGAGCGGGGAGTGGGCCTCTTGCATAGAGGATATAGCTATCGCGCATGACATTAGCGATAAAGGTCGGGTCCCATTCCTGGAAGGTGCGTGAAGAAAACATGACCTGAACCTCGCGTGGCGCATCCAGATGGCGGTAGTACGCCAAACCCAGTGAATGGAAGAGGGCATCTCCTTGATGGAGCGCGATATGCGGATCCTCGCTGTCAAGCACAGCCAGCAGATCGACATCACTAGGATCTGTCGCGTCCGGTGGCCGTTCTTCGTGGCGCGCCACCGATCCGTAGAGGATCACAGCCAGCAGTTCCGGATGCCGCTCAGCTAACACACGTATAATATCCTCGATAAGCGCACGTGTCTCACTATCTAACCAGGAAGGAAGAGAATGGTTGCTCTGGGCTGAACGCATGATAGCCTCCTTTCCTCATGTCTCTGCCGTGGCCCACACATGAATTCGCTCTAGCAGATTCATTGCATGCTGGACAACAGCCAGATCTGTATTCTTTCCATACCATCCCCCTTGCCGAACCTGGTCTAAGTTCTCCCACCACTCTGCGACTGCTCCCTCTCCCTGTCGTCTGAGAAAGGTTCCCAGGCGCGCATGACTCTCCTGGTGGCTCAGATGTTTCGTTTCACGCCCAAAGGCGATCCAATGGAAAGCTGCGCCCCATGCTCCCTCGATTACCACTCGAGCCGCATGAGGGCTAGGCAGAAGTGGTAGAATAGTCCGTTCAATATCTTCTACTGCCTGGCGATGGGATTCAGCAAGCATAGATGGTTCACCCTGCTTTCGTTTCGATTGTGCCGTGATGGTACCAGCCAGTTGAACAACAGCAATCATACCAAATTTCTTGTCTCATGGCAAAAGCCCATGCCGATTAGTTAAAAAATCGTCCGTTCTCGCTTCCCGCTCTCTCCGAGAGTAGGAGACCAGCGTAGCAAACCTCCTAAGGCAGCTCTTTCTCTTCAGCAAGTGAAACCTCCTCCTCTCAGAACTCCTTGAAGCATGAGATACAGCGTTCCCTGAGGTGCATGAAAGAGCGCCAGCGTTGGTGAGAGAGAGACCGACACCCGTCGGTTCCGTTTAGACTATCTATAGAATTTATGAAATAATAGTATAATTTCAAGTAGTAGACCTGCGGCCATATGTGCCACTGCCTCTTGATGAGGGATGGGGCAGTGGTGAGAGCTGTTCCCCATGCGTAGACTTTTTCAGGCTTGTGCACTGTCCAGACACGACCGGAGGGGCAGGCCAGCATCCCTCCTAGCAAGAGTACGCCTCTTGCCCACCCCTCATTCGCCCCCTGTTCGCCTGCTGCAGGAACGGATGGTCCACGTAGCCAATATAGACTTCTGGGTAGTTAGGAACGAAGTATGAGTTTCAGGAGGGAGTTATACTACAGCAAAACTTAAGGCGTGAAACGGCTTTAATGAGGGATTGAACCAGATGAGATTTTAGCGTAAGTTGAGCTTGGCAAGGTATTCCACGACGATTTCCGAGTGCGAGTAATGCTATAGCACAAAGATTCGAGTTATTGTCCCGTCAGTTAGATTTCTCAAGAGCCCAGATCCAACAGATCGGTTACAATAGGACGTTTGACGTCGTCTTCCCCATGCATACACAAGTGCTTATCTCACCAGTCTTTCGTTAATTCACACAGTTTTTGCCATTCCTTCTGCGTGGGAGCGCGTTTTTTCTGGGAGAGCTTTTCCAGGCATTCCTTAAGCTCCCTTATGCTCGTTTCTACTTTGGGGTCCGCCTGCAAGTTTGGATCGATGTGGTTAAGCATCTTTCTAAGTACGCTACTCTTATTTGGCTCCTCCTCTACCCCTTTTGTAAGGTCCAAATTGTAGAAGACAATACAACCGATACACAGAACGAAGAGTGCTGGAACAAAAGTCCAGAGGTCAAAGCCGACAACGCTGACCAAAGCTATAAATGTCCACGCGGCAAGCACCGCCGGATAAATCACACTTGCAGCCAGTGTGTTACCAATAACGCCATATACACGGGGAGGATGAAGTCTAAACTGCCCGTAAATGCCCAGCAATTCTTCAATATTGTGTCCACCCCTTCTCAAGCTATTGCACTCTTGAATTCCTCGGATTTCGTAAAAGGCTAATCCAAGCGTGACCACAAACCCGAAGACCCCTATTGGTAAGAGGTATTGCTTTGTTCCAGTAGTAGAAGCCAGATTCAAAAAGAGGAAGATTCCAGTTCCAGATGCAAGAGGCAAAAATCCCAATAGTTTCGCACGAAAGTCAGCGATTCCCTGATGGCTACGACACACTTCTTGGTAAAAGGCTTTCAGTTCTTCATCTGCATTTCTCGATGATGATGGTTGTTCTCCAGACATGGGTGTACCTCCGCTAACAACGACCAACTCGGCCTTGCTCGGCACTGTAGGTAACCATCGTACCAGGAACCTCGTGATCAGCGAGCAATCTCGACTGCCTCACTCACTCAGTCCTATTTGAAATCGAGTTTGACCAATGACCTTGCATCCCTCACGATAAACCGGACGCTTTCGAAAACTCGAAAGTGAATAGTCCCATCGTAATTCTTCTGCGTAAACTCCAAGGTTGCCTTATCCCTCATTGCCAGTATCGTGGGATTTCCAGCCAGAGATGCGAGAAGACCCGTTTTCGCAGGCAAGGCGCCTGTTCCATAAAAACCTCCTGAAACAAGGGGCTTGAGGCGATCTGCGGTCGTCGTCACTGTGCCTCCCACCGTCAAGTAGGTATCGGCAAAGATGGCGGGCTCAAGGAACAGCGCATAGGGGCCAGGTTGTCCATCCCCGAATAATCTGGCTATCCCTTGGGTAACAGCATCGAAGGTATTTCCCCCATATACCCCTGGAGTGCCTTTAAGTTGGTTAACTGGGATTGTGACTCCGGCCTCGCCTAGCAGGCCCCCGCCCGCAGTACTGAGCCGTTGTTGCGTCACTCCTGGAGGCAAAGTGATCCCAGATCCCTGGAAGATACTTGCCTCTGCTGTCTGGACAACTGCGATCGCGGCAAGTTTTGCCCAGCTTTCGACTATCTTCAGCACCTGCTCATTATCGACCTGGTTTTGCGTCACTGTGAAGGTCTGCGAGATTTCGATAAATGGCTTGGTTTCTCCTTCAGAATCAACTGATGACAGCGTTGTCAGATTGAAGACCTCAGCCGGTACGTTGGGAGCACCTGGGAGAGACAGGACTGTGAAGACTTTCGTTATCACTCTGATGCGGTCCGCCTCCGCAGTGACCGCATCCGATATCTGCCTCCACATGTCCTGGCTCCATCCTAATTGTTGTTGAATCATCTGGTTATACATTCGCTTCCTCCTTTGCATTGGGGTTTCGTCGGTGGGTGGGGCCTCCCGCGCTCCTACCTGGAGCAGGCGGTCCGCGGGGGCTGGTGCCGCGGGCAATGCTCCGGTCGGCGTTGTTATCAACGCCCGGCTTCTGTCTGCCTGGAGCCCTCCCTCCTCTCTCATTTGATTGGAGAACGCGCTTACAAGCAGCGTTCTCATACCGCTATCCCTGGCAGGGGCGTTGCGCGTCTGCCAGGGGATATCGATCTTCACCTTCTCGTCGGCGGTATTCCCGGCTTCGCTGAACACCTGGCTGTCAGCACCGATCGCCTGGTTATTGCGGTGATAGGTCATTGCCAGACGGTATTGGCCGACTTCGAGTGGTGAACCGGGTGAGGGCGCCGCTGGCACGACAAAGAAACCGGTCCCATCGCGTTTGCGCAGCACGCGCGCATCTCTGCGCGTATACGTGTCGTCGGGCAGGAAGCGCCGCATGTGCTCAGCTGTTTTACCAGTTGGAACCAGGCGCAGATCGGTGCCCTGTGGTGTCAACCGCACTTGGCCGCGCTCGTCCAGCGGCGCTACGAAGCGTCGCACCACGCTCCTGTCCTCCGGCTGGACCGACGGCGCATCCGCTTCATTGCCGGCGTACAGCCGCACGCGCGTCCCCGTAGGTAGCCGCGCCTCGTGCCCGAACGTGTAATACGGTACCGAGGTGGGCCCGGCAACTCGCACCTCAGCAAAGCGCGCCCCCGGGTTCCGCCACGCGTAGAGCCCGATGCGGCCAGAGGCCACATCACTGTCGCTCACGGCAAACACGCGCATACCGTCAATGTACACGCTCAACTGGTCATCAACGCAATCGACCGTCAGAACGTAGTCCCAGCCCCGCGGCCGGGTGAAAGGGCGAGGGTGCTCCCCCAGCACAGTCACCACATTGGCTACCTTTTTGATCAGCTGCCAGTGTCCCCCCTGCTCCGTATCCAGGGAAAAGCGATAGTAGTTGTTCTCGTCCTGGTAGCGGAATATTACGCCAATGGCACTGACAGGAGTGTCACTGTCGACATCCGAGCTCAACCGCACGCTGATGCGGTAATCCCTCCAGGTTGCCTCACCGGCTAGTGCATACGTCCCGGGCATTTTGGGTGGTCCCCCGCCGAAAACGCTGCTGGTCTGTCGCATCTCCCCATCACTCACCTCCCAGTTGGCTGGTGTTTCCTGATCGCCTTCAGCAACGAAGCTCCAGCGCCCGGGGACCAGGACATCGAATGGCTCGTCCAGCAACCAATCTTCGAAAGCTTGCTCTGGGGGGTACACGCTCACGGCGGAGAAGCGGGCGTCGCTGTTCCGCTGGCAGAAGAGCCCAATGCGCCCGGTCAGTACATCGCTGTCTTCAATGACAAACAGAGGGACGCCCTCTAAGAAACCGCGCAGCGTACTGCCGATAGCTACGATGATCACTTCGTAATCGGACCGTACCGCGTTGACGGAAAGCGCATCCTCCCAGAGGGGCGACATAAACGTTCCGGCTCTCTTTTTCTCCAATCGCCGCGCTCCCGACAACATGTCCAGCGAGAAGCGATAGTAATCGTCTGCACCCCTGTAGCCGAACAGCAGCCCGATGACGCCAAAATCCTCTGAACGCAGCCGCGCGCTCACCACCACATCGGTCCACCTCGAGTCTCCCGCTAACGCCTGCGTTCCGTCCTCCGGCGCACCCGCTCCGCTCGTCAATCGCAGCGCGCCCTCAACAAGGGACCAGGTTCCCCCGGCAGTGATGAAGCTCCAGGCGCTCGTGTCACCGAAGGCGAAGCGGTCCCGCAGCCACGCGAGGGCTTCGAGCGGAGGCCGGCGCACCTCCACCCGCTCGAATCGCGCTCCAGTGTTCCCGGCACAGTAGAGGGCAATGCGACCGGCAGTGGGCGCGCCGTCTTTCACATCGAACAGGCGCTCGTCCCCCATGTAGCCGGTCAGCTGTGTTCCTCGAACGTCGACCGTCAGGGTAAAGTCATCACCTGGGGTGTAGCCTCCATTGTCGGACCATAACAAAGTCACACTCCCGTTCTCTTTCTTGATCAGCCGCCGGAAGCTGCCCTGGGGACCTGACGAGAGGCGATAGTAGTTGTTTTCATCCGCGTAGCCGAAGAGCACACCAATGGCCCCGCCATCGGAACGCATTGCCACCGTCAGCCGGTAGTCGGTCCACGCCGGGTCACCGGTCACAGCAAAAGTGCCGGGATCGGCAGGGGCTGAGCCACCACCAATGCTGAAAGTTTGAACAAGGGCTCCGCATGAGAGCCGCCACTGCGATGGCCCACCTACTGCTCCCTCGTTCACAATGGTGTAGTGATCCAATGGACTCTGATTGCCACCCACTCGGTCGAAATCATCGACGAACAAAACCGGATCTCCGGTAGGTTCGGCGATGGGACCCGGGAGCTGGTGATACTCGATGCGATACCCCGTAAGATCTGTGGGCTCCCTCAGCAGCAGTGTCATTGACTCCTCGTTGGGCTGATCCGTTCCAAAAGTGACGTCGGTGAACTTCACCGCTCCTGGGAGCGCTGGCAGCGGAACACGCCGGTGAGCAAGCCACAACGAGAAGTCAGTGCGTTCCCAGTCAAAGGGCTCCGGGCTTTGGAGGAGAAGGGCGAGCGCTTGCCCATTCCGTTCCACTCGCGTGACCTGAACCTCGGGTGGATTCTGCATGATCGCTTGCCCCAACGCCTGCACGAGAGCTTCATAAGCACGCGCTTCGTTATCGCGTGCTTCGTCATTGGAGGGCCTCGTCCCCGGTGTGACGGCCCTCCCCAGCAGTTCAGAGACAGCCGTGTCAGAGAGCACATTCGCCGGTAATTCCGCCTGCCAGGTCTCGTCCTGGAAGCTCTGCAGGTGGTGGAAGAAATTGGCGAAGCGCGACGTCGTGAACTTGAAGCGGTAGATCACCGGTGCATCCGCGCGAAAATCGTCGACGCGCACGTCGCTGAAACGCGCACCTGTATCGGCCCAGCAATACAGGCCGATACGTCCGTGGTCGATTGTGGTATCGGTCACATTGAACACCAGTGCACCATCCTGGTACACACGGAGGGAGGAGCCGATGGCCTCGACCGTGATCAAGTAGTCCTGGTTCTGGCGGGATGGGCAATCGTCCTCGGCCAGAACCGTGGGGATCTCTTCGACTATCTCTCTCTCCCTTCCCCCGACTAAAATGATCCGGACGCGCTTCCTCATCCGCACCAGTCGCCGCCCTTGCTGATCCATCGAAAAGCGGTAGTAGCGGTTGATATCATACTCTTCAGGGCGGACGATACCATCTTCGAGATAGCGCACTACCACACCGATGGCACCGCTTGTGAAGCGCAGGTAGACGCTGAGGCGGTAGTCGGTCCAGTTACCTGGTTGCTCAGGGTGGTCAGGCCCTAAAGCCGGATTGTCGACGCGCAGCAGCATTGTGCCGGGTTTAACTAGATCACTGCGGTCGACTGTATCACCCCGGATGCCCGAGGTTTGCATGAGGTAGGGGCTTGGTGGCGTACCCTCCTGGCGAACCTCCCAATGGGAAGGCCCAGCATTTGTTCCTTCGTCCTGCACCGACCAGCGTTCCAGGACTCCCGAAGGGCCGTCCACGCTTTTGCCGACGAAGTCACCAAAGTATTCGTGCAGCAGAAGAGGCACCAACCGTGCCTCGTAAACAGTATCTGGATCCAGCACCTGCCCTTCTGCAGCTGAGGTCAGAGTCGTATCGTGGGGAATATCGGTCGAATTCAAAGTGGCTCCGCAGTTGCTGCGGTTGACGACAATGATCCAGCGCTTTTCGCTTTCGGTCAGCGTCAGTTTCTCGGTGACACCCCAGCGATTGCTGAGCACAATCAGCCGCCCCTGGGCATCGCGCACGGGACCGTTGTTGTTGTCGTAGAGGTAGAACCCCAGGTCGCGCCCCTCCAGGCGGTACATGAGGTCTACATAGTTCCCGATGAACTCCACTCCCACATCGTAGGCGCGGTAGACCGGGCGGGGCAGCAGGGGCGGCTTGCCTTCTGGTGGGACAGTGGCTGGCACGGTCTGGCGAACGTAGCGCGTCAGGTCATCCAAGCCGCTGTCGAACTGGCTGATGATATATGCGGCGTCGCTACGGGTGGAACCGAGGTAGACTTGCCGCAGCACCAGTTGGTTCGGGGCGGTGACCTTTGCAATTGTGTATCCCGTCGTCTCGTCACCGACCTGCAGCACGGCGCCGATCAGCCTGTCGCTCCAGTCGGTCCCAGTGCCAGTAACGTTGGGTGAGCCGTTACTAACGGCTACCGTTCCAGCGCTCGTGAGCGGCGGGTTAGCCTTGCCAATCGGCACCGAGAGGTATGTCAACCCCGGGGGGCCTTCCGTGCGAAAGTAGGCGTACTCGGTCTGCGTGTAGTTCCAGGAGAGATTGGCCAACTCTCCCGCGCCTATTGCCTCAAGTGTAGTCAGCATTTTCAGCCTATAGGTGGTGTGTGGCTCCAGCACGTCCCCTTCCTGGGACCAACGCGCCATCTCGTTGATCAGATGCTGGTTCAACTGTGCCCGCTGCATGTCATCGGCCTCGTCCAGGCCAACCACCGCGCATACTCGCAGGATGCAGTTCTCAAACTTGCCCTGCAAGACGACGCGTACCAGGTCCTCACCAGCAACCACGATGTCCGGCTGATTCGGCGCGCCGGCACCGGCAAATGGGGTGCCCTGCGCATTGTAGCCGATGACCTGGACGCCCTTGTTTTGCCAGAGGGTAATCACCACGCGCTTGGCTGGTTGCAGGAGATAGATTGTGATCTCATTAAATCTCTGGCTTCCATGGGGGAGGGTCAGAGTGCCTGGGAAGCACAGGGCCTTGGTTCCCTTGACTGGGTCCACAACTGTCACCGTCTGAACGTCGGGAACAAGCCAGGAGAAAACGAACTGTGGCTGACCCGGGCATGGCCAGGGCGGCCGTAGCTGCTCGGTCGGATCGATCTCTTTGAAATCGCAGCAGATCTCGCGATCGGGCGGAATGGGCACGCAGGGGTAATTGCCAAAGGCATCCGTGAACCAATCATCCCACGCACGACCGCTGTGGCGGGTGTAGTCGAAGGGTGTTTTGGACCAGAGCAACAGCTTGGTCTGACCAACATTCTGACCGCCGTCGTCGGGCACTGGTGCCCATGAGCCGTACAGCTTTGTCTGCTTATCCGTATTGGGTGCCCATCTGACCTGCGGCCACGAACTGGCCTGTGGGTTCCACTTTGCCAGGACCACTTCTTGCAGGTGATAACGCACCCTAACCGGGCCCTGGTCCTGCTTCTTAGATGGGTCGCCGATCCACTCCCACCCAGGAGGCTGAGCGTTCGGGAGGACTGGCTGCGGGTTAACGCCCACATTTGCGTCGTCGTTCACAGCCCGGCCAAAGGTGATAAGGGGGCGACAGTCAAGCGGGACAACTGGTACATTGGCAGGTGGAGGAGCGCGCTCTATTACTCCCGGATCGATATCTGGGTCTTTACGAAAGCCGTCGTTGTTCGGATCATTGTAGTTGGGTAGGAGTAAAGGCTCACTGTCTCCCCGCGGTAGCGTCCAGCTCGTCGTGACCTTCAAATGCTCGACGGCAATCTCCTTGAGAGGCAGCGGCAGAGGTGGCCTTTTACGGTCCGGGCCCCATTCCAGCGTGATGTCCGCACAAATATCGTCGAAAGGCCAGGGCATACTGACGCAGACACTGAAGCCGGCGAGTATGTGGAAAGGATCGAAGACGTCGGCGGCGAATCTGGCATCGACCGTCAGGCCCAGGTCGATCCAGAAGAGGTGTAGCTCTGCTTTGCCGTGGAGCCAGAGATCGTCGTGAAAGTGCAACGGCTTCCAGCTGATCACAGCGTTGCCATCAATCCAGGCTTGCAGTGTCACGCCGAGCGGGCCGAATTCCCAGTGCTTGTCATAGCCCAGCCAGGCTCCTGTCGCGAGTTGATGGGCATCCAGCATCAGGTAGGCGTTGGCTTCGAAGATCGATAACAGTTGCGCGCGAATGCGCTTCTCGCGGGGATCCCTTTTGCCCAGGTACAGGTGCCACAAACTGGCGTCGCTGAGGCTGAAGAAGGCCTCTGCGCCTCCTCGAATATCAATCAACTTGCCAGTCCCGTCGAACTTATACTGGGCATCCAGCCCGATGAGGAAGGTACCGGCGCGGTTGTCTAAAACCGCCAGCGCTCGGAAGAGACCCTCCTCGTCTGCTTTCTTCACATTAGGTCGTTCCTTGAGCAGGTTGGCTCTGCCTTCGATTAGGAGAATAGGACCTGGGAAAACTATTACCAGTAGCATCTTCCCGGAGAAGACGTAGCCGTTATCGGAGACGGTTCCGATGGTCACACCGGCACCAAGGGCCAGACTGCTCTGATGATACGCCCATTTTTGTAGGTCTGTCACGCCGGGCGTATCACGGTGATACCAGTCTTTCGAGTCGATGTTGTACCAGGCTTCATCGGGTTTCTTATCCGGTTCCCTCTCTAAGACGAAGAGACCAGCCATGCCAAAGAGGGCCAGGCCTGTCGACCACAGAGGAATGCCATCAGGCAGCTCCATGTCCAGGTAGATGGCGAGCGAGCTCTCTCTATCCTTAGAGTCGATAACCAGCGTACCGTCCACTTGCAGGTCAAGAGAGATGAGGTCTAGCTTGATGTCACCGTCGAAACGATCACCCTTCCAGGAGACTGCGCCCTTGAAGTGCAGCACATCCGGCACCTCGAACTCGACGCCGACACCATTTAAAGTGATCGCCGGGGACCGATTTGGGTCGTCGTACCAGATGATACGCAGGCCTTCCACCGAGGCACCGGCTAGACCGTCTACCAGCTGAAGTGAACCGGAGAAGCCTATCCACTTGCCGCCATCCTCGGTTTTGCCAAAGCCGAGCTTAGTGATCTCTATCTGGAAGCCGTGGAAGTCAAAGGAGTATTGCTCGCGCAGGTCCAGCCAGCCACCCTCGAGGTGCACGTTGCCGTTGGAGTCAATGGTCAGCTCCTTCACCTGGAAGCTTGGCCAGTCAAGCCCGCCAAAGAGCGGGGTAACCTTACCACTCAGCTTAGCGGTAACTATGCCACCTTCAACCCGGAAGCCAATGCTATCCAGTTGCAGGCTCAGTACATCCCGTTTGGTCAGATTCAAGATACCATTTGAACTATGTAAAGCAACCGCGAATCCGCCACCCACGGTAAAACCGATGTCCACATCCAGCGGCTCTTCAGTCTGCTCAAAAAATGGAAGCAACAATTTTGCACGAATACTGCCACCCGCGGGAATGTTCTGCTGGAAGGTGAGCGAAATATCCTCCAGTCCACCCTGCATTCCAAACGCCTCACCCAACGAACCACCTGTGAAGTTACCGGTATCTGGGTCGTAGCTAAGAGGAAAAGTACCACCAATGGTGCCGCTGACGCCGCCCGAGCCAATACCTAAACCTGTGGCAGTGATCGCCTCGGAGAAAACGTCAGGAATACGCACCGAAGCGTTGTTGATCAAGAGCCCCTTCCAGTTTGTGGGTGTACCCACTGGGCGTGGGTCGCCACCTGAAAGGTTGAGAACAATGTCAGCTGACTCGATCACCACACCAGTATCCCCGATCATCACAGGGGTGGTAAGCCGAACGCCGACTCCGCCACTGAAGTTGATGGCCCCGGTGGAATCGACTACTAAGTTCATATTGCCCAGATCGATTTGAGAATACGATCGGCTCTCGTCACGCTCAAAGCGCACGCGACCATTGCTATCAGTGACCCTATGTAAAGGACGCAGAAGATCTGAAGAGAAGCGTATTGCCAATGCTACAGTGAATCCCAGGGTGAGAGTATCGCCAGATATGGTTAGAATGGCCTCGAAGCCGCCCGGGTTCAGCACTAGACTAACGCCATCCAGCCCCGCAAGTTCAAATATGATCTCGCTCAACGCTTGAAGTTGCAGTGTCAGTGTACTTGTGCCCAGGTCGAGCGGAACGGTGGAGATGACATCCTGAGGAACGGAGACATCTGGAGGGAGCTCCTCCTGTTCGCCCTCATACCACTCAAGAAGCTCAAAAGCCTCTGCCTCAGTCAGTGAAGGACCGGCGTCAATCTCGCCCGGTGGTAGGTTTGGCGGATTGATTGCTGGAGAGAACCCGGTCAGGCCAATCCGGCTAAATATATCGCCCAGGCTGGAAGTCAAACTATCCAGTTGGCCCGGCAAATCAAATAAGTCCCTCACAGGTGCAATAAATGTTTGAGTCATCTCTTTCTTCCCCTAGCAAGGCACCGGAATCGGCTGGCCCCTTGGGTATTGATCCTGACAACACTGACCTGGATTGGGAGGGGGCGGAAGTGGTACTCCGAGTGGTGTGTGCGTGATGCGTGCAGGAGTGCCTGCAGGAGGAATAGCCCTTTCATTTGCCAACCCGATTAAATTGAGATCACCCCGATTACGAACATTTAAATCATGGAGACCTTGCTCGGTATCGGGATCCTTACCGGGATGAAGCTCTATTAGATGCAGACGGATGAAACCTGTTGCACCCGCTGCGGCACCTACTTGACCACCGAGTTCCATACGTGGATGACCCGCAGTTCCATCTCGTGTTCCATTCACTGCACCAACACTGCTGGCTTCTATCGTCAACAGAGGAATGGACTGAAGTCCTTCGCCCACGGTGGCTGCAAGTTGGAGTTGTGGCTGTCCGCCGCTAATTTCCCTGACTATTACGATATGACCAATGCCATGTCCTACTGCTAGTCCACAGTCCGCGATGCCCACAATAGGATTATTATTAGCATCACGTATATAATGACCTTGAGGGTCTTTTAACTTGTACTTTCTGAATTTACGTGCGCGAGCCCCCGCCAAAATGAAGCAACGACCCTCCTCCGTCATAGCCTCGTTCAGCAGCCGCTGACGATCAGCGGCAGGTTGAGCACGCAGCCAGTTCTCAATTTTCCAACCCCAAGTCACTGGTGCGTCCTCAGCAACACCCTGTAACGGCACGCGGTCGTGACCAGCGATTGCTGGTGAAGGAAAATTTCCATGGGGGTGCGCCAAGTTTGCATAACTGTTCGCGTCGATATAGTGCCATGAATTACCTGTGTCAAAGATGCAGACTCGAAAGCCTGCCCGTAAAGGGATATCGGAAGCAAATAGATTGCATTTGTTACAGCCATTTGAATCTGGACAGTAAGTTGCGTCGTAGGGACCTTGATCGAACGCATGAGCGCCACGCCTATGATTGTTATACAATCTATTCTCACCCAAGGCACCCGCAGGCGACCAATTCACTTGATGATTCATAATCTCTTGGTCGCCCTCCCACATCACACGTTTCCATGTCCGCAGCGGCGGACGAAGCAACATCCGCCTGCTTTCTGGATTCTTATCGCCTTGCTCGATCAGCCCATGTACATTCATCCTTCTCAGCAGCGGATGAGGAGGGTCAGCGGTCGTTCCTACTGCCTCTTGTGAGTCGTTGCCAAAGAGAAGGTAGAAAAGCTCGCGAGGGTTCATCGGATGTGGATTTGGTGGATTTACCTCCATGTTATGGTCGTGATATTGCACGTGCAGCTTGAGGAGGCGGTTAGCAGGGTTGTTAGGATCTTGCGCTGCAGTGCCAACGTACGCACCAGGACGCGCATCCATGAAGAAGCTTTGATCCCCTGCCAAGAAGCGTGCGATGTAGTTTGCTTTGTTGGATTGAGTAACTTGCGCCGGAAAGCTCAATCCAAAGGTTTCAAGAGTTCTGGGCGGGGACTCTAGTGCTGCAGGTACAGCCACAGCATTGAGTACCATCTCCAGCTGGGCTCTGTCAACGTTTTCATAGATGACCGTCTGTGGAATACACCCAGCCTCTACCCAGCGTGGCCACCATTTAACAGGTCCAAATGTTTCAGTATGAAGAGGCAAGCTAAATCCGGGCATTTTCAACACCAGGCGGTCGCCCATTGTTCCATCAGCCGGTCTGAAAGTGATCCAGGCCACGCCTATCGTATGCAACCTCATGGCGGGATCAGGCAAGCCATCTTCTGCTGTAAAGCCGCCAGCCGGTGGTCTAATCTGGATACGTAATTCAATGTCCGAGGTACGATCATCCGATGCTGACAGCTGGTAATAGGTCTCCTCTAGGTCAAAGAGATTATAATCGGTCGCACGAACCGCGTCTCTCCCAGGCGGAATGCTTGCCAGCGGGAGGTAATAATGGCGGCGGGGATCACCAGGCCTACTTACTGCATCAACAAGATTCCATGCCATGATTTGTTTCCTCCGTCTATGGTGCCAGCACCATGCGCACGGTACTAGATTCGAGGATGACACCCGCCAGGCTCATCAGCTTGGCACGATAGCGGTTTTCCTGGGTTGGCCGGGCCGTGGTGTCATAGGCAGCAAAATGCCAGGGAATTGATGTGCTATCAGATAGCGGTTTACGTGTCCAGGACGTGATGCTCCGCCACCCACCATCTTGGCGCTGTACCAGCGCAGAGACATAGCCTTGCGGAATAGTAAAGGCAAGGGCTACAGCCAGTATTAACGCCGGTGTGTTATCGGTCCAAGGATGTTCGTTGCCCTCCGAGTCCAACTTGACCCACTCCGAACGCTCCCATATTGGCTCTGCTGGTGGCCCATAATCATAGGCCCATCCAGTCACAACTAGGGAGGGCACTGAGGCGTTGCTCGCCCCGTCCAACGCCACCAGCCGATAGAAGTTGTCTTGGTACGGTATAACCGTAGTATCTACGAATTCGACCTCGGCTGGACGGACCGCCGGATCGCCGGACGCCACCGGCTCGGTATGCACGAGAGTCATCAGGCGCAGATCGCGAGCAGCTTCCTCGCTGTCAATGCGATACACTCGGTACTCCCTTACATCCGGCTCCCGATTAGACGCCCACTTGAGGATGATTTGCCGGTCGCCTCCCAGTACCTTCGTAATCACCGGTGCTCGGGGTGGTACCACGTTGGGCAGACACACTGGTACAGTCGAGGAACTCAACTCGCTACGGTTATGGGCACTGTCCACGTAAGCCGCGCGGTAGAAATAGCAATTGCCGGGGGCACGTCCATCTAATGTGTCCACGTAGGCGCGTAAATTTGGGTTAAGGATGTAGTCGTCTGGACTGTCCGGCCCCTTTATGTCAGCATTGGTTGGGTCATCGGGATCCAGTGGCCTGATGGTGAGCTGGGTGAAGGCACCCTTGTTGCCTGGCAGCCCGGCCAGTACGCGCAGATCATCGTTTAACAACTGCCGGTAGTAGGCCATCGCTTGCTCTGTGCCACTCGCGTCATGGGCGAAGCTGTTTAACCGGTTCAGGTGGTCTGCTATCTGCTGTCGCTTTGCTATTTTCGACGGCTCGGGTCCTTGCCATTCAACCGGAAAGTATTTCTCGTCACTAGGGTCGGCAGAAAGGGTGATCGGTGATCTACTACGCTGTTCCCAGTCAGTCTTGAACAGCGAGTCATCGAGTGCACGGAAGATGTGGCAACGCAAAGGAAGTAGCCTCTCAGGATGCGCTGGGTCTACAGGTGGTCGCCAGCGATACGTGTAATACGAGCGGCTGTGGTAATCTGGCGGACTGGCATAGACCCTGTCCGAGTCAGGAGGTGGCGGCACCGGTGCGAGCGGGGGTTCCCGCAGCACGCGGAAGATCTTGGCCGGTTGACCGACGTGGCCCTCGTTGCCAAAACGCTCGCTGCCACCCCAACCGCCACGGCTCTGTTCCGACCACCTGGGATTGTCGAGCGTGTGGCGCTTGTCGTCGGCCGCGCTGACACCGATGTACGCATAAACGATAGGTCCAGCCAGTGCGGGGGTGAGCGGCAGGCCTCGCCGGAACGTGCCGCCTGGGTCGGGCAGGAAGACCTCGTAGGTGCGCAGCGGGAAGCCGATAACCCACCCTGAGGATGCACCGCCGATGTTGGGCATGCCATCCACAGTGACCGTCTTAGCGACATTATCAATCGCCGTGATGCAATACCTCTTGTCAGGGCGGTTGCTGTCATTTGCCAGGAACAGATGCTCGCCAGCCAGCCGGATCCCGGAGAGATCGGGGCTGCCATCCAGAGAGACGACAGCGCCTGCAACTGTTGCTGCTGCGCCGCTTAATTCACGGCGGTTAGAGTCAAGCAGAGGAGGAAGCGTCTCGGCCACGTGCTCGTCGTAGCCCACCACGTAATAGCGCTCCTCCCAGGGGGTCGGCACAGTATAGTCATCGAAGAGGGGATGCGGATGCCGGATGAGATATCTCTTGTCGGGATTGTTGATTCCTTCGTAGTCGCGATCCAGCGTCAGTTGCGTGGGGGAATCGACGCGCACGATAATGTACACCGCCGCATCGCCTGCGACCTGGAATTCTGCACCGGCAAATTCCGCGTGCCAATTGGTCCCCACGCCTGTGACTGTGGGAGACCTGTTGACAGCCGAAATCGTCCCGGCGGTGTAGACAGGCGGGATAACGAGTGTGCAGGGTGCATTGGCACGAGGCAGCTTGCCGGTAATGGTGTAGGCTTTGCCGCCACCTGTGGACCCAACGTAGCCACGATCCAGCGTGAGTTGCTGGGCAGGCGGATCTTCTACCTTCAAAATGGTGTATTCCGTTGGCTCTCCGGCAATCTTCAAAGTAAAGCCGGTAATGGTTTTATCCCAGTTGGTCTGGTCGCCTGTGACTGTGGGAGAGCCATTTCCCGCAGAAATCGCTTCACTGGAGATGACCGGACCGCTTTTCACCTGCACGCGCAAGGGACTTGAAGCCTCACTGGCGACGATCTCAAAGCTGTCCGGGCCGATTTGCAACCACGCTCCAATGTAAGCGTTGACTGGACGCGTGTTATCGATATCGGTTTCGACAGCGCTCACCGTACCGCTGACAGCAGTAACACTGCGGGTGCTCCCCAGCAAGGCGTTCATCTGGCCGGGATGATAATAGATGCGGAACTCGCGCGTATCGGGCGCCTGCTGCATGTGGGCAGCCGTCCACAGCCAGCGCACGCGCAGGCCAATCAGATTCTGCTTCTCTGCTTCAGGAAAGGCTTGATACCACGAGGAGGTCGTCAAGGAGTTCCACCAAGCGGTGTATGCCGCGTCCTTTAGCAGCGTTGGATCGAGCCGGTCGAGTGCATAGGCCTCGATTCCCGTGGGCGAAGGCGGTGGGTCTTTGTCCAGCAGCCGCACGGCAAAGGGATGCACAATACCATTTGGTGGCGCCGGGTCCTGGTAATACCACGGGGGAGGGACAGGCGCGGGCGTCCACTGATACCATGGCCCAGCCGCGCTGTTGGCGCTGTGGCGGCCAAAGATGTCGATACCGCTCACCTGGTAGCTGTACCAGCCATCCCGCAGGCCCCCGTCGATGGCGTGCAGTGAGAAAGGTGGCCAGATGGGCGGGTACTGGATGGTCTCGGCTGGATCCAACTGAGTCTCGGCTGGCAGGACTGGCCGGTCTTGTGTGAGGAGGGTGTAGGCACCCGGTGCGGTTGGCGTTTCCCCATTGCCAAGGTCGGCGCGCCACAGGTGGTTCATGATGGGTTGTCCCGGCAGCAGTATCCCCAGTCCGGTCACGCCGCGGTTCCAGCGCAGGCCGGCGTTGTTGGTGACGTCTTCACAAGGGCGTATGGTCCCGCCGGGAAGCGCGTAGACCCGCACGTCATCGGGGGCTGACAGCGCGGGCGACGGCGCCATCTTCTTATTGAAGACGATGTAAGCCCACAGGTGATCGAAGCCGTTATGCGCGATCCAGTTCAGGACTCTATTAGGAAATTTGCTGGCCTGGCCCTCGTAGTCGGCCACGATCAGGTAATCGTAAGCTAACGTGGGATCGGGTGGCCTGTCTATCCAATAGAGACCGATCATCTGGGCAACAGCCGGGTGCAACGTCGCCAGGAGAACCAGGTCCAGTGGGTACTGGCGAGACATCACCGGCGTGACTTCTCCCGCTTCCTCCGGCTGCATTCTCCCGACGATTGCATAGCTCTTATTAGTACCAGTATCGACTGTGTCCCCAGCATAGCCGCGATCCAGCTTGAGTTGTTGCCTCGTCGGGCTTATATTTGTAACATCTTTAATGGTATACGGGGTTTTCTCAACAATGGTATAAGCCTTCCCGTCGCCTGTGGCCCCGGTATAGCCTCGGTTCAGTTGGAGGCGTATCGGCGAATCTACATACTTAACGGTGTATCTCGCCCTCTCCCCCGCAATCTGGAAAGTCAGGCCAATGAGATCAGATCCCCACGTGGTCCCGAAGCCGTAGACTTCGGGAGAACCGCTGAAAACCGAAACCGTTCCTAAATTGACTTCAACATCTACCACCTCCAGAGTCAAGTCGACCACATCATCCGTCCAACTCGTCCCATCGCTCCAGACCTCGGTATGGTCACGAATGAAGCTTGCTGTTCCAGAGGAGATCGGAACTGGCATGAAGCCGTTCATCATCGGGTCCGCAGCGCTACCCCCTGTAACAAGCTGAGCGAGCTGGTCATGGAACTGGCCAAAGCCATCTTGATAGGCCGCGTACGTTGTCCCATTGCGCGATGTCCCGGCGTAGTCCCGACTCAGAACGAGTTTATTGGGGGTAACAACCGCCATGATCGTATAAGCAGTTGAATCCCCGCTGACCTGGAGAACTGCGCCGACGAGATCTCCACGCCACTGAGTGTCGGTGCCCTTGACAAGGGGAGAGCCATTGACAACCGAAATCGTCCCGGTGGTCAGGATGGGGCCAGGTATGGAAATAAACTGGGCCGGGTCGCCGTACCAGATGCGCTGTTTCGCGACGGCCCGTGCCCTTGAAAGGTCTTCATTGATCCCCTGGGTGCAGGGATAGTCTGGATGCGTTAATGGCAGGCACAGTGGATAAGGGAAATTGTCCACTGGCTGCCAGCCGAGTCTCGCATTCTGGGAAACCGGCACAAAACACAGGTCCACCAGGGCTGCTGGCCCAGCACTCAGCTCCACTGCTGTAATGGCATCGAATTCTAAGGTGGCTGTCACCATTTGGCCTGGTGCACCCTCAACGGAGGTTTGGACGACTGGGGTATCGCCCGATAGGGCAACGACTGCGACCCTAGTCGGGGCGTGGAAGCCAAGGCGTACTTCAACACGATGGACTGTCTCTACAGGTGTAAAGTGAAGATAGCTACGACCATCCAGATCGAACTCGAGAGCACCACTTGGGGGAAAGTCGTCGGTCAGGAAGAGGTTTGTGTCACTGCTGAATTGGCCGATGGAGGGGATGTTCAGATTTTTGTCTGCCTGTGGCCCTCTTGACAGGCTGCCCATGCTCTGGCTGACGCAGACAGGGGTATCAGCATCAGGTAGGTGGCGGCGACGGAAGAGAGAGAAACCATACCAGGGGAACCCCAGTTCAGGCTTGAAGGCCCAGCGCAGGTGGATACCGTCCTTCAACGGTGGCTGATAAGGATTTGAGGGAGCATCACTCAAAACGCTCAGCCCAACCATCACCAGGTTCCGTGTTTGTAGATTCACTTCCATGGCGTCAAACTCCTATTGCCGAGTAATATGACGCACCACGTTCCTACACTTATTCATCGAGGAAAAAGCTGTATAAGTGTTTTTAAGATGGTTGAACTTCTATGCTACTAAGCAAAAACGACTTTCTTCCGAATTACTACTACATTTGGGGGCATGAGCCTTAAAATTTTAGCCAAGCATGCATTTTAACGATGTAGAACCTGCATTTACAGATACTATTTTAGCACAAAAACCACATCCATATCACCCTTTTTCCCACTTATTTTCGCTTCTCAATCGAAAAAGAGACGTATCTTTCGTTTCTCCAGTTCTACCTGCGAAAGTAGCCCAAATGTTGAAACACTTTGAGGATAATGAAAGCAGATCGCGAAGCAAGGCCGCATGCTGGTAATGACAAAAGTGTCATCGGGTGGAGTCAAAGTGCAGAGTTTCGCGGAGTTCCTTCGCAGATTGTGTGCGGGTAAATCTTGGATTGGCCCGGTTCTACCCACTATTCTCTCGTGTAAAAAATGACGCACACCCTTGACTGGTAATGCGATTTCATAGCCCAAATTGGTTCACAGTATGCGTTTACTAGTTGGATTTAGAGCAGCAGGAAATTATTTCGTTTCCTGATGGTATTTCTAAGTGAATCGAGAGGAGAAGATAATGTTACCAGGAGTCGTAGATGTAACTGCTATCACTGGTCAGCGTGTATTAGGTACCCTCACGAGTTGGCAAACTCGAGATGGCCCATATAACGTAGAACATTTGGCAGGCATGAGTCCCAGTGGTGATGTACTTGTTTTCTATTGGTCACCACGGCAGGACTGGCAAGTTGTTAACATCTCTCAGATCACAGGACAGCAAATAGCGAGTCCTCTTACCAGCTGGCAAACCCCTGACGGGCCTTATATTGTTGAGCATTTAGCAGGCATGAGCCCTAATGGCGATCTCCTCGTCTTCTTCTGGTCGCCGCGGCAAGATTGGCAGGTCGTCAATGTCTCTCAGATCACAGGTCAACAAGTAGCCAGCCCTCTGACGAGTTGGCAGACCCCCGATGGTCAATATAATGTGGAACACTTAGCGGGTATGAACTCTAGCGGTGATGTGCTGGTCTTCTTCTGGTCGCCACGCCAGGACTGGCAGTTTGTCAATGTCTCGAATATTACGCAGCAAAAGATAGACAGTCCTCTCACCAGTTGGCAAACCCCGGATGGCCCTTATATCGTGGAACACTTAGCGGGCATGGGTCCCAGTGAAGACCTGCTGGTCTTCTTCTGGTCACCTCGGCAAGAGTGGCAAGTTGTTAACGTCTCCCAAATCACGGGACAACACATCGCTAGCCCTCTGACGAGTTGGCAGACCTCTGATGGTCCCTTTAATGTGGAACACTTAGCGGGCATGAGCCCCAGCGGTGATGTGCTCGTCTTCTTCTGGTCGCCACGCCAGGACTGGCAGGCAGTCAACGTTTCGAATATTACACAACAACAAATTGCCAGTCCCTTTACCAGTTGGCAAACGCTCGATAGTGGAGACAATATAGAGCACCTGGCGGGTATAAGTGCTGATGAGGATCTCTATGTCTTCTTCTGGTCACCACGACACGATTGGCAGGCCGTCAACGTCTCACTGATCACCGGTCAGCGGATTATCAGTCCCCTCACGAGCTGGCAAACCCCTGATGGCCCCAACAATATAGAGCATTTAGCAGGGACAAGCACAAATGGAGATGTGCTCGTCTTCTTCTGGTCAACCGGGGGAATCTATACGGTACGAATACAAGCAATAAAACTGGTTGATGATAATGGGATGGATCGTCCCGCTAATATCGACCCTGAGCAGGTCAGGCGATGGGTGGACAAGGCCAATCAGGTTTACGCAGTAGCTGCAATTCAGCTTCAGTTTGATTCACACCCTAACAGCCCTGAGTGGTCAACTTTGAACAGCACCCTTCTGAATAACATGATGGGTGATAGGGATCCGAATTGGAACCAGGAAAAGGGTACAGGTAATGCTGTAGCAGCGCAACATCCCGATAAAGTAACAGTGTTCTTCCGATTCGGTCCCGGCAATAGTCCAACTGGTCGTAGCTTCTCATCGAGAGACCTCGACTTCGTTGCAATGACAGGCTTCGAAGAGACGACTGTTTGTGATCACCAGAACCTCAGCTTGTTCGCCCACGAGCTGGGGCACTACATGGGACTATCGCATACCTTCCCCGCCAACCCAGCCACCCAGGACACGTTCAAATCAGTGCAGGAAGCGGAAGACTTCTTGACCTCTCACGGCAACAACCCGGCGGCTTTCGATGCTGATGGGTTAAGCGATACCCCCCCCGACCCTTTCGTCGATACCCCACAGTTCGGCTGCCAGCCCACGACAAGCATCACGCTCAATGGGATACAGTTCGTGCTGCCTCGCACCAATATCATGGCTTACTATGACGATGCTACTAAGACGATCTCGCCACAGCAAGTCGCCCTGGTGCGTCAGACATTAGAAGCCCGCTCTCAAGGGGGGTTGTTACTTGGTAAGCCGTGAAATTCCTCTGGAGCAGAGGAGGTAGGCAGAATGAGTCTGGCTACCTCCTCTGCTACTATGATCTAGTAACTTTCCTCCATTGACGGTTTCACACGCAAGTTCAAGCCGCCTTCGCAATCCCGCTACACCTGACAGGGCGCACGTTATTTTTGCAAGAGAGAATAGTGGGTAGAACCTCACGAAGTACGACAGTGGCGCTGCCACTGCGGATTCATCGTGAAATGGCTTCCAAGGTTCAACCTTCGCTAATTTCTCATCGAGTTAATCTTCCATTGAAGCCGTCTCATTCCATAAGTTCTGCTGTAGTGCTACTTCTCCTTCCCGCCTTTCCCGTCCGCGGTTGGACAACCTCAGCGCCAGGAAGCCGTGGGGCATGTGCGAGGGACACCATACCGAGTTTTGTGTAAAGACCAGGAGGAAAGAAATAGGCAAAGAGAGCAGGCCACCCCCCTCTATCCACACTCGAAGAGAACAGAAAAATGCCGCCCAAGCGTCCCACAAATCCTCAGGAAAATGATCGTTGAGGCCCTGTTGGTACACAGGGGGGCTGGCAAACGCCACCTCCCTCCGATCCAGCCTTTCTGGCTGGTTGATAGCTCATTGGCAAGTCGATCAGTGCTCAGCCTTTAACCAACCGGAATTTTCGGCAAGGGGATATCCTGCATCACCGCCCACACGATGGTCAGGCAACTGGTTTCTGTCGTAAAGGCGTCAATCTGATCCGTGCGCTGCCGGACATTGCTAAAGAACCTTTCAATGGCATTGGTGCTGCGAATGGAGCGATGCATGACCGGTGGAAAAGTATAAAACGTCAGAAGATGCTCTTCATCTTCACAGAGGCTGCGGATGGCTTCGGGATAGCGCTTCTGGTATTTGGCTTTAAAAGCTGCCAAATTGAGCAGCGCATCCTCTTTCTTCTCCTGCTTGAAGATCCCGGCTAATTCCGTGCTGCCCTCTTTGCGCTCACGATGGGCAATGGCGTTGAGCACATTGCGCTGTTTATGCACCACACAGTGTTGCCGGGGAGTCGCTGCAAAGAGGGCAGAGACAGCAGCGAGCAGTCCCTCATGTCCATCCGTCACCATCAGATCCATCTGGGTGGCGCCACGGCTGCGCAGGTCTTGTAAAAGGCAACTGCTGCCTAAGCGAAGGGGTCGCCCCCATAGGCGCTAACGTAAGCCAAGAGTACCTGAACAAGAGAATATCAAGAGAGCAGGCAGATCCTCTGATGGTAGACTAAGAGCATCA
>Ga0070708_100000245_pt1 | contig 40443 bp, 30 predicted proteins | sample KBSK5503metaG_FD_65469 | JGI IMG/M metagenome (GOLD analysis project Ga0070708, IMG submission 65469) | Corn, switchgrass and miscanthus rhizosphere microbial communities from Kellogg Biological Station, Michigan, USA - KBS K5-50-3 metaG | ecosystem: Host-associated > Plants > Roots >... | reverse complement strand
TGGAGCGCCGACAGCTGAACCATCGAAGCGACCCACCACGCGGAATCCGATCGCGTCGATGGTTCAGCTGTTCGGTGCTCGCCGCAGCCGGCTTGCCGCGGGTCGATCCACGAGCCAGATGAGCGACCCGGCTTTGGGCTGAATCGCCTGGGCCGGAAATTGATCCGGGTCGGATTCCCCCTCGAGCACAGCCTCGAGAGCGACCGCCTTGTCCTCGCCGGCGACGAGGAAGGTGACCCCCTTGGCGGCATTGAAGACCGGCGGCGTGAGGGTGATTCGAAACGAGCTCAGCTTGGGGACCCATGGGGCGAGCACCAGTCGCTTTTTCTCTCGCACGGCCTCGCCTCCGGGGAAGAGGGAGGCGGTGTGACCGTCCGGCCCCATTCCCAGCAGGACGAGGTCGAAGTCCGGCCATTGTCCCTCGCCGAGCGAGAAGAATCTGCGCAGCCCATCCTCATAGTCCTGCGCCGCTTGCGCGCTGGGCAGCTCCGCCCGAATGCGGTGGATGTTCTCCGCGGGCAGGTCCAGCTTGGAGAGCATCGCCGAGAACGCCATCTTGAAGTTGCTGTCCGGATGGGCCGGCGGAACGCAGCGCTCGTCTCCCCAGAAAAAGTGGCTCGCCCGCCAGGGAATCCGATCGCGGTACTCGGCCGCGTCCGCGAGGAGGCGATACAACCCCTCCGGCGTTCTCCCGCCCGACAGCACCACCGCGAATCGCCCTCGCTGGGCCAACGCGCGGTTCGATGCGTCGACGAAGATCTCCGCCGCCCGGCGCGTCAGCCGCGCCAGATCTTCGAAGACTTCGACCTTCGCCCTCGAGGCAGTCATCCGCGTCCTCGCTTGCGCCCGGCCCGGCCCCCGCCGGCCCGCATTCGGCCCGTCCGCGCTGCGACGCCGCGGTTGCGGACCGCGGAATGCCCGCGGGGAAGTCGCCAGCCCGTCGGACCCTCGCGCAGCGCCCACCTCGCCGCGCCGAGCAGCGCGGCACCATCGTTGAGGATGATCCGCACCGGTATCTGCTCCATCAGCGGGCGCAGGCGCCCCTTCGAAGCGAACGCCTCGAGAAAGTCTCCTCTCTTGATGCGCTCCGCGATTTTTGGGGCGATTCCGCCGCCCAGGTAAACGCCCGAGGTGGCCATCATCTTCAGAGCCAGGTTGCCCGATTCCGCTCCGTAGATTTGCACGAACTGGTCCATCGCCTGTTCGCAGATGGCGGCGCGACCCTCCAGCGCGACGCGGGAGATGACCGCCGACGCATCTCCCTCGGACAGCTCCTCGCCCAGCCAGGCCGGCTCCTCCGCCTTCTTGATGTCCCGGAAAAACCTGTAGATGTTGTGCAGTCCGGGCCCGGAGACCACGCGTTCGTAGCTGACCCGGCCGAACTGCTGCCTTAGAAACTCCAGCAGCTCCACCTCCAGCTCGTTTCGCGGCGCGAAATCCGAATGCCCGCCCTCGGAGGCGAAGGGCAAGTGCTCCACGCCATTCCACTGCAGGCCGGCCTCGCCCAGGCCGGTGCCGGCCGCGATCACCGCCCCGTTCCCTTTCGGGTCGGCGTTGCCCCGGTTGATGATCTCGATGTCCCGCGGTTTGAGCGCGGCGATTCCCCAGGCGGTCGCCTCCATGTCGTTGAGCAGCCCCACCCTCTTCAGCCCGAGCTTGCGCGCCAGTCGGGCGGCATCCACGACCCAGGGGAGGTTGGTCGTTTCACTCCTCCCCTGCTTCACCGGCCCGGCCACTCCGAAGCAGGCGCGGGAGACCCGCCCGTCGTGGATCGCGAGAAAACGGTCGATGATCTCGTCCAGGCTCCCGTGGTCCCGGCTTGCGTAGGTCTCGCCCGCCACCTTGCGCAGGCCCTTGCCCTGGGCCGCGAACAGCGCGACGTTGGTCTTGGTGCCGCCGATATCCGCGGAGAGGATCATCGATCGTTCAGCGCGGACCTACCCGCCGTTCACCCATTTGCGCCCGTCGCGTTCGATGAGGTCGGCCGCTGCCAGCGGGCCGTCGGTGCCGGGCGCGTAGTTCGGAAAATCGCGGGGCGGAAGGGTGGACCAGACGTCGAGGATGGGCGTGGCGACCCTCCAGGCGGCCTCGACCATGTCCTCTCGCTGAAAGAGCGTGGTGTCACCGATCATCGCATCGTAGAGCAGGCGCTCGTAGCCGGTGGCCTCTTCCGACTGGCCGAGATCCTTGTAGCTGAAATCCAGCTTCACTCCCGCCGGCTCGGCGGCGGTCCCCGGCTTCTTGGCCTTGACGTGGATGCTGATGTGCTCGTGGGGCTGGATCTCGATCACCAACCGATTCGGCTCGATCTCCCCTACGCCCTCCCGCTCGAAAAGCAGCAGCGGCGGGCGACGGAACTGGATCACGATCGTCGTCTCTCGCCGGATCAGCCGCTTGCCCGAGCGCAGGTAGAATGGGACTCCGGCCCAACGCCAATTCTCCACCTCGAGCTTGAGCGCGGCGAACGTCTCGGTGCGCGAGGTCGGGGAGACGTTGGGCTCGCTGCGGTAGGCGGGGACCTTCTCCCGCTCGACGAGTCCGGTTCCGTACTGACCTCGCACCGTCTTCGCCAGCACCTCCTCGCTGCGGAGCCGCCGGATTGCCTGGAGCACCTTGACCTTCTCGTTGCGCACGGCTTCCGCCTCGAAGGTGTTCGGAGGCTCCATCGCCACCAGGGTGAGCAGCTGAAACATGTGGTTCTGGATCATGTCGCGCATCACGCCGGCCTGATCGTAGTAGGCGCCCCGCCCTTCGACGCCGAGCTTCTCCGCCACGGTGATCTGGACGTGATCGACGAAACGGCGGTTCCAGATCGGCTCGAACATCCCGTTCGCGAAACGGAAGACGATCACGTTCTGGACCGTCTCCTTTCCGAGGTAATGATCGATCCGGTAGATCTGCTCCTCCTCGAGGACGGCCCGCAGCTTCTTGTTCAGCTCCGTCGCCGACTCGAGGTCGCGGCCGAACGGTTTTTCGATGATCACCCTGCGCCAGGACCCGCCCTCGGATTTGGCCAGGCCCGCCTGTCCGAGCTGCTGCACGATCTCCGCGAACGCATCCGGCGGAGTCGCCAGGTAGAAGAGGGCGTCGCCGCCGGTCTGGTGCTTCGCGGCGAGATCGGCCAACCGCTGCTTGAGCCTCTGGAAGGTCTCCGCCGATTGAAAGTCGCCGCGGACGTAGTAGAGCCGCTCCTCCAGCTGAGCCCAGCTCTTGCGGTCGATCAGCGAACCGAACTGGTCGATCTCCGTTCGCATCTGCTGCCGAAACTGCGCCTCGCTGAGCTCCCTTCGAGCGACCCCGACGATCGCGAACTCCTTCGGCAGCGTTCCGTAGGTGGCGAGGTTGCACAGCGACGGGAGCAGCTTTCGCTTGGTCAGGTCGCCCAGCGCGCCGAAGATGACCACCACGCAAGGATCCGCCACCCGATCCGGTGACGAAGATTGACCGGCCGCCATCTCATTCACCCGCTTTCGCCATTCTAGTCTCCCACCTTAGGGACGCCGGTTTGGTTTTACTTGAGGGCCTCTGCGACTGCCCGCTCGAACATCGTCAGATCGGCTTCAAGGTTGCGCCCGAGGTGGACGTGGAGCACCCTCCGTCCGCGCTCGACCAGAACCCGAAAGTCGCCCCGGGCCTGAGCGGTCTTCACCACCCCGAAAGAATACTTCTGCCCCGGAATCGGAAGGTCGATCGGATCTTCGCTGGTGATCTGGATGAAGACGCCTTCGTTCGGCCCGCCCTTGTACGCCTGGCCGGTGGAGTGCAGGAAACGGGGACCAAAGCCCAGGCAGGTTGCGAGCCGCCGGCGATCGCGCACGAGATGACGCACCGATTGCAGCCTGCGCTCGATTCCTTCGTTCATCGGCAGATACGCGAGCAGCGCGAAGTAGTCCCCCACCATTGAGCGGTCGAGGTGGGTCTTGAGGATTCCGGCGAGCCCTTCCGGACTTCCGCGAGTGGGCAGCACGCTCGCCAAGTGGGGATCGGCGAAGAGCTCGATCCCGTCCACCTTGGCCAGCGGCGGTTCTTGCGGAAGAGCGCCCTTCTTCTCGAACTGCTGGGTCAGCTCGCGGGTCGCAATCTTGCTCGCCTCGACGTCCGGTTGATCGAAGGGATTGATTCCCAGGACGGAGCCCGCCACCGCGGTCGCCATCTCCCAGCGGAAGACCTCGGAACCGATGTCGAAGGCGTCGCGCAGGGCGAGGGTGACGACGGGTTGCTCGGCCATGGTCAACGACTCGACGGCGCGATCCTGCTCGGCGTCGGGCGACGAGGCCGACCGCAAGTAGACGAAGAGGCGATCGTCCCCATAGTTCTCGGGCGAACCGGGCTTCTCGCCATCCACCGGGATCAACCCGAGGCCATTCTTGCCGGTCGACTCCGCCAGCAGCTGCTCCAACCAGGCCCCGAGCCCGCGGACCCCGGGGGAAGCGATCAGCGTGACCTTGTCGCGCCCTTCCTTGCCCAGCGCACCGAGCACGGCGCCGAGGAGCACGCCCGGGTTTTCTTTTGGAGCGACATTCTCGCCGCAGCTCTCCACCATCTCCTGCGCCCGGCTGAGCAGCTGGCGGAGATCCAGGCCCATCGCCGCGCCCGGGACCATGCCGAAGCTCGACAACGCCGAGTACCGGCCGCCGATCGACGGAACGCCCGCAAAGATGCGGCGGAACCCCTCTTTTTCGGCGACCCGATGGAGCTGGGAGCCGGGATCGGTGATCGCGATGAACCGGTGGGGAGCCTCCGCCGCGCCGACGGTCTCCCGGGCGCGCTGCAGGAAGTACCGCAGGAAGATGTTCGGCTCGAGCGTGGTGCCCGACTTGCTCGAGACGACGAAGAGCGTGTGATCGAAATCGATCTTGTCCTCGAGCGCCTTGATCTGCGCCGGAACCGTCGAATCGAGGACGAGCAACTTCGGAAACTGTTCCGCTGAGCCGAAGCTTCGGGCGAGGACCTCGGGGAAAAGCGTCGATCCGCCCATTCCCATCAAAAGCGCGTGTCGAAAAAACTTGGAACGGCGGACTTCCTCGGAAAAATCGAGCAGCGGCTCCAGATGGGCGAGCTGCTCCTGGGCGATGTTCAGCCATCCCAGCCATGACTTCTCGTCGCCGCCCGTCCACAACGAAGGATCGCCTGCCCACAGCCGGGCCACCTTTCCGGAGCGGTCCCAGTCGTCGAGGACCGAGGAAACGCGGCCCCAGAGGCGAGGGGTAAGCGTGTAATGGTCGTTTCTCACCACAGTGAGATCCTCTCTTTAGGTCGGGTCAAGCGCTGCGCCAACCACGTCCGGCGACTGCATATCAGTTGTCGTGGTGGCGAAGTCGAAGACATCGCAGCTCCGAAGTGAGGACTGTTCTGCCGGTACCAATTGTCTTCCCGCGGGCCTGTTTGTAAAAGGGGCGGACGGGTGCCGCCCGTTTTTCTCGGAGGTGGACGTTTGAGCAACGCGCGGGAGCAGGAGGATCTGGACGGGCTGAACGGCATGGTAGCGAAACCGCTCGAGCGCGTCAGCGTGCGGTCCCGCTCGAGTCAGGTCACCCGGGCGGGATGGAAGCTCGAGGCGTCCTCGCCGGGGGGAGACGGAGCAATCGTGCTGGTGGAAGTGAGCCCGGAGGAAATCCACTACCGCGGGGAGGGGATCTTCCTCGGCTGGCCCCAGGAAAGGCTCGCCCGGGCGTACCAGGCGCTCCTCCCGAATCCAGGCGACGCGGATCCGATCTCTCCCCAGCTCGGCTGATTCAAACGCCGGCCAGCCCAGGCTCCAGCCGGGTGTAGCCCTCTTCCAGGGCCCAGACGTCCATCGCCAGCGACACCAGGTCGTCCACCTCGGGAATGGAGCGGGCATCCAGCGTCTGGTCGATCGACTTCAGATAGCGATGGCAGGTCTCGCAGGCCTCGATCCGCACGGAGGGATGCGCCTCGCTCTGAAAGGAGGGCAGCTTCTTGGGCTCCTCCTCGGAGCAGCAGGGGCAGCGGCCGCGATTGAACTGCCATTCCCCGCCGCAAAGCGCGCAGCCCAGAAGTCGTCGAGCGCCGTCCATCCCGGAGTCGGAGCGGCGAGCGCTGATCCACGCCGCCCCGCCGCAAAACGGACAGCGGCCGGTCCGATGCGACCGGTCGGGAGAGATCCGGAGCGCGGAGAGCACCTCGACGTAGGGCCGAAGCACCGCCCGGGAGAGGTAGTCTGCCTGCGAGGCGACCTCGTCGCCCCAGTAGACCAGAGTCCGCGAGCGGGCGACCGAGGCCTCGTCCCTGCTTCGCGCGAGCGCCTCTCCCGCCAGGGCTTCCGGCCCGGATTCGACGACGTACTGAAAGAGCCGCGTCGATTCCCGAAGGACGACGTCCGCGTCGCGGGCGAGCGAGCCCGTCAGCGCGCGGGTCGCGCTTTGCCTCTGGATTGCGCCGGCGATCGCGCCTTGGACGCGGTACAGCCCTGCCGCGAAGCGCAGCGGCGCCTCGGCCGAGGTCGAGATCGATCCCTCCCCCAGCAGCTCAGCGCGGCGGGCGCGTCCTTCGAAGGCAGTCTCTACCGGTCCCTTAGCGGCGCCGCGACTCTTCACCGGTCACTTCGCGATACCACCGGGGATGATGGAACCGCGCCCACTTCTTGCTGACTGCGCCTCGCGTCATCGCCGAGAAGGTCCCTGGCTCCGAAGCCGTGCCCAGGTAGATGTGGCCGATGATCGACGCGGTGAACAGGATGAAGGTGAGATCGTGGAGGATCCAGCTCACCTCTCTCAGGCCCTGGTCGAAGCTCAGTGGGAACCAGAGCACGATCCCGGAAGCCATCAGCGCCAGAGCGGCGAGCGCCGAGGTAAAAAAGAAGATCTTCTGCCCGCCGTTGTACTTGCCGATCTGGGAATCGACCGCCTCGCTCTTGGTGGAGGAGAAGAGTCCCCCCAGCCAGTCCCAGTCGCTCTTGCCCAGCCACATCTGCCCCGCCCAGTGCAGGAACATCACCAGCGACGCGGCGAAGAAGAAGATCCCTGCCCAGGGGTGGAGCCAGCGGCAAACTTGGAGGCCTCCGAAGAGGAAGGCCATCCAGCCGAAGATCGGCGTCCAGATCGGAAGGCCGGTCAGCAAGCAGATCACCATCGAGACCGCGACGCTCCAGTGGATCACCCGGGAGAGAAACGAGTGGCGGACGATCTCTTCGCCGACGAGGACGTTTTCGGAGTGTCGCCCCTTGATCACTGCCGCATCGGCGGTCTCATGGGCCGGAGCAGCAACTGGAACACGTGTCGAAATGTCGCTCATCTACCTTGCCTTTCTGGGTCAGGCGCGATTTTCGGCGCCGGGGCCACCCTCCGGCGGATTCTTCGGACCATGGCGCATGAAGTGCCCGAAGACGCCGGCGATCGTTCCGAAGATCGCGATGAACCCCAGGGGCCGGAGAATGGACTTGGAGAACTTCACCGTCCAGGGAACGTGCGGGTCGCGGGGAAGGCCGTACCACTCCGGATGATCGCCGTGAGCCAACACGGTGACCACCCCGGTCCCCTGGACGCCGGGCGGGTTGTAGAGGGCCGCGTTGACGAATCCGTTCTGCTTGAGCTGCGCGACGCGATGCTCGCCCGCGGCGACCATGTCCTGCTTGGTTCCAAATTGGAGGCAGCCGGTCGGGCACGCCTTGACACAAGCCGGCTCGAGGCTGACCTCGACCCGATCCACGCACAGCGTGCACTTGGCCATTTTCCCCGACGTCTCGTGGAATTTGGGAATGTCGAACGGACAACCGGTGGCGCACAAGCCGCAGCCAATGCACTGGTCGGGATTCACATCGACGATCCCGTTCGTGTACTGGACGATCGCACCGGGCGCGGGACATGCGGCAAGGCAGCCTGGATCGGCGCAGTGCATGCACTGGTCCTTGCGCATCAACCAGGTGAGGCCGCCATTCTCCTGTTCGCGCTCCTCGAAGCGGATCAGGTTCCAGTAGTCGGGGGCCGTCGCCGGCATCGTCTGGTAGGTGCCGGTCTGGTGCGTATTCTGGGTCTTCAGATCGTTCCATTCCTGGCAGGCAACCTCGCACGCCTTGCACCCGATGCAGGTCGAGGTGTCGATGTACTTGGAAACGATGGGAAGCTCGCGAATGCCGGTCTCGCTTCCCCGCAGGGAGGCTGAGGAACGGCGGATCTCGAGATGGTTGGATGGCATCTTGTTCCTTCCTCTACGCTTTCTCGATCTTCACCAAGAAGGTCTTGTATTCCGGGCACCAGGCGTTCACGTCCATCGCCGAGGGCGTGAGGAGATTCGCCAGCGGCCCGGTGTGAGACGGATCGCCCGCATAGCCCCAGTGAATCGGAAAACCGATCTGCCAGAGCTCCTTGCCATCCACCTTGAGTGGACGCAGCCGCTTGGTCACCATCGCCACGCCCTGGATCTGCGCCCGCGCCGAAGTGACCTTCACCTGCGAACCGTTCTCGATTCCTTTCTCCTTGGCCAAGGCCTCGGGGACCTCGACGAAGAATCCGGGTTGGAGGCTGTTCAGCTTCCCGTCGTGATGATGCTGGGTCCAGTAGTGGAAGTGCTCGGTCAATCGATAGGTCGTGCAGACGATCGGGAAGTTCTCCTTCGTCCCGTAGACGTCTTTGTCCGAGGCGAACTTCTTGAAGATCGGATTGGAAGTGATCTTCGGATGCAGGGGATTGTCGACCGGAGCCTCCACCGCTTCGTAGTGCTCGGGGAAGGGGCCATCGTTGAGCGCCGGGGAGAAGAGCCGTCCGACTCCCTCGGGAAGCATGATGAAGGCCCCGTATTGGCCCGGCGGCGAGTCGGGCTTGATGTCCGGCACGTCGCCCACCCACTTCTCGCCGTTCCACTGGATTCCGCTCCGCTTCGGATCCCAGGGGCGACCCTCCGCGTCCGCCGAAGCCCGGTTGTACATCACCCGGCGATTGGCGGGCCAGGAGAACCCCCAGTTGTGGAACATCCCGAGCCCCTGGGGGTCCGCGTTGTTCCGCCGCTGCGCCATGTTCCCCGCTTCGGTGTAGACGCCGGAGTGCAGCCAGTTGCCGCACATCGTTGAGCCGTCGTCGGCAAGCTGCCCAAACCCATCGACCTGCTGCCCCGCAGCTTTGATGATCTTGTTCGGATCTTTCGGGTCCTTGAGGTCGACCAGCGCCTTGCCGTTGATCTCCTTGAGCACCTCGCCCAGGTCCGGATTGATCGGGTTGGTGTAGCTCCAACTCGCGTTGAGGACGGGATCGGGAAGCGCCCCGCCCTCCTTCTTGTAGAGATCGCGGACGGCGAGGAACATTCGGGCGACGATCTCCTGATCCGCCTTGGAGTTCCCGGGGGGCTCTATCGCCTTCCACTTCCAGGCCATCCAACGGGCCGAGTTGGTGAAGGTTCCGTCCTTCTCGGCGAAGCTCGCCGCCGGGAGCATGAAGACCTCGGTCTGGATCTGAGACGGATCCGGGCCGCCGTATTCCTTGGGGGCCTTCCAGAATCCCGCCGTCTCGGTCTCCACGTTCTCCACCACCACCATCCACTTCAGCTTGGAAAGGGCGGATACCATTTTCCTCGAATTCGGACCGAGCCCCACGGGGTTCATCCCAAAAGTGATGAAACCCTCCGGTCCAGGCTCCTTCCCTCCCCCTCGCATCGAGCTGCCGCGGTACATGTCGTCGAAGAGGTACATCCAGGAGTAGTTGCCGTCCATCTTCGGCAGCCACGAGTAGCCGAACTCGTTCTCTTTCGTCGCCGCCTTGCCGTACATCGCCTTCAAGAGCGAGACCATGAACTTGGGATAGTTGACCCAGTAGTTCATCGTCGTCCACGCTTGTTTGTTCAGCGTCGTGGGGGTGCTGACTTCGAGGTACTCGCCAAGGTTGGTCATCCCCGCGGTCGGGACGCGCAGATAGCCGGGAAGGATTTCGGTGTTGCCGGCCATGTCGGTGGCGCCCTGGATATTCGAGTGTCCGCGGAATGCGTTCACCCCGCCCCCGGGCCTTCCCACATTTCCAAGCAACAATTGTAGCATCGCCGCGGTGCGGATGATCTGCACGCCGATGGAGTGCTGGGTCCAGCCAAGCGCATAGGTCACCGTTCCCACCCGCTCGGCATTGCCGGTGGAGGTCACCACTTCGGCGACCTTGAGGAAGGTGTCCTTCGGCACGCCGCAGATTCGCTCCACCATCTCCGGCGTGTATCGGTCGACATGTTTCTTCAAGAGCTGGAAGACGCAGTGGGGGTGCTGCATCGTCGGGTCGACCTTGTAGGCCTTGGTCTTCTCGTCCGCCTCGTAGGCCCAGGTGTCCTTGCTGTATTCCTTCTTCGCTTCGTCGAAGCCCGAGAACAGCCCGTCGTGGAAGCCGAACTTCTCGCTGATGATGTAGGGGCCGTTGGTGTGGATCTTGACGTACTCTTCATGGAACCGCTTCTTGTCGATCGCGTAACGGATGATGCCGAAGAGGTACGCGATGTCCGTTCCGGCGCGGATCGGCGAATAGACATCCGCCACCGCGGCGGTCCGGGTGAAGCGGGGATCCACCGCCACCAATTTTGCATTGCGCGTTTTCTTCGCCTCGATGAACCACTTGAAACCGACGGGGTGGTTTTCGGCCGGATTTCCTCCCATCGCCAGAATCACGTCCGCGTTCTTGATATCCACCCAGCCATTCGTCATCGCCCCGCGACCGAACGTGGCGGCCAAACTGGCCACCGTGGGACCGTGTCAAACCCTCGCTTGACTGTCTCGATAGGGGACCCCCAGCGCCGTGATCGCTTTCCATTGGAGGTAGTTGAACTCATTGGTGTCGGTGCAGCCGCCGATCCAGGCGATGCCCGGGGTGCGGTTGACGACCTGCCCCTTCGCATTCTTGGCCACGAACGTCCTGTCGCGCGTGGCCTTGACGTGGCGGGCGATCTTGGCGATCGCATCGTCCCAGGAGATGTCCTCCCATTTGTCGGAGCCGGACCGCCGGACCTTGGGGGTGAGGATCCGGTTGGTGTTGTTGATGTCATCCCGCAGCGAGGCGCCCTTCGGACAGAGCGTGCCGCGGCTGATCGGGTGGTCGGGATCTCCCTCGACGTGGACCACCGAGCCAATCACGTTCTTCGATTTATCGCCGAGGGTGTGAATCATCACCCCGCAGCCCACCGCGCAGTAGGGGCAGGTGCTCCGCGTCTCGGTGGTGCGCGAAATCTTCAGCTCGCGCATTTCCGCTCTCGCTTTGGAGAGGTCGAAGAAGCCAACGCCCATTCCCACTGCGCCGCCGAAAGCCGTAGCCTTTAAGAAGGTTCGTCTACCGATCCGCATTCATCCCTCCATCGCGTAGCGAAAGCAGCGCGAAGCGTTGTCTTCATCCATCCGGTTGTCAAGTTGATTGCGCACAGTGCGCCGACCGAGGGTGCTGCCGCCGTCCGATGATTGGGTTGATTCGCGTTGGCCTGAGGAGTACACGACCTTTTCGCACGATCTCTGAGAAAGGAGAAAGGCATGAGCCTTCACATCGGAAGCATTGCCCCGGATTTCACTCAAGAATCCAGCCAAGGTCCAATTCAGTTCCACCAATGGATCGGAAACAGCTGGGCGGTCCTGTTCTCTCACCCGAAGGACTTCACGCCCGTCTGCACCACCGAGCTTGGGTATGCTGCAAAAACCAAGAAGGATTTCGACAAACGCAACGTCAAGGTGATCGCCGTCTCCGTCGACCCGGTCGAGTCCCATAACAGATGGATCGGCGACATCGAGGAGACTCAGGGCGCGAAGATGAACTACCCCATCCTCGGCGATGCGGACCGCAAGGTGAGCAAGCTTTATGACATGATTCACCCCGAATGGAGCGATACCTTGACCGTCCGCTCGGTGTTCTTCATCGACCCGAACAAGAAGATCCGGGCGATGATCACCTACCCCGCCAGCACTGGCCGGAATTTCGAGGAGATCTTACGGGTGATTGACTCACTCCAGCTGACGGACAAGCACTCGGTCGCCACCCCCGTGAACTGGAAAGACGGCGGCGATTGCGTGATCCTCCCCTCGATCACCGACCCCAAGGTCATTCAGGAGAAGTTCCCCAAGGGTCACAAGGAGCTCAAGCCGTATCTGAGAATGACCCCCCAGCCGAACAAATAGACGGGTCGAAACCACAGGCCGGTGGACGCCCCTGGCCCTAGAGAAAGTCAGAGGAATTGATGGAAACCAGTGTCCCCAAGGGGACGACCCCCAGCGCTCAATCCCATGGCGCGCCGGCGAAGGAGAAGCTCCCCGGCATCCGCCACGTGATCGCGGTCGCCTCGGGCAAAGGCGGCGTCGGAAAGTCAACAGTGAGCGTCAATCTCGCCCTGGCGCTGCAGCAGGCGGGGGCGCAGACCGGGTTGATCGACGCCGACATTCTCGGCCCCAGCATCCCGGTGATGCTGGGGGTGCCCCGGGGCCAGCCGCCCGCGGTGAATACCGAGGGACGGGCCATTCCCACCCAGCCGTACGGGCTGCGGGTCATCTCGATGGGCATGCTCACCGGAGACGACGCCCCGGCCATCCTTCGCGGACCGATGGTCACCAAGTATCTTCAGATGTTCCTCGGCGGGGTGGCCTGGGGAAAGCTGGACTACCTCATCCTCGATCTCCCCCCGGGCACGGGCGACACCCAGCTGACGCTCGCCCAGAGCACGCCTCTTTCGGGGGCGATCATCGTCACCACGCCTCAAGACGTGAGCCTGGCCATCGCCCGCCGCGGTTTGCGGATGTTCGAGAAGGTGCAGGTGCCCATCCTCGGCATCGTCGAGAACATGAGCACGTTTCTCTGCCCGCATTGCGGCGAGCGAACGGATATTTTCCGCCACGGCGGCGGAGCTCAAATGAGCACGGACCTCGGCGTTCCGTTCCTGGGAGAGATTCCGCTCGACGCAAACATCGTCACCAGCGGGGACGAGGGCCGCCCGATACTCGTGAGCCACCCGGACTCCACGGCGTCCCAGGCTTATCGGGCGATCGCCAAGCGGCTCTCCGGTCAGCTGGACGCCTCCGTGAGCGCGGTGCTCGACTCTTTCGTCTGGAGCTGGGACGACGCGCGAAGCACGCCCGGCTGGCATGAGCACGCGATCGCCCCCAATGGCGGCCGCACCACGCCGGTTGGATTCGGGAGGCGGGATCCGAGAACGCTTTCCGTGCTCTGGCAGGACGGTCGGCGGGATGATCTCGATGTCCGGGATCTCCGGCTCGCTTGCATGTGCGCGCTCTGCGTGCAGGAGATGAGCGGCAAGAAGATGCTCGATCCGAAGACGGTTCGCGCCGACGTGGCCCCCCGCACGATCACCAGCGTCGGCACCTACGCCATCACCATCGCCTGGAACGATGGTCACGGCTCGGGAATCTACTCCTTCGAGCACCTCCGCTCGCTGGGGGACAGCTCCAAGGCCAAAGCCTCCTACGATGTCTGAGAGGGGGCATCAGGCATTGGCGATCACCATCCGGGCGGAGCCATCCCAACTCGACTCGGCCCTCTGCAAGTTCACCGTCAGCCACACGGTCCATCCCGGGGGTCCATTTTTCTTCGACAGCCCGCAGCGCGCCGCCGGCTCGCCGCTGATCGAACGCCTCTTCCAGATCCCCGGAATCGCCACCGTCCTGGTCTCGGACAACATCGTCACCGTCGGCAAGAACAGCGAGACATCCTGGCTGCAATTGATGAAACCGGTCGGCGGCGCCATCCGCGAGCAGCTGCTTTCCGGGGTCCCGACCATCCTCGAGCGACGGGCGAGCGAGGTTTCCGGCGGGAGGAGCGACCCGGAGATCCGCCGGGTCGTCGAGGAATTGCTCGAGCGCGAGGTCAACCCTTCGGTCGCCTCGCACGGCGGCAAGATCTCCGTCGTCGACGTCAAGGACGCAACCCTCTACATCGCGATGAGCGGCGGGTGCCAGGGATGCGCGGCTTCGCAGGTGACGCTCAAGCAGGGCGTCGAGGTAATGGTCCGCCGCGTGGTCCCCGAGGTCCGCGCGATCATCGATGCAACCGACCACGCCGCCGGAACCAGCCCCTACTACAACCGCGAGTAGAGCGCCTAAGAGCTAAACCATCGAGGCGATCGGAGCCCGCGTTGTTAGCCGACGCGCCGTCGCCGTGTCCTCCCAAGCCCAGCTGCATTCGACGCCCGTCTTCGCGCCACGCTGCACAAAGGCGCTCATCGAGACGTTGCGGGCGCCGGCCCACCCACCGGCTGCCTCTTCCTTCTCCGCCTCGCCAGCCGATCCATGTAGAGGTAGATCACCGGGGTGGTGAAGAGGGTGAGCAGCTGGGAGATGATCAGCCCGCCGACGATCGAGATGCCCAGGGGCCGCCTCAGCTCCGAGCCCGTGCCTGTGCCCAGGGCCAGCGGCAACCCTCCCAGAAGCGCCGCCATCGTGGTCATCATGATCGGACGAAATCTCAACAGGCACGCCTGATAGATCGACTCCTCGGACGCGAGACCCTGCTGCCGCTCCGCCTCCAGCGCAAAGTCGATCATCATGATCGCATTCTTCTTCACAATCCCGATCAAGAGAATGATTCCGATCAGGGCGATGATCGTGAACTCCGTCTTGAACAGCATCAAGGCAAGTAACGCCCCCACCCCCGCCGACGGCAAAGTGGAGAGGATGGTGATCGGGTGGATGAAGCTCTCGTACAAAACACCGAGCACGATGTAGACGGTGATCAAAGCCGCGAGGATCAAGAAAGGCTCGCTGGCCAGGGACGATTGAAACGCCTGGGCCGTGCCCTGGAAACTGGCCTGGACGCCGGGAGGCAGTCCGATTTCTTGTTGGGCCCGGTTGATCGCGCTCACCGCGTCTCCCAGCGCCACGCCAGGGGTCAGGTTGAATGACAGGGTGATCGCCGGAAACTGTCCCTGGTGATTGATCGAAAGAGACGTCAGGGTCGGCTCGTAGCTGGTGAAGGCGCTTAAGGGCACCTGCTCCCCGGACGCCGCGCGCACATAGATGTGGCGCAGCGCCTCCGGGTTCTGCTGGAACTCCGGCTTCACCTCGAGGACCACGTGGTACTGATTGAGCTGGGTGAAGATCGTAGACACCTGCCGCTGGCCGAAGGCGTCGTACAAGGTGTCGTCGATCGTCTGCGGCGCGATCCCCAGCCTCGCCGCAGTGTCCCGGTCGATCTTCAGGGTCAATTGAAGCCCGGCCACTTGCTGGTCGCTCGCTACGTCCTTCAGCTCCGGCAACGTCTGCAGCTTCTGCAAGAGGCGCGGCGCCCACTGCAACAATTCGTCGAGGTTCGCATCCTGCAACGCGTACTGATATTGGGTGCGAGCGAGTCGCCCCCCCATCCGCACGTCCTGCACCGCCTGGAGGTAGACGTTGATCCCCGTAACCTGCGCGAGCTTGGGCCGCAGGCGGGCGATGATCTGGTCTGCGCTGGCCTTGCGCTGAGGCTTTGGCCTGAGCTGGATGAAGAGATTGCCGGTGTTTACCGTCCCCTGCCCGCCGGTAAAGGAGTTGGCGTGCTCCACGTCCGGATCCGCCCGGACGATCGCATCTACCGCCTGCTGGCGCTCCCTCATCCCCGCCGAGGAGATGTCCTGGCGGGCCTCCGTAAAACCGCCGAGCATGCCGGTGTCCTGTTGCGGAAAGAAGCCCTTCGAGACGATGATGTACAGGTACACCGTAAGGGCGATCGTCCCGAGCGTCACCGCGAGCATCAGCCGCTGATGCTGAAGAACCCACTTCAGGCCCGTTTCATACAGCTTCAGCATCGCCGTGAAGAAGCGTTCCGACGTCCGGTAGAATCGACTTCGACGCGCGTGACGTGGAGAGAGGAGCTTCGAAGACATCATCGGGGTCAGCGTCAGTGAAACACAGGCGGAAATGGCAACCGCGACGCTGAGCGTCACCGCGAATTCGCGGAACAGCCGCCCGACGATTCCTCCCATGAGCAGGATGGGGAGAAACACCGCCAGGAGCGAGACGGTGATCGAAACGATGGTGAACCCGATCTGCCGCGCGCCCTTCAGCGCCGCTTCGAACACCCCATTTCCGGCCTCGATGTGGCGCGCGATGTTTTCGATCATCACGATCGCATCGTCGACGACGAATCCGGTGGAGATGGTCAGCGCCATCAGGGAAAGATTGTCGAGGCTGTAACCAAGCAGATACATCACGCCGAAGGTACCGGTGAGGGACAGCGGGACGGCGATTCCCGGAATCAGCGTCGCCCGGGCGTCCCTCAAGAAGAGGAACACCACCAGCACCACCAGGCAGATGCTCACCAAGAGCGTCACCTGGACGTCGGCCACCGACGCGCGGATGGTCTGCGCGCGATCGGCGACGACCGCTATCGTGATCGCCGGTGAAATCGACGCCGAGAGCATTGGCAGCAGGCTTTTGATCTCGTCGATCGTCTTGAGGATGTTCGCGCCCGCCTGCCGGCGGATGATGACCAGGATGCCTCGCTTGCCGTCGGTCCAGGCCGCCAGCCGGTTGTTTTCAACGCTGTCGATGACGGTGGCGACGTCGGACAGCCGGACCCCGGCGCCATTGCGATAGGCGACGACCAGATTCCGATAGGCGTCCGCGTTGAAGAGCTGGTCGTCGGCGCTGATCAAGGTGGATCGCATCGGACCGTCGAGGTTTCCCTTCGGCTCGTTGACGCTGACCCGGCCGATCACCGCTCGCAAATCCTCAAGGCTCAAGCCGACTCCGGCCAGGGCGGCGGGGTCCACCTGGATCCGCACCGCTGGTTGCTGGCCGCCCCCGACGAACACCTGACCGACGCCGGGCAGCTGCGCGATCTTCTGGGCGACGATGCTGTTCGCCACGTCGTAGATCTCGGCCAGGCGCACCGTGTCCGAGGTAAGCCCGAGCAGCAGGATGGGCGCGTCGGATGGATTGGCCTTTCTGTAGTTGGGTCGATTGGGGAGATTCGTGGGCAGCTCGCCGCCGGCTGCGTTGATGGCCGCCTGGACGTCCCGGGCGGCGGCGTCGATGTTGCGATCCAGGTCGAATTGCAGCGTGATCGACGTGGATCCAAGGGTGCTGGTCGAGGTGATCTCGCTCACTCCGGCAATGCGCCCGAACCTCCGCTCCAACGGGGTCGCGACCGCGGAGGCCATCGTCTCCGGACTGGCGCCGGGAAGGCCCGCGCCGACGTTGAGGGTGGGAAAATCCACTTTCGGCAACGGGGAGACCGGAAGGAGCTTGTAGGCCACCGCGCCGGAGAGGAAGACTCCCGTGGCGATCAGCGCGGTCGCCACCGGCCGGCGGATGAATGGCTCGGAGAAGCTCATGGGATCGCTTCCGCCATCGGCCTAGTCGGCGCCTCCCTGGGTTCCGCTCGCAAGGGCAGCAGGCGCGGCGACCGGCGCCTCCTGTTGCCGCCCTTTGCGCCAGGCCATCAGCCGCCGGCTGATCCGGTCCATATAGAGGTAGATCACCGGCGTCGTGTAAAGAGTGAGTAGCTGCGAGATGATCAGCCCGCCGACGATGGAGATACCCAGGGGCCGCCTCAGCTCCGAGCCCGTCCCCGTCCCCAGGGCCAGCGGCAACCCTCCCAGAAGCGCCGCCATCGTGGTCATCATGATCGGCCGGAATCTCAAGAGGCACGCCTGATAGATCGACTCCTCGGGAGGAAGACCCTGCTGCCGCTCCGCCTCCAGCGCGAAGTCGATCATCATGATCGCGTTCTTCTTCACGATCCCAATCAAGAGGATGATTCCGATCAGCGCGATGACGCCGAACTCGGTCTTGAAGAGCATCAGGGCGAGCAGCGCCCCGACGCCGGCCGAGGGGAGCGTGGAGAGGATGGTGATCGGGTGGATGTAGCTCTCGTACAAGACGCCCAGGACGATGTAGACCGTGATCAGCGCGGCGAGGATCAGGAACGGCTCGCTCGCCAGAGAGGATTGAAACGCCTGCGCCGTGCCCTGGAAGCTTGCCTGGACGCTCGCCGGCATCCCGATTTCTTGTTGGGCCCGGTTGATCGCCGCCACCGCCTCTCCCAGCGCCACGCCGGGGCTCAGGTTGAACGACAGGGTGATCGCCGGAAACTGCCCCTGGTGGCTCACCGACAGGGCCGTCAGCGCCGGCTCGTAGCTGGTGAAGGCGCTTAAGGGCACCTGCTCTCCGGACGATGATCGCACGTAGATGTGGCGCAGCGCTTCCGGGTCCTGCTGGAACTGCGGCTTCACCTCGAGAATTACGTGGTACTGGTTGAGCTGGGTGAAGATCGTCGACACCTGTCGCTGGCCGAAGGCGTCGTAGAGGGTGTCGTCGATCGTTTGCGGCGCGATGCCCAGCCTCGCCGCGGTGTCCCGGTCGATCTTCATGCTCACTTGCAGCCCCGCCACTTGCTGATCGCTCGCCACGTCCTTCAGCTGGGGCAGGGTCTGCAGCTTCTGCAATAGCCGCGGCGCCCACTGCTGCAGTTCTTGGGGATTCGCGTCTTCGAGGGTGTATTGGTATTGCGTCCGGCTCACCCTCGTCTCCACCTGCAAGTCCTGCACGAGCTGCATGTAGAGCGTGATCCCCTCGATCTGATCCAGCTTCGGTTGGAGGCGGGCGATCACCTCCTCGGCGCTCGCCCGTCGCTGCTCCCTCGGCTTGAGCGTGATCGAGAGCCGCCCGCTGTTGGGAGTCACGTTCGTCCCATCCACCCCGATGAACGAGGCGACGCTGGCGACGTCGGGATCGGACATCACCACCCGCGCCAGCGCCTGCTGGCGATCCATCATCCGGGCGAAGGAGACCTCCGGCGACGCTTCGGAGACGCCGACGATCAGCCCGGTGTCCTGCTGCGGGAAGAAACCCTTGGGGACGACGAAGAACAAGAAGACCGTCAACAAGAACGTGCCGATGGTGACGGCGAGCGTCAGGGGCTGGTGCCTGAGCACCCATTTCAAACCGCGCTCATAGCCGCCGATCAGCCATTTGAAGAACCGCTCCGAGAGCTGGTAGACGCGCCCGTGTCGCGTCTCGTCGACCGGGCGCAACAGCTTGGCGCACATCATCGGGGTCAGGGTGAGGGAGAGCAGCGCGGAGACGCCGATCGCGATGGCGAGGGTGATCGCGAATTCCCGAAACAAACGACCGATCAGCCCACCCATGAACAACAAGGGAATGAGCACCGCCACCAGCGACACCGTCAATGAAACAATGGTGAAGCCGATCTGCCGCGCGCCCTTGAGCGCGGACTCGAAGACGCTCTCGCCGGCTTCGACATAGCGGGCGATGTTTTCGATCATCACGATCGCATCGTCGACGACGAAGCCGGTCGAGATGGTCAAGGCCATCAGCGACAGGTTGTTCAGGCTGAAGCCGAGCAGGTACATCATCCCGAACGTGCCCACCAGCGAGAGGGGCACCGCGATGCTGGGAATCACCGTCGCCCACACGTCCCTCAAGAAGAAGAAGATCACCAGGACGACCAGCACGATGGTCAGCACCAGGGTGAATTGGACGTCCTTGACCGAGGCTCGGATCGTCTCCGTCCGATCGGTCAGAATGGACAAGTCCACCCCCTGGGGGATCGCCCCCTTGAGCTGCGGGAGGAGCGCTTTGATCCGATCGGCGACCTGAATGATGTTCGCCCCCGGCTGTCGCTGGACGTTGAGAATGACCGCCCGCTGATCGTTGGCCCAGCCGGCGAGCTGGGTGTTCTCCGCCCCGTCGACCACCTCCGCCACGTCTTGCAGCCGCACCGGGCCGCCATTGCGATAGGCGACCACCAGCGGCCGGTAGGCCGCCGCGCTGAAGAGCTGATCGTCCGCCGCGAGCATGTACGCCTGGCGCGGCCCGTCGAGGTTGCCCTTCGGCTGATTGACGTTCGCCGCCGTCACCGCGCCGCGAACCTCCTCCAGGCTCAGGCCCACGCCCGCGAGCGCCACCGGGTCGATCTGTAGACGCACCGCCGGCTTCTGCCCGCCGTTGAGGGTGACCAGGCCCACCCCGCTGACCTGCGAGATCTTTTGCGCCAGGACCGAATCGGCGTAGTCGTCCACCTGGATCAGCGGCACCCGGTTGGAGCTGACGCTCAGGGTCAGAATCGGCGCATCCGCGGGGTTGCTCTTGCTGTAGGTCGGAGGGGCAGGGAGGCTGCGCGGTAACAAATTGGAGGCGCCGTTGATCGCGGCTTGCACGTCCTGCTCGGCGGCGTCGATGTCCCGCTCGAGGTCGAACTGCAGGGTGATCTGCGAGTTTCCGAAGCTGCTGGTGGACGTCATCCCGTTGAGCGAAGGAATCTGTCCGAACTGCCGCTCCAGGGGCGTGGTCACGCTCGAGACCATCGTGGTCGGGCTGGCCCCGGGCAGGAAGGTGGATACCGAAATCGTCGGGTAGCTCACCTCGGGCAACGCCGCGACGGGCAGGAAGCTGTAGCCCGCCAGTCCGGCGAGGAGAAGGCCAACCATCAGGAGGGACGTCGCGATCGGCCGTCGAATGAACGGCTCGGAGATGCTCACGGAACCGCTCCGGCCGCGTCCTGGGTCGCGGCCCCCATTCCCGATTCGACCGGCGACTGCTGCATTTTGGGGACGACCCGGTTGCCGTCCCGGAGCTTGTACTGACCTTCCACCACGACCTGCTCGCCCGGCTGGAGCCCCTTCACCACGACGGCGACGTCGCCCTCGGTGCTGGCGACCTCGATCGGCCGCGCCTGCACCGTGTTGTCGCTCTTCACCACGAAGGCGAACGTCCCGCTCTGGGCGCGCTGCACCACCGGCGCCGGCACGACGATCGCGTTCTTGCGGGTGGTGAGCAGCACCCGCGCCTTGACGAATTGATTCGGCCAGAGCGCCCGCTGCGGATTTGGAAAGATCGCCTTCAACTTGATCGTCCCCGCGGTGGCGTTGATCTGGTTGTCCACCAGCGCCACCTGCCCCCGCCCGAGCCCGATGCTCCCGTCGCGGCTGAACGCATCGGTCGCTAGTGGATGTTGCATCATCTCGCGGGAGATCGCCGGCAGGTTGTCTTCGGGCAAGGTGATCAGCACCGCGATCGGATCGATCTCGGTAATCACCACCAGGCCGGTGGGGTCGGTGGCGCGAATCATGTTGCCCGCGTCGACCAGGCGCAGGCCGGTGAGCCCGTGCAACGGCGAGACGATCTTGGTGTAGCTCAGCTGCAGCTTGGCATTGTCCACCGTGCTCCGGTCGGCCTGCACCGTCGCCTCCAGCTGCGCCACGGTGGCCGTCTGCTGGTCGAGCACCTCCTGGGAAATCAGCTTCTCCTGGCGAAGCGCGAGGTTTCTCGACTGCGTCAGCTTCGCCTGGGTCAGCTGCGCCACGTCCCGCGCCAGCATGGCTTCGGCCTGACGCACCTGGACCTCGAAGGGCCGCGGATCGATGAGCGCCAGGAGATCTCCCTGATGAACCTCCTGGCCTTCGGTGAACGCCACTTTGACCAATTGCCCGTCGACGCGGGATTTCACCGTCACGGTATTGAACGCGCTGACCGATCCGAGGCCATCCAGGTAGACCGGCATGTCCCTCTGAGTCACCCGGGCGACGATCACCGGCACGGGCGGGCCCCCGGCGTCCGGCTTGCCCGCGGACTGACCCTTCGCGGCCTTACCGCGTCCGTACAGACCCCAACTCACTGCGGCGGCCACTGCCACCAAGACGGCCGCTGCGATCCATCGCCTTCGTGTCATCGATGCACTTCCCGCGCTGCTTGCGGTGTTTACCTGATTCACGCCGGCCCCGCTATCAGGCGGACAAACGCTGCGCCGGAGTGGCGCGGTTTCGCACCGGACCGGCGAACGCTGCTCCCGGGTCCGGCGCCTCGTCTCGCCAAAGCCCAACTGATGCGTGTGGTCCCGGGGACGACTTCGCCTGTCTTCCCTCGTTATCCACTTGCCCACACCCCTTACCTCGCGCTCTAAAGCGCATAGACCGACCGAAACAAGGGCAACGGATGGCCGACGACTTCATTCTCCAGACCGACGGGCTGACCAAGGACTTTCGCGGCTTCGTTGCCGTCAAGGGGGTCAACCTGCGCGTCCGCCGCGATACGATTCACGCCCTGATCGGCCCGAACGGGGCGGGAAAGACGACCTGTTTCAACCTGCTCACCAAGTTTCTCACCCCCTCGAAGGGGACGATCCGATTCAAGAACCGGGACATCACCCGGGACCGGCCGGCCGAGGTGGCGCGTCTGGGCCTGGTGCGCTCGTTCCAGATTTCCGCGATCTTTCCTCATCTCACCGTCCTGGAAAACGTGCGGATCGCCCTTCAGCGACAGCGCGGGCGGTCCTTCGACTTCTGGCGTTCCGACCGGGTGCTCGGCCAATTCGAGGCCAAGGCGATGGAGCTTCTCGAGGCGGTGGGGCTCGCAGAGCTCCCCCAGATCCCCGCCGTCGAGCTCTCCTATGGACGCAAGCGGGCGCTGGAGATCGCCACCACCCTCGCGCTCGATCCGGAGATGCTCCTGCTCGACGAGCCCACCGCCGGCATGGGTCACGAGGACGTGGCGCGGATTGCCGCGCTGATCAAGCGGGTCGCCGCGTGCCGCACCGTTTTGATGGTGGAGCACAACCTCAGCGTGGTCTCGGATCTCTGTCACACCATCACCGTGCTCGCCCGCGGAGAGATCCTCGCCGAGGGCGACTACTCGGTCGTCTCGAAGGACTCCAGCGTCGTCCAGGCGTACCTGGGGGCCGGTGATGCCTGAGCAGGGCGTGGCGGCTCACTCCACCCCGATGGAACGGGCCCGGGCGCCTGCCGGCCAACCCCTGCTGGCGGTCGCGGGGCTGCAGGCCTGGTACGGAGAATCGCACGTCCTCCACGGAGTCGATTTCGAGATCCGCCCCGGCGAGCTGGTCACCATTCTCGGGCGCAACGGGGCCGGCAAGACGACCACGCTCAAGTCGATCATGGGGATCCTCCGCAGGCGCAAGGGATCGGTTCGCTTCCAGGGCGACGAGCTGATCGACCTCTCCTCGCATCGGATCGCCCGAAAGGGAATCGCCTTCTGCCCGGAGGAGAGGGGCATCTTCGCCAGCCTCAATGTCGACGAGAATCTGCAACTGCCCCCTCGCATCCGCGAGGGAGGGATGTCTCGCGAGGAGGTGCTCGAGCTGTTCCCCAACTTGAAGGAGCGGCTCTTCAGTCAGGGCACCAAGCTCTCCGGGGGCGAGCAGCAGATGCTTGCCATTGGTCGGATCTTGAGAACGGGCGCGCGGCTTCTGCTTCTCGACGAGCCCACCGAAGGCATTGCGCCGGTGATCGTCCAGCAGATCGGCAACACCATCCGACGCCTCAAACAGGAGGGTTTCACCATCCTGCTCGTCGAGCAGAATTTCCGTTTCGCGCAAAGAATCGCCGATCGCCACTACGTGATGGAGCGCGGCAAAATGATCGACATGATTTTGAACGCGGAGCTCGAGGCAAATATGACCAAGCTCAAGAGTTACCTCGGGGTATGAAGTCGAATTTTTCCCTTCCTCTCACCGCAAAGGAGCAGGCGATGATGATTGAACGCAGTCTGAGAATCCTGACAGTCCTGTCGTGCGTTGCCGGCGCATCGAGCGCGCAGATGACCGACAAAGTGATCAAGATCGGCGTCCTCAACGACCAGTCCGGCCTGTATGCCGACCTGTCCGGGCAGGGCTCGGTGGTGGCGGCGAAGATGGCGGTCGAGGACTTTGGCGGCAAGGTGGACGGCACGCCGATCGAGGTGGTGTTCGCCGACCATCAGAACAAGCCGGACGTCGGCTCCAACATCGCCCGGCAATGGCTCGACGTCGACAAGGTCGACGTGATCGTCGACGTGCCCCACTCGGCGACCGCGCTCGCGGTCAACGATGTGGTGAAAGAAAAGAACAAAGTGTTTCTCGTCTCCGGCGCCGCCAGCTCCGATCTCACCGGAAAGGCCTGCTCCCCCAATACCGTCCACTGGACCTACGACACCTGGTCGCTCGCCAATGGCACCGGCAAGTACACCGTGAAGGCGGGCGGAGACACCTGGTTCTTCCTCACCGCCGACTACGCATTCGGAGCGGCGCTCGAGCGGGACACGACCGCGGTGATCAAGGCGAACGGCGGCAAGGTCCTCGGCTCGGTGAAACATCCTTTGAACACCTCGGACTTCTCGTCCTTCCTGCTCCAGGCGCAGTCGTCCAAGGCGAAGATCATCGGGCTGGCCAATGCCGGCGGTGACACGATCAACTCGATCAAGGCGGCTTCGGAGTTTGGAATCGTGAAGGGTGGCCAGAAGCTCGCCGGACTCCTGGTATTCATCAACGACGTGCACGCACTCGGGCTTCCCACCGCTCAGGGGCTGAACCTCACCGAGTCGTTCTACTGGGACCGCGACGACAAGACGCGCGCCTGGTCCAAGCGCTTCGCGGAGCGAAACAAGGGCCACCACCCTTCCATGGTCCAGGCAGGCGTCTACGCCTCGGTGCTCCACTACCTCAAGGCGGTGCAGGCGTTGAAGAGCGACGGGGATGGCAAGGCGGTGGTGGCGAAGATGAAGGCGCTTCCCAGCGATGATCCGCTCTTCGGAAAGGGAACGATCCGGAAGGACGGGCGAAAGATTCATCCGATGTATCTCTACGAGGTGAAAAAGCCCTCCGAGTCGAAGAAGCCCTGGGACTACTACCGATTGATTCACGAGATTCCGGCAGACGAGGCGTTTCGCCCGCTTTCCGAGAGCGAATGCCCATTGGCCAAGAGCTGACCCGCCCTCCCCCGCTCGAAGGCGCTTGACCTAAGACCCATGACCACCGTCTTCGGCATCCCCGTCCAGGCGTTCCTGGGACAGCTGCTGATCGGGCTGATCAATGGCTCTTTTTACGCACTGCTCAGCCTTGGGCTGGCGATCATTTTCGGGCTGCTGAACATCGTCAACTTCGCCCACGGGGCGTTCTACACGACGGGCGCCTTCGTGGCCTGGTTTCTCCTCCAGTACGCCGGGATCTCGTACTGGGGCGCGCTGATCATCTCGCCGCTGGTGGTCGGCGCCCTGGGGATGGCGATCGAGCGGACGATGCTCAAGCGGCTGTATGGGTTGGACCCGCTCTACGGCCTCTTGTTGACCTTTGGCCTGGCGCTGATCATCCAGGGGCTCTTCCTCAAGCAATTCGGCTCCTCGGGAGAGCCGTATGAGATCCCCGATATGTTCAAGGGCGGGGTGAGTCTGGGTTTCATGTTTCTGCCCAATTACCGCGCCTGGGTGATCGGGTTCTCGCTGATCCTCTGCCTGACGACCTGGTACACGATCGAGAAGACCCGGCTCGGCTCATACCTGCGCGCGGCGACGGAGAATCCCACCCTGGTGCAAGCCTTCGGGATCAACGTCCCCCTGCTCATCACCTTGACCTATGGGATGGGCGTGGCGCTGGCCGCCCTCGCCGGGGTGATGGCGGCGCCGATCTACCGGGTCAGCCCGCTGATGGGCAGCGACATGATCATCGTCGTCTTCGCGGTGGTGGTGATCGGCGGGATGGGATCGATCATGGGCTCGATCGTCACCGGCTTCTCGCTGGGGATCATCGAGGGCCTGACCAAGGTTTTCTATCCCGAGGCTTCCAACGTCGTGATCTTCGTGATCATGGCGCTGGTGTTGCTGGTGAAGTCCGCCGGACTGTTTGGAAGAGCGCAGTGAAATGACCACGGTGAAAGCAGCGACAAATGCCAGTCCGCTGGCGGCCAGTTGGCGGGGCCAGAAGATTCCGATCGCGGGAATGCTCGCCGTTCTCATCGCCGCGCCCTTCTTCGTCTACCCGGTCGTTCTGATGAAGGCGCTCTGTTTTGCCCTGTTCGCATGCGCCTTCAATCTGTTGATCGGCTACGTGGGCCTGCTCTCGTTTGGCCACGCCTTGTTCCTGGGGTCGGCCGGATACGCTGCCGCCCACGCGGCGAAGGTGTGGGGATGGAATCCTGAATTCGCGATCCTCTTCGGCACCGCCTTCTCCGCGGCGATCGGGGCGGTGGTCGGCGCGATCGCCATTCGCCGCCAGGGCATCTACTTCGCGATGGTCACCCTGGCGCTGGCGCAGATGGCCTACTTCTTCTATCTGCGGGCGAGCTTCACCGGAGGCGAGGACGGCATCCAGGCGGTGCCCCGGGGCCGGATGTTCGGGCTGCTCGACCTGCGCGACACGATGACCATGTACTTCGTGGTGCTCGCCATCTTCACCGTGGGGTTTCTCCTCATCTATCGGACTATTCATTCGCCCTTCGGGCAGGTGCTCAAGGGCATCCGGGAGAATGAGCCGCGCGCGATCTCGCTGGGATACAAACCGGACCACTACAAGATGGTCGTCTTCGTGATCTCGGCCGCCCTCTCCGGGCTGGCGGGAGGAACGAAGGCGATCGTGTTTCAGCTCGCCTCGCTGACGGACGTGGACTGGAGGACCTCGGGGGAGGTGATCTTGATGACGCTCCTCGGCGGGATGGGAACGATCTTCGGGCCGGCGGTGGGAGCGGCGGTGATCGTGACTCTGGAGACCTTCCCCTGGCTGGGGGCCTGGGTGACGGTGGCGGAGGGGCTGATCTTCGTGGTGTGCGTGCTCACCTTCCGGCGCGGCATCGTCGGCGAGCTGAGCCGCTGGCTGAAACGGCCTCTGTAACAAAGGGAGCGACGATGAGAATGAAGGATAAGGCGGCCATCGTGACCGGTGCCGCGAGCGGTCTGGGGCGGGAGATCGCCCGCGCATTCGCCCGCGAAGGGGCGAAGGTCTGCATCGCGGATCTGCAGATGGAGCCGGCCAAGGTCGTGGTGGGCGAGATCGAGCGCGCCGGGGGCACGGCGATGCCGGTGGCCATGGACGTCACCGACGAGCGCCAGGTCGAGGCGGGAGTGGCGAGCACCATCGAGCGCTTCGGCGGCATCGATGTGCTGGTCAGCAACGCGGGGGTTCAGCACATCGCATCCATCGTCGATCTCACCCTCGACGCCTGGCGAAAGCTGCTCGCGGTGCATCTGGATGGGGCGTTTCTCACCACCCGGGCCTGCCTGCGACAGATGTACAAGGCGCGCAAGGGCGGATCGATCATCTACATGGGTTCGGCCCACTCCAAGGAGGCTTCTCCCCTCAAGGCGCCCTACGTCACCGCGAAGCACGGCCTGATCGGCCTGTGCAAGGTCGTGGCCAAGGAAGGCGCCGCCGCCGGGGTGCGATCCAACGTGATCTGCCCCGGATACGTCCGCACCCCGCTGGTGGAGAAACAGATTCCCGAGCAGGCGCGCGAGCTCGGCATCAGCGAAGCGGACGTGATCAAGAAGGTGATGCTCAAGGACACCGTGGACGGAGAGTTTACGACGACGATGGACATCGCGGAGGTAGCGGTCTTCTTCGCCTCGTTCCCGTCGAACGCGCTGACGGGTCAGTCCATCGTGGTCAGCCACGGGTGGCACATGCAGTGAGACAATCGTTCGCCTGAAGGGAGAAGACAGATGCGTCTCGCCGAGCTGCTGTTGGCCATTTTTCTGATCCAGGCTCCTTCGACGCCGGATCCGGCGACGAAGCCGGCATCCCCTGCCCCGGCCGCGCCCGCTCCAGCCGAGACGACTCCGCCCGCGGAGAGCTGGGCCGCCCGGTTCGACCGGCTGTGGCCGCTGCGCGAGGACCCCAAAGTCTTGGAGGAAACCCGCGAAGTGGCGAAGGCGGCCCAGGCCAAGAATCCCACCGACTACGGCGCCAACTGGAGACTCGCCGCGGTCATGGTCTGGGAGGCGGACGGCCTGCCCGACGGCGATCGGAAGGCCGCGGTGGCGAAACAGGCGTGGGAGACGGCGGAGAAGGCCGTCGAGGCCAAGCCCAAGGAGGTCGAGGGGCAGTATTACGCCGGCGCGGGTCTTGGACTCTATTCAGAGGGCGTGGGGATCCTCACCGCGCTGCGCCAGGGACTGGAGGGAAAGTTTCGCGGCTATTCCCTCGCCGCCCTGAGAACCAATCGGGACTTTCTCGACGGGGCGCCCCTGGTTTTGTGGGGACGCTACTTCTTCAAATTGCCCTGGCCCAAGCGGGACGTCGGCCAATCGGTCAAGGTCCTCACCAATTGCCTGGTGAAGCATCCGGCGAACCTGCGCGCCAGGCTCTACCTCGCCGAAGCCCTCTTGAGCGATGACCGGAAAGCCGACGCGAGAAAACAGCTCGAGCAGATCGCCGCGGCACCGCCGGGCACCGATAACTCCGAAGACCATCGAATCAAGAATCGGGCCGCCCAGTGGATGAAGGAGCACGAGAAGGACTTGATGTAGCGGGCCCTTCCCGCGGTCGGATCAGCGCCCACCCTCGGCGACCATCAATTGCCAGACCCCGCGCCCGTGGGTCGAGGCCGCCAGGACGCCGGTGGTCGCGTTGAGAACCAGATCCTCGACCCGGACGTTGGGCAGACCAGCGCTGAACCGCTCCCAACTTCCGCCGTCGTCCAGCGAGCGGAAGACGCCCAGGTCGGTTCCGACGTAGAGCGCGGGGGTGGCGCTGGTGGCGTCGACGAGCAACGCCGGAGTCGGCAGGTTCGGCAAGTTGCCGCTGATGTCCTGCCAGCTGTCGCCCTGATCGCTCGAGCGGAAGATGTGCCCGCCCCCGAAGCCGGAGAACGTGGCGTAGACGATGTTCGAGTCCAGCGGGTGGACCGCGATGTGCGTCACCACCCGGCTCGCGGGAAGGCCGCTGTTGATCAAAGCCCAGCTCGCCCCGGTATCCCTCGTCCGCCAGAGCTCGCCCGCGCTCGTCCCCGCATAGTAGGTCGTGCTCGATGCGTTGGGATCGAAGGCCAGGCTTCGAATCGAGCCGGTGGTCAGGGGCGGGCTGTTCACCACCCAGTTGCCGGCGCCATTCTCCGTCCGCCAGACCTCGCGCGTCGAGGCGAGCAGGACCTGCGAGTTGTTCGGATCGATGATGTACGGCGCGACGAATGCCGCGGTGGACTGGTCGGTGATCCCCGTCGTCGCGGCAAAGGTGCTCACGCCGTTGTTGATCGTCTTTCGAATCCCCAGCCGCTGCGAGGAGCAGTACCAGACGTTGTCCGGATCGCCATCGGGCCCCTCGATCGCCTGAAAGGCGCCGTCCCCGCCGCAGACGATCCGCCACTGTAGATCCCCGGTGGTCCGGTCGCTCCCGTTGTCCTGAGCCCCGGCCTGCACGATGGCCGGGTTGGTGGGGTGGAGCGCCAGGCCGGGATACAGCTGGGTAATCGCAATGCCGTTGTTCAAGGAGGACAGCACGTCGCCGGCGCTGAGACGGAAAACGCCCCCGTCGTTCGAGATGTAGAGGTTGCTCGAGGCATCGAAAACCAGCGAGTGATAGTCGACGTGTCCCCCGGATCTGGTGTTCCAGGTCGCGCCCCCGTCCATGGACCGGTACATCGAGACCGCGGCCTGATAGACGACGTCCGGATTGTTCGGATCCACGGCGACCGCGAGATTGTACGAGCCTTGCCCGCACCCCGACCCCGTGCAGCTCGGCAGCTGCGCCCAGGTCGCGCCGCCGTCGGTCGTCTTGAGCCGCTGGATCTGCCCAGCCGACGCCGCGTTGTTGATCCCGGCGTAGAGGATCAATGGGTTGGAGCGGGAGATTCCGAGGTTGATCCGGCCGATGTTGGCCAACGGCAGACCGACGTCGAGTAGGACCCAGTTCTCGCCCGCGTCGGTGGATTTGTAGATTCCCCTGTTCGTCGCCGTGCTCGGGACCGCCACTCCGGCATAGAGGGTGTTCGGGTCGGAGGGATCCATCACCAGCTCCGTCACCGCGGCCAGGGGCGAGCGACCGCTGAGCTTCAGGACCCAGGTGTCGCCGCGATCGGTCGACTTGAACAACCCGAAAGTGCTCGCCACGTAGACGTTGTTCGGCGACACCGGGTCTACCGCCACGCGGGAAATCGTCGCTCCTCCGCCGGTGGGGAGGACGAGCTCGTTCTCGCCGAGCCGCGTCCAGGTCGCTCCGGCATCCATCGACCTCAGAACGCCGGCGCCATAGTAGCTGTCGCCGGAGAAGTCCTGCTCTCCCGTGCCCGCATACAGCACGTTCGAGTCGGTGGGGTCGACCACGATCGAGCCCATCGCCATCGACGGCTGATCGTCGGTGAGAGGCGTCCAACTCGCGCCGGAGTCGGTGCTCTTCCAGACGCCGCCGAGGGCCGCGCCGATGTAGAGGGTGTTCGGGTTCGCGGGATCCAGGGCGATCGACGGCGTTCGCCCGCCCAGGCGGGTCGACCCGCTCACCAGCGGCGCGGGACCGAGCAGCTGCCAGATCGCCCCGCCTGGGCCGCTCGCGACCGGCATCTTCTGGACCTCGCTCCACCCCTCCAGCAAGCTCCCCGGTCCCTTGTCCGGACCCAGGCGATTCTCGCGCAGCCATTCGAAGTATTGCATCGGCCCGATTTCGTCGATTTGCTCGTCTTCGACGGCCTCGATCGGCGCCGCGGCGAACGCCATCCCGGCCATCAGGCTCATCGCAGTGAGACCCGCGCGAATGCTGTAGATCATAGGTGCTCCCATCAAGCGCATCGACTGAATTGGATACCCCCGCCAACTTGAGACGCGAAAACATGGTGCTACACACGTTGGCTGGGGCGGTCAAGCGCCGGCCCACCGGTTCCGCACCGCCCGGACTGAAGACGCGCGGCGTCGAGCTCCGGGGGATCGGGCCTGATCGGAGCATCACCCCCGCAAGGCCCGGATTGCCCGTTGAAACCGCTCACCGCCGTGGTCTATGTGTTGTCGCCCCCATCTCATGGGGATGGCGGAGGGACCGATGGGAAAATCGAAGCGACTGTCCAGGCGCGACTTGATCAAGGCCGGGGCGTTTGCAGCCACCGGCTGGAGCAGCGGGCTGCTCATCCCGAAGTATGCGTCGGGTGAGAAGAAGCCGGCGAAGAAGCTGAGGATTGCCCAGTGGAGCCACTTCGTTCCCGGCTTCGATAAGTGGTTCAACACCGAATACACCCGGGAATGGGGAGAGAAAAACGACACCGAAGTCACCGTCGACAATATCGCCGCCGCCGCGGTCAACTCGCGCGGGGCCGCGGAGGCCTCGGCGCGAAGCGGCCACGACATCTTCATGTTCACCTCCCCGCCGGCGAGCCACGAGGACAGCGTCATCGATCACCGGGAGATTTACGAGGAGTGCGAGCGCAAGTATGGCAAGCCCATCCAGCTGGCGATCAAGAGCACCTACAATCCGAAGACGAAGAAGTACTTCGGATTCGCGGACAGCTTCGCTCCCGATCCGCTCAACTACCGCAGCGACCTCTGGGGCGAGGCCGGGGTGCAACCGGACAGCTGGGACGACATCCGGCGGGGAGGCAAGAAGATCAGGGACAAGACCGGGATTCCGGTCGGAATCGGCCTCTCCCCCGAGGTCGACACCGCGATGGCGATGAGGGCCATCCTCTTCTCTTTCGGCGGCTCGGAGCAGGACGAGAACAATCAGCTCGTGCTCAACTCGAAGAACACGCTTGAGGCGGTCAAGTTCGTCAAGGCGCTCTATCAGGAGACGATGACCCCGGAGGTCCTCGCCTGGGATCCAGCGTCCAACAACCGCGCGATGCTCGCCGGCAAGGCCTCGCTCGTCCTCAACGCGATCTCCATCACCCGGGAAGCCGAGAACAACGCGATGCCGATCGGCGAGAAGATCCTGTTGGCGAAGGCGGCGCAGGGACCGGTGCGGCGAATGGGCCTCGAGCACCTGATGAACGTCTACGTCGTCTGGAAGTTCGCCCAGAACATCGAGGGCGCGAAGAAGTTTCTCGTCGACTACATCGGCAACTTTAACCGGGCGTTCCGCGCCAGCGAGTTCTACAACTTTCCCTGCTTCTGGAATCAGGTGCCGGACCTGCCCAAGCTGCTCGCCAGGGACGCCAAGGGAAAGCCGCCGGACAAGTACGCGGTGCTCGCCGACTCCCTGGATTGGGCGACCAACGTCGGGTACCCGGGCTACGCCACCGCCGCGATCGACGAGGTATTCGGCACCTGGGTGCTCAACACGATGTTCGCCCAGGCGAGCACCGGCGCGTTGTCCCCCGAAGACGCGGTCAAGGAAGCAGAAGGCAAGTGCAAGCGGATCTGGGCCAAGTGGCGGGAGCGCAAGCTGATCTGAGCCGCGATTTCCGCCCGCTGAATTCCGTCTTCCCTTTGGCGTCCCCGGCCCGTCAGCCGGGCGAGGGAAATCCGGGCGTGCTGAAGGTGATCGAGATCGATTCGATGCCCGGATTGATCCGTCCGAGCTTGGCGTTGGAGATGTGGTTCACGCCGAAGCCGATCCTCGCGCCGCTCGGGAAGCGATAGCTGAGCTCGACCTGCGAGCGGAACTCGAGCGGGAACCCGAGGTCCTTGCCGCTTCCCGAGTGATACAGGCCGGGGGCGAAGCTCGGCGTGATCACCACCCGCTCGAGGATGTAGATGTCGATCAGCAGCCCGGCAAACCCATGGAGGGTGCCGTTCGAATTGGCCATCATTCCGCCAAATGGCTTGAATACCCAGAGCTGGACGGCGGACCGGTATTCGATCCTCGCCTCGGTCGCGAATTCGCTCGGCCGGCGAAGCCCGGTGTGAGCGAGAGAGACGGCCACCAGCGGCGAATCGTCGGAGGCCATCTCGAGCGTGATCGGAGACCCGAGGGCACTCGACGAGAGCAGAATCAAACCGATTGTCAGATTCGCGCGTCGCAACGAGCCCGCGACTGTATGCGAGCGTCGTTCGACGGGCCAGCAGGGCGTTGAAAAAACCCCGCTAGAAGATCCCCGGGAATGGGCCGCACGTGGTGGCGTCGCCGAAACCCTCGACCGGCTGGCCCATCGCGTTCAGAATGGTGCACCCCAGGCGATTGAAGACCTGATCTCCCTGGTCGATCAGCTGGCCGCCGCGCCGGATCGCTCCGGCGGCCTTGCCGATGAGCACCACCGGAATGTTCCGCTGGCTGTGGTCGCCGCGCCCCTGCTCGTTGGACCAGGCGATCAGCGTGTTGTCGAGGACCGTTCCGTCGCCCTCGGGCACCGCTTCCAGCGCCTGCGCCATCCGCGCCACCTGGGAGGCGTAGTAGTGATTCATGCGGACCACCCGCTCGGTGTTGATCGCCGAGCCGCCGCCATCGCCGGTGTCCAGGTGCGCCACATCGTCGTGGCAATTCATGTCGATGCCTTCCCAGGCAAATCGCCACTTTCCGCCGCCATAGCCGAACTGGATGGTGACGATCGGGACGAGGCCGCAGCTGAGCGCCGTCGCGCCGAGGTCGATCATCGTCGCCACCAGCTCGGGGAGGGAGGACTCGTTGTTGATCAAGAGCTCCGGCGCCGTATGGGTGTAATCCCTCGGCTGGGTCGGGCGAGGGCAGACCACCTGGGTCTCTTGGAGCGACCTGCTCAGGCGCACCTCCACCTGACGGATCGAGGTGAGGTGTTGATCCAACTTTCGCCTTTCATCCGCGCCCAGGACGGAGGTCAGGTCGGACAGATTGCCTGCCACCGCATCGAGGACGCTTCGCCGCAGCATCAACCGCTGCCGGGCGGACTCCCCGGTCTGCACCGCGGGAAGGATCTGCTGATAGACGATGAAGGGATCGACGAGCGGAAGCTTGTGCTCGCCCGCGCTGAAATAGACGAACGACTTGCGGTGATCGTAGCCCGGCTTGGGGTGCGGTTCGACGGCGGAGGTCAACACCGCCATCGCCAGCGAATCGATCCCCCAGCTTGTGGCGACGATCTGATCGACCGAGGGACCTCCACCCCAGGGCTTCCCTCCGATGCTCAGGAGCCGCTCGCCGGTGAACATCCGGGCAAAGCCCATGTCGTGCTCGTTCCCGTCCGTTCCGTGCAGATCGCGGGGGACGTACACGCCTTTGATCAGATTCGTCTTCTGGGCGATGCGCGGATCGCCGAGGAGCGGATCGAGAATTCTCGAGTTGAAAGTGGTGGTCGGCCAGAAGTTGACTTGCTGGGTGCCGTTGTTCTGCATGAACAGCACCAGGCGCTTCTGCCGGGTGCCGGTATCCGCGAAGACCCTGTTTGCGAGCGGCCAGAGGAAGGTGGCTGCCCCGAAGGCCTGGAGAAACCGGCGGCGGGCGATGGTCTGCGCGGGCATCTCAGTTCCCCTCCGGGATTCGCTGCAGGAACAATGGGCTCTCGACGAATGAGAGGACCAGATCGGAAAGGCGGGTGTCCGACGAGAACTGGCTCGAGATGCTCGCGAGGGCCAGCTGGTCGTCGGAGGACTCCGCCTGCCCCATGGCGAAGCGGAACATCTGCCGCACCACGCACTCCTGGAACTGCTTGCTGGTGATCAGCTTCTCGGAGAGCTCCGAGGCGCCGCGGAAATCCCCGTCGATGTCCTGCGTTCCCAGCATCGTTCCGCTGTCGTCGATGGGCTTGCCGGCCTCCGTGCTGCGGAATGCCCCCACCCCGTCGAACTCCTCGAAACCGAATCCCACCGGGTCGATCAGGCGGTGGCAGCTGGCGCAGAAGGGATCGTTGGAGTGGGCGGAGAACCTCTCCCTTGTGGTCTTCGTTGGATCGGGCACCTCCATCATCGCGCGCTGCAGCACATCCGCGGGCGGCGGCGGAAGATGGGTGCAGAGCAGCGCCTGGCGGAGGAAGACGCCGCGTTCCACGGGCGAGGAGTGCGAGGTCGCCGAGTGCACCGCGAGGTATCCGGCCCGGGTGAGGATGCCCTTGCGCTGATCCGGATCGAGGAGCACCGGCCCGAATCCCGATACGCCGGTCACGCCGTAAAGCCGGCCGAGGTTCTCGTCGGTGAATGATGCGTTGGAGGTAAAGAGCTCGCGGAGCGTGCCGGACCGACTCCACAAGACGTCATCGAAGAAAAGGTCGAGCTCGGAGGCCATGCTGCGCGCCAGGGCAGCGTTGAAGTTCGGGTAGAAGGCGGGATCCTTCGTCAACGTCGAGAGGCGGTTGGTGGCCAGCCACTGATGGAAGAACTGGCGGAGGTTTCCCTTTGCGTTGGCCGACTGGAGGAGCCGCCTGCCTTCACGGCGGAGATCCTCGGCGGTGGCGAGGCGACCGTCGGCGGCGGCGGCGAACAGCTGATCATCCGGCATGGAGCCGGTGAGAAAGAATGAGAGCTCCGAAGCGAGCTCGTAGGGATTGAGGTTCGCCCTCCCCCCGTCCTCTCCCGACGGCGTGCCGAGCTCTTCCCGGTAGAGGAAGGCAGGGCTTTGGAGGATCGCCTCGACCGTGGTCTGAATCCCGAGGATGAATCCACCGACCTGGGAAGCGGTCTGGTAAACGCCCCTCAGGCGGCCGATCTCGGCCGGCGTCGGCGGACGACGGAAGGCGCGCAGGGGGAAGGTCTCGAAGAAGCGGTTGGCGCAGGTCTCGTAATTGGTGTTGGTCGGAACGCATCCGCCCAGTAGATCGACCAGGTGCCGATCCACGGCGACCTGCGCGAGCTGCTCCGCCGCGAGTTGATAGCGCTCGGCCTGATCGGTCTGAACCGAGAGCAGCGCGGAGCCATTGTCGTAGCCGTTGGCGTATGAATCATCGAGAAACGAGCTCGCCGGCTGGCTCGTATCGCCGAGCAGATCGCGGACCACGTTGTTGTACTCCCGGTTGCTCAGCCGCCGGACCTTTCGGAAAATCCAGATCTCCGGCTGCTGCGCGGTGCCCTGCCCGGGCCCGGTCATGTTCTGGGTTGCCCGACCGACACATCCCGCACCCCCCTCGGCGAGCAGGGCACCCAGCACGAGCCAACCAGCCTTCTTCATCTGTCCCCCTGGGCGAGCCCCCAGTTTGTCGCTAACACACCGCAAGTTTCGAAAAGTTAAGGCAGCCCCTCAACCGGCCAGGCGGGCGATGTATCTCACAAATCGGCTCGACCGACACGCTCTTTTCCACATTGCGAACAGGTCCGGCGCCCGCCGGGTGTCACATTCGCGTTTCGGGCTTGGACGGCGGCAGCGCCCTGGGTGAGCGCGCGATCCGTCTGCCCCGGTTTCCGGCGGCCGGAAACGACCGCGTCGTCGGTTATCGGCGGTGATTTCAGAGCTTTACGTCCTGGCGAATCGGCGCGATGTTTCGGCGCCGGAGGAGCCGCGGGGCGCGGTCCCCCCGGAGGCGTCGATGACTCTACCGCTGAGCTTTGAACCGCTGACGCCGACCGCGTTCCTCCGCCGGGCCGGACAGGTGTTCTCCGACCGGACCGCGGTGATCGATGGCGAGCGCCGGTTCACCTATCGGGAGCTCTGGTCGAGGGCCCGGCGGATGGCGGGGGCCCTTCGCGAGCTCGAAGTCGCTCCGGGGGACCGGGTGGCGGTGCTCGCCAGCAATTCCCACCTCCTGGTCGAGTCTCATTACGGCGTCCCGCTGTCCGGCGCGGTGCTGGTGGCCCTCAACACTCGGCTGACGCCAGGCGATCTCGCCTACGTCGTGGGTCACGCCGGAGCGCGGGTCCTGCTCCACGACGAGCCGATGGAAGAAGTCGCCAAGGCGCTGGCAGCGAAGGTGCCCGGGCTCCGGCGCGTCGACGCGGAAGGTTGCGAGGCCCTTTTCGCGCGGGCCTCGCCGATCGCCGAACCGGTGGCGGACGAACGGGGCCTGCTGGCGATCAACTACACCAGCGGCACCACCGCGCGTCCCAAGGGCGTGATGTACCACCACCGCGGCGCCTACCTTCAGGCCCTGGCCATGGCGATGCAGATGCGCCTCGATTCCGATTCAAAGTACCTCTGGACGCTGCCGATGTTTCACTGCAACGGCTGGTGTTTCACCTGGGCGGTGACCGCGGCCGGCGGAACGCACCTGTGCCTGCGGGCGATCGATCCCGAGCTCATCTGGCGAATGCTACGCGACTCGGGAGTGACTCACCTTTGCGCCGCCCCCACGGTGCTCACGATGCTCCTTTGGCACCCTGCCGCGAGCCGGGGGGCGCCGGTGAGGTTTGGGACCGGCGGCGCCGCTCCCACCCCGGCGATCCTCGCCCGGGCCGCCGAGCTCGGCATGGAAGTCACCCACCTGTACGGCCTCACCGAAACCTTTGGTCCGGCGGTGCTCTGCGAATGGCCCAGCCAGTGGAGCGCGCTGCCGATCGCCGAGCAGGCCAGGCTCAAGGCAAGACAGGGCGTGGGCAACGTGGTGAGCGAGCAGGTCCGGGTGGTCACCCCCACCGGGGAAGACGCTCCGGCCGATGGACGGACGATGGGCGAAATCGCGATGCGCGGAAACAATCTGATGCTGGGCTACTACCGCGATTCCGAGGCGACCCAGCGGGCCGCGCCGGACGGGTGGTTTCGAACCGGTGACCTGGGCGTCCTCCATCCCGACGGCTATGTGGAGCTCAAGGACCGCGCCAAGGACATCATCATCTCCGGGGGAGAGAACATCTCCTCGCTGGAGGTCGAGAGCACCCTGGCCGGCCATCCGGCGGTGCTCGAGGTCGCGGTCGTCGCCGCGCCGGATTCCAAGTGGGGCGAGGTGCCGATGGCTTTCGTGGTGCTCAAGCGGGATCAAAACGCCACCGAGCGCGAGCTGATCGATTACGTGCGCGCGCACCTGGCGCATTTCAAGGCGCCCAAATTCATCGTCTTCGGCGAGCTGCCCAAGACGGCCAGCGGTAAGATCCAGAAGTTCGTCCTACGAGAGCGAGCGCGAACACTTCGCGAAGGGGAAGGCAAGCAATGATCGATTTCGATCTGGGCGAGGGACTCACCGCGTTGCGCGACCGGGTGCGCGCCTTCGTGGACTCGGAGGTGATCCCGCGCGAGCCGGAATACGCCGGCGCCCCGGATCTCGCCGACCGAATCCGGCGCGAGCTGCAAGCCCAGGCCAAGCGCGCCGGACTCTTCCTGCCGACCTGCTCCAAGGAGCTGGGAGGCCTGGGGCTTTCCTGGCGAGAGATCGCCGTCGTCCTCGAGGAGGCCGGCCGGAGCCTCCTCGGCCCCCAGGCCCTCAACTGCTCGGCGCCCGACGAGGGAAACCTCCATCTGCTCGCCCAGATTGCCAGCGAAACACAGCGGCGTCGCTACCTGGTGCCGCTGGCGGCCGGCGAGGTCCGCTCCTCGTTTGCGATGACCGAGCCGATGCCCGGGGCCGGCGCGGACCCGAGCCTCCTGCTCACCCGGGCAGAACGCCGGGGGAGCGCCTGGGTGTTGGACGGAGAGAAATGGTTCACCACCGGGCTGGCCGGCGCCGCATTTGTGATCGTTCTCGCCCGGGCGCCGGAGGGGCCGACGATGTTCATCGTCGAGAAAGGCAACCCCGGCCTGCGGCCGATCCGGGCGACCATCCCGACGCTCGACCACCTCACCCCCGGCGGCCACGGTCATTTCGAGCTGTCCGGTTGCGAAGTGGGAGACGACGGCGTCCTCGGCGAGCCGGGGAAGGGCTTCGAATACGCCCAGCTTCGGCTGGTCCCCGCCCGGCTCACCCACTGCATGCGCTGGCTGGGCGTGGCGGTGCGGTCGATGGAGATCGCCACCCGCTACGCCGCCGAGCGAACCTCGTTCGGTCATTTGCTCGCCGAGCACCAGATGGTGCAGAGCTTCGTCGCCGATTCGCAGATCGACATCGAGGCCGGGCGCCTCTTGATCTGGAAGGCCGCCTGGAAGCTCGATCGAGGCGAGCAACCGCGGCACGAGTCTTCGATGGCCAAGGTGTTCGTCGCCGAGGCGGTCAACCGGGTCGTGGACCGGGCGGTGCAGATCTGCGGCGCGCTGGGGATCTCCGAGGACACCCCCCTGTCGTCGTTCTACAGCGAGGCCAGGCCGTTCCGGATCTACGACGGCCCGAGCGAAGTGCACCGCGCTTCGATCGCCCGCCGCATCTTCCGTCGGCTGGAGCGCCGATGAGGCGCGAGGCGCGCGACTCGTAGATCCGTCTACAAGCCGGCGTTCTCCACCGCCCAGCCGAGGTCCGGGCCTGCTCCCACCGGGTCGATCGTCGCTTCCAGCGCGGGAGGAATGGTGACCACGTAGAGGTCCTGGTCGGACATCGAGATCGTGCAGCTGGTGGTGTTCGTGCAGGCCGGCTGCCACGAGCCGGCTGGTGTGTTGCAGGCAGCCCCCGCGCAAATCCACCAGTCTGCGCTGGAGCCGTCCGACCGGGCGGCGGCCACCGGCTGGCCGCAGAGAAAACCCATCGCCGCCGCGGCCACGCCGATTCGTGACGAGGGGAGCAGCGAGTTGTACCTGAAAGTCACCGCACTGGACGGCAAGAGGTCCCAATTGCCGTCATAGGGGAGCAGGAAAGCATCGTGCGACCCGGTCTGCGTCGAGCACAACTGCCACGACGGGCATCGCTGCGTCTCCAGGCTTCCTCGCGAGACTGCCACTTTATAGGACGACGTTGGCAGCCGCAGAGAACGCAGCGCCTGGCCGTTGTAGGGAGCCACAGACCAGTCGACGATGTTTGGATAGACGGCGGATTGAAGCTGGGGCAGGTTCCAGTCACTCTGCCAGGAGCAGACCCCTGTTTGCGCCATGTTCACGTATTCCGAGGAAACTTTCAGGTCGATGACGCCGAAGGGCATCCCGTTCCCGTCACTGCCGCTAGACCCGGTGCCGAGGAGACCGTTGCTGAGCACATCCACGAGCTGGAAATAGTTGAAGCAGAGGCTGTTATCGAGCGTGCCGCAGCTTCGCGTCTCCACCTCGCCTTGGTTCATTTCGCTCGGGCGCAAGCGGGCCTGGGCGAGGCTGTCGATCTTCGAGTAGCCCGGATTGGCAGCGATATAGTCCTGGATATTCGTGGTATTGAACGGAGAGATTTTGACACCGTTGCGGTTCGTCTGCGTCTTCACGTTCACCGCGGCGATGTATTCGAGAGCCTTTGAGGTTCCGTCCGAATGATAGTCATTGGGGTTCAAGTTCCAGGCGTAGTCCTGGGCAAACCCCGTCTGCTGCGAAGGGTCGATCCGGGTGGAGATTGAGCCAAGGCCGCGCGGGAATTCCCAGTGATGGTCCCAGGTGTTCGAGCCCCAGCTGATGTTGTTGACAAAGAAGGTACGCGGCGAAGTGTTCTTCGTCGCGACGCCCACCACACCTTCGCCCAGGTTGCCACCACCGCAGTACCATTTCGATAAACCGATGGAAGGATCGACGAACTTGAGACACATATAGTCGAAGTCGTTCTCGTACGAGCGCAGGGGTCTATCCCAGCTCGAGCCAGTGGCGTCGGTGTGCGGCCTCAAGAAGACAGGGCGCACCACGAAATTGCTGCAAGCGATGGCGAAGCCCACGTAGACGCGATGCGGCACGGTGCTGACGTTGACAACCAGGTCGTTACCCGCCGAATCGACGACTTTCTCGAAGACCGAGGTGAGCGCATTGAATTTGGGGATGGCGTACTGAATCCACGCGTCGCCAAAAGGATAGTTGATGCTCGTCACCGGACACTGCGCATCGATCTGGGCTGGGGTCAGCTGGCTCAGGTCGGTGGTGGTCAGCGTATTCACGGCCGCCACTGCGCTGTCGCCAAGCAAAAAGCCACTGCCCAGCTGCGCGTTCATCGCGTTCATCGCGTTCATCGCGTTCATCGCGTTCATCGCATTCATCGCGTTCATCGCGTTCATCGCGTTCATCGCGTTCATCGCGTTCATCGCGTTCATCGCGTTCATCG
>Ga0070708_100000244_pt1 | contig 40474 bp, 36 predicted proteins | sample KBSK5503metaG_FD_65469 | JGI IMG/M metagenome (GOLD analysis project Ga0070708, IMG submission 65469) | Corn, switchgrass and miscanthus rhizosphere microbial communities from Kellogg Biological Station, Michigan, USA - KBS K5-50-3 metaG | ecosystem: Host-associated > Plants > Roots >... | reverse complement strand
GTGCTGTCGTCGACGACGATGTTGGCGTCGCGCATCAGCGCATCGCGGTCTTTCACGTGGCCGGGAAAGCGCGCGAGCGCGTGCACCATCCAGAATTCGGTCAGCGTGAGGTCGACCCGGTCACCGCGCCAGTCGGCCGTCAGGCGCAGAACATCGAGCTTGAGCGGTCCGCGCTCGAGGATGTCTTCGCTGACGGGCGGCGCGCTGCGCAGGTCGCTCCGCCGGAAAAGTGCGGCGATGCGCGCGGCGAGGTGCGGCAGGCTCGCGTCCTTGGTGAGATAGTCATCGGCGCCCAGGCGTAATCCCGCGACGATATCGAAATCGCTATCGCGCGCGGACAGGAAGATGATCGGCACCGTCGCCGACATCGCGCGCAACTCACGCGTCAACGCAAAGCCGCCGTCGATATCGTCGCCCAGGCCGATGTCCACCAGGGCCAGATCGGGCAGTCGCGTGCGAAACGCGTTCAACGCATCCGTGCGGTTGGAATAGGCCGCGACTTCGTAGCCTTGCCGGCGCAGCGCGTCCGCGTAATTGGCGCGGATCGCGGGCTCGTCCTCGACGATGGCGATGCGTTTCATGGCCCAAGCGACTATACCGGAGCGCGAAGAACCTGCGACTGCGCCCAAGGATCTGCCACAGGTTTGCCACATTTCTTCGCTGGATTGCCCTATTGCGTCCCCGCCGGCGCCGCAATGCGCGCGCGAAATGGGCCTCGAGGGTGGCGAGACGCCGGCGGACGCCGCCTTCGAGGTCGAGTCCCCATCCGCCGGCGCTGAACCGGGAAGGAAAAAGCCGCCATGCCGCAAGCCGATCGGGTCGAAGTGAACAGGATCCCGCACAACGAATGGCGAACCTTGGGCCGGCTGGCGCTCGAGAGTGCGGCCACCGGGCTCTTCGTGAGCCTCGTGCTCGCCCTCGCGGTGTTCATCGTGAGTTTCGAAGCCAAAGCGGCGGGCGCCGGCGACCCGGGTCAGGGCACGCTGCTGCTTCGCGACGACGCAGGCGCGAGGACCGCGGCCCCGCTGCTCCTCACCGACGTGCACATGGAGGTGAGCGGCCTGGTCGCGCGCGTGCAGGTCCGCCAGCGCTTCGTGAATCCGACTTCCCAATGGCGCGAAGGCGTGTACGTGTTCCCGCTGCCGGAAAAAGCCGCCGTCGATCACCTGACGATGCACATCGGCGAGCGAGTGATCGAAGGGCAGATCAAGGAACGTGCGGAGGCGCGCCGCACCTACGAAAATGCGAAAGCGGAGGGGCGCAAAACGACGCTCGTCGAGCAGGAACGGCCGAACATGTTCACGACGAGCGTGGCGAACATCGGGCCGAACGAGGAGATCGTCGTCGCGCTCGAGTACGAGGAGATGCTTCGCTACGACGAGGGTTCGTTCCGGCTGCGCTTCCCGCTGGCCATCACGCCGCGTTACGTCCCGGGCCTTCCCGCCGAATCGGCCAGCGGCGGCACCGGTTGGTCGCCCGCGACACAACAGGTGCTCGATGCCGACCGCGTGACGCCGCCCTATGTGAACGCGCGCGAAGGCTTAGTGAACCCGGTGACCATCGTGGTCGACCTCAACGCAGGTTTTCCCTTGGCAAAGCTTGCGAGCAGCTACCACGCGATGAATATCGTCGAGCATCCGGGAGATCGCTATCGGCTGACGCTCGACGGCGGACCGGTTCCCGCGGCGCGCGACTTCGAGCTCGTCTGGACGCCGGATATAGGTGCCGCGCCGGGTGCCGCGCTCTTCACCGAAACCAAAGGTGACAAGACGTACGCGCTGCTGATGGCGCTGCCGCCGACCACGCCGGACACGACCGCGGCCCGCGCGCCGCGCGAGATCACGTACATCATCGACACGTCGGGCTCGATGGAGGGCGTATCGATCACGCAGGCGCGCGAAGCACTGCTGATGGCCCTCGACCGGCTGCAGCCCGGCGATCGCTTCAACGTGATCGAATTCAATTCGACGAGCACGCCGCTCTTTTCCGCCCCGATGCCGCTCGATCCGGCGACGCTCTCACGCGCGAAGCAGTTCGTCGGCGCGCTGCGTGCGCGCGGCGGAACCGAAATGCTGCCGGCGCTGAAGATCGCATTGGCCGGGGATCGCGAGTCGCCGCTCGTGCGGCAAGTCGTATTCCTGACCGATGGCGCTGTCGGCAATGAAGACGAGATCCTGCGCCTCGTCCACGACAAGCTGGGCGACCGGCGCCTTTTCACGATCGGCATCGGTCCGTCGCCCAACACGTTCTTCCTCACCAAGGCGGCGCAATTCGGGCGCGGCACGTTCACATTCATCGGCGACGTGCGCGAAGTGAAGGAGAAGATGTCGGCGCTCTTCCGCAAGCTCGAAAGCCCGGCGTTAACCGACATCGTCATCGACTGGCCCGGCGGCGCCGACGCATGGCCGCGGCTCGTGCCGGACTTGTACGCAGGCGAGCCGCTCGTCGTAACCGCGCAATTTCCGGCCGGCACAATGCAAGGCAACGTCGCGATCTCCGGCAAGCGCACCGGCGCGCAGTGGCAAAAGCTGCTGCCGATTACCGTCGGCGCGCCGGAACCCGGCGTGGCCGTGCTCTGGGCACGCGCGAAAATCGACGCACTCATGGACGCCGGCCGGCAAGGCGCTCCCGAGCCGGACATTCGCAATGCCGTGCTCGACGTCGCGCTCACGCATCATCTCGTCAGCAAGTACACGAGCTTGATTGCGGTCGACGTGACGCCGACCAAGCCCGCCGGCGCCGACAGCGTCAAGAGTGCGCTGCCGGGCAACGTGCCCGAAGGCCTGACCGGCTTCGATCAGCTGCCGCGCACGGCGACACCGGCGGCGCTGCTGATCGTCATCGGTTTCCTGCTGTTGCTCGCTGCAGCGGCGATGGCCCTCGCGCGCCGTTACGCTCCGTTGCGCGGGATCTGATCATGGCCACGGCTGCCGAGCGGGGAGGACCTTTCGGCCGGAACGACCGCGAAGCGCGCAATTGGATGCGCGCGTCGGCACCGGGTATCGCATTCCGGTGCCGGCCGGCCGAGTCTTCCCCGCTCGGCAGCAGCCCGCCGACTCCGCGCGCGCGCCCGAATCCGCACAAGCGCTGGTTGCTCGTCGCCTGCATCGTGCTCGCGGCGTGCGCCGGGGCCGCGAGTCTGGGTAACGGCTTGTACATTTATGCGAAAGCGCGCGTGGCGCAGGTGCTGTTGCATTCCGCGTGGATAGAGACTCAGGCGACCGGCGGCGCAATCAAGCCGTGGCCATGGGCCGACACCCATCCGGTGGCGCGCCTCAAAGCGCCGTCGCAGGATGCCGACCTGCTCGTGCTCGCGGGCGCGTCGGGACGCACGCTGGCGTTCGGACCGGGACATCTCGACGGCTCGGCCGCGCCGGGAGACGCGGGCAACGCGGTCATCACCGGCCATCGCGACACGCACTTTCGCTTTGTCGGGCGCTTGGTCCCCGGAGACCCGCTGGCCGTGGAGCGCGCCGACGGCTCGCAGCGGCACTTTGCCGTGCGGCGAATTTACGTCGCGGACTTTCGCGAACTCAACATTCCCCGCGACACGCGCGTGCCGACGCTGACGCTCGTCACGTGCTATCCGTTCGACGCGATCAATCCGGGCGGGCCTCTGCGGTACGTCGTTGTCGCCGAGGCAACGTGACGGGCTAGCCGCCGGCGCCGCCGCGCGGCAACTGAATATTGGGTGGCAATTGACCCGGGTCCATCGTGCCGGACTTCGCCCCCGAATCCTTCTGCGGAAGATTGCTTCCGGTCCGGTAGGTTTTCTGTTCATACGGTTCGCGCGCGATATCCGGTGGCAGGGCGGCGCATCCGGCGACGACAATCGAACACAGCATTACGACCAGGGCTTTCATTGGAATAAGCACTCCCCGCAGGTTATCCCGCACAATTATCGTGATGGAACGAGGCGAAATGATACCGGCGTGCGCAACGCTGCGCCAGTGACTGCCGACGAACCGGAGAAAAAATGGTGTGACCGCTGCGCCCGCGAGGACGAACGGGCAGACCGCGGCTGCCCTTACCGGATCAGGCCGGCCGCGCGCAACAGGGCGGTGAGTCCCGCCCACAGCGCGACGGCGATCACCATGCCGATCAGCGCCGCGACAATGGCGCCGAGCGTTCCGGCCCAGCCGATGCTCGTCACGAGCGCCCACGCGGCAAAGCCGCCCAAGCCGCCGCAGATGAGGATACCGATGACACTCCAGACAATCGCCATGCGAACTCCCGCAGTCGCCTGTAGTATAAATGCGGGCGACGGTAACATCGCTTGCGACCTCCGATGAACGATTCCGGCAACTTCCACGTCTCCCCCGCGCGCCCCGCGGTGCGCGCACTGGTCGCCTCGCAGATCCGCGAGGTCGCCAACGCCGGTCTCGACGATGCCGACGTACTTCCGTTCTGGTTCGGCGAACCGGACGAAGTGACGCCGGCGTTCATTCGCGACGCCGCGGCGAGTTCGCTTGCGCGCGGCGAGACGTTCTATTCGCAGAATTTCGGCATCCCCGAGTTGCGCGATGCGATCGCGGCGTATGTGACAAGGCTGCATCGGCCCACGCCGGCGAGCCAGGTCGCCGTAACCTCGTCCGGCATGTCGGCGCTCATGTTGACAGTGGAAGCGCTGGTCGCGCCCGGCGACCGCGTCGTCGTCGTCACGCCGCTGTGGCCCAACCTCGTCGAAATTCCGAAGATCCTGTCGGCGAACGTCGTCTGCGTGCCGCTCGAATTCACCATGTCCGGCTGGACGCTCGACCTCGACCGCCTGCTCGCGGCGCTCACGCCGGCGACCCGTTTGCTGATCATCAACTCACCGAACAATCCAACCGGATGGACGATCGACCGGGCGGACCAGCAGGCGATCCTCGCGCATTGCCGCCGCCACGGCATCTGGATCGTCGCCGATGATGTCTACGAGCGGCTGGTCTACGATGGAAGCGACTGCGCGCCGTCGTTCCTCGATCTCGCCGCGCCCGAAGACCGGGTGATCAGCACCAACAGCTTCTCGAAGGCGTGGCTCATGACCGGCTGGCGGTTAGGCTGGATCGTTGCGCCCGACGCGCTGATGCCCGACCTCGGCAAGTTGATCGAGTACAACACGTCGTGCTCGCCGGTCTTCGTGCAGCGCGCCGCCCTCGTCGCAATCACGGACGGCGAACCGACGATCGCACACACGCTCGCGCGCTATTCGGCCGCGCGGGATTTTCTTGTGCCGGCGCTCTCGCGCCTGCCGCGCGTCGAGGTAGCGCCTCCCGCGGGGGCGATGTACGCGTTCTTTCGCATAGACGGTGTCGGCGACAGTTTCGAATTCTGCAAGAGGCTCGTCCGCGACGCAAAATTGGGCCTGGCCCCGGGCAGCGCGTTCGGGCCGGAGGGCGAAGGCTTCATCCGCTGGTGTTTTGCGTCGAGCCAGGCGCGTCTCATCGACGGCGTCGGACGCCTCGAGCGATTCCTGCGCTAAGCCGACAGGCTGCTAACGATCGGGAAACGCGCGCTCCCACTCTTCGCGGTCGAAGCCGACGATGAGACCCTGGTCGGTTTCCATGACCGGCCGCCTGATCGACGTCGGATTCTCGAGCATCATCGCGATGGCGGCCGAGGCGTCGGTCACCGCGGCCTGCTTCTCCGGCGGCAATTTCTTCCACGTCGTCCCGCGGCGGTTGAGCAGCGTCTGCCAGCCGGCCTCGGCACACCATCCGGTGAGCTGTTCGCGCAGCGGCGGCGTCTTCTTGAAGTCGACGAAACGATAGGCGATGCCGTGGTCGGACAACCAGGCGCGCGCGGTCTTGATCGTGTCGCAATTGGTGATGCCGTACATTCGCATCAATGTTTTTCCTTCGATGAACGGGCAGGCGCCCCCTTGCGCTGCGGATCCTTAAAAACGACGCCCGCCGCCAGGCTCCAAGTGTACGCGCTTTGGCAGGCACCCGTGCCTGGGACGGTTCGCCGCCTTGCGCAAACAATCGGCAGGGCGGTATAAGACCAAGCTTCGGTCTTTTGGAACGCGGCCTCCCGAAATGTCGATACGTCTGCGCCGTTCGATGACGATTACGCTGGCGATGGCCTGCCTGCTCGGAATCGCGTTGCCCGCGAAATCGGCCGACATGGCCAAGACGCTTCGCGTCGCGTTCCAAACCGCCGAGACCGGATTCGATCCGCAAGCCGTCAGCGATATTTTTTCGTACGCCGTGATCGGTGCGATTTTCGATTCGCTGTACGCCTACGACTACTTCGCGCGGCCCGTACGCCTCGCTCCGAATACGGCCGCGGCGCTTCCCGAAGTCACCGATGAGGGACGAACTTATACGATCAAGGTCAAGCCGGGAATCTACTTTGCGTCGGATCCGGCCTTCAAGGGCAAACGGCGCGAACTGACCGCCGACGATTACGTCTACAGCATCAAGCGCATCTTCGATCCGAAGGTCCGATCTTATTGGGTCTATTTTTTCGAAGGCAACCTCTCCGGTCTCGACGAAGTGCTTTCCGCGGCGCGAAAGAGCGGCGTCTTCGACTACGACGCGAAGATCGAGGGCCTGCAAGCGGTCGACCGGTACACGCTGCGGATCCGTTTCCAGCGGCCGAGCTACGGGTTCGAATGGTGGCTCGCGAATCCCCAGCTTGCCGCCGTGGCGCGCGAAGTGGTGGACACGTACAAGGACGGCTCGAATCGCATCATGGAAAATCCGGTGGGGACCGGCGCGTACCGGCTCAAGGCGTGGACGCGCGGGCAACGCATCCTCCTCGAAGCCAACCCGGATTACCGCGAAGATATTTTTCCGACGCCGGGCGCCGGCAGCACGCCGGCCGACGCGGCGATGGCCAAGGAACTCGTCGGCCGCAAGCTGCCGCTGGTCGGCAACGTGGACATCAGCATCATCGAGGAGGCGCAGCCGCGTCTGCTCTCCTTCGATTCCGGCAAGCTCGATTACCTGATCGTCCCGCCAACATTGGCGTCCAATGTACTGCGCGGTGCGGAGCTCAAATCCGAGTACGCGAAGCGCGGCATCGCCATGCAGCGCGAAGTCGAGCCGGCGATTTCCTTCTTCTTCTTCAATCTCGATCACCCGCTGGTCGGGGGTTATACCCCGGAAAAGATTGCGCTGCGGCGCGCGATCAGCATGGGGTTCGATCGCTCGGCCGCAATCGCGCAGTTGCTGAATGGCCAGGGAATTCCCGCAACCCAGTTAGTCCCCCCGTCGCTGTACGGGCACGACCCGAAATATGTCGCGCGCTATGGCTACGACCCGCAAGCGGCGCGCGCGCTGCTCGACAAGTTCGGGTACAAGGATCGCGATGGTGATGGAATTCGTGAAATGCCGGATGGAAAGCCGCTGACCATCGTTCTCGCATCGACGACGGACACCGCCGCGCGGGCGCGCGACGAGCTGTGGAAGCGCAACATGGACGCGCTGGGCCTTCGCATCACGTTCCTCAAGAACAAATGGCCCGAGCTGAACAAGATGTCCGAGGCCGGGCAGCTCATGATGTGGGGACTGGGATGGACGAGCGGCGTCCCCGACGGCAGCGACTTCTACAGCTATTTCTACACCAAGAACATCGGCACGTCGAACGATGCGCACATGCGGCTGCCCGCGTTCGACGCGTTGTACGAAAAGTCGCGCAGATTTCCCGACGGACCGCAGCGGACGGCGATCTTCGATGAAATGAACGATCTCGTCTTCAATTACGCGCCGTGGATCCTCACCTACTATCCGATCAAGAGCGTTCTGGCGCAGCCGTGGCTCAAAGGCTACAAGCTGAACACGTTCGTCGAGCAGCAGTGGCGTTATCTCGACATCGGCCCCCATCCCTGACCCTGACGCATCAGCCCGCCAACGGCCGCGCCATGCCCCCGGAAAAGTCCCACGCCCGTCCGGGGGCCGCCGCCAACAGCGCCTTCGTGTAGTCGTTCCGCGGGCGGGCGAACACATCGCTCACCGTTCCGTATTCAACGATGCGTCCCTTGGACATCACCGCGACGCGATCGCACACCTGCGCGGCCACACGCAGGTCGTGCGTGATGAAGAGCATCGCGAGATTGAGGCGCTGCCGGATTTCGTCGAGCAGCGCCAGCACTTGCGCCTGTACGGAGACGTCGAGCGCGGAGACGGCCTCGTCGGCGATCAGCAGGTCCGGCTCCATCGCCAGCGAGCGGGCGATGCAGATGCGCTGCCGCTGCCCGCCCGAAAACTGGTGCGGAAACCGGTCGAGCGACTTGGGGTCGAGCCGGACCAATTCCATCAGCTTGCGGGCGCGATCCATGGCGTCGGCGCCCGTCGCGCCATAGTTCATCGGCCCTTCGACGATCGCCTCACCTACCGTCCGGCGCGGATTGAGCGAGCGATAGGGATCCTGAAACACGATCTGCACGCGGCGCCGCAGCGCCCGCAGTTGCGCGCGCGAGATCGACGCGAAGTCGGTATCGCCGATCACGATGCGTCCGCGTGAAGGCTCGATCAGCCGGGCGATGCAACGCGCGACCGTCGACTTGCCAGACCCGGATTCGCCGACGATTCCCAGCGTTTCTCCCTGCCGTATCTCCAGCGTCACGTCCGCCGCTGCCGCGACGACGTGCTTCGGCGGACCGAACCAGCCGCGGTCCGCATAGGTCTTCGAAAGATCGTCGGCCTTCATCACCACCGGCGCCGTCACCGGATTTCGATGCCTGGGAACGAGACTCGGCACCGAGCCGATCAGCATCCGCGTGTAATCGTGCTTGGGCGCGGTCAGCAGGTCGCGGGTGCGTCCGACCTCCACGACTTCTCCTCCGCGCAGGACCGCGACGCGGTCGGCGATCTCCGCGACGACGCCGAAATCGTGCGTGATGAAGAGCACGCCCGTGCCGTGCTCGCGCTGCAGGTCGCGGATCAGCGCGAGGATCTGCGCCTGCGTCGTCACGTCGAGCGCGGTGGTCGGCTCGTCGGCAATCAGCAGCGCGGGTTCCAGCACCAGCGCCATCGCGATCATGATCCGCTGTCGTTGCCCGCCTGAGAGCTGGTGCGGAAACGACGCCACCATTCGCGCAGGCTCGGGCAACTGCACGGCGCGCACGATGCTCTGGATCCTGTCTCGGCGCGCGCGCGGCGGCAACGTCGTGTGCGTCGCCAGCACTTCGTCGATCTGGTCGCCGCAGCGCATGACGGGGTTGAGCGCGGTCATGGGCTCCTGGAAGACCATCGACATCCGCGTGCAGCGCAATTCGCGCAACCGCGCCTCGTCGGCCGCAAGCAGATTCTCGCCAGCCAGCCTGATTTCGCCGCCGGTGGCCGCGAGAGCCTTCGGCAACAATCCCATGATCGAATGCGCGATAACACTCTTGCCCGATCCCGATTCGCCGACGAGGCAGACAATTTCGCCGCGGTCGACGGTCAGATTCACGCCGTCGACGGCACGAAGGCGATCCGCGCCGGTCGGAAGCGTCACGGTCAGGCCGCGAATGTTGAGGACCGGCGTACTCATGTCCAAATCCAAACCTGAACCACAGAGAACACAGAGAAAGACAACTGCGATTCATTACGGCATGATTTCCGTCCAGGCAGATTCCGCAAAGTCCTCTCTGTGTGCTCTGTGCCCCTCTGTGTACTCTGTGTTGAAGCTTTTTTCATCGGAACATCACAATCGCTTGCTCATCCGCGGGTCGAGCGTATCGCGAAGACCATCGCCCAGCATGTTCACGGCCAGCACGGTCAGCGCGAGGAAGATGCCCGGATAGAGGATGTTGTGCGGAAAGACGCGGAACAGCGTGCGCCCCTCCGCCATGATGTTGCCCCACGTCGGCGTTTCCGGCGGAATGCCGACGCCCAGGAACGACAGGATCGCCTCGATCAGGATCGCCGAAGCGGCGATATACGTCCCCTGCACGACGAGCGGCGCGATCGTGTTGGGCAGCACGTGCCGGACGAGCAGCAGGGGCGTCGGCGTGCCGACGGAAATGGCGGCCTCGACGTACGGTTCCTCGCGGATCGACAGCACGACCGAGCGCACGAGCCGCACGACACGCGGAATTTCCGGAACGACGATCGCGATGATGACGGCGGCCAGGCCCGCCTTCGACAGCGACACGACCGCGATCGCAAGCAGTATCGCAGGAATCGCCATCAGCCCGTCCATGACGCGCATTGCGATGGCGTCGAGCCACCGGATGTAGCCGGACACGAGACCGATGAATAGCCCGATCGCGATGCTGATCACGGCGACGGCTGCGCCGACCAGCAGCGACGCGCGTGCGCCGTAGACGACGCGGCTATAGATATCGCGGCCGAGCGAATCGGTGCCCATCCAGTGCGTGATCGTCGTCTTCGTCCCGTCGGCGCGGCGCACGGTTTCCTCGGTGCCCGGCTTTTTGTTGCGATAGACGGGATTGATTTCGCCGGGATTGATCGGCGTCAGCAGCGGCGCGGCGAGCCCGATGACGAGGATCAGCGCGAGGATCGTCGCGCCGATCGCGGCCGCCGGATTCTTCCACAGACGGCGCAGCGCACCCCGTTGCGGCGCCGGCGGTGGCCCGGGAGGGGCTTCGAGACCGAGGGCGTCGGCGGTCGCGCTCAATACCGGATCCTCGGGTCGAGGAACGTGTAGAGAAGGTCCACCAGCAAATTGACCAGCACGTAGACGAGTGAAAAGAGCAGGATCACCGCCTGCACCGTCGGATAGTCGCGCGCGAGAACGGCGTCGACCGTGAGCCGGCCCAGGCCCGGAATGCTGAACACGCTTTCGGTGACGACGACGCCGCCGATCAGGAGCGCGATGCCGATGCCGATCACCGTGACGATCGGGACGGCGGCATTGCGCAGCGCGTGGCGCATCAGCACGACGACGTTGGTCAGCCCTTTCGCCCGCGCAGTGCGGATGTAATCCTCACCGAGCACTTCGAGCACGCTGGTGCGCGTGATGCGCGCAATCAGCGCGATGTAGATCACCGACAGCGTCACGCTCGGCAGCACCAGGCGCACGAGACATCCCCACAAGCCTTCCGACAGCGGCTGATAGCCCTGCACGGGCAACCACTGGAGCTCGATCGAAAAAACGAAGATCAGCACGTAGCCGATGACGAACACCGGCACCGAGAAGCCCAGCACCGAGAAGCCCATCACGATGCGGTCGATCCACGTTCCCTGCTTCCACGCCGCGAGGACGCCCAGCGGAACGGCAACGGCGATCGAGAGGATCATCGTGGTCGTTGCGAGCATGAGTGTGGGCTCGATGCGTCCCGCGATGAGCTCGGCGACCTGCTTTTTAAAAAAGAACGATTCGCCGAAATCGCCGGTGAACATGCGGCCGATCCAGACGAAGAACTGGGAGACGATGGGCCGGTCGAGGCCCAGTTTCGTGCGGATGTCGGCGATATCCTGCGACGTCGCCGCCGCGCCGGCGATGATCGCGGCCGGATCGCCGGGGGTGAGCCGCAGCATCGCGAACACGAACACGGCGACGACCGCCATCACAGGGATCGTCGCGAGCAGGCGCTTACCAATATAGGCAAGCATCAGAACCTATCTCAAAATTGGCTGCGCGGCCCGATAGCTTTGTCGTTTCCTCACTCGCCCCTCGCTGTACGTCTATGTACTATCTCGGGGCTCGCTCCGGGCCTTCGCGCTCTCGGGCCGCTCGCCGGGATTTTGAGACAGGTTCCCGCGTCCCGGACAAGCGAAGCGGCCCCACCAAGATGCCGGACGATTACTTGCCCGTCTTGCTGATATTCCAGAAAACCGACGCCGGCGCCACGACGACGCCGTCGATGTTCTTGCGCGCGGCGCCGGGCTGATACCACTGGCCCAGATTCACGTGCGTCGGGTATTGCGTAAAACGCACCTGGACCGCCTCGGCGATCGCCTTCTGCTTTGCGGGATCCGTTTCGCGCGCGAAGTCGTCGCGCAGTTTTTCGAGTTCGGCGTCGCACGGCCAGCCGAAGAGCGCCTTGTCGCAGCTCGCGTTGAGGAACGCCGTGGACACCGGATTCAGGATGTCCGCCGAGACCCACGAGGTCAGGAACGCATGCCAGCCCCCTTGCGTCGGCGGATCCTTTTTCGCGCGGCGGGCGACCACGCTCTGCCAGTCCATCGAGATCATGTCGACCTTGAACCCGGCCTTTTCCATCAATTGCTTCGCGACCGGCGCGAGGTTCGTCAGCACCTGCAGGTCGGTCGAGTGCATGAGCACGATCGGCGTGCCGTCGTATCCACCTTCCTTGAGCAGCGCCTGCGCCTTCGCGAAGTTGGATTCGAGGAGTCCGTCCATCCCCTTGTCCGACGCAAGCGGCGTGCCGCAGACGAACAGCGCCTTGCAGGTCTTGTAGTACTGCTTGTCGCCGATCACCGCCTGCAGGAAATCCTCCTGGTTGAACGCGTAGAGAAGGGCCTGCCGCACCTTCGCGTTGTCGAAGGGCTTGGCCGTCGTGTTGAAGCGGAACGCGTACTGATTGCCGAGCGGATTCCAGTCGACGAGCTTGATGTTCGGATCGGCGCGCAAGATCGGCAGCAGGTCGTGCGTAGGCTGCTCGATGAAGTCGATTTCGCCGGCGATCAGCGCGTTGACCGCCGTTTGCTGGTCGGCCAACTGCTTCCACTCGACGCGGTCGACCTTCGCGACCTTGCCCCCTGCCAGGCCAGAGGCGGGCTCCGCGCGCGGCTTGTACTTGTCCCACTTCACGTAAACCGACTTGTCGCCGGGCTTCCATTCGTCTTTCTTGAATACGAACGGTCCCGAGCCCGTGTAATCGGAGATCTGCTCGGAAGATGGCGTGGCCGCGACGCGCTTGGGCATCATAAACGGCACATTCGACGAGGGCTTGCCGAGCGCCGTCAGCACGAGGCCCGTCGGCGCATTCAGCACGATCCTGAAAGTTTTGGCATCGACGACCGGCATATCCTTGACGAACGACATCATTTTCTGGCCCATCGCGTCCTTCGATCCCCAGCGCTTGATCGACGCGACGCAGTCCTCGGCGGTGACCGGCGTGCCGTCGTGCCACAAGAGACCATCGCGCAGCGTCATCGTCCAGGTCAGCTTGTCCGCGGACAGGTCGTACTTGTCGATCATCTGCGGCTTCACCTGGCCGTTGGCGTCGGTCGCGAACAGCGTGTCGTAGATCATGTAGCCGTGATCGCGCGTGATGTACGCCGTGGTCCAGATCGGGTCGACGATCTTCAGGTCCGAGTGCTTGACGACGCGCAGCGTGGTTTGCGCGAATGCCGCGGGTGCCGTGACGGCAAATGCGGCGAGGGCGAGTGCCGCGGCGCATGCGGCAACGGCCAGGTTACGAAGACGAAACGGCATGGACTTCTCCTGAGGGGAAAACAGTCACGGGGTTCAAGACCACGCGAATCCGCACGATAGTCGCACGGCCGCACGGCGGCAAGTTCAGGACTCCCAGCCTCGCGGGTCGATGGGCGTCAGGCGCGGCGCGCGCGCCTCGATGGCTTCGGCGGCGGCCAGGCAGAGGTCTTCGCGAAAACGCGGTCCGATGATCTGCACGCCAACAGGAAGCCCGTCAGCCACGCCGGTCGGCACGGCTATCCCGGGCAGGCCCAGCACCGGCAGCGCCATCAACGTCGACGACTGCCGCCAGATTTCCATCGTGCGTTGCGCGCTTTCGATGTCGAATCCGTGGGCGTACGGCAATTCGGTGCAGACGGGCGCAAGCACCAGCGGCGTGCGCTCGAGGAACGCGTACCAGTCGCGGATCAGCCGTGTGCGATCGGCGAGCGCCTTCAAGTGCGCATCGACGCCGCGGTCCGGCACATTGTTCAGCACCAATTTCATTGCCGTGCGGATGCCATCGTCGCCGTCGCGCTCGAAATCCGCCTGCATGAAGCGCCGGAACTCCGGAATCAGCATCTCGAACCACAATTCGAACGCCGCCGTGAATCCGGGCGTCTTGTCGTCGACGACATCAAAGCCCGCGTCGGCCAGCGCACGCGCCGCCTGCGCCAGTGCGGCCGCGATCGGCGCCGAAGGTGCGGCCCCTCCAAGATCGGCGGCGTCGCTGACGACGGCCACGCGAACCGGTGTCTTCCACGGCGCGCCCTCGAGCGGGACGGGCACCCACCACGGATCGCGCCGGTCGCCCGCAGCCATCGCGTGGAATCCAACGCGCACGTCGCGCACCGATCGCGCGAGCGGACCCTGAACCGACATCAACTGCGCGGAGATGACGCGCTCGGCCTTGCCACTGGGGTTGTACGCGGGAACGCGCCCGAACGACGGTCGCAGTCCCGCGAGTCCGCAGCAATACGCCGGATAGCGCACGGAGCCGGCGATATCGTTGCCGTGCGCAAGCGGCGTGATGCCCGCCGCGACCGACGATGCCGCGCCGCCGCTCGAGCCGCCCGGCGTATGCGTGCGCGACCACGGGCTGTACGTGCGTCCGCGGAAATCGTTGACTGTGTCGAGCCGGAAGCTGAACGCCGGCGTGTTGGTGCGGCCGATAATGATCGCGCCCGCTCGTTTCCAGTTGGCGACGACCGGGCTGTCAGCGGTGGCGACGAGATCCTTGAACGCTGCCACGCCGTTGACGGTCGCGCAGCCTTCCTGATCGATGTTCTCCTTGATCGTGACCGGGACGCCGTGCAACGGACCCAACGGCTCATTCGACTTGACGCCGCGGGCGACGGCGGCGTCGGCGCGATCCGCCGCGGCAAGCGCCGCGTCCGACAGATCGCACGTCACCGCGTTGAGCTGCGGATTGACCGCGCGCATCCTCCCGATGCAGGCGGCCACCGCATCCCGCGACGAAATCGTGCGCGCGCGGATCGCCTGCGCCAGTGCAACGGCGTCCCACTTCCAGTATTCATCGGCCACTAAAGGCTCCCCCGTGCTAACCTCGATCCGCTTTAGAGCGCACAACGGAGCAGCAATGGCCGTCATCGCGGTAGGCGGATTCCAGCACGAGACCAATACCTTCGCGCCGTCGAAGGCCGATTATGCCGCGTTCGAGGACGGCGGGGGCTGGCCGGAGCTTACGTTCGGCGACGCCATCGCGCCGCGCCTTGCGGGCGCCAACATTCCCGCGGCCGGCGCGCTCGATGCACTGCACGCGGCGGGACACCGCACCGTCGGACTTGTCTGGGGAGCGGCCTCGCCGTCCGCGCACGTCACGCGCGACGCATATGAGCGGATCGCCGCGGAACTCCTTCAACGATTGGGCGATGCGGGATCGGTCGATGGCGTCTATCTCGATCTTCACGGCGCGATGGTCACCGAACATCTGGACGACGGCGAAGGCGAATTGCTCGCGCGCGTGCGCAAAGTCGTCGGGCCGCGCGTTCCGGTTGTCGCGAGCCTCGACCTGCACGCCAACATGACGCGTGCGATGCTCGAGCACGCCGAGGGCCTCAACGCCTACTGCACGTATCCGCACGTCGACATGGCCGCGACGGGCGCGCGCGCGGCGAGGCTCCTGCAACGCACGATCGAAGTGGGCGAACCGATGGCCAAGACGATGCGGCCGCTCGACTTCCTGACGGGCCTCCCGTCGCAGAGCACATTCATCGAGCCGGCGAAGAGCCTTTACGAATTGCTGGCGCGACTCGAGGAGGAACACGACGCGGTTCTGTCGTTCACGCCGGGCTTCCCGATGGCGGATTTTCCCGAATGCGGGATGGCGGTGTTCGGTTACGGCCCGGATGCGCAGCGCGTGAACGCGGCGGTCGACGCTCTCGCACACGCCGTGCACGATGCGGAGCCCGATTTCGCAATGGAATTGTTCGAGCCCGGCGCCGCCGTGGCGCGCGCGATGCAGCGCGGCGAACCGGGCGCGCCGGTCGTGTTGGCCGATACGCAGGACAACCCGGGCGCCGGCGGCAACGGCGACACGACCGGACTGCTTGCCGCGCTGCTCGAGCGCGATCCGCGCGACGCCGTGCTGGGCCTGCTGATCGACGGCGCGTCGGCCAGGCAGGCGCACGTCGTCGGCATCGGGCATTCGGCCGCGTTCCGGCTCGGCGAAATCTCCGGCGTGCCGGGCCACGTGCCGCTGGCGGGCGAGTTCAGCGTCGAAGCGCTGGGCGACGGCAAGTTCACGTGCACGGGGCCGATGTTCAAAGGCTTCAGGATGGACTTGGGTCCCATGGCGGTCCTGCGCCGCGGGAACGTTCGCGTCGTGCTGGCGTCCAAAAAATGTCAGGCTGCGGATCAGCAAATGTTCCGCCACGTCGGCATCGAACCTCGGCATCAACGGATCCTTGCCCTGAAGAGTTCCGTGCATTTTCGCGCCGATTTCCAGCCCATCGCCAAGGAGGTACTGGTCGTTGTCGCACCCGGCCCCGCGAAAGCCGACCCGACGATGTTCCGCTGGACGAGGCTGCGTCCCGGCTTGCGCCTGAAGCCGGGCGGCCCCGCCTTTGCACCGTAGGCTCCCACCCATGCCGCGCCGCTACGTCATTGCGCTGATCAAGCACGAGACGAACACGTTCTCGCCGGTGCCGACGACTCTCGCGTCGTTCGGGCACGGCAACGGCCCCGCGTTCGGCGCCGCGGCACGCGCGCGTTTCGAGAACACCAATACGCCGATGGCGGCGTATCTCGACATCGCGCGGCGCGAGGGCGCCGAAATCGTGACGCCGGTCGCCGCCGAGTCGTGGCCGTCCAACAAGGCGTCGCGCGCGACGTTCGAAGCCTTGTTGGCGCCGCTCCTGGCCGCAGTGCGCGCCGGCTGCGACGCCGTGATGCTCGACCTGCACGGCGCGATGGTGATCGAGGACTGCGACGACGCCGAAGGGGAAATCGTCAAGCGGATCCGCCGCATCGCGCCGCGGATGCCCATTGCGGTCACGCTCGACTACCACACCAACCTGTGCGCCGATCTCGTCGCCAACGCGACCGTGGTCACCGGCTACAAGACGTATCCCCACGTCGACATGTACGAGGCCGGCATGCAGTCGGGCGGCATCCTCGTCGGCGCGCTCGACGGCGCCATCGAGCCCGTAATGGCGTGGGGCTGGCGCCCGTTGATCACGTCGGTCATGCGCCACGCGCCCGAGGATGGGCCGTCCGGCGATATCGTCGCGTTCGCGCAACGGATGGAAGCCGACGGCACCGTCCTCGCCGCGACACTGCTGCCTTCGTTCCCGCATGCCGATACACCCTATACCGGATTGTCCGCGATTGTCGTCGGAGACGCGCGCCACGGCGGCCGCGAGCACGCAGAATCCGTCTGCACGCACATGCTGAAAATGGCGTGGGACCGCCGCGACGAGTACGTCTTTCGCGCGCCTCCGCTGCGCGAATCCGTCGCGGCCGCCAAAGCCTTCGGTCTCGCCAATCCCGGCGCACCCGTGCTGCTGATCGATCACTGCGACAACTGCGGCTCGGGCGGCGCGCAGGATGTCATGGCCGTCGTCGCCGAAATACTCGAGCAGGAGTTGGACGATGTGGCGATCGCGCCGATTCGTGACCCGAAAGCCGTGGCGACGATGATCGACGCGGGTGCGGGACAGAACGTGCGCTTGAAGCTGGGCGGGCAAACCGACATGCCGTCGATCGGGCTTCCCGGCGTTCCTCTGGAGGTGGAAGGCCGCGTGCAGGCGATCACCGACGGCGAATTCGTGATCACCGGACCCATGTACACGGGCATCCGCACGTATCTCGGGCGCACGGCCGTGCTCGAAGTGGAACGCGGAAACGCGCGCGCGCAGATCGTCGTCACCGAGCGCCCGCACGAGCCGTTCGACCTCGGCGTTTTCACGCACGCGGGCATCGACCCGCGGCAGAAGCGCTACGTGATGCTGAAATCCCGCATCCACTACCGGGCGGGATTCAAGCCGATCGCGTCGCACATCGTCGAGTGCGCCGGCGCGGGCGTGACCAATGCCGACCTGTCGGTCTATCCCTACCGCAAGCTGACCCGGCCGATCTTTCCGCTCGATTCGCTGTAGGATGGCGGCCCGTCCGTCTTCCGCGAGCCCGACTGATGAGCCCGTCCGCGCCACGTGAATTCAGCCTGTTGATCGACGTCGGCAACACGTTCCTCAAGTGGGGACTGTTCCGCGTGGGGCCAGACGGCAGCGCCCGCGAGAACCGCGTCGAATCCGGTCACGCGCTGCACGACGAGATCATGGCGTTGCCCGCGCATTTCGCCAAGCTCCCGACACCTTCGAAGATCGTCATTTCGAACGTCGCCGGCACCCGCATCCGCTCCGCGACGATTCGCGTCCTCGAAGTCTGGCCGGACGCGCCGGCGCCCTACTGGCTCGTTCCGCAGGATTCGCAATGCGGGGTCACCAACAGCTATCGCAATCCCGCGCAACTGGGAAGCGACCGCTGGGCCGCGATGATCGGCGCGAGGCATATGCTGGGGAGCCACGCGGCGATGGTCGTCGTCTGCGGCACGGCGACCACGCTCGACTTCATCTCCGCCGACGGAATTTTCAAGGGCGGCGTGATCATGCCCGGCCTGGGGCTGATGCTGCGCTCGCTGCACGAAGGCACCGCTGCATTGCCCGACCAGGACGGCGATTTTTCGCACTATCCGACGCAGACCGTCGATGCGATCGCGAGCGGCTGCCAGCACGCGCAGGCGGGCGCGATCGAGCGCCTGTATGGAATCGAACTGCGGAAGACGCCCGACCTCGTGTGCCTGCTCTCGGGCGGCGCCGCCGGGACCGTGGCGCCGCGGCTGTCCATTCCGTTCCAGCTCCACGAGAACCTCGTGCTCGAAGGCCTCTACCGCGTGAGCCAGGACCTGCCGGCGACTTGAATCGTCGCGCGCCCGGGTTGAAAATGTCGGCGCAGACGCCGCCACCCCCCGAGGAACCGCCATGGAAACCGTCGACATCGTCGGCCTCATGATCCCCGTCACTTACTTCGTCATGCTCGCGGCGGAAAAGCTCTGGCCCGCGCGCGAGTTCCCTCCTCGCAAAGGGTGGCAGATCATCGGCATCGTGTTCCTGGTGCTGATCGGCACGGCCTCCACGGTCATCCCGCTGCTGATTCCCGCGGACTGGCTGTCGGCGCACCGCTGGATGGACGGCACGCGGCTCGGCGTCGCCGGCGGAATCGTCGTCGGCTACGTTGTGTTGTCGGGTATCGGCTATGCGACGCACCGCACGTTCCACAACGTGCCGTTCCTGTGGCGCGGGATTCACCAGCTTCACCACAGCCCGAACCGTGTGGATATGCCGGGCTCGGTGCTCTTCCATCCATTCGAGATGATCTTCCAGGTCATGCTGCAACTGTTCGTGACGGTGATCGTGCTGGGATTGGAACCGCTCGCCGCGGCGCTCGTCGGCTATGTCGCCGCGTTCTACGGCATGTTCCAGCACTGGAACATCCGCACGCCGCAATGGCTGGGCTACCTGATCCAGCGGCCCGAATCACATTGCGTTCACCATCGGCTCGGCGTTCATTACTACAATTACGCCGACCTGCCGATCTGGGACATCGTGTTCGGCACGTTTCGCAACCCGAAGGAATTCCACGGAGAGTGTGGCTTCGAAGGCGGGGCCGACGCGAGGATCGGCGCCATGCTGGGCTTCGTGGACGTCAACGCGCCGAAATACGGCACGGGAAACTTAGGCGCCAAGCCGCTGACTGCGCGCACGGCTTAGCGCATCGCGAAGTCAACGTATAATCGCCGCCACCTTTCGCGGCGGACGATGGCGCCCGCGCGCATCGGTCGCCCCGCTTGATCTACGAACCCGCACGGCACGAACCACTCGTTCCCGATCCGTGGGACGAAGCCGCGGCGCGCGCGTGGATCGAGCGCTTTGCGATGGACGCGCACCGGTCGTTTTCGCGCACCGAATTCTGGGCGCCGCATCCGCGCGATGTCGAAGGCGGTAATCCTCGCGAGCCGCTGACGACGATCTACGACGGCGCCGCAGGCGTGATCTGGGCGCTCGACCACCTCGCCCGCCAAGGTATTGCGGATCGATCCATCGACTTCGTACCGATCTTCGGCGACCTTGGCGCGCGCAATCTTGCGGAGGTCGAACCGAAGGGACACGGCGTCGAGGGCCTGCTGATCGGCCGGTCGGGCATTCTGTTGCTGCGCTACGGGCTGGCGCCGGATCGCGCCACTGCCGACGCCATCGCCGCCTCGGTGGCCGCCAATGCCGGACACCCGTCGCAGGAAATGCTCTGGGGTTCGCCCGGCACGATGCACGTGGCGCTGACCATGCACGAACGGACCGGCGAAGCGCGCTGGGCGGAGCTCTTCCGCGCCGATGCGGACGCGCTGCTGCGAACGTTTGTTCCGGCCGAGGAAGGGGCGTGCCGCCTCTGGACGCAGGACCTCTGGGGAAGGACGCAGCAGATGATCGGCGCCGGTCACGGCTTCGCCGGCAACGCGTGCGCACTGATCCGCGGCCGCGAATTGCTGTCTTCGCAAACGTGGGCACAATGCGCGGACGACATCGTGGAGACGACCCGCGCCACCGCGCTGCGCGAAGGCTCGCTGGCCAACTGGCCGCCGATGCTGGAGCGAACGCCGCACAAGCTGCTGGTGCAGTGGTGCCACGGCGCGCCGGGCATCGTGACCAGCCTCTCCCGCCTGCCCGACGCACGGCTCGACGATCTTCTTGCCGCCGGCGGCGAACTCACCTGGGCCGCGGGCCCGTTGACCAAGGGCGCGGGGCTGTGCCACGGCACGGCGGGCAACGGCTACGCGTTCCTGAAGCTCTTCAAGCGCACGAATGATCGGCGCTGGCTGGATCGTGCGCGCGCGTTCGCGATGCACGCCATCGCCCAAAGCGACACGATGGCGAACGAGTACAACCAGCGCCGCCGTTCGCTGTGGACCGGCGACGCCGGTGTCGCGTGTTACGTCGCGAGCTGCTTAACCGGCGACGACGCGCTCCCCAATCTCGACGCCGAGACTACGGCACCGCGCACATGATCACGGCGTTGGGTCCGTAACCCTCCGCGATATAGCCCATCGCTACAAACGCGTCGCGCGTCACGAGACTGATCGTATAGCGGTGGTTGGAATCCACGCGGTTGTTCCACACACGGTAGACGGGAATCGTCGACCCCGGGCACGCACCGGTGGCGGTGTCGGGCAGCGAAATCTGGAACACGTTGTCGCTCTCGAACGTCCAGGCCGTCGGGTACTTGAAGTGGACTTCGAAGCATTCCCTGGCGCTCGCAGAATAGAAATGCGAATCGAGGCCGGCCAGCGGATTGCCGTAGTAGCGGCACACCGGATTGATGCTGCCGCCTGCGCTGCTTCCCGCGGCATACGCCTTGAACGACTGCCCGGTGCGCGCCCAACCCGGATGGACGCCGGTGTCGAGATCATTTTTTTCCGCGGGATTGGCGGTGATGAAGTAGTGATCGAGGCCCGCGTTGTAGAACTCGTCCACCTGGACCAGCGCGACGGGCGGCGGCAGCATGATCAGCACCAGCGACCCGGCGACGATGAACCGCGCGAAACCACAGTTGTAGCACTCCACGCCACCCGAGCCTCCGGCGAGCGTCGCGAGATCGATCGCCACTGGTGACGTGGTGCCGTTCAGCGTCGACACCGGCGTGATGCGCAGGTCGCGCGCGACGCCTTCCCCGCCGCCTTCGGGCGAACGAAAAATGAGCCCGGGCTGCGGGTTGCCTTGCAATGCGACGTACGCGATGGAATTCCCGGGTACGTACGTGAACGAGAGGTAGTTGGGTCCGTCGGTGACGTGAATGTTCTGGCTGTCGATTACGCCGGTCACGTCGTCGTAGCTGAACGTCCCCGAGGCTGTTGCGCCGTCGTCGAACATCACGCCAGACAGCGCCCAAAGGTGCGAGGCGGCAACCCCATTCCCGGCGGCGAACAGCGCCAGCGCGAAAATCAGGACGCGGTGCAATGCACGCATGATCGATCCTCCTCTTTGGCCGGATCATCACGCAGCGCCAGCGACCGGCCGATACGCCCGGCACATTGCCCTTTTACTCCCGGAGCTGCATCCGAGACAAGGTGAATATTCTGTGAAGCAGGGCCGGCGCCTAATGAAGGTCGTCGTGCCAGCGCACCTCTTCCGGATTGGGCTCCACGTCGGGCAGGTCGAGGTTCACCACCACGGGCTCCTGGCCGCTGCGCACGATAACGCACGATAGCGACTCGTCATCGCGCGCGTTGATTTCCTGGTGCGGGACAAAAGGCGGAATGTAGATGAAATCGCCCGGCCCGGCCTCGGCGGTGAATTCGAGGCGATCGCCCCACTTCATGCGCGCGCGTCCGGACACGACGTAGATGACACTTTCGATCGCACCGTGATGATGCGCGCCGGTCTTTGCCTTCGGGTGGATCACCACCGTCCCGGCCCAGAGTTTTTCCGCGCCCGCACGCGCGTGCGTGATGGCCGCCGCGCGGTTCATCCCCGGCGTCTGCGGCGTATCGGTATCGAGTTCGCCGGCACGGACGACGCGCACGCCGTGATGCCGCCAGTTCGATTCAGTGGCCATTTGAAATTCCCCCATCCGGCTCAATATCAACTTAAGTCCGGCCTGCCGCCAATCTTGCGCCGGGAAGCCAGCCGCCGCAACGGGCCCGCGACGCGAGCGATCCCGCCAGTTGTTGATCGGCGGCAAGGGCCGACCGGCCGGCCGAAGTATGATTGATCCCTTCGAGGAGAACCGACATGAGCGAGAGAGAAGTCGTCATATTGAGCGGCGTACGCACGGCCATCGGCGATTACGGCGGCAGCCTGAAGGACATTCCGCCGAGCGAGCTCGGCGCGCGCGTGGTCCGCGAAGCCGTTGCGCGGGCCAAGGTCGACCCAAAGGAGATCGGCCAGTGCGTGTTCGGCAATGTCATTCACACCGAACCGAAAGACATGTACCTGTCGCGCGTGGCCTGCGTCAACGGGGGATTGCCGGTCGAAACGGGCGCGCTCACGCTGAACCGCCTGTGCGGCAGCGGCCTGCAGGCGATCGTCTCGGCATCGCAATACATCCTGATGGGTGACATCGACGCCGCGGTCGCGGGTGGCGCCGAGAGCATGAGCCGCGCGGCCTACATGAACACGACGCAACGCTGGGGCACGCGCATGGGCGACGCCAAGAACCTCGACGCGATGACGGGTGCGCTGTCCGATCCTTTCGACACCGCACACATGGGTGTCACCGCGGAAAACGTGGCGAGCCGATGCGGCATCACGCGCGAGCAGCAGGATGCGTTTGCCGTCGAAAGCCACAAGCGCGCGGCCAACGCCATCGCCAGCGGCTACTTCAAGGACCAGATTCTGCCCATCGAGCTCAAGACCCGGAAAGGCCCGGCGCAGTTCGACACCGATGAGCACGTGCGTGGCGAGTCGACGCAGGAGAGCATGGCGAAGCTCAAGGCCGTGTTCATCAAGGAAAACGGCACGGTGACCGCGGGCAATGCGTCAGGTCTTAACGATGCCGCGGCCGCCGTCGTGCTGATGGAAAAGTCCGTCGCGGCAAAGAAGGGACTCAAACCCATGGCGAGGCTCGTCGCCTACGGCCATGCGGGCATCGACCCCAAGATCATGGGGCTGGGCCCGGTCTCCGCCGTGAAGAGTGCGCTCGCGAAGGCGGGACTCAAGCTCGACCAGATGGACGTCATCGAATCGAACGAGGCGTTCGCCGCGCAGGCGCTCGGTGTGAACAAGGAGCTCGGGATGAATCCGGCGAAGGTCAATCCCAATGGCGGCGCCATTGCCCTGGGTCACCCGATCGGCGCCACGGGCGCAATTCTTACCGTCAAGGCGATGTACGAGCTGCACCGCACCGGCGGGCGCTACGGGCTCATCACGATGTGCATCGGCGGCGGGCAGGGCATCGCCGCAATCATCGAACGCGTCTGAAGGAACCTACAATCGCGGTATTTCCAGGAGGAAGCAATGGCAGTCTCAATGTATCAGGCGTCCGTTCCCGTCTTCGTGAAGGGGCTTACCAACCTGCGCGCGATCCTCGACAAGGCGACCGCGCATGCGGAGGCGAAGAAGATCGACGGTTCGGTCTTTGTGAATGCGCGCCTTTTTCCGGACATGGTGCCGCTGTCCGGACAGGTGCAGATCGCCTCGGACATGGCGCGTGGAACGATGGCGCGGCTGACCGGCAACGACCCGCCGGCGTGGGAGGACGACGAGAAGACGTTGGCGGACCTGATGGCGCGCGTCGACAAGACGCTCGACTACCTGAAGTCGTTCACGGCATCGCAGATCGACGGCACCGAAACGCGGGAGATCAAGCGCAAGATCCGCGGCCAGGAGAGAACGTTCACCGGTCTTAATTACCTGCTGCAATTCTCGATGCCGAATTTCTATTTCCACACGACGACGGCCTACGACATTCTTCGCCATAATGGTTTGGAGATCGGCAAGCTCGATTTCCTGGGCAGCCTGGGCTAGGAGGTGCCTGTCGGACTCAATCCCGTCTACTTGCCCAATTGCTGCAGCACCTTGTGCATCGGCAGGCCCGAGATCTTCATCAGCCCGCCGTACGGGTGATAGAGCTCCAGGATGAGAAAGATCGCGCCGGCGACCGAAATGGCGCCGATGAAAAATGCGACGAAGACGGTCGCGTTGAACCGCGCGAACATACCGAACCCCAGGAAAAGCACGACCAGCCAGAACACGAGCACCAGGAAGAACGGCCACGACAGCGAACCCCCTGCCTGCGCGGCCATCAGCCGGCGGGTGTTCGCCATGTCGGTCAGGATCTGCATGGCCCGCGCTTGGCCGAAGCGTTGTTCCTCCGTGCGCGGCGACAATTTGGCGATCATCTCAAACACATCTTCCCCGCGCGTTTGAAGCTCGCGTGGGGGCAAGCTCGCCGACCCCGCGCCTTCGTTGGGCCAGATCCGCTCGACATCGGCCAGGACGATTTCACGCAGCGCGGCGCGCGCATCCGCGGCTTCCGGACCGTAATGGGCGAGGATGCGGTCGAGTAAAGAAAGGTGAACAGCAAGCTGACGTACCTCGGACTCCTGCGTGTCGTAAAAGGTGTGCGCCGACGCGATCAGCAGGCCCAGGACCAGCGCGGCGATCGTCGCGACGAGGCCCATCACCAGCTTGATCACGTCCTTCGAGTCGCCTTCGCGATGATGCTGCGGCAATCGGCCGTGGAGGAGCGCGCCGACAAGCGCGCCGCCGAACACGCAACCGAAAACGATGGCCGCAATGAGTATCGACTTCATGGCCCTGCATCCCCGTCGAAGCGCCGCAAACCCGTCATTTCACCATCCCCAGCCCCTTCGCAGCGTTCAGGTATTCGACCGAACGTTCCTTGATGAACGCCGGCATTTGCTCGAGCCCGATGTCCGTGACTTCGAATCCGCTCTCGGTCATGCGCTTGCGCAATTCCGGGTCGCGGTTGATTGCGCCCATCATGTCGGAGACCGCCTTGCGGACTTCGGGCGGCGTGGACTTCGGCACGCCGATGCCGCGATAAGCGCCGTCGACCCAGCTGATTCCCAGCTCCTTGAAGGTCGGCACGTCGGGAAACTGCGGCGAGCGCTTTTCGGCCGCGATGGCGAGCATCCGCATCTTGCCCTTCTGCTGAATCGCCAGCGTCGAATACGACATCGCGCCGCTGACATGGTTACCCAGCACCGCGGACACGAGCTCGCCGGTGCCCTTGAACGGAACGTAGAGCGTCTTGACGCCGAATTCGCGGTCCAGCCGCTCGTGCGCGAGATGGTTTGCCGAGTTGGTGCCCGAGCCTGCCAGGCTGACCGCCTCGGGATTCTTGCGCGCCGCTTTCACCAGATCCGCAAGCGTCCGGTAGGGGCTGTCATCGGCAACGATGACTGCGTCCGGCGTGTAGTGGAAGAAGTAGACGGGTGTGATGTCCTCGGTCTTGAACTGCGTGCCGGGTTCGAGCGGCTGCAGCACGATGTGCGGCAGGTTGACGCCCATGATCGTGTAGCCGTCCCCGGGCATGCTGTTGAGTTGCGACCACGCGAGCGCGCCACCCGCTCCGGGTTTATTCGAGACGATCAATTCCTGATTGAACTTGACCTTGAACACCTGCTGCTGGAGTCGCGCCGCGATGTCCGACTCGCCGCCAGGCACGAACGGGATGATGTACTGGATCGGCTTGTCCGGGTACACCGCATGCGCTACGAGGGCGAACGCCATCGCCGCAAAACCGGCGGCAAGGCGCGTGAGGCGCGAAACCTTCATGTCTGCTCCTCCGAAGAACGAGGGATGGGACGCTGCCAAGCTCCGGCGCGCCGCGGCATCATTGTGCACGAGCGGCCAAACGGGCGGATAATTTCCGCCTCGGGATTCGGTTGCGCGGCCGTCGAGGTCCGCGTGGCCGTTCCGATTGACTCAAAGGAGATCAGCATGAAGAACAAGATGCGCAAAGTCGACTATTTCTACACGATGCTCCCGAACCGGCCCGGACAGGGCGCGAAGATCATGGGCGCTCTCGCGGCCAAGGGCGTCGACCTGCTCGCCTTTTCGGCCTTCCCGAGCGGAGGCAAGGCGCAGCTCGACCTCGTTCCCGCCGATTCCGCGTCCCTCAAGCGTGCGGCGAAGAGCCTCGGCATCAAGTTGTCGGTGAAGAAATCCGGATTCCTGTTCCAGGGCGCCGACAAGGTCGGTGCAATGCTGAAGACGCTGGACGTTCTTGCCGCGGCAAAGATCAATGTCATCGCGTGCGACGCGGTCACCAGCGGCGACGGCCGCTTCGGGGCAATCTTCTGGGTCAAGCCGGACGCCGTCGCGAAAACCAGGAAGTTGCTGGGCGCCAAGTAGCCAGCGCACCGTCAGGGGCGCGGGCGTAACTCCCGCAGCTGCGACGCCACTTGCATCACGGCGGCGGGCGGTGCGGCCATGGGCACCGCATGTTCGGCGAATTGTTCGACCAAACGCGCGACGGTGCCTTCCTGCGGCAGCGAAATGCCGAAGTGCAACAACGAGGCGCCGCGGAAGATCGCCAGCGTCGGGAAATTTTCGACGTCGACGTCGCCGCAGACATCGCTGTCGTCCTCGATGTCCAGCCAGACGAACACGACGTCGGGGTGCGTGGCTGCGATGCGCTCGAGCGGCGCGCGAAATTCGGTGCAGGTATCGCACCACGCCGCGCAAAAAAGAACCGCGACCAGCGCGTCCTGCGTGGCCCAGCGCTCGGCGATCACGCGCCGATCGTCTTCCGTGGTCGCCAGGACGCGCATCGTTGCTGCGGATTCAGCCAAGGAGCGGCGCAAGGCGGACCCTCGCCGCATCGAGGTCGATACCATCGCGGCGGGCGAAGTCGACCAATTGGTCGTCGCCGATTCGTCCGACGGCAAAGTATTGCGAATCCGGATGCGAAAGGTAGAAGCCGCAAACCGCAGCCGTGGGAAGCATCGCGTAATTTTCAGTCAATGACATGCCGATCGCATTCGCGCTCAATACGTCGAAGACCTTCGCCTTCACCGCATGGTCCGGACACGCAGGATAGCCGGGCGCGGGCCGGATGCCGCGGTATTCCTCGCGGATCAGCGCAGCATTGTCGAGCGCCTCGTCGCGGGCGTAGCCCCACAGCTCGCGGCGGACTTTCGCGTGCAGCCATTCCGCAAAAGCCTCGGCGAGGCGGTCGGCGAGCGCCTTCAGCATGATCGCGCTGTAGTCGTCCTTCGCAGCCTCGAACTGCGCAAGCTTCCGCTCGATGTTGAGGCCCGTAGTCACGGCAAACAGCCCGACGTAGTCCTTGACCCCGGCTTTCTCTGGCGCCACGAAATCGGACAAACAGAAATTCGGCTTTCCCGGCGGCCGCTCGTTTTGCTGGCGCAAGTTGCGCCACGTCAGGACGATCCGTGAGCGCGTCTCGTCGGAGTAACACACGATGTCATCGCCGACCGCGTTCGCGGGCAGCAGCGCGACTGCGCCGCTCGCGGTCAGCCACCGGCCCGCGATGATCCGTTGCAGCATCGCCTGACCCTCCGCGTGCACGTTGCGCGCGGCTTCGCCGACGACCGCGTCGTCGAGAATCGCCGGGAACGGCCCCGACAGCTCCCACGCCTGGAAGAACGGGCCCCAGTCGATGACTTTCGCGATTTCGGCGAGATCGACATTGCGGAACTCGCGGCGGCCGATGAACGTGGGCACGGGCGGGAGATAGTTGCGCCAATCGGTCGCGAAGGCGTTCGCGCGCGCGGCGGCGAGCGTGACGAGCTTCGGTCCCTTCTTCCCGGCATGCTGGATGCGCACTCTTTCATAATCCGCCGCCACGTCCGCCACGTAGGCAGCCTTCAGATCCTCCGAGAGCAGGTTGCTGGCGACGCCGACAGCGCGCGACGCATCCGGCACGTAGACGGTGACGCCGGCGTAGTTCGGCGCGATTTTCACCGCCGTATGCACGCGCGACGTCGTGGCGCCGCCGATCAGCAGCGGCTGGCTTAGCCCAAGGCGCTGCATTTCATGCGCGACGTGCGCCATTTCCTCGAGCGACGGCGTGATGAGGCCCGACAGGCCGATGATGTCGGCGCCGCGCTCTTGCGCCGTGGCGAGTATCTTCTGCGCCGGCACCATCACGCCGAGATCGATGACGTCGAAATTGTTGCACTGGAGCACGACCCCGACGATGTTCTTGCCGATGTCGTGGACGTCGCCCTTGACCGTCGCCATGACGATCGTCCCCTTGGGCTTCGCCGCATCGCCCGACCGCGCCTTCTCCTCCTCGATGAACGGAACGAGGTGCCCCACCGCCTGCTTCATCACGCGCGCGGATTTGACGACCTGCGGCAGGAACATCTTGCCGGACCCAAAGAGGTCGCCGACGACATTCATCCCCGCCATCAATGGTCCCTCGATGACCTGGATGGGCCGCGCGTATTTCCGCCGTGCCTCCTCCGTGTCCTCGATGATGTGCGACGTGATGCCCTTGACGAGCGCGTGCGACAGGCGTTCCTCGACGCTCCCTTCGCGCCACGCGAGGTTCTCGATGGTCACTTTGCCCTGCGCCTTCACCGTCTCGGCAAAGGCGACCAGGCGCTCGGTCGGATTTTCGCCGCCGGGCGCGCGGCGATTGAGCACGACGTCCTCGACCCGTTCACGCAACTGCGGCTCGATTTCGTCGTACACGCCGAGCTGGCCCGCATTGACGATGCCCATCGACAGGCCCGCGCGAATGGCGTGGTACAGGAACACCGTGTGGATGGCTTCGCGCACGCCGTCGTTGCCGCGGAAGCTGAAGCTCACGTTGGAAATGCCCCCCGACACCTTCGCGTGCGGAAGGTGTTCGCGGATCCAGCGCGTCGCATTGATGAAATCGACGGCGTAGTTGTTGTGCTCGTCGATCCCCGTGGCAATCGCGAACACGTTCGGGTCGAAGATCAGGTCCTCGGGCGGGAAGCCGACACCGTCCACCAGCAAGTCGTAGCAACGGCGGCAGATCTGCGTCTTGCGCTCGAAGGTGTCCGCCTGTCCTTTTTCGTCGAACGCCATGACGACGACCGCCGCCCCGTAGCGGCGCACGAGCCGCGCCTGGCGCAGGAACTCGGCCTCGCCTTCCTTCATCGAAATCGAGTTGACGATTCCCTTGCCCTGGACGCACTTCAAGCCGGCCTCGATCACCTCCCACTTGGAGGAGTCGATCATCACCGGCACGCGCGCGATGTCGGGCTCGGTCGCGACGAGGTTCAAGAATTTCGTCATCGCCGACTTGGAGTCGAGCATCGCCTCGTCCATGTTGACGTCGATGATCTGCGCGCCGGTCGCCACCTGCGTCCGCGCGATTTCCACCGCGCCGGCGTAATCGCCCGCGAGGATCAACTTGGCGAAGGCCCGCGAGCCCGTGACGTTGGCGCGCTCGCCGACGTTGACGAACAGCGAGTCATCGCCGATCGTCAGCGGCTCGAGGCCGGACAGGCGCATCACGCGGGACATGGCCGTCGGCGTTCGTCGACGAAGTGCTCGACGCGTCCGGAACGGCGGCTGAATTGCACCGCTGACCTCAGGCAGCCACCCTCAGGCGCCACCTCTAGGCCGCCGCATCGACCAATGCGTCCTCGGGGATCCGCCGCGGCGGCAATGACCGCACGGCTTCCGCGATCGCGCTGATATGCGCCGGCGTCGTGCCGCAACAGCCGCCGACGATGTTAACGAAGCCGCTTTGCGCGAAATCCCGGATCAACCGCGACGTCTGCGCCGGGGTTTCATCGTAGCCGGTATCGGACATCGGATTGGGAAGGCCCGCGTTCGGATAGCACGAGACGAACGTGTCCGCGACGCGCGCGACCTCCTCGATGTACGGCCGCATCAGCGCGGCGCCGAGAGCGCAGTTGAGGCCCACCGCCAGCGGCCGCACGTGGCGCACCGAATTCCAGAACGCCTCGGGTGTCTGGCCGGAGAGCGTGCGGCCCGAGGCATCGGTGATCGTTCCGGAGACGATGACCGGCAGCCGCCGGCCCACGCGATCGAAGTACGACTCGACGGCGAACAGCGCGGCCTTGGCATTGAGCGTATCGAATATCGTCTCGACCAGGATCAAGTCGGCGCCACCCTCCGCGAGACCTTCGACGGCCTCGCCATAAGCACGAGCAAGGACATCGAACGTCACGTTGCGGGCACCCGGGTCGTTCACGTCCGGAGAAATCGACGCAGTGCGATTGGTGGGGCCGAGCGCGCCGGCCACGAAACGCGGCTTGTCGGTCGTTCGCGCCGTCCACGCATCGCAGACTTCGCGCGCAATGCGCGCCGCGGCGAAATTGATTTCCTTCGCGCGCGCTTCCAGCCCGTAGTCGGCCTGGGCAATCGACGTCGAGCTGAACGTGTTGGTCTCGACGATGTCCGCCCCGGCCGCAAGATACGCGTCGTGGATCTCGCGGATCAATTCGGGCTGCGTCAACGCCAGCACATCGTTGTCGCCGCGCACATCGCGCGTATGGTCATGCAATCCACACGATTTCGCGCCGCGAAAATCCGCCTCCGACAGCTTGTGCTGCTGGATCATCGTGCCCATCGCGCCATCCATGACGAGGATGCGTTGGCGCATGAGGCGCGTGAGCTCTGCGGTGCGGTCGGGTTGCATCGGATGTTCCAGGCTATGGGTGGAAGGTTTTAAAGTATTGAATTTTAACATTTTGCATGTGAAGAGGTTGGGCGCGCGGCGCTATATCCGGCGAACGCGGCGGAATAAGATGTCGGCGTCGATCGTGTTACGCTTTTGGACATGAAACGCTTGAAGCCCCAGGAAGCCTTCGACTTCCTCAATGCCAATCCGCAGGCGGTCTTCGTCGATTGCCGCAGCGAAATGGAATATTTCTTCGTCGGCCACCCGATCGGTACGCAGCACGTCGCCTGGAACGACGGTCCCGATTGGGATATCAACCCGCATTTCGTCGGGCAGGTGAAGAAGGTCGCCAGCATGAACCGACCGGTCGTGCTGATCTGCCGAAGCGGCCACCGCTCGCTGGACGCGGGCCTTGCGCTGGAAAAGGCCGGCTTCGCCGAGGTCTACAACGTGGCCGACGGCTTCGAAGGCCCGCTGGACGAGAAAAAGCATCGGGGCAATATATCGGGATGGCGCAACCAGGGGTTGCCCTGGGAGCAGTTGTAGCGCGCTTTCGTTGCCCCCAGATTTCGCGGGCGTATGCTGTGCGGTTTCGACGTCGAGCCGCCGCCTTGCACGCCTACGGCCCCCTGTCCACGCTGTTCTACGACGCGGATAAACCGGTTGCACCCGAGGGTGAGCTCGCCTGGTACGCGACGCGCCTGCCCAAGGATGCGGGGCTTCTCCTCGAGTTGATGTGCGGCTCCGGCCGCTTGCTGGTGCCGCTCGCCGAGGACGGCTACAAAATTCACGGCGTCGATTTTTCGCCTTCGATGCTGGCAAGCTGCGAGGCGCGCCTGGCCGCGCGCGGCATGAAAGCGCCGCTCTTCCGCCAGGACCTGACGCAACTCAACCTGCCGTTCCGCTATTCCGCCGCATTCGTGTCCTGGGGATCGTTCCAGTTGATCACCGATCCCGCTGCGGCGTCATCGGCGCTGCGGCGCGTTCGCGCACACCTTGTCGACCCCGGCTTGCTCCTCATGGAAATGTTCGTTCCCGCGGAGTCGACACAACGTCTCGGGGCGCCGTTGGTCGAGGTGCGAACGGCGTGGCTCGCCGACGGCACGCAGATCGCGCTGCGCTCGGAATCGACGGTCTGGGCCGACGCGCGCACATGGCGCACCGAGAATCGCTACGCGCATCGGCGCGGCGCAACGAGACTCGCCGAGGAACACGAAACGCTGACGCTGACGTGGTATAGCCCCGACGAAATTACGGCGATTCTCGCGGACTCGGGCTTCCACGACGTGACGACCGGTGCGTCACCGCGAAACGACGACGGCGGCGAGATGACGTTTTCAGTGTCCGCCCGGGCTTAAAGTAGGCGCGACATGTACACCGCACCCGGAATCGGGTTGTGGTAATACGGCGCGCACTTGCGAAACCCGAGCCTGGCGTAGAGAGCGCGCGCCTCGACCATCCGCTCCAGCGTGTCGAGTTTGAGTTCGCGATAGCCCAGTGCGCGCGCCCCGTCGATCACGGTCTGCGCCAGGCGCAATCCCAGTCCGGTCCCGCGCGCTGCGGGCCGGACATAGAGGCGTTTGACTTCGGCCACTCCGACGCCGGCTATGCCATCCGGTCTCGACGTATCGGCGTCAAGGGGCCGCAGTCCGACGCATCCGAGGGCGGCGCCCTCCGGTCCGGCCAGCATGAGCATTCCGTGCGGCGGCGCGTAGGCGCCCGGCAGCGTCGCCAACTCTTCGGAAAATCCCTGGAAGCAAAGGTCGACCGCGAGCCACGCCGCGTATTCCTCGAACAGCGCGCGCGCCTCGATGATGTCGTTCGGCGTCGCTGCCGCGCGAATGGCCGGCGGCGCCTGCATCGTCAGCCCGTCGAGACGCAGTTTCCCACCTTGATTTCGGTGCCCGCGTATTGGGTCTGAAGATCACGGAGCCGCGCGACGACCGGCTGTTGCGGATCGCGAACGACCAGAAGCGTCTGCGCCAGCGCCTGGGTCCGCGGCTGGACGCGGACCAGCTTGATGCCCTGCTTCGTCAACTCGTCCGCATACGCAACCGCCGGTGGCTCGGTGCGAAAGGCCCCGAAATTGACGGAGAACTGTCCGCGGCCCGCGTCGGCCACCGTCACGTCCTTCACGCCTTGCCGCCGCAATTCACCGGCGCGATTCTCGGCGGCGTTGCGGCTGGGAAACGGGGAAATGCCGACGGTGTACGCATTGTCGAGCTCGACGCGCCGTTGCGTCAGCAGCCGCCCCAGCGCCAGCGGCTCGAGGTCGTTGATGACCTTGGCGCGCTCGGCATCGGAGAACGGCCCGAATTCGACGCAGACGTCGGCCAATGCGGCGACCTTGGCGGGGCCGAGCGCCGCGACTTCCTGCGGCGTCAGGACCTTGACCTTCTCGGGTTGAATTTGCTGCTCCATCCGGAAGCCCTCTCCGCCGCCGCTGGGGAGCCACAAATAGACGAACAACGTCAGATTGGCAGCCAGCAAAAGGAAGACGACGATTCGCATGGGGCGTTGGGGTTGTCGGCCGGTGTCCGGGCGGGGACGTCACGCAATCCGCGACGTTGCGGCGCGCGCAAACCCGCCCTCAAGGCCGCGATTATCCACGACCTCGAGGCGACGCGGTAAGGTGCCGCGCCGTCAGGCCCGGCGAAGCGAAATTTCGCCGGAGAGGAAGCGCGCGCGCCGCGGTCCGTCCGCAAGCACGAGTGCCCCAGTGCTGTCGACGCCCGCGACGGTCCCCTTGACGCTTTCACCATCGGGCAGGAGGAGCCTGACCGGCTTGCCCTGGTACGCATGGCGGCGTTGCCACTCGGCGGCGAACGGCTGGAATCCCGCATCGGCATAAGACGCAAACGCCAACGCGAGTTCGGCCACCAGCCGTGCAAGGAGGCGATTGCGGTCGACCGGTGCGGCACCGCGACCGGCCACTGCGGTGAGGTCGCTGACCGGCTGGTCGATATCGCGCTTCGCGGCCGCCGGCAAGCGCACGTTGAGCCCGACGCCCACGACGACGGTCGACGGACCGAGCGCATCGCCATTCAACTCAACTAAGATTCCGCCGACCTTCAAGTGCCGGTAGATGAGATCGTTCGGCCACTTCAATTCGACGCCCGGCAATCCTTCCGCCTCGAGGGCGCGGATGACCGCCACGCCCACGGCCAGCGACAACCCGGCGAGAAAACCGGCGCCCTGCTCGAAGCGCCAACCCAGCGAGAACGTGAGGCTGCCGCCCGCAACTGCGTTCCACTTCCGGCCGCGGCGGCCGCGCCCCGCGGTCTGCCATTCGGCGGCCAGCACGGACGCGTGCACGTCCTTGCGCTGCATGCGGCGCAGGAGTTCGGTGGACGTCGAGGCGATTTCGTCGACGACTTCGATCGAAACCAGCGGTATCGCGGGATTTTTGCGAACGTTGTCGCTGAGCGCCGCGCGTATTGAGTCGGCGCTCAGGAAATCCGGTGTGGCCAGCAGCCGATAGCCGCGACCGCGGATGCGCTCCAGCGCCAATCCGGAGGTTTCGGCCTCCTTGAGGAGCTGCGAAACGCGCGCACGCGTCAACCCCACCGTGTCGGCGAGGTCTTCGCCGGAATGGAAAGCGCCGTCGCTAAGCTGGCGCAGCAGCGAGAATCCGAGAGAGGTGAGCACTTACATCCCTCTGTTATGTTGCACCGCCCAATGTAACACGGACGCGGGCCAAATGCACCAATTCAGCCCGCATTGAGTGATGTGCGGCCGATGGGGGCCGATTGCAAGTTGGAGGGTTCCCCCTTAAGAGGACGCCAAGCCCCTCGGAACGCTATTCCTTCAGCACGCCCCGGCGGATCTGGTCCTGTTCGATGGACTCGAACAATGCCTGGAAGTTGCCTTCGCCGAAGCCCTCGTTGCCTTTGCGCTGGATGATCTCGAAGAAGATCGGTCCGATGACGGTTGCCGTGAAGATCTGCAGCAGCATTTCGTCTTTGGCGGGCGCGCCATCGAGAAGGATGTGGTTCTTGCGCAGCCGCTCGGTATCCTCGCGATGTCCCGGAAGCCGCGTGTCGAGCATGTCGTAGTAGGTCCCGGGGGTCTTTTGAAACTCGACCGACTGCGCGCGCAATTGCTCCACCGTCGCAAAGATTTCCCGCGTGCCGAGCGCGACGTGCTGGATGCCCTCACCGTGGTACGCGACCAGGTATTCCTGGATCTGGCTCTTGTCGTCCGCGCTTTCGTTGATCGGGATGCGGATCTTGCCGCACGGGCTGGTCATCGCCTTCGACTTCAATCCCGTGAGCTTGCCCTCGATGTCGAAGTAGCGGATTTCGCGGAAATTGAAGATACGCGCGTAGAAATCGGCCCACTCGCCCATCCGGCCGCGGTGCACGTTGTGCGTCAGGTGGTCGATGTAGGTGAGGCCCGCGCCCTCAGGATGCTGATCGGTCCCCGGAATGGGAACGAAGTCGATGTCGTAGATCGACACGTTGCTCCCCGCGTTGGCCGCAGAGCCCGGATAACGGTCGACCAGATAGATGAGCGAGTCGCCGATGCCCTTGATCGCGGGAATGTTGAGCTCCATCGGTCCCGGGCGATTCGGCACGCCCCACGCGCCCTGATCCACCGCCTTGTTGTAGGCCGCTGCCGCGTCCGCGACGCGGAAGGCGATGGCGCAGATCGATGGGCCATGCACGCGCGCGAACGATTGCGCAAACGAGTCGGGCTCGGCGTTGACGATGAAATTGATGTCGCCCTGCCGGTACAGCAGCACGTTTTTGGAGCGATGCCGGGCAATCGCGCTGAACCCCATCTGTTCGAACAGGTGGCCCAACGCGGCGGGGTCGGGTGCTGCGTATTCGATGAACTCGAAGCCGTCGGTTCCGACGGGATTTTCCCAAAGCGAGGGAGCGGGCGTGGCCATGGTCGACTCGCAAGGCTTGAAAGGATCACAGTTTAGCAACCCGTGGTCGTCAGGCGTGCGCCCGAGTGGTCCGCCCGGCGCCGAGGCAGTCCGGAGGCTTTGGGCGGGGTTAGAATGGCCCACCGCTTTGCGGCAACAAGAAAATCCCGGCGGACGTTCCGGACATTTGCATGGAACGTTCGGTCGAAAAATCTGGAGGAGGAAAACATGGGCATGTTCAAGCATACCGGCGCGCTCGCCGCGCTGATGGCCGCGCTGCTGGCGGGTGGCGTCGCGGCCGCGCCCGTCGTCATGCGCGCGTCGCATCAGTTTCCCGGCGGCAAGGGCGATGTGCGCGACGACATGGTGCAAATGATCGCGCGCGACGCCAAGGGCGCCAACGTCGATCTGGAAATCCAGGTTTATCCCGGTGCTTCGCTGTTCAAGGCGGAGCAGCAATGGAACGCGCTGGTCAACGGCCAGCTCGACATCACGCTGTTTCCGCTCGATTACGCGAGCGGCCAGGTGCGCGTCTTCAGCGCAACGCTGATGCCCGGCCTCGTGCGCAGCTACGAGCGCGCCAAGCGGCTCAACGACTCGCAGTTCATGAAGGATATCCACGCGCACATCGAGAAGGCCGGCGCCATCGTGCTGTCGGATGCGTGGTTCGGCGGCGGCATGGTGTCCAAGCGCGGTTGCATCCTGGAGCCCAACGACGTGAAGGGGCTCAAGTTCCGGTCCGCGGGCCCGACGTTCGCGCAAATGTGGCAATCGGCGGGCGCGTCGATCGTTTCGATTCCGTCGAACGAGATCTACAACGCGTTCCAGACTGGCGTGGCCGACGCAACGGACACCAGCATGGGCAGCTTCCTGTCCTTCCGGCTGTACGAGCAGGCGAAATGCCTGACAGTGCCGGGAAACAACGCGCTGTGGTTCATGTACGAGCCGCTGCTCATGTCGAAGAAGAGTTTCGACAAGCTGGACAAGAAACAGCAGGACGTTCTCATCCAGGCCGGAAAGAAAGCGCAGAAGTATTACGAAGACAAGGCCGAGTCGGTCGACGCGGCGACGACCCAGGCCTACAAGGATCACGGCGTCGAGATCAAGAGCCTGACCGACGCGCAATACAACCAGTGGATCGAGATCGCGAGGAAGAGTTCGTACGCGGAATTCGCCAAGGACGTGCCCGACGGCAAGAAGCTGATCGACGAAGCATTGAGCGTCAAATAGGCTCCGGATTCCTGTTGCCGGACGACGCGTGCCGCCGGCCGATCACCCTGCGGAACTGACGAGCGGCTTTTAGGCAGCCCAGCCGAATGGACCATTTCGTCCGCGCCATCCGGCTCATCTCGCGGCTTTGCGGCTACTTCGCCGCGGCACTCATCGCCGTCAGCGTCGTCATCGTCTGCGAAATGGTGTTCGTGCGCTTCGTGCTCAACCAGAACACGATCTGGCAAACCGACTTCGTCACCTATAGCCTGGTCGCGGCGACCTTCATCGGCAGCCCCTATGTCCTGATGCTGCGCGGGCACGTGAACGTCGACGTGCTGCCGCATTATCTTCGCCATCGCAACCGTTGGTGGCTGGCGTTGATTTCGACGCTGCTGGCGCTCGCGTTCTGCATGACGATGGCGGTGCTCACATCGCAATACTGGCTGGAGTCGTGGAACCAGCGCTGGCTCTCGAACACGATGTGGCGCGTGCGTCTGTGGATTCCCTATGCGTCGATGCCGATCGGCTTGGGGATCCTCACGCTGCAATATCTGGTCGAGCTCTTCCGGCTGGTCTCCGGTCGCGAGCCGCCCTTCGGCATCGCCAGCGAGCGTCGCGCATGAGCCCGGCAACGCAAGGCGCAATCGTCCTCGTCGTCACGCTGATCGTGCTCCTTTCGGGCTCGCCGGTCGCCTTCGGTCTCGGCGCGCTTTCGTTGGCCTTCATCGTTCTGTTCCAGGGCTTCGGCGCGCTGCACGTCGTGGCGGAAACTTTTTTTGCCGGGTTGAACGACTTCACGCTGGTCTCGATCCCGATGTTCGTGATGATGGGCGCGGCGATCGGATCCTCGCCTGCCGGCAAGGATCTCTACGAAGCGCTTGACCGCTGGCTCTATCGGCTTCCGGGCGGCCTCGTGATCTCGAACCTCGGCGCGTGCGCGTTGTTCGCCGCGCTGACCGGATCTTCTCCCGCGTGCTGCGCCGCGATCGGCAAGATGGGCATTCCGGAAATGCGCAAGCGCGGCTATCCGGACGACATCGCGACGGGATCGATCTGCGCCGGCGGCACACTCGGCATCCTGATCCCGCCGTCGATCACGTTCATTTTGTATGGCATCGCCACGGAGACGTCGATCGGACGATTGTTCCTGGCAGGCGTGCTGCCCGGCATCATGCTCACGGCGCTCTTCATGCTGTGGACGCTCTTCATCATCTGGAAGAGGGGGTTCCGCTCGCACGCTCTCGATTTTCGTTACAGCTGGAAGGAGAAGTTCCAGGCGATTCCGAAGATCGCGCCGTTCCTGCTAATCATCGTCGGCGTCATGTACGCGCTCTACGGCGGAGTGGCAACGCCGTCCGAGGCGGCGGGCGTGGGCGCCGCCCTGTGCGTGCTGCTTGCCATCGTGATTTACCGGATGTGGGCGCCGGGAAAATGGTGGGGCATCCTGCGCGACACGACGAGGGAGTCGGTGATGATATTGATGATCATCGCCGCCGCCGCGCTGTTCGGCTACATGCTCACGTCGCTGTACCTCACGCAGACGCTCGCCCAGGCGATTGCCGACATGCACGTCAATCGCTGGGTGCTCATGGGAATGATCAATGTATTCCTGCTGGTCTGCGGCTTCTTCATTCCGCCGGCCGCGATCATCCTCATGACCGCCCCGATTCTCTATCCGATCATCAAGGCCGCAGGATTCGACCCGGTGTGGTTCGGCGTGATCCTGACGATCAACATGGAAATCGGCCTCATCCATCCGCCGGTCGGGCTCAATATCTACATCGTGAGCTCGATCGCGCCGGACGTGCCGGTCACGCGGATCATGTGGGGCACGATTCCCTACGTCGTCTGCATGATGCTGCAGATCGTGATCCTGTGCGCCTTTCCCGGAATTGCCACCTGGCTGCCCGATCACATGATGGGCGTCTCGCATTGACGATGCACGGAGCGCGGCGCACCCGGGGAGGGACGCGCCGCCCCTGCCCCGGTGTGTCGCGGCTAGAGCGCCATCGCGGGATCGCTGATGCTTGCCTGCCCGGTTTCCAAGTGTCCGGCCAACTGGCATTCGAAGCCGGGATCCTGATCGACGGTGATCAACAGGTCATACCAGCCGAACGTGAGCGTCAGCGGCCAGCTCTTCGACGCCGACTGGTGGGGCTTCAAATCCAGCTCGATTGTGTTGCCGGTGTACTTGTCGAGGACGTGCACTCTGGCGGGTTGCGCGCCTTCGTTGGATAACTTCAGCGTGATTGCGACGCTCGTTTCGTTGTAAGTCGCCCGCACCCCGAGCTTTGCCCTCGTGTCGGAGACGCCACCCTTGAAGGCGCGGAAAAAGCCGTTCGGCCCATAGACCGAGACGCCGTAATCGGAAGCCCCGATGGCCGCGACGTCCCAGCTATCGGCAAGTTGCTTGTGAGGCTCGACGGTATACGTGCGCGGTCCGTCGGCGCCATTGCCCGAACGCACGTGAAAGACGGCCGTTGCGAGGCCGGCGTTCGCGAATTCGATCGCGAAGGCGCCGTCGCCAATGTTGACGGACCCGGTGGCGTGCAGCGCATACGGCAGCGCGCGCGCAAAGCGCACGCCGGGCTCCTGTTGCGGCGGGCTTTGATTCAGCGGCGGAACGGGGATGTCGTCGGGATGCCGCACCTTGTCCGGCGGCAGAAAGGTTGCGGTACTCGGCAAGGCCGGCAACGCATCGTTGGGCGTCACGAAATTGAACGCCGTGGTGAGATCACCCGCCACGGCTCGCCGCCAGGGCGTGATGTTGGTCTCGATCAGCGGCAGGTAGTGCTTCGCGAAGCGCGCTTCGATGAAGCGGATGAGCGAAGTGTGATCGAATACCTGCGAGTTGACCCAGCCTCCCTTGCTCCACGGGGATACGACGAACAGCGGCACGCGCGTGCCCAGGCCGTAGGGACCGCTGGGATGATTCTGATCGCCGGGAAAGATTTCGTTGACGGTGGTGACAGTCGACGCGCCCTCGTCGTCGGATTGCGGCGGCGTCGGCGGAACCAGATGATCGAAGAACCCACCCCCTTCGTCGTAGTTGATGAAGAGCGCGGTCTTGCTCCAGACGTCCGGATTCGAGACGAGGATGTCGAGGAACTGCGAGATGTACCACGCGCCATAGTCGGCCGGGAAGTTGGGATGCTCGCAATACGCTTCGGGCGCGGCAATCCAGGACACCTGCGGCAACTTGCCTTGGGTCACATCGTCGCGGAAGATGTCGAGCAGCTTGAACGGGTCGCGATTGAAGGCGACGATGTTGGTGCCGGTCTTGCCGCGATCGGCGAGCGGGTCGCCGGGCTGCGCATTCTGGTACTGGTGGAAATACAGAAGCGAGTTGTCGCCGTAGTTGCCGATGTATGGGTCCGCGGTCCAGCCCCAGAACCCGTCGGCGTCGAGGCCCACACCGACATCCTGGTAGACCTTCCACGTGATGCCGGCCTGTTGCAACCGCTCGGGATAGGTCGACCAATCGTAACCGGCCTCGGCGTT
>Ga0070708_100000243_pt1 | contig 40502 bp, 31 predicted proteins | sample KBSK5503metaG_FD_65469 | JGI IMG/M metagenome (GOLD analysis project Ga0070708, IMG submission 65469) | Corn, switchgrass and miscanthus rhizosphere microbial communities from Kellogg Biological Station, Michigan, USA - KBS K5-50-3 metaG | ecosystem: Host-associated > Plants > Roots >... | reverse complement strand
CTCGACTGCAATGGCTTCAGCCCGATTCAGCGGTCGGTCAAACGGACAATGGTGTGCACAGACCCACGCTCAGTTGAGGACGGGAAGCCTGCGCGGTTCGAGGACAACGGGCACTACATCGGCCACGACGAGCCGAGCATCAGGTTCCTTTCGGACAGGCCCGGCTCGGCGAACAACGTCACCTGGAACGAAATGCTTCCCTCGGATCCCGCGGTGCTGCCCACGGTTGCCACTCCTGGCAGCGACGTCACCCACTGGTTCGAGCTGTCGATTGCCCCATGGTTCGGCATGGCGTTGTGCGACCCCTACTCGTACCCACAGACTGCATGCAAGCCGAATAGCGACAGGAACGCGCCGCGCAATCCGCCCACCTTCGACATCGGTGGGGGCGGCAGCTCGTTCCTCGAGGTGCAGTTCTATCCCCCAGGGTTTGCGCCATTCGTGGAGAACATCAGCTGCGATAACACGCACTGGTGCGCGTCGTTGCACATCAACGACCTCGAGTGCACGGCACGCTTCAATCACTGCAACCCGAACTGCATCGAACCCACGAACTTCGGGTTCATCCAGGAGGACGGCGTGCCGACCGGACCACCCAGCCCGCAGCTCGCGAACCTCTCGACCTTCACGCCGAACGCAAAGACCCTCCTGATGAACCCGGGAGATCGGCTCAGCGTGCACATCTTCGACGCTGATCTTGCGGGGGGAGGTAGAGCCTTAGAGGTGCATGTCGACGACCTGACCACGAGCCACAGCGGCTTTATGCAGGCATCGGCAGCCAATGGGTTCATGGCGACCATCATCGGCAACTGCAAGGGCGTCCCATTCAACTACGAGCCGGAGTACAACCGCGCGCTGCCGCAGAACATCGTTCCCTGGGCGGCGCTTCAGGGCGGCATCCTCACCCAGTACGAGATCGGCCACTTCACGCCGTGCTCGTCACTCTCCGATCCGGCGACCCTCAACTTCGGGGCGTTCACCGACACGTTCTGGCAGACGTGCAACGGGCCGTACGAGACGGCCGCCGACAGTGGCTCGAACCCCGAGCCTCCGGGAGGTGATGCGTTCTGCTTCCCGTTCGGAGATACGCACTCCGGGCTGCATTCCGATCCAAACCTGGTGACCGGCTGCGAGGACTTCCTGGCCGGCGGCGACCTCGACTTCGACGGCACGCCGTACTGGCCCGACTGGCCGAACAGCACGACGCCAAACTCGTTCCCATCGACCTTCCTGCAGGACCAGCCGCTGAGCAACGGCCAGCCCTACGCGAGCGTGCAGTTCGAGACCGATGCGGCAGCCAGCGAGTCCACCTGCAGCCCGGCGACGCTCTCTGGATGCGCCGTGCCGGCACCCGGATCGCCTGGAGGGTTCTACCCGTACTACACCCAAGCGTCCGTCGGCGGGAGCTGCAAGTGGGAGTTTGGGCAGATGACCAACGGCAACTCATTCGGCGGGGTCGCGCAGTACGACGGGCCGACCGCGTACTTCTTCGGCACGCTGTCAGGACCGATCATCCCCAATCCGACCTGCTGACACGCGGCTCTTAAGTCCCGTAGAGTTGGAAGGACCGGGCCAGTTCCCGGCCCTTCCATTTCTTTGGTCCGGGGCTAGGGCTGCGGCGGGAGGTGCATTGCTGCACCGCGTTTCGAGAGGCCACGTCAGTCGCGGCGCGAACTGGCCTGAGAGTTGCTGCCCTCTCGAGTGTCCGCACGCTGTGGATCAGGAGGTGATGCCCCACGCGCAGATTGACTCGTGTCCGCGCGAACGGTACGACGTCGCGTCATGGTGAATTTGGGAGACCGTATGAAGAACTTGCGATCACGGCCAGTCGCCTGGGTGGGCGCCGCCGTGCTGTCTCTAGCCGCCTTGGGCGGCCAGCCCGTCCTCGCGTCCCCGCCGACGTACGACATCACGACCCTGGCGGGGAAGGTCGCGTCGGTTCACGGCACGGCGGGCCTCCAAACACGCATGTCGGCCTTTCTGGAGCAAGAGGCTGACGCCGGAGAGCACGGTGTCCTTGACGCACCGGACGCCATCACACCGTCTTTCGTGTTGAGCAGCCCGCTCGATGGAAATACCGTGCTGAGCCCGGCCGTGACGGTCAATCTCGACACCGCAGCCGCCTCGCAAAACGAGACCGCCATTGCGGTCGACCCAAACAATCCCAACCGGGTGGTGGCAGCCGCGAATGACTACGTTTCACGGACGTGGAGCTGCACTGTCAGCGGCACTCCCTGTAGCGCCCTCGGAGAGGCCTTCTCCGGCACCTACTTCTCCAACAACGGGGGGGCGACCTGGTGCTGCGTCAGCAGCGATCCGTCAAACCTCGGAACACTTATCCCCGGGGTCGAACATCTGACCGGCGGCCCATACGACGCTGGCGGCGACCCGGCACTCGCCTTCGACAGCCAGGGCCACGTGTACTACGCGGGCCTCGGATTCGACCGCACGGCACCGCCGAATACCGTGACCGTCAGCAAGGGAAGCTTCAGCGGCGGAGCATTAACCTGGGGACCGCCGACCTTCGTCAATCCGACGACATCGCCTTCGACGCTGAATGACAAGGAGTGGATCGGCGCCGACTGGCACGCGTCGAGCCCGTTCCGCGACCGCGTCTACGTAAGCTGGACTCGCTACAAGTTCACTGCGCACACCGGCGCCTATGTGCAGTCACCGATCTTCTTCGCCTTCTCGACGAATGGCGGAGCCACGTTCAGCATCCCGCGGTCGATTGCGGGCAACGTCCTCTATTCGCAGGGCTCTCGTATCGTCGTGGGTTACGACGGCACGGTGTATGCCTTCTGGGAGGGCGCTACGCGCCTGGCGGCCCTTGACAGCACCTGGATGGCGAAGTCGACGGACGGCGGCGTGAACTGGAGCAGTCCCGTCGCAATTGCCCCCTTGGTGGATATCGTTCCGCCCGCCAACACCGTCTTCCGGGTCAACAGCTTCCCAGCGGCGGACATCGCTCCGAACGGTGACCTCTACGCCGCGTGGTCGTCGCAGATGAGCGATACGGGCGGACTCTGTCCAAGCCGAACCAACACGGGCTGCCATCTCGCTGCGCTGTACAGCAAATCCTCGGACGGCGGAGCGACATGGAGCGCCCCGCTGCCCATCCTCGCGGCCATTGATGGCAGCAACCGAACGGCCATCGGCTACCCAGTCAGCCAGCCGAGCGGCGGGACCCTCAACGCCCCAGCGGCGCGCCGAGTGGACACCTTCTGGCCGGCAGTCGCGATCTCGCAATCGGGCCGCGTCTACATGTCGGCATACGGCGCAGACGTCGTCTCACCCTGGCAGACGTGCGCGAACGCGCCACCTCCGCCAGAGGGTCGCATCAACTGCCTGGCCCTGGGCGACTACATCCACAACGCGCGGCTCGACTACTTCGTGGCGAACATCGGGGCTGGGACGTCCCAGCAAGTGAGCACCCATCCGATCAACACCCGCTACCACTTCGGCGGCGGCTTCATCGGTGACTACACCGATCTCGCGGTGGGTACCGACAACAGCTTCCACGCGCTCTGGACCGATACCAACAACGTGCAAACGGTTGAGTGGTGGTACGGCCTCCAGTTCGTGCCAACCCCAGTCCACCAGCAGGATGTGGTGACGGCCGCCGGCAACTTCTGATCGGTCGGCGATGCGTCATTCAGTGCCGGGGCGTGATCTCAGGTCCGCCCCGGCACTCCGTTCCCCGCGGCGGGCGGCCACCTGGGGCGCTTCGCTAGACGCCAACAGTGACGATCGTGTCTCCGCCAAACACGTAGGGCTCAGCGACCTGGTACGCATCGGCTTCCTTGTTCCAAGCATGGAAGCGCGGATCGTTGTCGTGCTGATGATGCCCGTCCTCGGTCGCGAAAATGGCGATGACGAGATACTGGATCGCTCCATCGTGCGGACTGCTGCTGATATCCAGCCGCGACAACGTCGCGGTCCTGAGGACACCACGCGATTCAAGGTCCTTCCATAGTGGTACCTCAGGCTGCCGAAAGCCGCGCTCGAACTCGCCGACGTGCTCCTTCCCCGCATTCAGCACGATCCCAATCGTCTGCATCGATCCTCCTTATCGACAATCGCCTCTTCCGTGGCGTGCACGCAACAGGTGCCCTTCGCGAGTCGCGCCGTGGCGTTGACAGTCCCTGTGCCCCGTGTGAGCATCCGCCCCCAGGTCACCAGCGAAGTGCCGTTGCGTGCTCACTGCTGCGGGAGCCTAGATCGGACCGGGAATGACACTGAGGGGAAAGCGCGCTCGCTGGAGCCTGGTGGTCACAGCTGGCCTGGTACTCGCCGGGCTCAGCTCAGCCCCGGCTGCGGCCGCATCGGACATCGGCTACTCAGACCAACCGTACGTCGGCAGTTCACCGACCGGCACCAAACCCGAGAGCAAGCTGTGGTGGAACGACGGTGTTTGGTGGGCCAGCATGGCCACCACCACAAAGGGCGCGTTCCACATCTTCAAGCTCGACCCCACCGCCCAGTCGTGGATTGATACCGGGACACCGCTCGACACCCGAAAGAACAGCCGGGCTGACTGTCTGTGGGACGCGAGCCAGCAGAAGCTGTACGTCGCCTCCCACCTGCGCGCGGCGGACTCGAACAAGTCGACAAGCGGCATGCCGGCGAACCTATACCGCCTCAGCTACGACAGCGTCACGAAGAAGTACACCCTCGATTCCGGATTCCCGGTGGCGATCAACGACGTCTCCAGCGAGACCCTGGTGATCGACAAGGATTCGACCGGCAAGCTGTGGGCCACGTGGACCCAGCTCAGCCAGGTGTACGTGAACGCCACCACCACCGACGATCTGCACTGGGGGTCTCCGTTCGTGCCTGATGTCTCCGGGACCTCCAATGCCCCCGATGACATCTCCTCGCTCATCAGCTTCGGTCCCGGCCAGATCGGCCTGATGTGGAGCAACCAGCTCACTCCTGCCATGTACTTCGCCGTGCACCTCGACGGCGATCCGGATGGGACCTGGCTGGCGAGCACAGCTGCCGTCCAGGGCCCGAAGCTGGCGGACGATCACGTCAACCTCAAGACCGATAGCTCCGGGCGGGTCTTCGCTGCGGTCAAGACATCGGCCACCAAATCGACCGCGGCGCTCATCAATCTGCTGGTTCGGGACCCCGTCAGTGGAAGCTGGACTTCCTACGTCTTCGGTCGAGTGGCCGACCATCACACGCGGCCGATCGTGGCACTGGACGAGGAGCATGGCGTGATCCATATGTTCGCCACTGGCGCCACAACGCCGAACACGACGGGCCTCGGCACGATCTACGAGAAGAGCAGTCCGATCGACACGATCGCGTTTCCAGTCGGCGAAGGAACGCCGGTCATCCAGAGTGCTACCGATCTGGGCATCGACAACGTCACCTCCACCAAGCAAAACGTGAGCAGCACTACCGGGCTGGTAATTCTGGCGAGCAGCGATGCCACCCGGCGGTACTACCACGCCTCGATCGTAATCGCGCCCTGACAGGGGTCCGTCAGTCCCGCGCCGACACTTCCGACATTAGCTGCCGATCAGGGTGATCGTGCCCTTCATGCCAGCCTCGAAGTGGCCTGTCGCATGGCAGGCGAACGCGTAGGGGCCAGGACCGTCGAATGTGACCGTGAGGGACTTGGCAGTGCCGCCTGTGATCCCGGCAATTTCGGGCGTCCCTTCCTTGTCGGCGAACGCGTCAGCCTTCGGCCCGACCATGAACTCGTGCTCGATGGTACCGGTGTTCTTGACCTGGAAGGTAATCGTCTCGCCCTTCGCGACAGCGATCACCATAGGCATGAACATCAGTTGGTCGGTTGCCGTGATCACCACCACGCGCGGATGGGCCTTGGTGCCTGGCGTGAACGCCAGAGACGCACTCGCCTGAGGGGTCGCTGTAGCGGCCGATGTTGATGCCGAAGAGGAGCCCGAACTGCAGGCCACGAGCGTCGAGGCAGTAATCACCAGGGCCGCGAACCCGGTTATCGTCGTGCGGCGTGTGGTACGCATTGCGAATCTCCAAGAACGAATCGCTCGGCCGAACGCTGTGCGCCGACAGCGAGCTCACGACCGACTCTGGACACTCGCGGCAATTCGACGAAGTGCCATTCATCCCGCAGCCCGATGCCAGACGGCACTGAGGCGGGAGGCCATCGAGGGGGCCGCTATCCGGGTACCTGCCTCCGCACTGTTACGTTCGAACGAATCGACCAGCGCTACGGCCCCCGAATACAGGCCAAACGGCCCTGACGCTTCGCGAGCCCCAGACCATCAAATAGCGCCAATGGATACCGGGTACCTCGCCATCACACCGACCCTTCTGACGGATTCGAATCGAGAAGGGCTCAGCCACCTCGTGGTGCGTCGACGCACAACGACGGACGTGGATCGGCTCGCATGGGCCATTCGGGCGGCGCGCGCCTGGCTGGGGCAGGAGATCGAGCCAGCGCCGCATGGCATGCACCGCTACCAGACGGATATGCGGCTTCGAGTCAGTGATCGCCCCTCGATCGTGACGTTCCGCAAGGCGGCCTACATGGACGTCGGGCCGGTACGATCCCTGAACGACGGATGGGAAGCCGAGGTCGGCTGGCGCGCGTCGACAATGGCGCCCCTATTCCCAGTCTTCTCTGGAACGATCGTTGCCAGCGGGACCGAGCTGACACTGTCAGGATGGTATGCCCCGCCGGGTGGAGGGGTGGGTCGGATTGCCGACCGAGCCCTGTTCCACATTGCCGCTTCCGGTACGGCTGGCTGGCTCCTCGGCGCGCTCAACAGCGCGGCTGAAGTTGGCGCTGGCTAACCGTCGTCAGGGCGGCCAAGATGTCGCTTGGCAACAAATGCAGCCGCCTGGGTCCGGCGGTGAAGGTTCAACTTGGAGAGGATGCTGCTGACGTAGTTCTTCACGGTCTTGTCCGATAGGAAGACTTCGGCGGCGATCTCCTTGTTCGTCTTTCCCTCCGCAACGAGCAACAGGATCTTCCGCTCCTGGGCGGTAAGGTCGGCGAGCTCGTCAGACGCGTCGCCACTCACGAGACGCCGGACTCGCTCGAGCACCTTCTCCGTAACCGCTGGGTCGAGGAGCGACTCACCGCGACCGACCGACTCGAGAGCGGCAACCAGATCGCGGCCACGAATCTGCTTGAGCAGGTATCCGCTGGCGCCCGCGATGATGGCCGACAGGACCGCTTCCTCATCGGGGTAGCTGGTGAGCATGATCACTCGCGTCTCAGGACGAGCGGCGCGGATCTCACGGCACGCCTCAATCCCGGATCCATCCGGCAACCTCACGTCCATGACCACCAGGTCCGGCTCGTAGCGGGCCGCCTGCACGATCGACTCGGCGACGGAACCCGCCTGCGCGACGACCTCAAAGCCGGCTCGCCGGCCGAGGAGGGAGACAAGGCCTTGGCGCACGACCTCGTGGTCGTCAACCACGAGCAGGCGCAGCGGACGCTCAGGTTGTTCGACGCTCATCAGCTATCTCGCTGTCGTCCAAGGCGCGGTACGGCAACGATGATACGGGTCCCGACAGGCTGCTCGCTCTCCAACGCGAAGGTGCCGCCGAGCGCATCGGCCCGCGCTCGCATGTTGGCAAGTCCGTGATGACCACTCGTCTGCGCTGCGTCGGGCACGATCCCTCGGCCGTCGTCTTCGACCTTCAGCCGAACAGTCTCGTCGACCAAGTCGGCCTCCATTAAGGCGTGCCGCGCACCCGAATGGCGAGCCACGTTCGCCAGTGCCTCGCGTGCTATCGCCAGCAGCTCGGCCACCACGTCTATCGGGACCTCGTCCTCCACGTCGCAGCGCGTGTCAATCTGGATGGTCGTATTGCGGCTCAGCTCATCGGCCAATGTTCGGAGGCCGTCGCGCAGGCTGCCGGAGTCGAGCAGCAGCGGGCGCAGTCCGAAGATGAAGTTGCGGATGTCTCGGATCACACCGTGCAGCGCGTCGATCGCGTCGTCGACGCGCCGTCTTGCCTCATCGGGCAACTCGTCGACGAGCTGCGGGACATCGTCGAGCGACAGGGTAACGGCGTAGATGCTCTGAATGATGCTGTCGTGCAGGTCCCGACTGATCCGATCTCGCTCATCGACGATCGCGAGCCGTTGTACCTCTTCATGAAGGTGCGCGTTCTCGATCGCGATCCCGGCGTGCAGGGCGAACACTTCGACGAGAGCCTGGTCATCGGCAGTGAATTGCGATGCAGCCAGCTTGTTGGTCAGGTACAGGCGGCCAACCACTTCGTCCTTCACAGTGACCGGCACGCCCAGGAAGGAAACCATCGGGGGATGGTTGGGCGGGAATCCGTAGCTCTCCCCGTGCGAAGCGATGGTTGCAATCCGATACGAGCGGTTCTCGCGAATGATGAGGCCGAGGAGGCCTCGCCCGCGCGGTAGGTCTCCGATGGCCCGCCGCTGCTCGGGGGTGATTCCGCTCGTGATGAACTGCGTGATCTCGTCCGCCTTGTCGACGATTCCGAGTGCCGCGTACTGGGCTCCAACCAGGTCCCGGACCCTGTCGACGATCAGCTGGAGGACCTGCTCGACATCGAGGACGCTGCTGATGCCGCGAACTGCGGCGTCCAGCGCCTCGAGCGCTGGCGGAAGGTGCGGACGGTCAGCGGCAGATTCGGCATCGGTCGACACGCCGATAGGCTAGCGCGCACCACCATCGGATCGGAAGGCGGCAATCACAGCCTTGATGCCTGTGATCGGGCCCGGGCCATGGGGCCCCCAACTTCGGTCCACCTGGCAGGTGGCTCCCACGAGCGGTACCCCTACGGTGAGGGTGAGTGAATCAGCTTCCTCGTAGTTCTGACCGCCGGTTCGGGCGGCGAGAAAGGTAGAACACCAATGACTGGACTAGGCAAGTACCGGGGGATCGGAGTCCTGCTCGCCCGCGTGACCGTGGGCTGGGTCTTCTTCTATGCCGGCATCGAGAAGCTCTTCGGGGCACAGCCATTCACGGCGGTGGGCTTCCTGAAATTCGGCACCATCGGCACGACCGCTGAGAAGGTCGCCGACGGGACGATCGTGAATCCGACCCATGCCTTCTGGGTCGATCTGGCCGGGAACGGCACGTTGATCCCGATCATCAACTTCCTCGTCGTGTTCGGCGAGGTCGCGATCGGCGCGGCGCTGATCGTTGGGCTTGCGACTCGATTCGCAAGTGTCGCGGGCTTCCTGATGATGGGACTGTTCTGGATCGCCGCCTGGGACTTCTCCCACGGTGTGGTCGAGTACCACTCGGTGCTCGCGATCGTGACCCTGGCCCTGGGCATCATCGGAGCAGGCGAGTTCTTCGGACTCGACGCGATCGTCGATGAGACACCGATCGTCACGCGCGCTCCGTCTCTGCGGTACGTTCTCGGCTGACGATGGCACGGGCCGCGAGTTGCACATAGCTGGCGGCCGAGCCCGAGCCGGTACGCCGGTTGGCACCTCAGTTCGAAAGGACTGGACATGTCGACCGGCGTCTCCACGTCCGCGAGCCGGATCGTGGCGCCCGATGGTGGTGCCGCATGGTGTACCGGGAGCGTCACTCGACGGCGGCTGCGCTGTCGGCTCCTCCGCGAAGGCTGAGCAGCTCGTAAACCTCGACCGCCTGTGACTTGCCTTTCAGTTCAGGCGATCCCAGCGGCCTGACGACCGCCTGCTCGCGGATCAGCTCGTACGTGCTCGAGCCGATAACGACGCTCCCTTCGGTGGCATACGTCTGCAGGCGCGCGGCAAGGTTGGTCGTGTCACCAATGGCCGAGAAGTTGCGGATTTCGGCTGAGCCGATATTCCCGACCAGCGCGGGACCGCTGTTGAGGCCGACCCGAAAGTGTGGCCGTGTGCTGGCCGCGGGCAGCTCCCCGACGGCCCGCTGCATCGCCAACGCCGCGCGGGCTGCGCGAAGGGCGTGGTCGGGCTGTTGGTGCGGGGCATTGAAGATGGCCATCATGGCATCGCCCATGAACTGCACGACGGTGCCGCCCTCCGCGAGCACGATCGGCACCGCCACTCCGAAAGCCGCGTTGAGCATTGCCACGACCTCGGCCGGCGCCGCGCGTTCCGAGAAGGCCGTGTAGCCGCGCAGGTCGGCGAAGAGCACTGTAACCTCGGCCTCCTCGCCCCCAAGCGCCGCGCGGTCCGGATCCGCAATCAGGGTGGTTGCCACCTCCGGCGAGAGGTATTGGTGGAGCAGCCGGTCGACGCGCTCGTGCAACGCGCTAATGAGCCGGCCCTGGGCGAACGCGGCGCGTTGCGACCGTTCGAGCAGGTATGCGCCGACGCACCCGCCTGCCACCGTTGTGGCGACGATGAAGACCTGCAGCAGCAGCTGCGACCCAAGCCCCAGCGCTTGGGCGAAGAGGAGGAAGAGCAGGCAGTAGGCGCCGCCCACCTCGAGCGAGCCCACGAAAGGGTGCCGGGTGACAGAGAAGCCGAACACGGCGGTGAGCATGACGCCAGGCATCGCATAGACAGGGAAGGTGCCTGTGCTGGCGGTCAGCAGGAGAACCGCGATGCAGGCCGCGAGCTGCTGCCCCAGTCCGATTGCGTCGCGCCGGCGCTGTGTGCTCGCCCAGTGGCTGAGCCCTGCGCTAGCCAGCAGGAGGACCGTCATGACACCCGAGATCGGCCAGACCCGGCCGGGGGGGACACCCAGCGCCTGGGGCGCGATGAGCGCGATCACTACCCACACCACGGCCGCACCCAGACTCGCAGTGCGGACCCGTCGTACTCCCTCGGCCTGGTCCGCGTGCTGGTACGACCGTTCCAGCTCCGGATCGACGAAACGGAGCGTCCATCGGTCACGCAGGTCCCAGCCAGCGGGAAATGCCACGGTGCAAGTCTATGGGGACTACTCCGCGAGCGGTCGGCTGGACCTCACGTGCGTCGCCTGCGACGACATTCGTGCACCGGAAGAGAAAACCAATGGTCGGGGCGAGAGGATTTGAACCTCCGACCTCATCGTCCCGAACGATGCGCGCTACCTGGCTGCGCCACGCCCCGACCGAACTCGCCCGCTTCGCGCGGACCTGAGGAGGCACGATCTTAGCAGCCACGGTAACGAGCCGGCTTTGAGCCAATGTCGGCGTCCGCAGCCGAGAAGGGGCGTTGCGATGCTCGCCGCCTACACTCCGCGGATGTCGCTCCTGCATCGGTACCGCACGGAGCTCGAGCTCGTCGGCGTGACGCTGCTCCTGAAGCTGGCGCTCCTCGGCCTTGGGGTCGTCGCGTTGGGCATGATTACAGGACAAGCCGTCTCCAACCTGCACGACGTCCTCGGCATATGGAGCCGGTGGGACGCGCCGCATTACCTGGACGTTGCCGTCCTCGGCTACAGCGCGCATGACCCAGGCGTGACGACCATCGACGGCGTTCCCCGCGCTTTCCCGGGCGACCTGCCGCTGTACATCGTGTTCCTGCCCCTCTTCCCGTGGTTGGTTGGCGCCGTCAATGCGCTTCTCCACGATCCAATCGCGTCGGCGTTCATCGTCAGCGCGATCGCCTCCCTGTTCGTGGCGCCGTTGCTCTATCAGCTCGTGCGAGCCGACGCGGACAACGCAGTGGCCAGATACGCTGCCTGGTTCCTGCTCATCTTCCCAACCGCCTATTTCCTGCACATCGGCTACACCGAGGGCCTCTTCCTGGCGCTCGTGCTGGGCTCGTTCCTGGCTGCCCGTCACGACCGGTGGTGGCTCGCCGGCATGCTGGGTGGCCTTGCGGCACTGACCCGATTGAATGGGCTGATCCTCGTTCCTGCGCTGGGGGCCGAAGCGTGGACCGCGTGGAGGGCGGATCCGGCGCGAAGGCTGCGTTCGGAATGGCTGGCGATCGGCCTGGTAGGCGCCGGCTTTCTCGTCTACCTGGCGCTCAACCTGGCCGTCTACGGGGATGCGTTCGCCTTCGTGACGATCCAGGGCGGCCACTGGTTCAAGCAGCTCGCGCCGCCCTGGGTTGGGATCGGGGGCGTCGTCGACCGCACCACGTCTGCTGGCGCGAGCGACCCATTCATGCTTGGCTGGATGGAGCTCGCCTTCATCGCCCTCGGGCTTATCGGCACGACCGTCGCGGCGTTGCGCTTCCGGTTGAGCTGGTTCACGTGGATGGCCGGCAACTGGCTCCTCTTCACCAGCACGACCTTCGTGCTCTCCGTTCCCCGCTACAGCCTGACCCTCTTCCCGCTGTTCGCCTGGTTCGGGCTCCTAGCGCGACGCCCCGAATGGGCGATTGGGTTGAGCGTTGTGTCGATCGCCCTTTTCGCCTATTTCGCGTCGCAGTTCGCCGTCGGGCATTGGGCCTTCTGAGACAGACCGATGTAGCCTTCCGCCCATGCGCAGGTGGGCGGCGCTCCTCGTGGTGGTGCCACTCCTGGGCGGATGCTTCGGGCAGGGGAGCGAGGGGTCCGTTGCGTCGCCAAGCCGGTCCGCAACTCTGACGCTGGCCGGCGGTGCCTCGGCACTCCGCTGGGGCGATGGTCCCTACGGGGTCGTCCTTCTCCACGACGCCAACCACGATGCCGCTTCCTGGGCGCAACTGGCCCGTGCTCTCGCTGCCGACGGGATGACGGCACTCGCCCCGCAGGCCACGGACGCCTCCACGCTGACCGCGGCGATCGGCGCGCTGCGGTCGACCGCGCCCGGTCAGGCGTCGCCTGTGATCGAGCGAGTGGCCGTCGTGGCGGCCGGCAGCGGAATCGTGGCCGTGGCGATGCTCGCCGCGTCCAATGCCGCGCTCATCGATCAGGTGATTCTGGTGTCGGTCGGGTCCGACGCTCCCTGGGCAGCGGAGTTCCCGAAGCTCTTCATTGCCGGGAAGGCCTCTCCGCAGGCCGCTGCGGCGCGCACCGCTGAGGGCTCTGCCGCCGGCCAATGGAATGCACTGCTGCTTGTCGATGGCAGTGGCAGCGGCCAAGCGCTCTTCGAGGGTGGGGTGGGAAATGAGTTGGTCACGGCGGTGGTGCGCCGCCTGGACGAGCGTCGGTAACGGGTTCCTGCCGGAGGCAAAAGTGCCCCGAAAGAACCGCGGCAGTCCTTTGATGCAATCTCAGGTCAACCAGCAGGCCCCTTCGGGACGAGAGGAGCATGACAGCGATTCCCGGCCGCCGGCAACCCCTCTTCTCCACGAGTTCCAGGGATTCTCGGGAGGTTGTCCACAGCCGATCCGCAAAGGGTAGGGGCGGGTAGCCCAATCCGCGGCCGGTAGGCGTAACGCCTCGCGTACCTATCGGGCAGAGAGAAACGAGCCGTTTCAGGAGCTTGAACCGATGCTTGGACCCCGATTCCGCCTCCTCGCAGCGGCACTCGCCGCTTTCGGCCTTGCGGTTGCGGCCTGCAACGCCGGCACGGGTGCCGGCACCGCCTCCCCGAGCGCGAGCGCTAGCGCAAGCGCAAGCGCAAGCGCAAGCGCAGGAGGGTCGGCTTCGACCTATACGCTCACCGTCGCGCAGACGCCCAAGGGTGACGCCCTTGCGGGCGAGGACGGAAAGACGCTCTACGTCTTCCTCAAGGACAGCGGCGGCAAGAGCGCCTGCAACGCTGGCTGTGTCGACACCTGGCCGCCGTTCACGCTTGACAACGGCGAGACGGCGGTCGCGGGCTCCGGCGTGAGCATGACGATCGGCTCGATCACGCGCGACGACGGCAAGAAGCAGGTCACGTACGATGGCCGGCCCCTCTACTACTACGGCCCGGACCCCAAGGCGGGTGGCGCCGGGGGCGACGGGATTGGCGGGGTCTGGTTCATCGCAAACCCGAGCGGTGCCGTTCCGTCTGGGTCATCCCCGAGCGCCGGCGCCTCGAGCAGCTACGGGTATCACTGACGGACTTCCGTTCTGCGCGTCAGCGCCGATGGCAGACCGGACACCCTTCACCTATCAGCGGCGTCTGTGCAGCACAGCCGCACATTCACTGTTGACACGGTGAGTTCCTCTCCTCAGCCCTTCGGCAGCACCTCGACTCGCTCTCTGTGAGGACCATTTGTGCAGCACAGCCGCACAGCAGCACAGCCGCACAAAGACCCTCGACACTGCGTAAGGCAGCACTCAGGCGGCAGCTGAGGCGCTGACCAGTCGCCGGCCGCTCGCCTGCTCGACGAGGCTGAGGGCGCCATGCAGCCCGTCGTTCTGACCGAGCGCGACGCTCCCGGCGAGGTGGCCATCCGGGCGAATCAACCAGGCGCGATCGCCTGACGGCGCGTAGGTCGACCGCAGCGCGCCGCTGGGATCGCAGATCGCTCGTGATCCTGGCGGCACCGTGCCCTCGTTTCCGTCGGCAACGAGCATGAGCACCTGCCACGAAACGGCCTCTGGCGGGATCGGCGCCGACCGCCCACGCCACTGGTCACCCGCCACCACGAGCAGCAGGAAGGCGTCGTCGGGCACCAGCTCACGAAGACGCGTCCTCCGTCCGCCGAGGGTGATGGGGACGTCCGGAGCAACCGCACCATGCCGGGGAAGTGCAGCATCATCCGGGCCTGGAGCGACGATGCGGGAGCCCGCGTAGGAGAAGGGCTCTGCCAGGCGCCCGGAGTTGACCCGGCGAAGCAAGAACCCGAAGCGAGGGCTGCCTCGCAGGGTGAGATTGCGCTTGAGGCGTTGCCAGGGGCCGCGTGGCGCCAGGAAGCGCATTGTTGCGTCGGTGACCACCAGGTTCTCGGCCGCAGCCGCGCGTCGCTCGGCCTCGTAGGTTTCGAGAAGCGCGGGCGGCGCATCGCCGCGGACAACCATGCCCAACTTCCAGGCCAGGTTCTCCGCATCGGCCGCCCCGGAGTTCAGGCCACGGGCACCGAATGGCGCGAAGAGGTGCGCCGCATCCCCCGCCAGGAAGACGTTGCCCACCCGGAAGCGGTCGGCCAGACGCTGGTGGAAGCGGTAGCCGGTCATCCAGACGAGCTCGTACGCGGTCTCGGGACCGATGACCGCGCGAATCCTGCGGTCCAGCCCGCCGTTGGTGCGCTCGACCTCGATATTGGTGTCAGAGGGGATCTGCCAGTCCACGCGCCATATCCCATCCGGCTGAGGGTGGACCAGCACCTGGCGCCCACGGTTCCAGGGTGGGTCAAAGAAGAAACGCCGCTCGTTGGGGTAGGCGAGCCTTGCGCGAATGTCACAGATCAAGAAGAGGTCCTCATGACTGTGGCCGGGGAAATCGACGCCGAGCAGATGACGGACCGATGAATGGGCGCCATCGGCTCCGACGACGTACTGCGCTCGGAGCTGCCGAGCGCCCGAATCAGTCGCGAGCTCCAGGATCACCTCAACGCGATGATCGGCGAGACTCCGGAGCTCATGGCCCCAACGGACGTCGACACCGAGCTGCTGGGAACGCTCGATGAGCATTTCCTCGACCTCGGTCTGGCTGATGTTCACGAACGGCGGGAAGTGCTCGCTTCCGGACCCCGGCAGCTGGACGCTGAAGAGCTCACGGCCGCGGTAATAGGTGCGCCCGGTCTGCCACTGCACCCCGCGATCTGCGACTCGCTCGCCGATACCCTCACGCGCCCAGATCTCTAGGGTCTCACGCTGCATGCAGATCGCCTTGGACCCTTCGGCGGAGTGGCGAGGCGCGCGCTCCAGGAGGATTACGCGCATCCCGCCCTGCGCCAGCCGACCCGCCAGCGTCAGGCCTACCGGAGCTGCACCGACCACAGCGACGTCGGCGTCGAGCGTCTCTGGCGTCTCGGCCGAGTTCATCGGTCAGTCCGAGAGCGCGTTCCAGACCTCACGGTCGCGCTCGGCAGTCCAGATGCGCGGGTGGTCGATCCCGTCGAGCTCATCCCACGTCCGCTGGACGTTGAACGGCATGGTGTGGTCGAAGATCGGGTAGCCCGCATAGCGCGGCGCAAGCTCACGGTGGACCAGCTCGAATGCATCCTTGAGCGATCCGCCGCCGTCCTTGACCTGTCGAGTCCCCTCGAAGGTGGTCTGCAGGAAGGTCCGCGTGTCCTCGATTGCGCTCGCGACCGCTTCGCCACGCAGCACCGGACCGCGCCCCCCGACGAGCTGGCTCGCGCCGAGATCCATGACGGCATCCAGGGTTCCGCTCGACCAATCCGCCACGTGAGCGTCCCCCATGTACGGGGCGGCCTGCGCCTCCACCAGATCGCCTGCGAAGCAGATGCGTTCGTCGGCAAGCCAGACGACCAGGTCGCCCGAGGTGTGCCCGCGTCCCAGGTAGCGCAGGTCCACGATGCGATTGCCCAGGTCGACTGTCATGCGGTCCGCGAATGTCTGGGTTGGGCGCGTCAGGCCGGGAATCGTCTCCGCACCCTGGAAAAGGCGTGGCATCCGCCCCTGCTCGCTTGCCCAGTCCTGGAGGCCGCGTTCCTCGATCAGCTCCGCGGTCATCTGGGTGGCGAGGATCCGGCGCGCCTGGAATGCGGCGGCCCCCAGAACGCGAACCGCGTGATAGTGGGTCAGCACCAGGTCGCCGAAGGGAAGGCGGGTGAATGCCCGGATCACGTCGATCCAGCGCTGAGCCATGACTGGGGTGGCACGGGCCTCGATGGCCAGCACGGCATCGGTGCCGACCACGCAGCCAACATTGGGGTCGCCCTGGGCGGTGTAGGCGAAGACGCCTGGGGCGAGCTCCTCGAGGGTCGCCTCCTTCTCGCCCAGGTCGGCGGATGAGGCGAAGGGTTTGGCGCTCACCTACCGATGATAGGGCGGCTCGCCCGGCGCAGGCCCGCCCATGCCAGCGCAGGCCAGCCCCAAGCCAGCGCAAGAACACCGTGATGCTCACTCGGTGAGGATTACGAACGCCCGGACGCGTTGGGAAGGCAACAGACTGGATAACGCTCACCACGCGAGTGGTAGACCGTTCGCGACGAAGACCGCCGCATAAGGTGCCTGAAACCGGGCAATAAGCAGGGATGCCCGAAGATGCGCCCATGGACTCGATTGCGATCGGCCGCCTGCTTGCGCTCGTTCGGCTTCGACAGGGTCGCCGCCAGTCGGATGTGAGCAAGGCGGCGCGCCTGTCCCCAGCCGCCATCGGGCGTCATGAGCACGGCGACCTGACGGTGATCGGGCGACTGCGACGCCACGCGGAGGCGCTCGGCCTGCGACTTGACTTGCGGCTTACGGGGCGTGGTGGTGAGCTTGAGCGGTTGGCGGACGACGAGCACGCCGCCATTGTGGAGGTGGTGGCTCAACTGCTTCGGGGGCTCGGCCACGAGGTTGTGCCCGAGGCGACCTACAACGAATGGGGCGAGCGCGGCCGGTTCGACCTCCTCGCGTACCTGGCTGAGTCGGCGATCCTGGATGTCGTGGAAGTGAAGGGCGAGCTCACCGATATCCAGGAGATGCTTGGAACGCTCAACGCGAAGGAACGTCTCGCCCCGGGCGTAGCTCGCAGGCGCGGTTGGCCGGCACGACGCGTGCGGGTCCTGCTCGTGGTTGCGGCTACCTCGCGGAACCGGCACATCGTGGCCGCGTATCCCAACCTCTTCGGGGCCTTCGAGCAGCATCAGGTTTCGGAGAGATGGCTGAGACCGACCACGCCGAATCGGCTTCTCTTGTGGGTACCACCTCGCCGCGCGGCTCGAACCCAGTGGGTTGCCGGCCGGCGGCGTGTGCGCGTGCAACGTGGGCGGCCGAGCATTGGCAGAGGCGCCGAACACCAAGCAAATTCACCCTAATCGTCGATTTCTGAGGGTTATGCCTTGAGCGAGCGCCGGGACGATCTCACCCCTGGGCTTAACCCCGGAAATCGGAGGATTAGAGGTGTTTGCAAAGAATTAGGCCCGCGTCCGTCCCATAAGCATCCCTCTGTGAGAGTTAGCCGCACACAGCTGCGACGTGAGGCGGGTCCTGGATGAGCCTTCCAGGCCCGCCTCGGCCCTCACGCGGAGGGGCGCGGCAGTGGCGCCCCTCCGGCGCGGGCTCAGACGCCCGCTCAGACGCCCGCTAAGACGCCCTTAGACATCCGAATACAGGAAGAACTCGTAGGGGTGTGGCCTGAGCGCAACCTCCTTCGCGCCCGCGCGCTTCAGGTCGAGCCAGGTCTCGACCACGTCGGGTGTGAAGACATCGCCGCGGAAGAGGAACTCCGAATCCGCCTCGAGGGCGTCGAGGGCCTCCTCCAGCGAGCCCGGCACGTTGCGTACGGTCGCGCGTTCCGCGCCCGCGAGCTCGTAGATGTCCTTGTCGATCGGCGCAGGCGGCTCGATCCGGTTGAGGATCCCATCGAGGCCGGCCATCAGCTGGGCCGCGAACGACAGGTAGGGATTGCATGAAGGATCCGGCGAGCGGAACTCGAGGCGACGGGCGGACGGCTTCGAGAAATAGGTCGGAATCCGGATGCAGGCTGAGCGGTTCCGGGCGGAGTAGACGAGGTTGATAGGCGCCTCGTACCCGGGGACTAGTCGACGGTACGAGTTCGTCGTCGGCGCGGCGAAGGCCAGCACCGCCGGCGCATGCGCCAGCAGGCCGCCGATGTAGTGGCGCGCCGACTCCGAGAGGAGTGCGTACCCATCGGCGTCATAGAAGAGGTTGCGACCGTCTGCCCACAGGGATTGGTGGGTATGCATGCCGGACCCGTTGTCGCCGTACATCGGCTTGGGCATGAATGTGGCGACGAGACCGCCGGCGAACGCGACGTTCTTGGCGATGTACTTGTACTTGAGGACCTTGTCCGCCGTCTCGACCAAGCCGCCGAAGCGGATGTCGATCTCGGTCTGGCCGGCGGTCCCCACCTCATGGTGGTGGACCTCGACGTCGATCCCCGCCTCGATCATCTTCAGCACGGTCGCACTACGCAGTTCCTGAAGACGATCGGCGGGCGGCGTCGGAAAGTAGCCCTCCTTGTGCCGCGGCCGGTGCCCGAGGTTGGCGACCCCGTTGGAGCCCGAGTTCCAGATCCCCTCGTCCGAGTCGATGTAGTAGTAGCCCGAATGCGCGTTCTGGTCGAAGCGCAGCGAGTTGAACAGGTAGTACTCGATCTCCGGGCCCCAATACGAAGCGGTCGCGATCCCGGTCGTGGGAAGGAACGCCTCGGCCTTGCGCGCGACGTGGCGCGGGTCGCGCGAGTAGGGCTCGCGAGTGAGGGGGTCGATCACGTCGCAGATCAGCGAAAGGGTGCGCGTGCCAAGCACGGGATCCACGAAGGCGGTCGATGGGTCGGGGAGGAGCAGCATGTCCGACTCGTGGATGCGCTGGAAGCCGCGGATCGAGGAGCCGTCAAAGCCGATCCCGTCGACGAACAGCTCCGAGCTCAGCTCGCCGGCCGGAATGCTGAAGTGCTGCCAGGTACCGGGCAGGTCCGTGAACCTGAGGTCAACCATCGCGACCGCCTGATCGCGGGCCATCTCGAGGACCTCGGCCACGGTCCCCGTTCGGGGAGTGGCGGCTTCAGAGGGGCGGATGGGGATCTCAAGGACCATGTGTCGATGCAACCTCCGGGTGCTGGGGCGTTTTACGGAGGCTACGGTCGGACCGATGGTGCCGATAGACCGATGAGGTGCGCCGTCGAGACCAACCGTTGTGCACAGTGCACAAAGACGGCCTGGAGGAAGCTAGAGCGGGGGTAGCTCCAGGACGTGTGCCTCGACGATCGCATCGAGGGCGCGCAGCCGCTCAAGGGTTGCCTCATCAACAGCCTGGTCGACCGATACGAACATCATCGCCTCGCCAGCCGCCGAGAGACGGGACAGCTCGAGTGACGAGATATTGATGCCAGCATCGGCGAGCAGCGTGCCGACCGCCCCGACCACGCCGGGTCGGTCGTGATGGCGGGTGAGCAACACCGTCCCTGCGAGCTCAGCATCGAGTTCGAATCCGTCGAGGCTGGCGAGGTGTGGCCGTCCGTGCGCCGTCGAGCCGGCCAGGCGCAGGGCGGCTGGTGCACCAGGTTCGGAGGCGACCTCGAGGGTGACCAGCGATGCCCACGGCTCCGAGTCGGCCCGGCGCGTCTCCGTGACGGTGAGCCCTCGCTCGCGGGCGACGAGATCTGCGTTCACCGCATTCACGCGTTGATCCGTCACCGCTTCCAGGAGGCCGGCCAGGGCGGCCGTCCTCAGCGGCGACGGATCCCAGGCGGCAATCTCACCGGCGTACGTCAGGCCGACCGCCCGAATCGGCAGCGGGCTCAGCTGCTGCGCCAGCGTCGCGAGACGGCGGGAGAGCTCCACGTATGGTCGGAGCCTGGGAGCAACGTCGGCAGCGACGGCGGGCGCGTTGACCGCGTACGGCGGCGTGATCCCTGCAAGGGCCATCACCACCTGCTCCGCCATCTCGTGTCCGACGCGCGCCTGGGCCTCGTGCGTCGACGCGCCAAGGTGCGGGGTGAGCACGGTGTTGGGTGCGTCGCGGAGCGGGCTGCCGGAGGGCATCGGCTCGGCCGAGTAGACGTCGATGGCTGCCCCACCCACGTGCCCGGATGCAAGCGCCGCTGCCAGAGCCTGTTCGTCATAGATCCCGCCGCGGGCCACGTTGAGCAGGTAGACGCCGCGTTTCATGGCGTCCAGCTGTGCGGTGCCGATCATGCCGCGCGTCTGCGGTGTGAGAGGGGTGTGGACGGTGATTACATCGGCACGGAGCAGCTCGGGGAGGCCAACCAGTCGCGCCCCGACCTCCGCACCCTGCTCAGCCGTCAGATAGGGGTCGTAGGCGATCACCTTCATTTCGAAGGCGAGCGCTCGACGTGCGACGAGTCTCCCAATCTTGCCCAGACCGATGATTCCCAGGGTCTTGTTCCGCGCTTCGGCGCCGGTGAAGGTGGCGCGTTCCCACTCTCCGCGCCGGACCGATGCGTCGGCGGCCGGGATGCGGCGCAGCAGGCTCAACATGAGGGCCACGGTATGCTCGGCCGCGGCGATGGTGTTACCGGTCGGAGCGTTCACCACCATCACCCCGGCCTGGGTGGCCGCGTCCAGGTCGATCTTGTCGGTGCCGACACTTGCCACGCCGATCACGCTGAGGCGGGGCGCGGCGGCGGAGAGCAGCTCCGCGTCAACCCTCGTCTGGGAGCGCATGACAAGCGCGTCGTAGCCACCGCCCTCACCGAGGAGCGCCAACAGCTCGGCGCGCGGCAGGTTCAGGCGGACATCCGTCTCGTGTGCGGAGACAAGAACGTCGATGCCGGCCTGCGCAACCGGCTCGACGACGAGGATGCGGGCCACGGGATGAGGAGTCTAGCGGGAATCCGCCCCGATTCATGCACGGGCACGGCCCCATCAAGGAATCTGATCCGGCCGGATGTCGCCCGTTCATGGGCAGCGCGCATTATGGATGTGATGGGATTCGCAGCCGGCGCGATGCCCGGTCCCCGACTCATGCTTCGCGCGGGCACGCTCCTGCTCGCTGGCTTGGTGACTGCCGCCTGTAGCTCAGCCGCATCGCCATCTCGGGCGCCCGCCGTGCCTTCGCGGGTGCCGGCACCGACGCCATCGACGGCAACGCCGAGCGCAGTCCCGCCTGGGATCCACAAGATCCAGCACGTGATCATCATCATGCAGGAGAACCGCTCCTTCGATTCCTATTTCGGAACCTACCCGGGAGCCGACGGAATCGCGATGCGCAACGGGGTGCCGACCGTCTGCGTCCCGGACCCGTTGCACGACGCATGCATCCGGCCCTTCCACGACCCATCCGACATCAATCACGGTGGCCCGCACGGCGCGGGACCTGCAAAGGCGGACATCGCGGGCGGCACTATGGTCGGCTTCGTCGCGCAGGCGGAGCGGAGTCCGGCCAGCTGCGTGGGGCCATTCGACCCCGCATGCTCGGGCGGAGTTGGCTGGAATGACGTGATGGGCTATCACGATGCCCGCGAGATCCCGAACTACTGGAAGTACGCCAAGCAGTTCGTCCTGCAGGACCACATGTTCGAGTCGGAGGCGTCGTGGAGCCTTCCCTCGCACCTCTCCATGGTCTCTGGCTGGTCTGCGCGATGCGTGGGGCACGGAGATCCCGAGAGCTGCAGCGCCGCTGAACCGCCGTACCTCCCGGCGAGGTCGAGCCATGTTCTGGCACCGCCGCGCCCCGACTATGCCTGGACGGATCTCACATATCTCCTCTTCCAGCACCATGTGAGTTGGCGCTACTACCTGGCTGAGGGGACCCAGCCAGACTGCTACAACGATGCGGAGACGTGCGCCCCGCGACCGCAGCGCGTCGGGACGCCGCAAATCTGGAATCCACTGCCCTATTTCGACACGGTCCATCAGGACAACCAGCTCCGCAACATCCAGCCCGTCTCGGAGTTCTATGCCGCGGCCAAGGCTGGGACCCTGCCCCAGGTCGCATGGGTAGTGCCCAACGGGGAGACAAGTGAGCACCCTCCGGCACGCATCAGCGCGGGCCAGACCTACGTCACGCAGCTGATCAACGCGACGATGCACTCGCCGAACTGGTCATCGACCGCCATCTTCCTCGCGTGGGATGACTGGGGCGGCTTCTACGACCACGTCCCGCCGCCGCACGTTGATGGCGCGGGCTACGGGCTCCGAGTGCCCGCGCTCGTCATCAGCCCGTACGCGCGACAGGGGTTCATTGACCACCAGACCCTGAGCTTCGACGCCTATCTCAAGTTCATCGAAGATGACTTCCTGGGTGGCCAGCGGCTGGATCCGGCGACGGACGGGCGTCCCGACCCCAGGCCGGACGTGCGGGAGAATGCCCCGCTGCTCGGCAACCTGGCGGCCGATTTCGACTTCAGCCGGACCCCGCGGCCAGCATTGATTCTTCCGCTTCATCCCAGGCCCGGTCCCGCGTCGTCCGGAGGCTAGCGGCCCGCCATCACCCTCGCCGGATCAGCTCTTGTTCGCCGGCTCTCGGTAGGCCTCGATAAGGATCTGGGCCACCTCGGGGCGACTGAACTCCTGGGGCGGAATCTCGCCGGCCAGGAGCATTTCGCGCACCTTGGTCCCGGACAGGATCAGGTGCTGATCGTCGCCATGCGGGCAGGTCTTGTAGCTCGCCATTCCCTCACAGGCGTGACACCAGAAGGTGTGTTCGAAGAAGAGGGGCGTGATGCCCAGCTCGTCGGCCTCGAACTCGTCGAAGATCTTGTGGGCATCGTAGGTGCCGTAGTAACTGCCCACTCCCGCGTGATCGCGCCCGACGATGAAGTGCGTGCAGCCGTAGTTCTTGCGAGCGATGGCGTGGAAGATGGCCTCGCGCGGCCCGGCGTAGCGCATGGCGGCGGGATAGACGGATAGGAGCGTCCGGTCCTGCGGGTAGTAGTCCGCGAGCAGGGTCTCGTAGGCGCGCATGCGCACATCGGCGGGGATATCGTCCGACTTGGTGTCGCCGACCAACGGGTGGATGAGCAGGCCATCCACAACCTCCAGGGCCACCTTGGTCAGGTATTCGTGCGCCCGATGGATTGGGTTGCGCGTCTGGAACCCGACCACGCGGCGCCATCCCCGCTCCGCGAAATAGGCGCGCGTCTGCACGGGGTCACGGCGGTACGCGGCGAAGGGCGGGTCCTGCGGTCCGTCGAGCACCCATACGTCGCCGCCCAGATAGACATCGCCGCCGTCGTATATGCGCGCAACGCCCGGGTGAGCCACATCCGTGGTGCGGAAGACGCGCTCGGCCTCCCGTTCTTTGTCGGGGATGAACTTCTCTGCCAGCTCGAGGATCGCGACGACGCGGCCCTGCTCGTCGGAGAGGGCAACCTCCCCGTCGGGCGGAAGTCGATCCGCCTCCTCGCGGCTCACTGCTAGCGTGACCGGGATCGACCAGACCACGCCCGACGCGAGGTGCATCTCGTCCACGACGCGCCCGTAGTCCGCGGCGCCCACGAACCCGGTGAGCGGGCTGAATGCGCCGTTCCCGATGAGTTCCAGGTCAGAAAGGTTGACCGGGTTGAGCGTCACCGAGGGGAGCGAGGCAGCGCGTTCAAGGGCCGCCGAGCGACTCGATCCATGGAGGCGACGATCGACGAGTTCGCCGCCATGCGCTGACAATTTGGGAGCAGTCGACACGGCGCGGCAGGCCTCCATTTCCAATCCGGCGGGGCGGGGCACCAGCACTCTCGAGGCGCTGTGGTGGCGGCCATGGTAGCGCCATGCAGCTTCCCCACGCGGAGAGGCCCTCCGACGCAACTATCATCCACGCCGACCTGCACCCCGTCCGTGCCGATGGAGGACGACTGACCGAGTGAACTTCGCGACGCTTCTGTACGCCGTTTTCCTCCTCATCGTCGTGGTCGCTCACTGGCTGCTTCCCCGTCCCGCTCGCCGCTACTGGCTGGTTGTGGCGAGCCTCTTCTTCTACGGATCCTGGAACCCGCTTTACGTTCCGGGGTTCATCGTCCTGATCCTCGCCAACTGGTACCTGGGTCTCCTCGCGGTCCCCCGACCGCGAACGGCAGTGCTCATCGGGGTGACTCTGAACCTGGGAATCCTCGGGTTCTTCAAGTACACCGACTGGGTGCTGGGCACCACCGCGCGGCTGGTGGATCGGATAACCGGGACCCTCGCCGACTTCGGTCCGGTAGGGATCGTGCTGCCGCTCGCTGTGAGCTTCGTCACCTTCACGATGCTCGCGTACATCATCGATACCGCTCGTGGCCGCAGGCCTGAACGGCATCTGGGACGCTTCGCGCTCTTCGTGACCTTCTTCCCGCACCTGATCTCTGGTCCGATCATGCGCGGCTACGAGCTCCTGCCCCAGGTGCGTCATCCGCGCCCATTCCGCATGTCTCATCTCGGAGAAGCTCTCCCCCTCTTGGTATCGGGCCTCCTCAAGAAGACTGTCGGCGACAACCTCGCGCCGACGGTCCAGGCCGTCATTTCTCGACCCGAGGCATTCAGCTCGGGGGCGATCTGGATCGGCATCCTCGCGTTTGGATTCCAGATCTATTTCGACTTCTCCGGCTACACCGACCTTGCCCTCGGGTCGGCGAGGCTCCTGGGCCTGCGGTTACCCCGCAATTTCGATTGGCCCTACCGGTCGCTCAGCCTCCAGGAGTTCTGGCGTCGCTGGCACATGACCCTGAGCCGATGGTTGCGGGACTACCTGTACATTCCTCTCGGCGGGTCGCGGCACGGTCCAGCGAGGACCTATTTCGCACTTGCGATCACGATGCTGCTCGGTGGGCTGTGGCATGGGGCCGGGCTCACGTTCGTCATCTGGGGCGCGTGGCACGGCGCTGGCCTGGCTGCCAACAGGTGGTGGCGGCAGCGGTCAGCGGGAACCCGAATGCCAGCCTGGGCTGCCTGGCTTATGACCTTCCTATTCGTACAAGCCGGCTGGATCTTCTTCCGAGCCCCAAGCGTCCATGCCGCCCTGGGAATCTTCGAGCGGGCGTTCTCCTTCCAGGGTGGCCAGTCCGTGTCTCCGGTGATCGCGGTCGCCTGCCTTGCCCTCGTGGCAGGTCAATGGCCGGGATGGACGGCACTCTTCCGGCGGGCGGCTCCCGCCGGGTCGTACCGCCGCTATGCGACCTACGGTGCCGTCCTCGCGATCACCGTCGCGATTCTGCCTGTCAATGCCGTCCAGTTCATCTACTTCCAGTTCTGAAGGCGGGATTGGCGTGCCACAGCCAAGGGTCAGTCCCCACAGGGATCCACCGCCGTGGGATGAGCCTCCGCACCGCGACGGCCAGCCCCGCTGGACCCCTCGAAGGATCCGCCGCGTCGTTCTCATCGCGGCTTTGCTCCTTCTCCCTTTGGTTGTGGGAGAAGTTGGCGTCAGGGAGCTGATCGTCTTCGACCGGCTCCCGCTGGCTCGCGCGCACCTCCGCGACTTCGAAATCATGTGGACGAACCTCGAGCGGGCCCCAAAGCCGGACCTACTGATCCTGGGCGATTCAGTCGCACAGCAGGACATCGACCCCGCGGTCCTGGCCCGCGCGATCGAGACCGCCACCGGCGTGCACATCGTGGCGTTCGACGCTGCCAGTGCGGGGGCCGGCTATCGGGTCAGCGCGGCGATCGTCAAGCAGCTGGCGCGGGAGGGACGGCTTCCAAGGGTTGCGCTGATCGTCATACAGCCGGGGAGCCTGCAGGGCATCAACCAGGCGGATCAATCGTTCTTCGCCTCTCCCCTGGGCGAGCTCCTCGCGGGATGCGGCGTCACGAACGACATCAATCAATGGCTCAATTGTGAATTGTCGTCAGTCTCCGCGCTGTGGCGTTGGCGTGGAACGCCAGACCGGATTGCTGGCGCGGTGGTTCGGCCGGTCTTGCAGACCTCCCAGGGGAATGGATTGCACCTGCGAGTTGACGGATTCCGAGAAGGCGAGGCGCGCCCGGCGGCCAGAATCAGACAGCAGGCCAAGCAGTGGACTGCCGGGCAGCCGGGAGAGCTGCGCCTCGCGACAGCGGCGCTCGCCGATTTTCGGGATCTGGTTGACCTCCTGCGAACGAACGGGGTCGCGGTCATACCCGTCTCCATGCCGGAGAACCCCATCCTCACGTCCGCGCTGCTGACGAAGGTCCCGGATTGGGAAGGTGCGCGACGCAGGGCGGTGACATCCATGGCGCGGGCGACGGCAACGCAGGTCGTGTACGTCACGGCGTTTGGTCGCTGGTACGGCGACGGATCGTCCCGCGACGTCAAGCACCTGAGTCGCAGTGGTGCCGAGCATTTCGCGTTTCAGCTGTGGAGCCTGCCCGAGTTCCGGGAGGCAATCACGCGCGGACTCGGCCTGACGGCAAGCCGCGGCTGCCCCACCGTGAGCTGCAGCTCGAGCCGATCAGATCAGCCACCGGGGGCGGCCTCCGCCGTCATGCTGCCCTAGAATCCTCAGCCGATGGACACTGATCTGCCTCGGATCACGGTGGTCACGCCGTCGTACAACCAGGGGGCGTTCCTGGAGCGGACGATTCAATCGGTCCTGAATCAGGAGTATCCGAACCTCGAGTACTTCGTGATGGATGGCGGCTCGACCGACGGCTCGGTAGATATCATCCGCCGCTACGCGGACCGGATTGACCACTGGGTGAGTCAGCCGGATGGTGGCCAGGCGGCCGCAATCAACGGCGGATGGCGACAGGGGAGCGGCGAGATCCTGTGCTGGCTCAACTCAGACGATTACTACCTGCCCGAAACGCTTGCGTTCGTTGGCGACTTCTTCCGCACGCATCCTGCGGCGTGGGTGGTCTACGGCAGCTGCCTGCGGGTCGACGTCGCGGGGCATCGCAACGGGTATCTCGGATCGCGATTCAGCCGGCGGGCGCTGCTCTATTCGCGGCAGGTGATTCCCCAGCCGAGTGCCTTCTTTCATCGCCGCGCCGTGGACAGCGGCGGACCGCTTGACGAGTCGCTCCGCTACTCCTTCGACTACGACTTCCTGCTCCGGGTCGCTGAGCGGGGTGCGATCACGTACGTCAGCAGGCCACTTGCAGCCTTCACGGTGCACCCCGGGGCCAAAACGACCAAGGAACGATCACTCGCGAAGCATGAGACCCAGCTGGTTCGACGCCGGCATGCTCGGGGCATCGGCCAGCTCATCATTCGACTGCAGCCGGCCGCTTCTTCGGCCTACCAGGCGCTCCCTGACGCCGTTCGCCATTCGCTCGGGCGCCTTCGGCCGCGACGAATCTTCAGGAGCCCGCCCCCAGCCTGACGGCCCGTGGACGGGACGGGGCCGGGCACGGAGTCGAGGGGTGCGGGCACATGCCGCTACCCCGGAATCCCCGCCCAGGCCTGCGCCTCGTCGATTGCGATTGGCTGAATGTCGTCGTCATGCCAGACGTCATAGGCTTCGCCCACCACGGTCTCGTAGCGGAGCCCCATGATGACAATCCCGGCGAAGCCGGTCACCCGGGCTTCGGCCGCGATCGCCTTGGCGACGCGCCAGCCGAATCGACGGCGCTCCCCTTCAGGCGTCGACACCAGACGGGCCCGCAACCCGTCACTCATCGCAATCGCGCCCACGCTCTCGAGGCGCTTCACCCAACTTGCGGAGAAGGGCGGCGTGAGCTCCAGGTAGACCGGTGGGTCACCCTCCTTCAGGCCAAGCCGCTCGGCGCAGGGCGCCACGGCCGCGGGGTCCATCACCGGGCCCGTGGTGAAGAACTGCCCGCCCACCTTGACGCGACGCTGGTACATCCAGCGCCGCGACCGCGTGCTCATCCCGACTTCGAACTGCATGGGGGCCACTGCCGCCTGCAGGGCGCGCAGGTACTCGACGATCTCGTAGCTGTTGCTCCAGTGCTCGACCTCGGGAAGCATGTCGCCCTGGACCACCAGGAACGAGTCCACCCCGTTGCCCAGCGCACCCCGCACCTCGCTCTCGATGGCGAGAATGTTCCGGTCGCGAGTGGAGCACACGACCGTCGGGCGCACCTCGGGGACGTCGTGGGTGACGCGCGCCGCGAAGGCGTACGGCGAGACGCGGACCTGCTTGAACGGGTTGTCGGTGATCAGTACCCGCTGCCATCGGTTATGCAGCTGCGCGTGAAGCATGCTCGGCAGCTTTGGCGGATTGACCTCCACCATCTCGACCCAGCCGTCCGGTGCCGACAGCATGGGCCGATTAGACCTCAACGCGCGTCGTGGCGGCGTGCGTGGGGGCCGCGCGTCGCGCACGGGCGGCGGCCACCATGTCAGCCATCTGGCGCTCGACCTCGTCCCAGGTGCGCGTCTTCAGTCCGCAGTCCGGGTTGACCCAGACGTCTGCGGCCTCCATGAAGTCCTCTACGTGGTGCAGGCGTTCGGTCATGGCCTCGGAGCCCGGTGTGTGCGGCGAATGCACATCGAAGACGCCGGGGCCGATCTGCAGGTGGCCGTCATCGAACGCGTCGTAGAAGGCCCGGATCCGATCGTCGTCCGGGGATCGGGCGTACCAGATGGACGCCACGTCGACCCCGGCGTCGCTCCACAGCTGCGCGATAGTGGCGTCGGTTCCATAACACATGTGCGTGTGCATCTGGACGTGCGCCGGCTGGTTGAAGACGTGGCCGAGGGCCGCGCGCACACCGCGGGCATAGACGGCTCGCCGCTCCTCGGCGTCCTCCGTCGGCAGTGGCCATCGCTCGCGCACCGCCGGCTCATCGACCTGGATCACCCGCGCGCCGGCCTCGACCAGGTAGCTGATCTCCTGAGCCACGGGCTGCGCCACAGCCCAGAAAAGCAGGTCGTCCGGCACACCCGGCGGGCGGAAGCTCCAGTTCACGATCGTGACCGGACCGGTGAGCATGCCCTTCACCGGCTTGTCGGTGGCGCTCTGGGCCAGCCGCCACTCGTTAACCGTCATCGGCGCCGAGATGGAGGGTGGCGCCGCCAAGATCGGCGGTCGAGTGCATCGGCTCCCGTAGGAGAGCACCCAGCCGTTGCGGGTGGTGTGGTAGCCGTCCATCTGCTCGGCAAAGTATTCGACCATGTCGGTCCGTTCGAACTCGCCGTGCACCAGGACATCGAGGCCCATCCTTTCCTGCCAGCCGATGGCATCGGTGATGAGCCGCCCGATCGCCGCGTCGTAGGCACCCTGATCGATCTCGTTGCTCGACAGCTGAACGCGGAGATGGCGCACATCGGCTGTCTGCGGGAGCGAACCGATGGATGTGGTCGGATACGGCGGCAGGTTGAGGTCGCCCTGGGCCGCCCGCCGCTCGACGCGCGGAACCCGTGGCCGCAACTCCCCGAGCGCGGGCCAGCTGGCCGGTGGCGGCGTGGGGACCTCGATCGTCTGACCGGACGCCATCGCACCTGCAAGACGTGCCAGCGCGTGAGCTTTCTCACGGGCGAACTGGAATCCAGCGGGAAGCTCTTCGCCCTTGATCGTGTAGGGCAGGAACATCAGGCTCGTCGAGGGAACGAGGCGCACGGGGCGCTCGTCATCGCGCAACGTTTCGAGCGCACGCATTGCCGTCTCGTAGTCGTCCGGCCAGACGCTCCGCCCATCGATGACGCTGATCACGAGCTCGGGTTGGGCCGCCCAGGCCGCGGTTGGCCGCAGACGCTCCACCTGATCCTGAGCGATCTGCACCGCCAGTCCTCGCCTGCCCAGATCCTCGATCGTCTCGAGCGAGGCTCGACCGAACTGGACGGTGACCAGGGGTGTCTGCCAATCACCGGCGCGCACGAATTCGGCGTAGGCAGCATCGCGCAGGGTGCGGTCCTCGGCGGTCATGGTCAGGCCCAGACAGGGCTCGTCCAGCTGCAGGCGAAACGCCGGATCGGTCTCCCAGCGACCGCGAACCCACGACCAGAGTGCCTGGCCGATGGAGGCGGCCAGCCGACGCTTGTCGACGCCCTCGCCCAATCGGCACAACTGGAGGAGGCTGTACGGACCGATGACCGCCCACGTCGCGGGGGAATCGACCAGCGGCTCCCGCCAGGGGAGGGGGTTGAAGCGTTCGATCGGTCGATCTATCTCGGGCACGACGTAGTGGTAGTTCGTGTCGAACCACTTCGTCATCTCCCAGGCCTCGTGCTCTGGGGTGCCGCGCGCCAACGCGGTCAGGGCGGCGAAGGGATCTGCCTCCAGGTGACGAGATGCCCAGCCAGGGACGACCCCGAACATGAGCGCAGTTTCGAGCACCGCGTCATACAGGAAGAAATCATCGACCGCGCTGCCGACCATCTCCTGCTGGTCGGCGAGATGCGCGCTCCGCAGCTCCGCAATGCGCGTTTCGAACGCCTCGCGATCGTTACGACCCGACCAAAAGCGCTCGAGAGCCCACTTCAGCTCGCGGTTGGGACCTATGCGGGGGTATCCGGTGAGTTGCGCGGTAATCGCCATTCGTCGGGCAGCCTCAGATCGTTTGAAGGTTGTGATGCCTTCGCAGTCTAGGGGAGATTCGGCGCCTCGCGCACCTCAAACCTCGACGAGCGGCATACCCGCGAGAATCTGCTCCTCCTCAGCCCTGTCCAGGTACGCCAGCCGACCGCGGGAGTCGCGAGCCTCGCGGAATTGCCCAGCGACGAACCCCTCCTCTACCTCGCGCACGCGAATGCGGTCGTTCATGAGGTCGTTCCGGACGAAGAACGCATTCACTCCGAAACTGTTACAGCCAACGAATGAATAGCCCTTTCGCTGGGCGAGGTTGCAGATCGCGCGGATTGATGCACCAGCGTAGAGGCCCGAGGGGTGGGCACGCCATCTGTCGAATGAGGGGTCATACGGAATAGTTACCGCTTTATCCGGACCGAACCGCGAGTTGTATTCAATGACCACGATCGCGGGGCTCACAACTTCGATGGCGTCAAAGACCCAGTAGTCGTTCCCATCGATGTCGATCGACAGTAAGCCGATCTCTCCAGTAATCCCGCTCTTGCTCAGGAGCGAGTTGATGTTCTCGCGTGTCACAAATGCGTGAACCGCCGTGAGATTCGTGCGCCAGTAGATGGGGTCGTCGCGTATCTGACGAATGTTCTCAGCCCCGCTATCTATCACGAGGCCAGCCCAGTTACTCGAGACGGCCAGGAAGCGGGTGTTCGCTTCCCGATAGTCGCCTACGCCGAACTCTACGAACACCCGTCGCGGAATGGTCACGGCACGGGTCAGGAAATGAAGGATCCCGTCTTCGCCGTTCTGCGAATACACGGTGAACTCGCGATCTGCGAGTTCACTTGGGTTCTGGTCATCCAATTGACGCGCTTCGATGCGGCCAACTGACTCCAAGATCCTGTCGAGCCTGCCCGGGTCGAGCCGCTCAAACGCCCGCCACGACCGCTTCAGGACGCGCGGCAAGCGGCGCATTTGGCTCATTAGGCCGCTCCGCCCCCACGCCATCGCGGGTAGGCCATCGATTGGAATGTTAACGGATGGCCGGGCTCCGCTGCTGATCCGGCGCGACCACGTGCCCCCGGATCGCCCACCAGGTGACCCAAACGGCTCGTCCGCGTGGTTTGTCCTTCAATGGCGCCGATTGTGGGAAACGCCGATTTGCTCAAAGTAAGGGAGGGGCCGCAAGCAATGCGACGTCATCGCCAGCGAGAGATCGCCCGGCGATCCTTCGGTAATGAGCACGGAAGAGACGCGCCGTGTGATCCCAGCTGAAGCGATTGACATTTGCGCGTCCCCTCCGCACGAGTTGGTCACGCAGCCGGGCGTCCATCCACAGCCGCTGGATCGCGAGGGCAATTCCGTCAATGTCATCCGGATCGAACAGTATTGCAGCGTCGCCGGCCTGGGCTGGCAGGGAGGTCACGTTCGAACACGCAGCGGGCACCCCCGCGAGGAATGCCTCCCAGAGCGGTCCGCTCGCTGCCTCAAACCGAGTAGGTATCACGACGGCGTGCGCGAGGCGGTAGAGAGCCTGAAGCTCAAGGGGGCGTACGAATCCGGTCCAGTGCACGAGCTCGGTGATTCCAAGTCTCCGGGCGCGTCGGCGAATCGCCTGAGCGTGACTCGTTTGTCGACCCGAAAAGACCAGCGGGACTTGCAGTCGTTCGCGGCGGCCGAGGAATTCGACGGCCTCGAGGAGCGCAGCGTGGTTCTTGTGCGGCCAAGTCTGCGCGGGATAGAAAACGAATCGGTCGGGCAGGCCGAACCGCACGCGAACGGCGTCGACCTCCTCGGCGGTCGGGACCGGGTACGCATGCAGAATGGGTGCCCATGGCACGACCTGGACGCGCTCCTTCGGGATCCCGAGCATCCGCACCACATCGTCGCGCACCCAGGTGCTCGTCACCACCACGAGGGCAGCCTGCATGGCCAGTTCCCGGTACCATCGATCGCGCATTGAACGCTCACGGGCACTAAAGAACTCTGGCAGATGCATGTGCTGGAGATCGTGCGGATGATAGATGGACGGGACATCGGTCCGGAAGCCCTTCTGGAACGTGAAATGGACAACGTCGACACCAGCTCGCTCGATCGTTCCGTCTGAGGGCGGGGGACCCGGAACGTGTTCACCCGGCAGCATGGGCCGCCGCCGCCAAGCCTCGCCGAGTCCGGTGGCGAAGGGGCCGGCCGCTCGCTTTGCCCTACGCCGCCACGTCGCTACCGCCGAGGAGGTGGGCAGCAGGCTGGCCCTTCCGGCAATGTAAGGGGCGATCCAGTCGCTCGCGTCACCCCTGACGAGGACCTTGTAGGTTTCGTCGCCGTCGATGAGTGCAGACAGCCCGCCGACAAGGCCGATGACCATTGATTCGACGCCCCCTGAAGAGCCGGCAACAAGGCGTGCATCGACGGCCACCTGCAGGTCATTCACCTCTCATCACCCGCGGGTGAGCTTCCCGCCCGTCCGGCGGGTCATCGCTGGGCGTCGGCCACCGTTTCGGCAATCCTGTCGAGATTCTCGTCGGTCAGCATAGTGAAGGTCGGGAGGTTGAGTCCCGCCTGGGCAAGCTGGTCGGTGACCGGAAGGGTGTCCCCCCGCTTGCGCGATTCTTCGCGAAACGGAGGGAGGCGGTGCAACGGGATGAAGAAGGGCCGGGTCTCAATCCCGCGCTCATCCAGGTACGCCGCCAGCTCGTCGCGGCTCCGACCAAAGGTTGCTGAATCGACCGTGATGCAGAAGAGCCAGTTGGCTGGCTGCGCCCATTCGGCGACCGGCTGAAATTCGATTCCAGCGATGCCTTCAAGGCGGCGGCGATAGCCTTCGGCGATCTCAGCGCGGCGTCCGAGGATTGCCTCTCTCCGTTCGAGCTGTGCGCACAGAAGCGCAGCAGCGATATTCGTCATGCGGTAATTGAAGCCAGTGACCGGAAAGTGGTACCGCCGTCCGGGGTCTACCCCTTGACCACGAAGGGTCCGGAGCCGGAGCTCAAGTGCCGGGTCGCTCAACGTGAGCGCCCCCCCTTCGCCGGACGTGAAGATCTTATTGCCATAGAACGAGAAGGTCCCGACCGCCGCCAGACCTCCTGTTGGACGTCCCTTGTAGGACGCCAGATGAGCCTCAGCCGCATCTTCAATCACCGACAGTCCGTGAACGGCGGCGACATGGGAGATGGCATCCATGTCTGCAGGGTGGCCGTAAAGGTGGACGGCGATGATCGCTGTCGTTCTACGGGTAATGGCATCTTCGAGTCGTCCCGCATCTAGGCACCAGGTTGCGGGGTCGATGTCCACAAATACCGGTTCCGCCCCGACATAACGGACGGCATTCGCGGTGGCCACGAACGTCAAGGAGGGGACCAGAACTTCGTCGCCGGGACGCACTCCGAGCCCAAGTAGCGCAAGGTGGAGAGCGACCGTCCCGTTACTCACGCCGATGGATGCACGTGTCCCACAAAGGGCGGCAAACTCAGATTCGAAGCGTCCGATGTACGCGCCAGTCGATGAGATCCACGAGCTGCGAATCGCGTCCAGGACATATTCCTCCTCGCGACCCGAAAGGTCGGGTGCCGCGACTGGGATTCGGCCCACATCCATGTCGCCTCCTTCCTGACGCTCTTAGGCGTCGCGCTCAAAGAGCATGACCACCCGTGGCGGGGGTGACGACGGGACCGACCGGACGTGCCGGAAGTACGGGGCCATTGCAGCGATAAATCGCTCGGGCTCGTACCACGGCTCGTGCGCGAGCTGCCAGCGGGAGACGTGCGCGTCGTCGCGAGGGATGAACTCCACGATCACCTTCTGGCGGGCGAACGAGTCCATCGCCTTCGCGAAGGCTCCAAAGGTGACCCCCTGCCGTCCGACGATGTGGTGAAGCACGGCCAGGGCGAGTGCGGTATCGCACCGGAGTCGATCAGGCGCGGCGGCATACCCAAGCCCGAGTCCGTAGGATCCGCTGGGCCACATGATGTCCATGAGCAACGGCAGGATCGGCAACCGATCTCGCCGAGCTCCCAAGTAGAGCGCCCCCAGCGTTGGGTCGTCGGTATCGATCGCTACGACGCTGTGACCGTGAGCGACGGCAAGACGGGAGAACCAACCCGCGTTCGCACCGATGTCGATGAGTGTTCCGGGGGCTACAAGGGCCAGCAATTCATCGACGGCGCGCTCCTTTCCGTTGTATCGAACGTGGTCACCGACGTCGACCCCGTGTCCCTGTTCGTAGCCCGACCAGGCCGTGGATGCGCCTCGATCGGGCATGCCCTCGACGTACGAAGCGAGGTGCTGAAAGAAGCGGACCGGGTCTCTGCGCAGCCGTCCCAAGCGCCAATAGCGAACGGGCAGGATGCGGAGTGAGCGTGCATCGAGTCGCGCCTTCCAACCCCGGGAATGAGTCCTTTGGATGGCGTCACCCAGTTGCCGAAGCCCGATGCTATGGACCGCCAGTGGAAGCACGATGTGTCGGCGGTATTCCCACATCCAAGCCTTCGATACTTCCTTCGCTTCGACGATCGACCCAAGGTCGACCCAGAGTGGTCGCGTGCCATCAAACAGCACGTTCCATGGGTGCGCGTCGTGGAGTCCCAACTCGTGTCGTGCAAGCGCGGCGCCAACCCGGGCGATCATGACGCCAGCCTCCCGAAGCATGACGGTTGGCCACTCAGTCGGATAACTGACCACGGGAACCCGCTCGATCTCAACCACAAGATCGTGGTTCTCCAGCGACAGGCTGGACCGGCGAAACCGAACGAGGCCCGCGACGAAGAGTTCCTCCAGCCAGGGCGATTCCAAGATCTTTTCGACCAGTCGCGCCTCGGCGCCATTGAAGCCTCGATGGAGGGTACCGTCGAACTCGAATAGCACGCCGCGGGTGTCAATGCCAGCCGGCATTGTTCCGATCACATCCCGCAGTCTGATCGTCATCAGGCGTTCGTTTCCTCGTCCCGAAGGTCTCCCCCACCATGAGCCGAACCCAACGCAACCCGTTCGAGTTCCCACGTCGAGCGCCGGACGAGGAACCAGCCAATGACCGCATAGCCGGCTAGCGTTCCGAGGGCCACGCCGGGAAGACCGATGAGATGAGCAAGCCCGATGGACAGCGGAAGGTTAATGGCGGCGTTCACAAACCCGAGTCGCATGTTTGCGCGGACAGCACCGAGCGCGGTGAGGAGCCGTCCATAGGCAAGCTGCACCGATTGCACGATCACCAGCGCGGCAAAGATCACGATCAGGAGATCGGACGGTTCTCCTGCGGGACCTGCCCACACACGCACGATTGAGCGCCCGACAAGAAGCAGGCCGAGCGCGAAGCATACCGCGATGGCCACCACGATGGACGTGAACCGCCAGTGCGCGGACCTCAGCCATTTGACGTCGCCCCGCCCGGCGGCCTCCGAATACGCCGGCCAGGCCGCGTCAAGAACCACCATCTCAAGGGAAATGACCAGCTGGATGATCGAGAACGTTATCGCGTACCGAGGGACACTGGCCGGCCCGAGAACCTGCGCTATCACAAGGTTGTCGGCATACCAAATAACCAGGGCGGCGACGGAGATGCCGGTGAAACTAAGCCCTGTCGCAAGCAGGGTCTTTCCGGTCGTCCTGTCCACGAACGCGATCCGTGGTCGAATTTCTGGCCGCCTAAGAAGGAACAGGTGGACAGACGCGAGCATGCCCACGAGGAGCTGCGGGGCGACCCATGCAACGGCGACCCCCGGCATGCCTGTATTGAGGGCTACTGCGGCCAATACCGCCGCCAGCCGCAGGACAAGGCGGGCGAATTCCCACGCCCCGGCGATGTACCCCTCCTGAAACGCGCGAAACACAGCCGATGCGATCGTTGTGGGCAGGACAAATACGATTCCCAACCACACGACTGTCGTCGCAACCTGGCCAGCATGAGCGATGGCCTGGGACGTATTGAGGACGCCTGCCCACGGCGTCAGGGCGTAGAGCGGAACAGCAGCCAACGCGAAGAGTAGGCAGATCCCGAACTGGTACCACCACGCGGTCGACACGAGCCGCCTGGCCGCAATTTGGTCTCCTCGTCCGGTCGCCGTCGCGAGCTGGTTCAGCAGGCTCGGAGCCAGTCCGATCTGAGCGAGCAGCAGCCAGGTGCTGGCGCCGGCGATTGTCAACCAGACTCCATAGGACTCGGCACCCAGGTAGCGGATGAGAACCGGCACAGTTACGAGTGTTGTGAGAACAGATGCGCCGAGGCCGAAGGCGGACACTCCCGAGGTCAACGCCGCGCGCCTGAATCTCTCCCGGCCGATGCTCACGCTGGCGCCGTCCGCTGCGTTTTCGGCTGATTTCGCAACAGCCTGATCTGAAGCCACCGACGCTAGACCGTTGACGAGGGGAGGATCGCGGGTCGATGCTCCTCGTACCACGCGATCGTGCGACGCAGGCCCTCTTCAAAGGGCATCCGGGCCACGAACCCAAAGAGTCTCTCGGCGCGCGATGTGTCCAGGGCGCGGCGCGGCTGGCCGTCCGGCTTCGAGGAATCCCAACGAATCTCGCCCTGGAACCTCGTTAAGTGCGCGATAAGTTGCACCAACTCGCGGATGGTGATCTCGTCCGCCGTGCCGAGGTTGACCGGCTCTGGACCGTCGTATTGCTTCGCGCCGAGCGCGATCGCCTCGGCAGCATCTTCGACGAAGAGGAATTCGCGAGACGGCGATCCCGTACCCCAAACCTCGATGCCCTCCGCGCCCGCGTCGCGCGCATCAACGCACTTCTTGATAAGAGCCGGGATCACGTGCGAGCTCCGCGGATCGAAGTTATCGCCGGGGCCGTATAGGTTGACGGGGATCAGGTGGATCGCGTCGAAGCCATACTGCTGACGGTACGCCTGCCCTTGAACGAGCAGCATCTTCTTGGCCAGCCCGTACGGCGCGTTCGTCTCCTCCGGGTAGCCGTTCCACAGCTCGTCCTCACTGAACGGCACCGGCGTGAATTTCGGATAAGCGCAGACGGTCCCGATGGTAACGAACTTCTGCACGCCCGCCAGGCGGGCCTGCTCCATGAGCTGGATGCCCATGATCGCGTTGTCGTAGAAGAAGCGGCCCGGGTTCTCTCGGTTGGCACCAATGCCGCCGACCACCGCAGCGAGGTGGATGATCAGATCAGGACGGGCGAACGCCAGGGCGCGGTCGATACCATCCAGGGTGCGGAGGTCGAACTCTGAGCTTCGCGGCACGAATACGTCGCGGCTGCCAGCTGAATCCAAGCGCGCAACCACCGACCTTCCCAAGAAACCGCCACCCCCGGTGACCATCACCCGGCGGTTTGCCCAGAAGTCACTCATGATGCCGCCGCGGGCACGACCCACCTTTGGGCCAATCGGCGCTCATGGTTGCACCGCCGTCGCCCCGGCGGTCATCAGCGCGTCAGGATCGAGTCCTGCGTCGCGCAGGTCCGCGGCAACCATGATCTGCACGAGCTGGTGAAACGTGGTTCTCGCGCGCCAACCAAGGGAGTCCCGAGCCTTGGATGGATCTCCCTGCAGCTGGTCGACCTCAGTTGGCCGGAAGTATCGTCGGTCGATCTCGACGTAGTCCTGCCACTCGTGGCCGACCAGCCGGAATGCCTCCTCGACGAACTCCCGGACGCTGTGCGTCTCACCCGTGGCGATGACATAGTCGTCCGGCGCTTCCTGCTGGAGCATCTGCCACATCGCCTCGACATACTCCGGCGCGTACCCCCAGTCCCGTTTGGCGTCGAGGTTCCCCAGGTAGAGCTTCTGCTCGCGCCCAGCGAGGATGGCGGCGATCCCTCGCGTCACCTTGCGGGTGACGAAGGTGGGGCCCCGCCTCGGTGATTCGTGATTGAACAGGATCCCGTTGCAGGCGAAAAGCCCGTATGCCTCCCGGTAGTGCGCGGTCATCCAGTGGGCGAAGACCTTGGAGACCGCATATGGACTCCGCGGCTGGAATCGGGTCTGCTCACTCTGGGTCGGCTCCGCGGCCTGACCGAACATCTCGCTGCTGCCCGCCTGGTAGAAGCGGATCGGCCAATCTGCGTAGCGGACCGCCTCGAGAATGCGGAGGCAGCCCATGCCGGCGGTATCGGCGGTGAATTCGGGCATCTCGAAGCTGACCTTGACATGGCTCTGCGCACCGAGGTTGTAGACCTCGTCGGGGCGGACCTGGTTCAGCGTATTGATCAGCGACGACGAGTCGGAGAGGTCGCCGTAATGGAGGAAGAGTGGGCGATCAGCGTGGTGCGGATCGGAATACAGGTGATCGATCCGGGACGTGTTGAACGTGCTGGAGCGGCGGATCAGGCCGTGCACCTCGTAGCCCTTGTCCAGGAGCAGCTCGGTCAGATACGAACCATCCTGCCCTGTGATCCCCGTGATTAGCGCGCGTTTCAAATCGCGGCCCCTCCGCATTGACCGATTCGGCGCCCTGGCCAGTGTAGCGGCTGCCGGCTCGTGCTACGGCTGGCCGAGGGTAACCCCGCCGGTCGCGTCGACGTGGATCTGGTAGGTAACGGCGCCGACCCGCGGTCACGGTCAAGATCCCCGCAGTGCTGCTCGCCGGCAATGGTGGACGCGACCGCGGTGACGAACCAGGCCGTCGTCGGGGACTGCGCCACATCGACCCGGGGACGAAGACGACAACGGTCAGGACGATCGCCGGGTTTTGCGCAAGCCGAATCACCGGCGCACGTTCGATGATGCGCGCTCGAGGAGCTCGAAATGAAGGTCGTAGAGCGGGGCGAGGACGAGACGGGCTCGATACGGGGCCGCCGCTTCGCACGCCGCGGCACGCGCGCCGTCGGGCGCAGACAGCGCCCAGCGCAGGCCCTCGGCGAACGATTCGGGCCGTCTGTCGGTCGTGACCCAGCCGCTCCGACCGCTCCGGACCACTCGCGGGATCCGCCCCACCGCGGGTGCTACAACCGGGAGGCCGCAGGCAAGCGCCTCGAGGACAATGGTCGGGCCCGTCTCGCTAAGGGACGAGACCAGCAGAGCCTCAGCGGCATTCATCAACCGCGCCAGATCGGGACGCGCCAGAACTCCCAGCAGCCGCACCCGCGAGGCGAGGCCAAGCTCGGCGGCCCGTTGCAAAACGGCCGGCGCAAGGGAACCGGCACCTCCGATCGCGAATCGAACGCGCTCGTCGGTTGCCGCCAGCTGGCCGAACGCGTCGATGGCGAGCAAGGGATCTTTCGTGGCTTCGAGACGGCCGACATAGAGGACGATCGGATCGCCCTCGCTCCCTCCAAGCCGTTCCGCCAGCTCCCGCCGCATTTGATCGCGCTCACCGCTGGACGCGGCGAAGAAGATCGTGTCATCGACCCAGTTGGGGACGAAGCGGGTGATGCGGGACGCATCTGGATGGCGTGCTGCGAACTGCTCGGCCGTCTCCTCGTTCACAGCGACGACGGCATCCACCGTCCGGGAAGTGACCGCCTCCATGATGTTAAAGAGCCGAGGCATTCGTGCCCACCCACTCTCGCCCCCACGCCGAAGCTGCGCGCGTTCGTGGTGGATCAGCTGCATCTTCGGTGCACGAGCACCGACAAACGGGAGGGCGGTAGCCGGGCGGTGGAATTGGAGCACCCGACCCGCGGTCGCTACCTTTCCTCGGAAGCGCGTGCAGGCGGCGATGAATCGCAGCGACAGCGGCAATGCCGAATGGTGAGGCGGATCGGCATCCGCAAGCACAGGCAACACCGAGATCGGGCGGCCCTCCACGTCGATCCGCTGCCAGGTGCCAACGCGCAGCGGACCGCCGGCCATGGTGGTCAGAGCCACGCACTCGACCCCGAGTGTGGGTGGCGCAAACTTCGCGAAGCCGGCAACGAAGCTCTTGATCCCACCAGCGCGATCGCCAAGGAGGTCGATCGGCGCCACGATGACCGCGGTTGCCTCGACTCCGCTCACGCCG
>Ga0070708_100000241_pt1 | contig 40642 bp, 37 predicted proteins | sample KBSK5503metaG_FD_65469 | JGI IMG/M metagenome (GOLD analysis project Ga0070708, IMG submission 65469) | Corn, switchgrass and miscanthus rhizosphere microbial communities from Kellogg Biological Station, Michigan, USA - KBS K5-50-3 metaG | ecosystem: Host-associated > Plants > Roots >... | reverse complement strand
GTCCCCACGTCCTCGATCGCGCCCATGGCGATGAGCGAGCGGAAGATCATCGCCCGGCGCGCCGCCACGGAGCTGAAGGCGAACGCCATCGTCAACCTCGGCATCGGAATGCCCGAGGGCGTGGCCAACGTCGCCAACGAGGAGCGCATCATCGATCTGCTCACGCTCACCGCCGAGCCCGGCGTGATCGGGGACGTGCCGGCGGGAGGGCTCAGCTTCGGAGCGGCGACCAACGCCGAGGCCATCCTCGACCAGCCGTCCCAGTTCGACTTCTACGACGGGGGTGGGTTGGACGTGGCCTTCCTCGGGCTGGCCCAGGTGGACCGGAACGGCAACCTCAACGTCAGCAAGTTCGGAGCGCGCCTGGCCGGCGCCGGGGGCTTCATCAACATCAGCCAGAACGCGAAGAAGGTGGTCTTCGCCGGCACCTTCCTGGCCGGCGACCTGACGCTGGAGGTGACGGCCGGCAAGCTGCGCATCGCCAGCGAGGGAAAAGCGCCCAAGTTCGTGCAGGAGGTCGAGCACCGCACGTTCAGCGGAGAGCACGCCGCCCGGCGCGGCCAGTCGGTGCTGTACGTCACCGAGCGCTGCGTGTTCCGGCTGGCGCAGGGCGGCCTGGAGCTGGTGGAGATCGCGCCCGGCATCGATCTGGAGCGCGACGTCCTCGCGAGGATGGAGTTCAAGCCGCTGGTGAGCCCGCGGCTCTCGCTGATGGATCCGCGCATCTTCGCCGAGGGTCCGATGGGCCTGCGGGACGACCTGCTCTCGCTCCCGCTGGATCTGCGCCTGCAGTACGACCCGGCGCAGGACGTGCTGTTCCTCAACTTCGAGGGGATGGCGATCCGGACGCGGGCGGACATCGATCAGGTGCGGCGCGCGGTCGAATCGCGCCTCGCTCCGGTCGGGCACAAGGTGGCCGCGGTCGTGAATTACGACAACTTCAGCATCACTCCCGAGTTGGTGGACGAATACGTGGAGATGGTGCGGGGAATCGTCGAGCGCTTCTACACGGACGTGACCCGCTACACCACCAGCACGTTCACCCGGGCGAGGCTGGGGACGGCGCTGGCCGGAGGGCGCGACGCGCCGCACCTCTACGACAGCAAGGCGGAGGCGCTCGCCGGCCTCAAGCGCAGGACCTGAGCGCTCAGCGTCGCGCGTTCCGCGGGATGGCAAGGAACTCCGCGCGCAGACCCGTGTCCGTCTCGTAGTTGCCCCGCCAGTGCGTGGTGCCCGTGTGCGACTCGTGCTCCTGGACTCCGCGCATCTGGGTGCACAGATGGGTCGCGGTCAGGTAGACGGCGACGCCGTGCGGCCGGAGGATGCGGTCGATGAGGTCGGCGATCTCGCGCCCGATCCGCTCCTGCACCGTGAAGCGGCGGGCGAACAGCCGGACGATGCGGGTGAGCTTGGAGATCCCGAGGATGTTGTCGTGGGCGATGTAGCCGACATAGGCGTGGCCGAAGAACGGCAGGGCGTGGTGCTCGCAGAGGGAATAGAAGGGGATCGGTCCTTCGATCACCTGGCTGAGCTTGCAGTCGGGGCCGCCTTTGCATTCGGTGGGGAAGGCGGTGATCAGCTTCGGGTCGCCCTCGTACCCGTCGGTGGCGTCGAACATGGCCCGCAGATGGCGCTCGGGCGTGGTCGCGGTCCCGGGCGTCTGCGGCGGCAGGCCCAGCGCCGAGAAGATCTCGCGGAGGTAGCCTTCGAATCGCTTCCGATCCTCGGGGGCGATGCGCCTGGGGCGGGTGTGCGTCCAGTCGGTCGCGTCGTCGCGGGCGTCGTCCATCTGGTCCTCCGGCAAGGGGCGCCGATCCCGCCCGTTGTCCGGCGCGCCGTCAAGCGCCGGGCTGCGCTGGAGTTCGATGCCTAGATTTGCGTCCCCAAAGGGGGCGCGTTGGAGAGGAGCGAAGATGCCCGACAAGGAGACCATCCAGAGAGCGAAGAAGGACCTGCGCGAGGGCAAGAGCCCGACGACTGCGGCAGGCGAATTCGTCAGGGAGGAGATGGAGCACATCCGGGAAGGAAAGCACGGAGCGCGTTCGCCCAAGCAGGCGATCGCCATCGGGCTCTCCAAGGCCCGGCGCGCGGGCGTGCCGCTCAAGCCGCCAGGCAAGGGACAGGCCTCGCCCAGGACCCGTCGTTCGGCCGCGCGCGCGTACCAGGTCGGCCAGGGCAAGCGGAAACCCAAGGCGCCGTCCGCGCGGCGGAGCAGGGCGACCCGCCGGGCGCTGAAGCGCGAGGGCCACCGGGCGGCGTCGCGGAGGGCGCTCTCCAACCAGGCCCGCCGGGCGGCCGCACGGCGGCGCAAGGCGGGGCGGTAGCCGTCGCCGCCCATGCCGGCAGCGAAGAAGAAGGGCCGCGCGCGAGCGAAGACGCGCCGCTGGTCGCGCGCAGTGATGGGGCACAGCGACGCTCTCGATCTGGAGAGCCGCGTCTTCACCCGCTCGCCCTGCCAGATCGCGCTCTCGCTGAAGCGCTCGGCGGAGCGCAGCACCCGCCGGAAGTCGACTCCATTCCGCTCCGCCATGTCCATGCTGACCTTCTACGAGAACCGCGCCGGCCGGAACCTCAGCACCGCGAAGAAGCGGACCCTGCGCCAGGCCAAGGCCCACTTGCGCAAGCTGTACGGCCGCTAGCCCCTGAGCCGCCTGCCGCGGCCAGGGCTAGTTGTACGTGGCGGAAAAGGCGATGGTGAATGCAAAGGTCGACCAGGTGGGCGGGTTGGACCCGCTGTCCTCATTGAAGCTCATGGAAAAGTGGCTGGCCAGGCCAAGGCCCCAGTGATCGGAGACCCACCATTCCTTGCCCACGGCGGTCCGCAAGGCGAATCCCCAGTTCGTGTCACCCGATGACCCGGACGACTCCGTCGAGAGCCGGCTGAGCGAGGGCGAGATCGAGAAGTAGTAGTTCTCCTTCGAGTACACCGTGTATTCGGGGCCGAGCGCGAACAGGGAAATCGAGCCATTCGACGTGCCCGTGGAGCCCCCCAGGGAGACAGATGGATCCTTCACCACGACGTCCCAGAAGTGGAACGCCAGGATGCTGTTTTCCGAGAGCGCGCTGCCCGCGGCGAAGCCGAAGGTTCCTGCGAACCCGCTCACGCTCGCGTTGATTCCTCCTTGCGATGCGTTGGTGTTGAGATATCCAAACCCCAGGTCCGGACGGATGAACCCGCCGAGGTGCCGGTGGCGAGTCTCGTGGATCTGGGTTGCCGACGACCCTGGAACCGGCGTCGGGGACTGTGGCTGTGCAGGCTGGACTGGGGGACGAAAATCCGCAGGTGCGGCATTGACGTCCTGTGCCACGGGCGGCTCGACGCATTGGCGTTGAACGCAGATGCGCTCGCCTTTGCAGTCGACGTCCTTGCTGCAACCCTCCTCACCCCGTGCGGCGGTTGCGATCCCAAACAATCCAGCGAGCGCGATGATGCGATTCAAGGTTGTCCCCCTCCAATCGTCGTCTCAATCGACGATACCAGGGACTGTTTCGACGTCCAAAAACGTTGCCTGCGATTCACTCGACCGCCCGCGGGGCTGATTGGCTCAAGCTCAGACGGGTTGCAGGTCGGAGTAGGCGAATCCGTTCAGCTCGCTGAGCTCGCCGGGGCGGACGGGGATGGAGGCGCGGAGCATCGGGCCCGCCCAGGCAAAAGTGTGGAATTCGCCCCGCTCCCCGCAGGCGTCCGTCTCCGCTGGGAGGTCCGCCAGAAAGGCGTGGTCGAAGGCGCGGCCGGCGAACTGCGCCGGAAGCCGTTTGCAGTCGACGCAGATGACGACCGCCCGCAGTCCGGATTCGATCATCTCTTCGGCGAGGGCCCGTGTCGGCCGCCCCCAGAGAGGGAAGATCGGCGTCAGTCCGGCGCGGGCCATCTGCGCCTCGCGCCAGGCGCGGATGTCCTCTAGGAACAGGTCGCCGAAGGCCACGCCGCGGATCCCCTGGGCCTTCGCCGACGTCAGCGCGGTTCCCAGCGCTTCCTCGTATTGTGCGTTGCTGCAGGGCCAAGGCAACGGGACCTTCCACAGCGGCAACCCCGCGGCCTCCGCTTGCGCGTCGAGCAGCGATTCCCGAACCGAATGCACTGCCACCCGGCCCGCCGCGGCATCGAGCGTCGTCACCAACCCGGCGACCTCGAGCTCGCGCTGCTGCCGGAGCACATGGAGCGCGTAGGCGCTGTCCTTGCCGCTGCTCCAGGCGAGGAGGATCTTCACTTCTTCTTGAACAGCGGAAGGTACTTCCCGTACCCCTCTGCCTCCAGCCGGTCCACCGGGATGAAGCGCATCGAGGCGGAGTTCATGCAGTAGCGCAGGCCGGTGGGTTTGGGGCCGTCGTCGAAGACGTGGCCCAGGTGCGAGTCCGCGAATCGCGACCGCACTTCGGTGCGGCGCATGAAGTGCGATTGATCCGACCGGGTGGCGACGTTCTCGGCCTCCAGCGGCCGGCTGAAGCTGGGCCATCCCGTCCCTGAATCGAACTTGTCCAGCGAGCTGAACAGCGGCTCGCCGGAGACGACGTCGACGTAGATTCCCGGCTCGTGATTGTCCCAGTAGGCGTTCCGGAACGGCGGCTCGGTGCCCTCATGCTGGGTCACCCGGTACTGCTCCGGCGTCAGCTTCTCCTTCAACTCCGCGTCGGCTGGTTTTCGGAACTCGGCCATCGCCCTCTCCTCAAGTCTGGACCCGGTCGCTCTTCCCATCCGGCGGCGGATTGACGGCCGCCGCGATCGCGCGGGCCAGCGCGCGCGGGCTGACGCGGAGCGACTGCACCGTCAGCTTGTTCTTCAGGCCATGGATCACCATCGGCTTCCCCTTCATCATCGCCCGGTAGCCCTCCCGCGCCACGGTGGCCGCCGATGCCGCCCCCAGCCGGAAGAGCAGCGACTTCGAGTTCCCCGCGACCTCCGCGAACTCGGTCGCCGTGGCGCCGGGGCAGCTCACCGTGGCCGTCACTCCCGTGCCGCGCAGCTCGTACGAGAGCGCCTCGGTGAACGAGTTCACGAACGCCTTGCTGGCGTAATACACGGCCATGAACGGTCCGGGAGGAAACCCGGCGGTGGAGCCGATGTTCAATACGCGCCCGCTCCGCCGCGCCACCATCCCCGGCAGGAACGAGCGCGTCAGCGTCACCAGCGCCGCGACGTTGACCTGGATCATCTCCAGCTCGCGCGCCAGATCGAGATCGACGAACCGCCCGGTGGTGCCGAAGCCGGCGTTGTTGACGACAAAGTCCACTTCCAGCCCGAGGCCGCGAACCGCCTCGACCACGCGCGTCGCGCCCTCGCGCGTCCCCAGATCCGCCGGCACGACGTGCGCCCGTACGCCGTGGGCGGACTGGACCTCCCGCGCGAGCGCCTCCAGCCGGTCGCGCCGGCGGGCGACCAGGATCACGCCGTGCTTGTCCTGGGCAAACAGCTTCGCGTACTCGGCTCCCAGCCCGGCCGAGGCCCCCGTGATCAATGCCGTTCCCATGGCCGCGTCTGTAACGCGGCTGGCCGCCGTTGGCCAGCGCGGCGGGGCGGAATTGCGGAGGCGACAGGTCCACGGTAACTGTGCGCCCGTGCGCGGGTCCGCCGCCGTCCTCCTCGCCGTGATCGGCTGCGCCTCTGGCCGCGAGCGCCCCGCGCGCACGGAACCGATCGATCTGGCGGCAGCTGCGCGCGAAGCGGTCCACCACGCCTGGGCGGGCTACCGCCGGTACGCCTGGGGCCACGACGAGCTCAAGCCCCTGAGCAAGTCGCCGCGCGATTGGTACAAGGAGTCTCTCCTCATCACCCCGGTCGACGCTCTCGACACCTTGATCCTGATGGGCCTGCACGCCGAGGCCGAAGAGGCCCGCGCGTACATCGTCCAGAACCTCTCCTTCGATCGCGACGTCGAGGTGAAGAACTTCGAGATCGTCATCCGGGTGCTGGGCGGGCTGCTCTCCTCCTACCAGCTCACCGGCGACGAGCGCCTGCTCGCGCTCGCCGACGACCTCGGCCGCCGGCTCCTGCCGGTGTTCGATTCGCCCACCGGCATGCCCTACGTGAACGTGAACCTGCGCACCGGCAAGGCGTCGGGGGCGCGCAGCAACCCGGCCGAGATCGGAACCCTGCTGCTCGAGCTCGGGACGCTCGCGAAGCTGACCGGGAAGGACGTCTACCAAGCCAAGGCGAAGAATGCGCTCACACAGCTCTACTCCCGCCGCTCACCCATCGGGCTCGTGGGCGAGGAGATCGACGTCGAGACCGGTGCCTGGGTTTCGCGCCAGAGCCACATCGGCGGCGGCATCGACTCCTATTACGAGTACCTCCTCAAGTGCTGGCTGCTCTTTGGAGACGAGGACTGCCGCCGGATGTGGTCCTCGAGCGTCGAGGCCGTGAACCGCTACGTCGCCGACCGGACGCCGTCGGGGCTCTGGTACGGCGCCGTCGACATGGATACCGGCCGCCGCACCGGCACGGAGTTCGGTGCCCTGGAGGCGTTCTTCCCGGCGGTCCTGGTCCTGGCCGGCGACCTCGACCGCGCCCGCCAGCTGCAAGAGTCGAGCTTCAAGATGTGGACCGCGGCGCGGGCGGCGGCCGACGGCTTCGACTACGCGGCGATGCGCCCCACGCACCCGCGCTGGCCGCTGCGGCCGGAGATCATCGAGTCGGCGTACTATCTCGAGGCGGCGACCCAGGAGCCGCGCTGGACCGCGATGGGCCGCAGGTTCATGGGCGACATCGAGGCCTGCTGCCGCACCGAGGCCGGCTATACCGTGCTCGACGACGTCACGTCGGGCAAGCAGGGCGATCTGATGCCCAGCTACTTCCTCGCCGAGACCCTCAAGTACGTCTGGCTCTTGGGCACGCCCGGCGCCGTGGATCTCCACACGCTCGTGTTCAATACCGAGGCGCATCCGCTCCGGCGGACCTGGTAGCTCAGCGGCGGTCGAGGGCGTCGAGCGCGAAGGCGTAAGCGCCCAGCGAGATCGCCGCGCTGGTGCCGAGCCGCGAGCACCCGATGCCGGTCCTCTTGCGGGAGTCGTACGACACGGTGCGCGTCGAGCCGGGGATGGCCACTTCGCGCGCCCCGGAGCGAAGAAAATCCGCCAGACCGGCAGGGTCGTCGAGGTCGATGACCGACAGCTCGAGCCGCGGGACGCTGCCGCCGTCGAGCGCCGACACGGTTCCATTCAGCTCCGCGAGCAGCGCGGGCATGAAGAGCGGAGCCGCCGCGCTGAGCCCTCCTCCCAGCACCACCAGGCCGTCGATGATCGTCAGCGCATGCGCGATGGCGTCGCCGGCCACCGTACCGAGGCGCTGGAACGCGGCATTGGCCGCGGCCGCGTCGCCCGGCGCTTCCCCGCGCGCGATGGCGGCGATCTCGCGCGGCTCCGGCGCCGTCGCGAGGGGAAGACCGGCCCCGCGCGCGTATTCGCGGCGCACCGCGCGGATGCTGACTCCCTCCTCGGCGAACGTTTCCCGCTCGTCGCGGTGTCGCAGGAGCCAGACTTCGCCGGCCGCCGAGTTGTCGCCCAGGAGGAGCTTGCCGTCGTGCACCACTCCTCCGCCGAAACCGGTGCCCAGGGTGAAGGCGATCAGGTTGCGGAAGCGCCGCGGCTGTCCCGCCTCGGCGAGCCGCTGGTTCACCCAGGGCAAAAATCCCGCCAGCGCCTCGCCGTAGGCGAAGAGGTCGCCGTCGTTGTTGATGAAGACGGGAACGCCGTAGCGATCCTCGAGCATCGGTCCCAGCGCGACGCCGCCGCGGAAGGCGGGGAGATTGCCGAGGTCGCCGATGATCCCCGCGCGATAGTCCGCCGGTCCGGGAAAGGCGAAGGAGATCGCGGCCGCTTCCCGTCCGGTGGCGGCGAAGACCTGGTCGAAGCCTTTGCGAAGCTGGTCGAGGCACGCCGTGAGCTCGTCGGCGCGCGAAGGAAGCGCAAGGGGCTCGAGCAAGAGCTGCCCGCCGCGAATCGCGTTCAAGACCAGCTTGGTCCCGCCCGCGTCGAGCGTCAGGACCAGGCGGCGATCGTCGAAGAGGCCCATCACGCCGCTCCGTGCCCGCGCAGGGAGAGCGCGAGCAGATAGAGGAAGGAGGCGGCCGGAACCGCGTACGCCGCGGAGCCGAAGCCGGTGTCGAGCATCCGCCCCATGAGGATCGGCAGGACGGCGCCTCCCGCGATGGCCATGCACATCAAGCCGCTCAGCTCCGCGCCGCGCTCGGGCTGGCGCTCCACGGTGATGGAGAAGAGCAGGGGCCAGACGTTGGCGAATCCGAGTCCGCAGGCGATCACGCCCGGCAATGTCAGCGCCGAGAGGCGCGACATCAACGCCGCGCAACCGAGCAGGCCGATGGCCGCGCTCCAGCGGAAGAACCGCACCGGCGGGATCCGGGTGAGCACGCCAGAGCCGACGAATCGGCCGACGGTCAGGCAGATGAAGAAGAGCGTGGGTCCGAGAAAGGAAGCTCGCTCTTGCGAAAGTCCGAACCCCGCCATCGTGGGCTGGAGGAACCGCGCCAGGCAGACCTCGGCGCCGACGTAGAGGAAGATCCCCGCCACCGCCAGGGCCACTCCGGGACCACCGAGCAGCGCGAGGGAATCCCCGAATCCAGGCGGCGCTGCGGAGCGGCCCTCCTCGACGCGCAGCCCGAGCACCGCCAGGAACGCAAGCAGCATCAGCGCCGCGAAGACGGGAAAGGGGGCGCGCCATCCGAGCGCGCCGAGTCCGGGCAAGAGCGCCGCCAGACCGACCAGGTAGCTCGACGAAGCGCTGCCGGCTCCCTTCACGAACTGCGCAAAGGTCAGGTTCCTCGCGTATCCGCCCTCGGGGCTCACGTCGCGCATGATCGGGTTGCCGGCGACTTGCAGCAGGGTCGTCCCGGCGCCGAGAGCGAAGATGCAAGCGAGAAGCAAGGCGAATCCGGGAGCGCGCAGGGAAGGCACCAACACGGCGGCGCCGCTGATGCCGAGGCCCAGGAGGAGCAGCCGCCGCTTGCCGATCCGCGCGCCCAGGACTCCGGCCGGCACGCTGAAGAGCGCGAAGGCGATGAAGACGAAGAAGGGCAGCAGCGTGGAGAGCACGTTGCTGAGCTGGAAGCTGCGGCGGACGGCCTCCGCCAGGGGACCCATCGCGTCCGCGACGCCCATCACGAAGAAGGCCAGGAAGATGGGAAGCGTGCGCACGCGCGATGCGACGGTAGCGGAAGGCCCTCCCACGCGCCAGCCGCGCGGTAAGCTGAGGCGATGATCGTCCTCTTCGCTCTCGCTCTCGCCGCCGATCCGGCGGCGCTCGTCGATCCCCGGATCGGCAGCTCCAACGGGGGCAATACCTTCCCGGGCGCGGTCCTTCCCTTCGGCATGGTGGCCTTCAGCCCGGAGACCACGCGCGGAGACGCCACGCGGGTGCCGGCGCCCGGCGGCTATTCCTGGGACGCGCAGCGCGTCCGCGGGTTCAGCCTGACCCATCTGTCCGGGACCGGCTGTCGCGGCGCCTCCGGAGACGTCCCGTTCTTCCCCCACGCAGGCTCCATCGAGTCGTCTCCGTCGGCCGACTCCACCGACAAGATCTATGCCTCGCGGTTCTCGCACGTGAACGAGTCCGCCACTCCCGGGTCGTACGAAGTGCGGATCGAATCGGGCGTCAAGGTCGAGCTGGCCGCCACCGGCCGCACGGGATCGGCCCGGTTCAGCTTCCCGAAAGGACAGCCCGCGTCCCTGCTGGTGCGCGTCTCCAACTCGGAGGTGGGGAGCAGCGACGCGCACGTGGAAGTAGATGCGCCGGCGAAGACCGTGCGCGGCTGGGTGACGAGCGGAAACTTCTGCGGCTATCTCCACCCGGCGGGGCGGCGCAGCTACTACACGCTGCATTTCGTCGCCCGATTCGACCAACCCTTCGCGCGGATGGGGACCTGGCGCGACGGCGCGCTCTCGCCCGGCAGCGATTCCACGAGCGGCGGCACCGGCTACGGCGACGCCGGAATCCCGCCTGCGGGCAGGGGCAGCGGCGCCTGGGTGTCGTTCGCTCCGGGAGCGGTGGTCTCGCTGCGGGTCGGCATCTCCTACGTCAGCCGCGCCGGCGCCGAAGCGAACCTGGAAGCCGAGAATCCGGAGGGTACGCGCATCGAGGCCGTGCGCGAGCGCGGCCGCGCGGCGTGGAACAAGTTCCTCGGAAGGATCGAGGTGAGCGGCGGGACGCAGGCCCAGCTGCGGACGTTCTACACGGCGCTCTACCACGCGCTCCTGCATCCCAATCTCTTCAGCGATGCCGACGGGCGCTACATGGGCTTCGACGGGCTCGCTCACCCGGTCGCGCCCGGCCAGCGCGCGCAGTACGCCAACTTCTCCGGCTGGGACGTCTACCGCTCGCAGCTCCAGCTGGTCGCGCTCGTCGATCCGCCGGTCGCTTCCGACGTGGCGCAGTCGCTCTACAACCAGGCGCGCGACAACGGCGGGGAATGGGACCGCTGGACGCACCAGAACGGCGCCACGCACGTGATGGAAGGCGATCCCTCTCCGCCCGCGATCGCCGGCATCGCCGCTTTCGGCGGGACGGGCTTCGATCTGAAGGGCGCGTTCGCCTCGTTGATGCGCGCCGCCACGGTCCCCACCCGGAACGATCTCAGCAAGGAAGGCTGCCCGGTGCTCTGCCCGGGCCAGCGGCCCTCGCTCGATCAGTGGCTCTCCATCCACTACATTCCTGCCGTGTCCAATGCCTGGGGCGGGGCAGGGGAGACGCTGGAGGACGCGGCGGCCGATTTCAGCCTCGCCCAGCTCGCGCGCAGGGTGGGGGACGCCGCCGCGGAACAGGAGCTCCTGGCGCGCTCCGGCTACTGGCGTAACCTGTTCCATCCGGAGCGCCGGTACGTGCAGGATCGGAACGCCGATGGGAGCTGGCCGCCGTTCGATCCGGCCTCCGACGACGGATTCGCCGAGGGCAGCAGCGCGCAGTACACCTGGATGGTGCCCTTCGACGCGCGCGGCCTGTTCGACGCCATGGGCGGCGACGGCGAGGCGATCCGGAGGCTGGACGCGTTCTTTCGTGCGCCCGACGGCAGCTGGGCCCTGACTGGTCTCGGGGGCCTGCAGGCGGAGATGGACAACGAGCCCTCGACTGCCGCGGCGTGGCTGTACCTCTACGCCGGCCAGCCCTGGAAGACGCAGGCCACGGTGCGCGAGGCGTTGAACGTCCTCTGGAGCGATCGGCCGTCGGGCATTCCCGGGAACGACGACCTGGGCGCGATGTCCGCCTGGTACGTCTGGTCGGCGATGGGCATGTACCCGATGATCCCGGGCCGGGCGGAGCTGCTCCTCGCGGGTCCCCTCTTTCCCCGGATCGTGGTGCGGCGCGCGGGCGGAAGGGACATCGACATCCGCGCTCCGGGCGCGGCCGCGGACCGCCCGTTCGTCCGCGGCCTGCAGATCGACGGACGCGCCGCGCAGAGGCTGTGGCTGCCGGAGTCCTGGGTGGAGCGCGGAGGAACGCTGCGATTCGATCTCGCGGCGAAACCGGAGACGCGCCTCGGGACCGCCGAGAGCGATCGTCCGCCTTCGTTTCCTCCGCGATGACCGGGAACTGCTGGTAGGTTGCAAAGACCGCACTCGATCGGAAAGGTGCATGGCACGCACTCGCTATACCCAACCACAACAGCCGCCCCTCTCGACGCTTCCGGGTTCCGCGCTGCGCGCGGTGCTGGCCGAAGGTTACTCGGCCGCTGATCTCCGCCACGACGCGCTTGCCGGACTGGTGGTGGGCATCGTCGCCCTCCCGCTCTCGATGGCGCTGGCCATCGCGGTGGGCGTGCCGCCGCAGCAAGGGCTGTACACGGCGATCGTCGCGGGCATCGCCGTCCCGCTCCTCGGCGGCTCCCGGTTCCAGGTCAGCGGACCGACCGCGGCCTTCGTGGTCATCCTCTCGCCGATCCTCGTGCGCCATGGCCTCGCCGGGCTCCTGGTCGCGGGCGCCATGGCCGGCATCCTCTTGCTGGCGATGGGGCTCTTCCGCCTCGGCCGGCTGATCCAGTTCATCCCCAACCCGGTGACCACCGGGTTCACGGCGGGCATCGCCACGGTGATCGCCGCGCTGCAGATCAAGGACCTCTTGGGCCTGCGGCCGGCGCGCACGCCCGACCATTTTCTCGAGCGGATGTGGTCGTACGTTCAGGCGCGCCACACCGCGAGCGCATCCGAGCTGTTCATCGCCGCCCTCACGCTGTCCGTCCTGGTGGTGATGCAGCGGAAGACGAAGCGCATTCCGGCGCCGCTCGTCGCGCTTCCGCTGGCCGCGGTCGCGGCATGGATCGCGCATCGCTTCGTTCCAGGTTTCGACGTGGCCACCATCGGGTCCCGGTTCACCACCGTCGTCTCAGGGGTCGAGGTGCACGGCATTCCACGGCTTCCGCCGATGGCCATGCTCCCCTGGCACGTCGGCGACGGCCTCCACTTGAGCGTCTCGACGCTGCGGGCGCTCTTCCCGGCCGCCCTCGCCATCGCGCTTCTCGGCGCGATCGAGTCGCTGCTCTCGGCGGTCGTCGCGGACGCCATGGCGGGAACCCGCCACGATCCCGACAGCGAGCTGATCGCCCTGGGGGTCGGAAACATCCTCTGTCCGTTCTTCGGCGGCATCGCCTGCACCGGCGCCATCGCCCGCACCGCCACCGGCATCCGGTACGGAAGCCGCTCGCCTCTCGCCACCGTTTTCCACGCCGGGGTCGTCCTGGCCGCGGTGCTCGCGCTCGCGCCGGCCATCTCCTATCTGCCGATGGCCTCGCTGGCGGCCCTGCTGGTGCTGGTGGCCTGGAACATGTCCGAGGCGCGGCACTTCGTGCACATGGTTCGCGTCGCGCCAAAGAGCGACCTGGCGGTGCTCCTCACCTGCTACGCGCTGACGGTGATCTTCGACATGGTGGTGGCGGTGACGGCGGGGATGATCCTGGCCGCCTTCCTCTTCATGCGCCGCATGGCGGAAGTCGCCTCGGTGCAGCTGGTGGGCGAGGAGCATCCGCACCTCAAGCTCAAGCTGCCGAAGGACGTGATGCTGTACGAGGTCAACGGGCCGCTCTTCTTCGGCGCGGCGGAGACGGCGATGGACGCCTTCAAGGCCATCGGCCAGCGCCCCCGCGCGCTGATCCTGTACCTGGGCGCGGTCCCGGCGATTGACGTCACCGGCCTGGTGGCGCTGGAGAGCGCGCTGGCGCGGCTCAAGCAGCAGGGCGTGGCGTGCGTGATCGCGGGCCTGCGGCCGCAGCCCGCCTCGGTCCTGCAGAAAGCAGGCGTGAAGGACGACCCCGGGCACCTGCACATCGTCGAGACGCTGGACGAGGCGGCGGCCATCGCGGAGGCGATCCCCGGCAAGAGCGGCAAGCGGCGGCGCTGAGACCGGTCCGGCTGGCGCAACGCGTTGGATGGCGTTAGGGTCGTGGGCCCGGCACCGTGAATGAGGAGGAAGTACCCATGCGGATTGGCGACGAGGCACCGAACTTCACTGCGCAGAGCACCGAGGGGCCGATCGACTTCCATCAATGGATTGGCAACTCGTGGGCGATCCTGTTCTCCCACCCCAAGGACTTCACTCCGGTGTGCACCACCGAGCTCGGGTACATGGCGCGCATCAAGTCCGAGTTCGACAGACGGAACACCAAGATCGTCGGCCTGAGCGTCGACTCCGTCGACGACCACAAGCGCTGGGCGAAGGACATCGCCGAGACGCAGGGGACGGCGCCGAATTATCCGATGATCGGCGACTCGGACTACCAGGTGGCGAAGCTCTACGACATGCTGCCGGCGTCGGTGAGCGGGGACCCCAAGGGACGCACTCCGGCCGACAACGCCACGGTGCGCTCGGTGTTCGTGATCGGGCCCGACAAGAAGATCAAGCTGATCATGCTGTACCCGATGACGACGGGGCGGAACTTCGACGAGCTCTTGCGCGCGCTGGACTCGATGCAGCTCACCGCGAAGCACAAGGTGGCGACGCCCGTGAACTGGAAGCAGGGCGGGGACGTCATCATCTCCGGCTCGGTGAACGACCAGGACGCGAAGAAGCAGTTCCCTGACGGGTGGAAGGCCCCCAAGCCGTACATCCGCATCGTCCCGCAGCCGAAATAGCCGCGGCGGCTCTCGCGATGACGTCTCTCGGTCCGGCCGGCGCCCTGTTCGAGGTCGGCCGGGTCCGGGACGTTCGCGATCTCGAGCAGATCCTCGATCTGCAGCGGCGCAATCTGCCGCGCAGCCTGGACTCGCGCACGGCGGCGGAGCAGGGCTTCGTCACCGTCGAGCACAGCCTCGACGTCTTGCGGCGCATGCACGAGCTGGAACCGAGCATCGTCGCCCGGAGCGGCGCGTCGCTGGCTGGCTACGCCTTGGTGATGCCGGTCGCCTGCCGCTCATTCATTCCGGTGCTCGACCCGATGTTCCAGCGGCTCGAGGGTCTGAAGCGCCGCTTCTACGTCATGGGCCAGATCTGCGTCGACCAGACCTGGCGCGGCCGCGGCGTCTTCGACGCCCTGTACCGGGCGCATCGCGACCACCTGCGCACCCGCTACGACCTGGTCGTGACCGAAGTCTCCGTCCGAAACACCCGCTCGCTGCGCGCGCACGAACGGGTCGGCTTCCGCGAGCTCCAGCGCTACCGCGACTCCACCGACGACTGGGTCATCGTAGCCTGGGACTGGACCTGACTTTAGTCGGAGATCCGGGACACAATACGCAATTGCCCATGCCAACGGGTTGGCACGAGGAGTTGCGTATTGTGTCCCCGATTTCGGACTTTCGTCTCAGGCTTGGAGGAGGGATTCGAGGGCGGAGTCGTCGCCGCGTTCCATCGCTGCTTCGATGGAGAGGCTTTCCTTGTCCCGATAGACCGAGGCCACCCCCAGGACGCGGCGGCCCTGCCTGTACGCGACGAGGCAGTTCCGGTCGGGAATGCTGCCCGCGATCTGGATGGAGTCCCAGCTCTCGGCGTGCCCGACGTAGTTGATGGGAACGTCGTAGTGCTGGCTCCAGAAGAAGGGCACCGCGCGATACGGCTCCTGCGAGCCGAGCATCGAGCGCGCCGCGTGCTGGCCCTGGCGCTCGGCGACGACCCAGTGCTCGACGCGGATCGACGCTCCGCTGCGCGGATCCGGGAACCGCGCGATGTCGCCGACCGCCCAGATTCCCTCTCGGGCGCGCAGACCCGAATCCACGACCACTCCGCGGTCGATGCGCAGTCCAGCCTGCTCGGCGAGCTGCAAGCGCGGGCGCACGCCGACGCCCATCACCACCAGTTCAGCGGGCAGCACTGAGCCGTCGTCGAGCTTCACCGACGCACCGTCGATGGCCGAAGGCTTGCGGCCCAGGTGGAAGCGCACCCCGTGTTCCTCGTGCAGCGCGCGGACGAAGTCGCCCATCTCAGCCCCCAGCACGCGCTCGAGCGGGCGGGCCTCGGGCGCCACGATGGCGACCTCCATCTTGCGGGCGCGCAGCGACGCCGCGACCTCCAGCCCGATGAAGCTCGCGCCGATGACCACGGCTCGCCGTCCTTCGGACGCGCGCGCCGCGATGGCCCTGCTGTCCGCCAGCGTGCGCAGGGTCAAGGCGCGCTCGGCACCGGGGTTCGCCAGGCGGATGGGCTCGGCCCCTGTGGCCAGGAGCAGGGCGCCGTACCGCAGCGGTCCTCCGGCCGAGAGCTGCAGCTCGCGGCGTGAAGCGTCGATCCCGACCACCTCTGCCCGTTCCAGCACCTCGATGCGCTGCTCCGCGTAGAACTCACGGCTGCGCAGCGGAACCCACTCCTCGGGAGCGGTGCCGGCCAGATAGTCCTTGCTCAGGTTGGGCCGATCCACCGGGACCGTGCCCTCCGCGCCGAGCATCGTGATCGGGCCTCCATATCCCTGCCGCCGCAGCTCTTCGGCACAGGCATTCCCGGCGCCCCCGGCGCCGACGATCACGACGCTCTCGGGCCCCGGCCGCGAAACGGGTTTCGCCGGCGCAACCCGCTCGCCGACGCGCACGCGGCCAGCCTTTTGCTCCACCCGATAGCAGGCGATCGGGTCGCGGCCGGGCCGGGTGTTCGCGCCAGTGCGCAGATCGAAGCGGGCGTGGTGCCAGGGGCAGCGGATCGTGCTGCCCTCGACGATCCCCTCCGCCAGAGGGCCGCCGTAATGGGTGCAGGTGGCGCCCACGGCGCAGACCTCGCCGCCTTGCTTGACCAACACCACGGCCTCTCCGTTGGCGTGGCCGAGGAGCGGCTCGCGCTCCTTCAGCTCCGCTCCCTCGATCCCGGCGGACAGATCGGGTCCCTTGAGCTCTTGCGGTGCGCTCATGCGTCCTCCGAGCGGCCCACCATACCGCGCGGGCGGAGGCTACGCGGCGGAAGTCGCCTCGCGCAATCGCGCGTCGAACAGACGGGCCTCGGACGGGTTCCGCGCCAGGACCAGCGCGCGGTTGAAGCACTCCGCGGCCTGCGCCGAACGGCCTGCCTTGAGATGCAGCCGCCCTTGCGCCGCCGGGAGGAACGGATACTTCGCCAGCCGCTCGCGATCCCCGAGCTCCTCCAACGCGCGCAACCCCTGCTCGGGGCCGCGCAGCTCTCCCAGCGCGATCGCCCGGTTCAGCGCCACCACCGGGGAAGGCCGCAGCGCGAAGAGGAGATCGTAGAGCCTGACGATGCGCTCCCAATTCGTCTCCTGCACCGACCGCGCGGCGCAATGCTCCGCCGCGATGCCCGCCTCCAGATGATATTCGCTCAGCTCGGATCCCTCCGCGGACCGCTCCGCGAGCTCGAAGCCGCGCTCGATCAGCTGCCGGTCCCAGCGCGATCGGTCCTGCTCCTCGAGCAAGAGGAGCGAGCCGTCTTCGGCGGCCCGGCCCGGCAGCCGCGCGGCGTGGAAGCACATGAGGGCCAGAAGCGCGAACGTCCGCGGCGTCGCGCAGGCAGGATGCTGCGAGAGGAGCTGGCACAAGCGCATCGCCTCCCGGCAGAGCTCGGCGCGCATCGGCTCGTGAGACCCGTGATAGCCCTCGCTGAAGAGCAGGTAGAGGGCGCGCTGCACCGAATGCAGGCGCTTCGCGATCTGCTCCCGCCCCGCCACCTCATAGAGCGATCCGGCGCGCACCAGCGTGCGCTTGCCTCGCGCGATCATCTTCTCCACCGCCGCCTGCGAGACCAGCAACGCGGCGGCCACCTCGTGAACGCCGAATCCGCAGAGCAGCTTCAGCACCAGGGCCAGCTGCGCCTGCGGCGGCAGGTTCGGCGGGCAACAGGAGAACATCATCCGCAGCTCGTCGTCGGCGATCTCGTTCTCTCCGAACATCGCTTGCACCGTCGGGGAGAGCGTCCACTCGCTGTCCAGCGCCAGGTCCGGCGCGAAGCGCAGCCGCGTCCGCTCCGCCCGGATGAGATCGATGGCGCGGTTGCGCGCGGCGCGCAGCAGCCAGGCGGCGGGGTCTTCCGGCAGCGGACGGAACCTCCACAGCTCGACGGCCCGGCAGAGGACGTCCTGCGTGACGTCCTCCGCCAGCGCCAGGTTGTGCAGTCCGAGGATGCGGGTCAGCGCCGCCAGCATCCGGGCCGACTCGCGCCGGAAGTCGACCATCGCTACATCTGCGCGATGGGCCGCACCTCGACGCTGCCGTCGGTCTCGAAGACCGGGCAGCCGCGCGACAGCTCCACCGCCTCGTCCAGGTTCGCCGCGCTCACCAGGAGGTAACCGCCGACCAGGTCCTTGGACTCGGCATAGGGTCCGTCGGTGACCAGCTTCTTGCTGCCCCTGACCACCTTGCCCGTGCGCTCGAGCGGCTCGCCCGCCTTGAAGTTCCCGCTCTTGGTGAGCTGCTCGATCCAGGTCCGCCACCGGTCCATCTGCTTCTGCATCTCTTGCGGGCTCAGCCTGGCCATCCCGTCGCCACGAAATACGTAGAGGAAGTTCGCCATCTTCGTCTCCTGCTCGGCCGGCGACATGCCGGACCGTCTACCCTCGAGGACGATCCGGGCCGGCCCGCGCGGACACTTTTCTCATAGCTCCAATTCCCAGGTCTGCGCCACGAGATCGTCCCGCCCCCAGCTCTGATGGCGCTCGCTCCCCGTCATCCGGAACCCCGCCCGCTGGTAGACGCGGCGGGCCGCTTTCAGCTCGCCCTGCGTCCAGAGGACGAGCTTCTTGTAGCGGCACTGCCGCGCGAAGCGGACGCACTCCTCGACCAGCCGCTTCCCGATTCCCAGGCCGCGCGCCGGCGGCTCCACCAGGAGCAGCCGCAGCTTGGCGACCTGCTTCGACTTCTTCACCAGGAAGACGGACCCGGCGCGCTCTCCGTCGACCTCCGCGATCCAGCAGCGCTCGCGTTCCGGATCGAAGCGCCGCACGAACTCCGCGACGATCTCCGCCACCAGCGCCTCGAAGCGCTCGTCGTACCCGTGCTCCTGCGCGTAGAGCACGCCGTGGCGGTAGACCACCCAGCCCAGGTCGCCGGGACGGTGCGTGCGCAGGAGATAGGGAGTGGGGGCCGGTCCCTTCGGTTCGAGCGCATGCTCGATGGACTCCATGGCGCGCAGGAGTTGCCCCTGGGCGCCGACGGAGACGGGCGTGAGCAGCTCTCGCACCTGCGCGTTCGACCGCGCGTTGAGCGGCTCGAACGCCGCCCGTCCCGCCCGCGTCAGCCAGAGGAGCTGCCGCCGCCCGTCCTCTTTCGCCGGTTTGCGCTCGAGCCAGCCGCGCTTGCGAAAGCCGCGCAGGATGCGGCTGAGATAGCCGGGATCGAGGCCGAGCTCGCCGCCCACCTCGGTGGCGGTGACGCCGTCGCGTCGCGCCAGCTCGTACAGGACGCGCGCCTCGGTCAAGGAGAGCGAGCTGTCCAGCAGGTGTTCCTGGAGGACGCCGATCCTGCGGGTGTAGAAGCGATTGAAGCGCCGGATGCCCTGGACGCAAGCCTCGAGCTCCGCCGGCGATTCCCAGCCGCGCGCCATGGTTGGAGCTTGCCCAGGATAGTTGACGCTGTCAACCAGATCCTTGACCGGGGACGCCCTACAAAGCCCTTCTCGCCCCGGGCCCGGGCGTGGTACGGCGGGGCATGCCCCGATCCCCACTGCACTGGCTCGCCGCCGCGCTGCTCTGCGCCGCCTGTGTGTCCACCTCGACCCACGAGAAGGGAATCGCCGACCTCAACGCACAGCACCAGAAGGAGCTGGAGGCCACCAAGGCCGAGGACGCCGCCAAGCTCTCCGAGCTGGACCGCTCGCGGAAGGACCTGGAAGCGAAGCTCGCCGACGCCCAGAAGCGGGCGGACGAGCTGAACAAGCTGCTGCAAGGCACCGCCGCGGACAAGGACAAGCTGGACCGGCTCCTGCAGGCCAGCAACTCGCAGCTCGAGGACCTGGCGAAGCAGAAGGCCGCCGCCGACGCCCGCGCCGCCACCTACAAGTCGCTCACCGACAAGCTGCGCTCGATGATCGACGCCGGGAAGCTGTCGGTGAAGATCCGCAAGGGGCGCATGCTCATCTCCCTGCCCAACGACGTGCTCTTCGACTCCGGAAGCGCCAATCTCAAGAAAGCCGGCCGGGACGCGGTGGCCCAGGTGGCGACGGCGCTGGTGGACTTCAACGATCGGCAGTTCCTGGTCGCTGGCCACACCGACGACAAGCCCATCCACACCCAGCGGTTTCCTTCCAACTGGGAGCTCTCGACGGACCGGGCCGTGGTCGTGACGCGGTTCCTGATCGGGAAGGGGATGAAGCCCGACTCCCTCGGGGCCGTGGGCTACGGCGAGTTCGACCCGGTGTTCCCCAATGACAGCGAAGAGCACCGGGCGCAGAATCGGCGGATCGAGATCCAGCTCCAGCCCAACCTGAGCGAGCTGCCGTCGATGAACGATCTGGGAAAGGGCTAGCATCCGTCCAACAGCCGGAGGTGATCCCGTGCCCGAGCCGCTGCGGGTCTGCATCGACGTGAGCGATCTGGACAAGGGCCTCGTCTTCTACCGGGATGCGTTCGGCCTCACCCCCGGGCGCAGGCTGGGGCGCCACTGGGTGGAGATGCTCGGCGCCCCGGTCAGCATCGACCTGCTGGCGGAAGCACCCCAGACATCGCCGATCCCGGATGCGAAGGTCGCGCGCGACTACCGGCGGCACTGGACGCCGGTGCATCTCGACTGGCCGGTGGCCGATCTGGACGCGGCCGTGCGGCGGGCGGTGGCGGCGGGAGCGGCGCTCGACCGCGAGATCCAGGAAAAGAAGTGGGGCAGGCTCGCCGTCCTCGCCGACCCGTTCGGCAACGGATTCTGCCTGCTGGAGATGCGCGGGCGCGGCTACGACGAGATGCTCAGTCCCCCGCCGGGAAGATGACTCCGAGCGTGAGCACTTCCACGCCAGGATTGTGCTGGGTCAGGCGCGCATTGGAGATGTGGCTGAAGGCGACCGCGATCCGCAGCGCGTCGGCCGGCGAGAACGAAACCTCCAGGGAGGACCGGAACTCGACCCGCGAGCCCAGATCGCCGTCTCCCCGGAAGAGGATGACGCCCGGGGCGAACCCGGGGGTCAGGTGGAACCGGCCCGGCAGCGGCACGTCGAAGACGATCCCGGAGTAGAGGTACGCGCCCCCGGTGGAATTGGCCACCACTCCAGCCACGGGCCGGAACCACTTCCAACTCCAGGGTGTGCGGATCTCCAGATCGATCCCGAGGGAGTTCGGGATCTCCTTGCGGAACCCGTACCGACCCAGCGCGATCCCGAACTGGGGAATGGACCCGGCCTGGGCCCTCAGCGGGCCCAGCAGGAGCAATCCCGCGACGCAGGCGGTGGAGAGACGGTGACGTGACATGCCTGGTTCGCGGAGTGCCCTCGATAGATGTACCCGATGTCCAGCGCGGCCGCAGGTTGCGGTGCAGGCTTGCCGGACTATCATCGGCGCCCCCCGCGAGGTGACCATGCGCTACCTGGAAGACTTCAGCGAAGGCCAGTCGTTCGATCTGGGGGAAGAGACCATCCGCGAGGGGGAGATCGTCGAGTTCGCCCGCCGCTTCGATGCCCAGCCGTTCCACGTCGATCCACGAGCGGCGAAGAGCTCCATCTATGGCGGCCTCATCGCCAGCGGCTGGCACACCGCTTCGCTGTTCATGGGGCTCCTGGTCCGCGCGCTCCTGCACGAGGTCGCCAGCATGGGGGCTGGAGGGATCGACGAGATGCGCTGGCTCAAGCCCGTCCGGCCGGACGACACGCTGCGCGGCCGCCTGACCGTGCTCGGACAGCGCCCCTCGACCCGGCACCCGGACCGGGGTCTCCTCAACTGCGTGGGCGAGCTCTTCAACCAGAGCGGTGAGCGCGTGCTGCTGATCCGCTGGTCGGCCATGATCGCCCGCCGCCCCGATGGCGTCCCCGTCGCACCTTCGGCAAAAGAGCGAGCACCGAAGGGAAGCTAGCGGGTCACACCGCGCGCGCGGGCGCCGCCTCCGGCCTCAGCACATCCGCCGCGATCTCGTACGAGCGCAGCCGGGCCCGGTGATCGTGGATCTGCGAGGCCAGGATCAGCTCGTCGGCTCCGGTGAGCGCCACGAACTGTCCGAGCCAATGCTGGACCGCGCCGGGGGAGCCCACCGCGGTGCAAGAGAGGACCTGATCGAGCATCGCCTGTTCCAACGGATCCCACCGGACCCGGGCAGGAGGCGGAAGCCGGGCGGGACGTCCCCGGCGCAGGTTCACCACCGCTCGCTGGTGCGAGGTGGCGAGGAATTCAGCGTCGGCGTCGGTCTCGGCGGCGATCACGTTCACGCCCAACATCACGTACGGACGCTGCAGCTGGGCAGAGGGCTTGAACCCGGCGCGATACAGCTCGATGGCGCGGGTCAGCTCGGCGGGCGCGAAGTGCGACGCGAACGCGTATGGCAAGCCGAGCTGCGCCGCCACGCGCGCACCGTACAAGCTCGACCCGAGGATCCAGATCGGCACGTTCAGGCCCGCGCCCGGCACCGCGAGCACCCGCTGGCCAGTGTGGGCCGGACGGAAGTACTCCATCAGCTCGACCACGTCCTGCGGGAACCCGTCGACGTCCGATTCCAGGTTGCGGCGGAGCGCGAGCGACGTGCGCTGGTCGGTTCCGGGGGCGCGGCCGAGACCGAGATCGATCCGGCCCGGGAAGAGGGACTCCAGTGTTCCGAACTGCTCGGCGATCACCAGCGGCGAGTGGTTGGGCAGCATGATCCCGCCCGCTCCCACGCGGATGCTCGAGGTTCCCCCGGCGACGTGCCCGATCACCACCGCGGTCGCGGCGCTGGCGATTCCAGGCATGCCATGGTGTTCCGCCAGCCAGAAGCGGCGGTAGCCCCAGCGCTCCGCGTGACGGGCGATGTCGAGCGAGCTGCGGAGCGCCAGCGCGGCGTCGCCGCCTTCCACGATGGGCGCGAGATCGAGGACGGAAAAAGCAGGCATCGAATTCATCGGATGCCGCGGTCAGCCCGATGGTGCTGGCTACCAGGCGAACGCGCGCAGGAGCCCCAGGGCACCTCCCGCCAGCACCACCACGAACGGGCCTTCGAGCGCCGCGCGCGAGATGCGGATTGGAGCCGATGTAGATCGCGAGCTGCAGCGCCCCCGGCCCGGGGAACACATGGCAGAAGTTGAGGCCCGGATGAGCTCCTGCTCGTCCAGCCATTTTTGTCGCTCGACGACCTGGAGGTGCATCAGGCCGATCTGGCCCACGGGGCCGCCGAAGGCGAGCCAGCCCAGCTTCAGGAAGTACCAGAAGATTTCTGCAATTTGCCTTCCGCGCCGCGCGGAATTGGGTGCGAATCGGGACCTTCAGGCCCCCGCTTCATGCTCACCACGCGACCACCGGCTGAATGCCGGATTGTTCCCCGACGTCACGATTGATAGTACCTTCGAAACGCGCTCGGCTCCCGGACGGAGAAAGGTCACCGATGCGTTCGATATTCATCGCCGCTCTCGGTTTCGCGCTCGTGTCCTGCGGGAGCGGTTCGGCCAATTGGCGGGACCTGGGTGGGAAATGCGCGTCGCCGCGCACCGGGATCGACCCCGCGACCGGCAAGCCGTTTCCGGACCAGAAGGGCAGCCTGAACGACGAGAAGATGTTCCTGCGGTCTTGGACCGACGACACGTATCTCTGGTACAACGAGGTGCCCACGCTCAATCCGGCGCAGTTCTCGAGCGCGACGGCCTACTTCGACCAGCTCAAGACGCCGGCGAAGACCGCCTCCAACCACGACAAGGATCGGTTCCACTTCTGGATTCCCACCGACCAGTGGGAAGCGATGTCGCAGTCTGGAGTCGAGGTGGGATACGGGATCACCTGGGTCGTCCTGCAGGGACCCAGGGCGCCGCGGCAATACGTGGCTGGATTCGTAGAACCGCGCGCGCCGGCGGACGGCCTGATCACGCGCGGCCTCCAGATCATCTCCATCGACGGTGCCGACTTCGTGAATGGCACCGATCAGGCGACGATCGACAAGCTCAATGCCGGACTGTTCCCCGCCACGGCCGGGGAGACACACGCGTTCGTGATGCAAGCCATCGGCGCGACCTCGCCGAACCCGGCGGTGAACCTCGTCGCCGCGCAGGTGACGAGCAATCCGACTCCGGACGTTCACATCATCACGACGCCGACGGGCACGGTCGGTTACATCCTCTTCAACGATCACATCGCCACCGCGGAGGGCGCGCTGGTCAACGCGATCAAGAACCTCCAGTCGCTCGCCTCCCCATCGCCGATCAGCGACCTCGTCCTGGACATCCGCTACAACGGCGGTGGCTTCCTCGCCATCGCCAGCCAGCTCGCCTACATGATCGCCGGACCCGGGCCGACGTCGGGGAAGACGTTCGAGCAGATCGCGTTCAACGACAAGCACCAGAGCAGCGATCCCGTCACCCACGAGCCTCTCGCGCCGACGCCGTTCCTCAACCAGACGATCGGCCTGTCCGTTCCTGCCGGCTCGCCGCTGCCCACGCTGGGCCTGAACCGGGTCTTCGTGCTGACGGGATCCGGGACGTGCTCGGCCAGCGAATCGATCCTCAACTCGCTCTCCGGGGTGGACGTGCAGGTGATCCAGATCGGCGGGACCACCTGCGGCAAGCCGTACGGTTTCTACCCGCAGGACAACTGCGGCACGACCTACTTCACCATCCAGTTCAAGGGCGTGAACGCCAAGGGCTTCGGCGACTACGCCGACGGCTTCGTGCCCGGCGGGGTCGGCGCCGGAATGCTGACCGGATGCCAGGTCACGGACGACTTCTCGAGAGCGCTCGGGGATCCGAACGAAAAGCGCCTCGCGGGGGCGCTGAGCTACAGGGCGTCGGCCGCCTGTCCCGCTACGAACTTGATCCCCTCCCTGGTCTTCGGGCGGGAGTCGTCGGAAAGCGGGCTCGCGGGCGACGGTCCGGTCCTCAAGTCCGTGTGGCGCCAGAACCGGATCCTGCGCAGATGATCGCCGCGATCTGCGCCGCAACCCTCTTGTCCGCGACCGCACAGGACCGCCCGGCGTTGATCGTGAATCCGACCGCCGAGACGCGCGCGGCGCTCCTCCAGGCCGTGCGCTCCGCTCTCGGAGACGCGAAGGTGACGCTGTCCGACGATGCGCTGACGCGGGAGAGCGTGCTGATCATCGAGCGGACCGCCCGGCGCGACACGGCGGGGCGGCGGCTACAGGGGCGCGAGCTGGGGAAGCCGGAGCGGTTCCGGCTGGTGAAGAGCGGGCCGTCGTGCGTGCTGATCCATGAGCGGACGGGCCGGCGCGTTCCGCTCGAGCACACGGAGTGCGTCGAGTCTCGCGGGAGTCAGCTCTGAAGCGCAGGCCCTGAGCCGGCTTCGGCGGCCGCACCTGCGGTGCGGCAGCGGCAAGAACACATCTCATCAGCTACTGCGGAATGATCATTCTCAGGCGTAGCCGCAAAGCCAACCTCGATGTCCGGCAGCGGCTAATCCATATCCAGCGTCTGGAAGTTCCCGTTCGCGTCCAGCACCGTGCCCCAGACCTTGTGCGAGGCCTGGTGCTCGCTCATCCCGAACGCCATCGTCGCGCCGACTCCGAGGTCCACCCCGCGCAGCTGCTCCAGGGCATCCACCAGCGACTCGGTGGTGAAATCCGCGCCGGCCCGCTTCAGGCCCTCGATCATGAGGTTCGCGGCCAGGTAGCCCTCGAGCGAGACGAAGTCCGGCTTCTCGCCCAGGGAATGCTTGGGGAGCAGCTCCTGGTACTTCAGGACCGCGGTGGCATTGCTGTGCGGCAGCGGCACGACCTGCGTGACGATTACGCCTTCCGCCACCTTCGGGCCGTACGAGAGCAGCTCGTCCGCCAGCGCCTGGCTCCCGACGAAGGAGACGTTGGAGAAGATGATGTCCGGCCGCTCCGCCTTGACCTTCTCGATGAACTTGGCCGCCGCCTTGTAGGTGGCGACCATCACCACCGCGCGCACCGGGTGCCGGCTCTTCAGCAGGGTGTCGACGGCCTCGCCGACGTCGCTGGTGTTGCGCTTGTAGCCGACCCGCAGCGCCTTCTCCGGGTTGCGGTTGTACTTGCGCAGCATCTTCGCCACGCCGTTGAAGCCGGCATCTCCGTAGCCGTCCTGTTGCGCGAACACCGCGATCTCGTCGGGGGAGATCCGCCGCACGTCCACCAGGTACTTCACCGTCGCGGCGGTCTCCTCCGCGTAGCTGGCCCGGTAGTTGAACACGTAGCGATCGGGCGGATCGCGGCGCAGGAGGCCGGCGCCGGTGAAGGGGCCGAAGAAGATCATCTTCTTCTCCAGCGTGTAGGGGACGGCCACCTCGGCGGTGGGCGTTCCGACGTTGCCGATGAACCCGAAGACGCTCCGGTTCTCCGCCAGGTCCTTCATCACCTGGCGGGTGCGCTCCGGCTCGTACCCGTCGTCGAGGGCGATGAGGCGCAGCTTGCGGCCGTTCACTCCCCCCGCGTCGTTCGCGGCGGCGAAGGCGATGTCGATGCCCGTCTTCATCGCCCGCCCCAGCTCCTTGGCCGGCCCGGAGAAGGGCGCGCTCATGCCGAAGACGATCTCGGTATCGGTGACGCCCTGGATGCGGGGCCGGCGCGCGTCCGCCAGCCGCTGGGCCTGGATCGACGCCTGCCTCTGCGCCAGCGCCGTCGCCTCTTGCTGCGCGCGCCACCAGAGGGCTCCACCGACCGCCGCAGCGGCCAACACGGCCGCGCCGAGGACCACCGGCGCAGCCGAACCCCCCTTCCTGGGCGGAGGTTGCGACTTGGGAATCATGATTTCCTCCGCTCCGGCCTTGCGCCGGCCGGCGCCGTCCGACTCGTCGTTCCTCGACTCGTCGTCGGACACCATCTGCTCCAGCAACAGCTTGTTGCAGGACTCGAAGATGGTTCGCTTCTGGGTTGTGACGTTCAGATCGACGTGGAACTCTCCTTCGCGCAGGTGCAGCGCGCGGCGCACGGCGTCCACCCCTTTGACATCGCCGAATCTCGCGTCGACGATGTCGCCGTTCTCCATGAACACGACGACGTCGTGTTCCGGGCCCGCTGGTGAAGTAATGGTCACCGCCGCCGTTTGCCGGCTGATGCTGTAGAACTGGATCAGGTCGGTGACCGAGGTTTCCGACAGGTTTCCGTTGAGCGCCACGAGACGATCGTACGATACAGGGGCGGTGGGCGCGAAATTCTTGCGGCAGTGGAAACCCGCTCCGAGGAGGGATTTGTAGGAGCGTCGGGGGCGAGGTGGGCGGGCCGCCTACTCGAGCAGACGCTGGCGCTTCTCCTGCGTATCCGCCGCCAACCCCAGGGCCACTTCGCCGCCGGCGTCGATGATGAGACGGCGGACCCGGGCGTCGTCCTCCGCGAGCCAGGCGATCATCCGGCGACGATATCTCAGGCCCCTGGGCGCTTGACAGCGGACCGCAGTCACGATGAAGGGAGCGGATGACCGACCTCTCCCGCCGCTCCGTCCTCCGCGGCGCCCTCGCCGGCGCCGCCTCCATCGCCCTCCCCAGCCTGGCCCGCGAAGACCTCGCTCCCGTCTACGATCAGATCGGCAAGCGCCGCGACGAGACCGTGCGGCGCATCCAGCAATGGATCGGGCAGGCCACCATCGCCGCCGAGAACGTCGGCGGCAAAGAGGGCGCGCAGACGATGATCGACCTGTTGCGCGACGCCGGATTCCAGCGCGCCGAGCGCGTCGACACCGACGGGAACCCGGGCGTGTTCGCCCTGCTCGACGCGGGAGCGCCGAAGACGCTGGGTCTCTACTTCATGTACGACGTGAAGCAGGTCGACCCGAAGGAGTGGACCTCGCCTCCCTGGGAAGGGCGGCTGATCGACAAGCCCGGAGTGGGCAAGGTGATCGTCGGGCGCGGGGCGGTGAACCAGAAGGGTCCCGAGGGCGCGTTCCTGGCCGCCCTTCATGCCATCAAAGGCGCCGGCCGCAAGCTCCCGGTCAACCTGGTGCTGGTGGCCGAAGGCGAGGAGGAGATCGGCTCCATCCACTTCGCCCAGGTGGTGCACAAGCCGGAGATCTCCCAGGCGCTCTCGAGGTGCCTGGGCATGCAGATGCCCTCCGCCAGCCAGCAGCTGGACGGCGAGGTCACCATCAACCTCGGGGCGAAGGGGATCATCGAGTGCGAGCTGGCGGCGAGCGGCGAGAAGTGGGGCCGCGGTCCCGACAAGGACATCCACTCGTCGCTGCGGGCTTCGGTGGACAGCCCGGCGTTCCATCTCGTGCAGGCGCTGAACACGCTGGTGACGCCCGACGGCGTCGACCCGGCGATCGACGGCTGGTTCGATCGGGTGCGGCCGCTCCCGCCGGCCGAGCAGAAGATGGTGGACGTCGCCGCCAAGCGCCAGAGCGAGGAAGTGCGCAAGAAGCAGCTCGGCGTGCGCCGCTGGGTGCGCGACGTCAGCTTCCGCGACGCGGAGATGCGGCTCGCGAGCCGGCCTACGGTGAACATCGAGGGGCTCGTGGGCGGGTACACCGGGGCCGGTGGCAAGACGGTGCTGCCGCACCGGGCGGTGGCGAAGATGGACTTCCGGCTGGTGCCGGACATGACGGTGGACGACTGCCTGAAGAAGCTGCGCGCGCACCTCGACAAGCGGGGATTCTCCGACGTCGAGATCAACGTCGGCGGGGCCTATCCTCCGAACACGACCGCCGCTGACGCGCCGCTGATCCGCGCGGAGATCGCCACCTACAAGCGGTACGGCATCGACCCGCTGCTCTGGCCCCGGCTGGGCGGCTCCTGGCCCGGGTACTTGTTCACCGAGCCACCCCTGCGGCTGGCGGCCGGCCATTTCGGGATGGGCCACGGCAGCGGCGCGCACGCGCCCGACGAGTACTACCTGGTGGAGAGCTCGAATCCGAAGATCCAGGGCATCGACGGCGCGGTGCGCTCGTTCGTCGACTACCTGCACGACATCGCTGCCGGCGCGGCCTAGCCGCCGGGTCGCCGCCGGAAACTCACGGCCTACGCTTGAGCGTGATCATGTTGCCGGCCTCGTCCTCGAGGCCGCGCACCACCAGCTTGTACGGGCAACGCCGGATGGCCTGGGCGAGGACGTCGAACCCGGCGTCCTCCACGCGCTTCACGTCGGTGAAGTCGATGGAGAAATCGCCCTTGCTCTGGCTGATGAGGCGGGCGACGGCCGCCGCGCCTTCACCGTCCAGGTCGCCTCCGACGCGGAGAACGACGTGGCCGTCTTCGATCGAGGGGAGCATCTGGAGCATGTGAGCACCCTGGGGGGAGGAGGGTGGGATAGCTCCAAGATCCGCCCGGCGCAACGGCGTTCTTTGCAGATCGTCAGCCGTTCGCCTGCGCAGGCTCCGCGCCGACCTGGTTGGCGAGCGCCGCTCCGGACAGCACCAGCGCGCCGCCGGCCAGGAGCGGCCAGCCGACCTCTTCGCGCAGGACGAGCGCGCCGAGGATCACCGCCACGGTCGTATCGAGCAGCGGGATGGCCCCGATGGCGGAGATCGGCACGCGCGGGATGAGCCAGAAGAGGAACAGGTACGTGACCGCCGTGCCGAGGACGGCGAGGTAGGCGATCACGAGCAGGGCCCGCGGCGTGAACGAGGCGGGCTGCCCGCGCTCGAGGGCGCCGGACAGCACGACGATGAGCAGCGCCCCGGCGAGCACCTGCACGAAGGCGATCACGATGGGCGGATACGGTCCGAGCTCCTTTCGGACCAGGACGTTGGCGAAGGCGACGACGACCGAGGCGAGGAGGACGAGCGCGCCGCCCAACGGCGCCAGCGTCGAAAGGGTCTCCCCGCGCAAGGCCGGCAGCTGCAGCAGCGCCACGCCCGAGATGCCGAGCAGCGCCGCCAGGAGCTTTCGCGCCGTCAGGGGTTGATCCCGGAGGAGAAGGCGGGCGACCAGCGCCAGCCAGACGGGAAAGGTGGCGAAGAGGATCGCGGCAAGGGCCGAGGGGATCCATTGCTGGCCGGCGAAGAGGAGGGCGTAGGGGATGCCGATCTGGAGGATGCCCACGAACACCATCCAGCCGAGCGCTCGTTTGCCGTGACCGCGCAGCCCGGCGTGGGCGGCGAAGGGGAGCAGGACCGCGGCAGCCAGGAGCATGCGGATCCCGGCGAAGAGCAACGGCGGGAGATCGCGCAGGCCGAACTTGATGAACATCCAGGTCGAGCCCCAGAGGATGCAGCAGCAGAGGTAGGCGGCGCGGATGCGAAGGGTCATCGTCGTTCACGGCCTCGTCGCCGTCGCCGTCGCCGTCCACGTCGACGCACACGACCACGTCGACGCCCACGACCACGACCACGATGCGGTATTGAGATCAGCATGCAACAGTTGCCGCCCCGAGTCTTCCTGCTCTCGCCGGCCCGCGCCGGAGGCGAGCGCATGGGACTCCTGCTCAGCCCCCGCGCGAACTTTCCGCTGGCATGGCAGTTCCAGCGGACCGGCGCGCCTCTCGGGGAGATCTTCCAGTTCGCCAGCGGGCTCTACTTCCGCGGCAAGCTGGCCTACGCGCGCGCATTCGGGCGGGGACCGCGCGGCGGATCGGGGGCGCTCGCCATCGTGCCGGGGCGGGGCATGGTGGACGTCGAGCAGACGATCACCGCGGACGAGCTGCGCGCCATGGCCGACGTGCCGGTCGACCTCCGCGACCGCCGCTATCGGGAGCCGCTGGAACGCGATGCGCGCCTCCTGGCGCGGCAGTTGGGCCACCTCGGCGAGGCCGTGCTGCTGGGGAGCGTCGCCACCGGAAAGTACGCCGACATCTTCCTCGAGACGCTCGGAGACCAGCTCCTCTTTCCCCCTTCCTTCGTCGGCCGCGGCGACATGAGCCGGGGAGGGCTGTTGCTGCGCTCGGTGCGCGCCGGAACCGAGCTTCCGTATGCGCCGCTGCGGGGAGCGGTCCGGCACGGCGCGCGTCCGCCCAGGCTGCCGCGCTACTGAACCTTGCCGCCCCGTCCGGCGCCGGCGGCGAACCGCCTCGCGCCCTCCTTCGCGCCGCCTGCCAGCGCGCGGTTGCCGTGGCGCAGCTCGTTGCGCATCGCATCCGCGAAGTCGAAGTCCGCCTGCTCGTGCGCGGACCGGCGATCCGTTCGCAGCCCCAACTGGGGGAATTCCGCGATCTGCCCGGCCAATTCCTCGGCGGCCGCGCGCGCGGCGCCACGGGGAACGACGCGGTTCGCAAGCCCGATCTGGAGCGCTTCCTGCGCCGGCACGGCCCGTCCGGTGAGGATCAGATCGAGCGCGCGCGAGAGCCCGATCACCCGGGGAAGCCGCACGGTCCCGCCGTCGATCAGCGGGACGCCCCAGCGGCGGGAGAAGACGCCCAGGGTCGCATCCTCGGCGACCACCCTCAAGTCGCACCAGAGGGCCAGCTCGAGGCCACCGGCCACCGCGTAGCCTTCGATGGCGGCGATCACCGGCTTGTCCAGGAGCAGGCGCGAGGGTCCCATCGGCCCGTCCCCTTCCTCCGACACCCGATCGTACTTGCCTTCGGCGAACGCTTTCAGATCGGCGCCCGCGCAGAAGGTCCCTCCTTCTCCCCAGAGGACTGCGACGCTCGCGTCCGGGTCGGCATCGAAAGCGCGGAACGCATCGGCGAGGGCGCGGGCCGTCTCGGGATCGACGGCGTTGCGCGCCTGCGGCCGGCTGAGGATGACGGTGGTGACGGGCCCTCGTTTCTCGATGCGCACGCTCATGCGCGGAGAGCTTAGATCATCGTGGAGCGTTCGCGGCTACCGTCCCGCCTGCGCGTCGAGAATGGCGGCGTTGAGGAACGCCCGTGCCCGGGCGAGGTCGCGATTCTGCAGGGCCACCCGGGCCGCCTGGACGTCCCGCTGCGCCTGCCCGGTGAACGTGGCCTGCGCGCGATCCAACTCGGCATCGATGCCGTAGTCGCCCGTCATCAACCGCTGCTGCGCGGAGGCCAGCGCATCGACCGCCGCTTGCACATTGGCCCGCTGCGCCTCCCGCTGCTGCTCTTCCGCGACGCGCCGCGCTTCCGCGTCGGCGAGCTGCTGCCGCATCAACTGGACCTGGGAATTGAGCTGCTGGAGGGCTTCCGCGGTCTGCTGCGCCCGCGCCCGCTCTTGCTCCAGCGCATCGATGCGAGCGCGAAGCGCCTGCAGCTCGCGGTGCACCTCGTCCGGCCCGGCATCGCGCTCGGCCACCCCGGCATCGGGGGCTGCGGGGGGGACCCGCAGCCGCCCCGGAGGATCGGTGCCCAGGATGATGGGGCGGTCTCCCGCATCGGCGCGCCTGCGGACGCCTCCATCTCGTCGCTCGCGCGGGGTCCGAGTGGGCGGGCTGACCTGCGCCAGCAGGACGGGGAGGAGGATCGCGGGAAAGATGCCGAGCAGCCTCACAGACGCAATGTAGAACAGATTCGCTGAATCAACGACCGGTGGAGCGCGCGACGGCTCACCCGCCGCAGACGCCGTACGTCCAACGATAGGTGCGGCCGCCGTCGGTCAGCTCGACCAGCTTGCCAGCCGAATCGAACCGGGCGTGAAACTCGGCCTTTCCATCGACGGATCGCTCGATGAGGCGGCCCGCGTCGTCGTAGGTGTACGAGGTCTCATGCCGTTCGGTCGGCGGCCATGACCAACCGGGAGGACTGGTCGTCACGATCGCCCCCGAGATCACCCGGCCGGCGTTGCCCACCTGGTAAGATTCAGTCGTGTTGAAGAAGTCGGTGGTCGTATTCCAACGGCTGTGGGTCGCCAGCAGGGTGCCGTCCGGACCCCAGCTCCAGTCGGTAAAGGACGACCAGCGCCCGTTTCCCGTCTGGTTGCCGTCGTAGGCCAGGTTCCCGCAGGGTTCCCAGCGCTTCTCCCGGATTCCGCATGGCGCGCCGCCGACGATGCCGCAAGTCTCGAACTCGTGGGCGAGCGCGCCATTCGCAAACCAGGAGCGCACCGTATAGCGTTGGTTCGCGACCACCGTCGCTCCCGGCCAGTAGACGCTGGAGTCGACGAAGTACATCCGCCCTTTCGTATCGTAGATGTTCCGCTCGACGAAGAGCGCCATCCCCGGCTGCTGCAAGATCATGTACTGCTGCCGCCCTTGGGCGTCGTACAGCCAGGTCGAGTGGCTCGCCAGGACGAGATCGCGATCGGCAGCAGCGCTGAAGTAGTGGTCCGCTTCCACGGGCTTGCCGTCCTTCAACTGCGTCACGTCTTTTGTCGAGGTGTGCCCCCGCTCGACCAACATCTCGATCCGGACACCGCCGTCATCCTCCGACGTGTAGGTTGCGTCATACCCGTAGTCGGTGTGAACGCCTCGATAGACGACCCTGCCTGTCGCGTCGTACTGGTACGCCGCCGTCTCGCTTTCGTCCTCTTCCGTACAGGGCCTCTCGGGTGAGGATGCGAGATGCGGTGCTGGCACGACGTGCTGTGTGCACGCGGCGGGATCGTCAGCCGACGGAGCCGGCGGCACGGGCAGAACGGCCGGGTCAAAGGTCAACATGCCACCGTCGAGGGCCTGAAGGTGGATAGGGCCCGTCCCGCCTGCGTCCGCGGTGGGAGGCGGTTGCTGGACTCCGCTGTCGCTCCCTGGCTGAGCCGGGGTTCCGCTGTCCGTCTGTTGCGGAGGCGGCGTCATGGCGCACGCCGTGGAGAATCCAACGGCGACGATAACCCTGAGTGTCAATTTCATCGACTCTCGCGCGGCCGACCGCGCGCCCCCTAGGAAGGATAGGGTTCGACGTCCAAAGCGGGAAGGCCGGTATTCACCGACAGCAGATCGCCCGTGGTTGATATCTGGTGCTTCGAGCGGTTCGACCGGAGGAGTTGGTCCGAACCGGTGACTCCGCGACCTGCAGCAAGAGCCAGGTTCTAGGGGCGCTGAAGGGTCCGTCGTCGCCGGACCACCCCGCCGACGAGCAAGGATCGGCGCCCTGTGGGGCTACGTCTTCCCGGAGGTGATGGCGGAAGTTCTCAAGGACGTACGGGACCGCGCAGACCACTTCGCGGAGCGTTTTCAGCACGTGTGAGTGAAAGCGATCCGAGAATACCTTCCCTGCGCGTCCGGCGAGCCGGTTCAGCGCGCGCGCGAGCCGGATTGCGAGCCCCTGGATCGCCCGAGAGAGCGCGGATGGCTCGTCGCATTCGACGATCAAGTGCAGATGGTTGCCCTGGATGGAGTAGTGCACGACGCGCATTCCGAAGCGGAGCTTGACCTCCCGCAGCGCATTCTCGATCGCGCGTCTGCGGCTGTAGCCGCGCAGAAAGCCCACACCGGGAAGCAGTCGCATCGTGACGTGGACGGGGTGGCGCGGCTTGAAGTCCGGCCTGCGCACATGCGATACGCCGGCCTTGTCGCCCTTCGGTTTGCGCCCAGCGCCTTTGCGCTTGCCGCCGCGGGCCGGCAGCTTCAGTTCCATCTGCTTCATGAGCTTCATGAAATTGATTTAGCATTAATTTATTTCGGATTGCATCGGTTAACTGACCGATAGGAGCTATGCTTGGGACGCGTCCGCGCGGGACCATCCGCATCCAACCTCGGATATCGCCGACGGCCCGGGAACGGCGACGAACACCAGCACAACGCCCATCCCCTCCGCCCCCCCCACGGAAAGCCGGCCACGGGCCTCCTCGAAGATCACTCCACAGGCCGAATCTCCCCCGCCTCCGGCGCCCTGTACCGCAAGTCCTCCAGCGACTCCCGCAACGGCACATCCCTCCGCAGCGTCGCCAGCTGCCGGTACAACAGCACATCCGCCAGCCGCTCCCGCAGCGTACCGAGAAGCCGGTCCGCGCCGCGCACTGTTTCAGGCCAGGCGCGCGCATCCAGCGGAATGAACTCCAGATGGACGAACCGCGCCAGCAGAGCGGACGCCGTTCGCTCCCCAAACCCCGGCAGCCCAGGAATGCCGTCCGCATCGTCGCCAATCAAAGCGAGATAATCCGGAATCGACTCCGGCTTGATGCCCCGCCGCTCGATCAACGCCTGCTCATTCACCACCCGCTTCCGCAAGACGTCGACCTGCACGATGTGGTCCGCCTCCAGGCACTGCCCCAGGTCCTTGTCCGGCGTGAGGATCCGCACTTGCTCCACCTGAGGGCCGTATCGCGCCGCCGCCGTCGCCAGCGCGTCGTCCGCCTCGAACTCGCGCATCGACCAGACCACGGCGCCGGCTGCCCGCACCGCATCCTCCGCCGCATCGAACTGGGCGCGCAACTCCGGAGGCACGCCCTCGTCCGTCTTGTAGCCGGGAAACAGATCGTTGCGGAAGGAACGGATCGGATTGTCGAAGGCCACCGCCACGTGGGTGACCTGCTCCAGCGGATTGGCCACCAGCCAGAGAAAGGACTGGACCAGGCCGCGCGTCGCTTTCATCGGATGAGCCGGACGCTTCGAGTAATGGGCGCGAAAGAGCTCGAAGGTGCCGTCCACCAGGTGCAGCCGCATGCCCGGAGCTTCGCACGCCAGGCGGCAGACGGGTACAGGGGAGCCTGCGCCGCCTGGCGCCTGCTCGCTCGTCCGTCACCCTCGCCGGGCGGCGGCGCCGTCGTCATCTTCCCCCCGGATGCAGTCATTCGAGCACACGCCTCCCGAGGCGCGCGAGTTGCTCGCACGCCCGATCCGGGACGGCGAGCTGGCCGCGAAAGGCCTCGCCCGCTTCCGGCCGGGCGTCTACCTCTCCGACGAGTGGGCGTGCCCCGACAAGGAGCCGGTGATCGGCGTCCCTTTCTATCTGGCGGACCCGAAGATCGCCGAGCTGGAGCGGGTGGTGAACGATCTCGAGGACGAGCGCGAGATCCTCATGTACCTGCGGCACGAGGCCGGACACGCCTTCAACTACGCCTACCAGCTCTACGAGGCGAAGGAATGGCTCGATCTGTTCGGCCCCTTCGACCGGCCGTATCCCGACGACTACAAGCCGGTCCCGTTCTCGCGCAAATACGTGCGCCACATCGCCGGCTGGTACGCGCAGAAGCATCCCGACGAGGACTTCGCGGAGACGTTCGCCGTCTGGCTCACGCCGGACTCGGACTGGCAGCGCCGGTACGCCGGATGGCCGGCGCTGCGGAAGCTCAAGTACGTCGAGCGGGTGGCGCGTGAGCTGGCGGAAGTCCACCCGCGCAAGGCGCTGGAAGTGGCGGTCCGCGAGCTGCCGGTGGAGGAGATGCGCGACACCATCGAGCAGTACTACCGCGAGCACGAGCGCGAGCAGGAGGTCGTCTTCGGCGACGTCCCCGACTCCGAGCTGGAAGACATCTTCGTCCGCCGCGGGGAGGACCTCCGGTCCGCGGCGGCGTTCTTGATCGAGCACCGCAAGATCATCGTGGACAAGATCACCTACTGGACCGGGGTGCGCAGGGCGGTGATCCGCAAGCTGCTCGAAGCCATCGCGCGCCGCGCGCGCGAGCTCGAGGTGGTCGCCTTCGCCACCACGCTGGCGATGAACTACCTGACCCGCGGGGGCTTCACGGAGCGCTGATGCCGGGGAACCTCGAGATCGCCGTGCTGCACGAGCCCAGCGACAATACGACGCCTCCGGCGGCCGGCGAGCGGGTGCGCCACAAGGAGCGGCGCAAGCCGCGCGTCCGCCGATTCCGTGGGCTGGAGAGGCGATCCAAGACGGATCGCGAGCACGTCGTCGAGGCGCTGCGGGCGAACGGGTACGACGCCTCGCTCTACGAGCTCGGCGACGAGGCTTCACTGCTCGCCTTGGCGAAGACCGGGGCGGACTTGATCCTGAACATGGTGGAAGCCTACGCGGGCGACGACTCGCGCGAGCCGCACGTCGCCGCCTTCCTCGAGCTGCTGGAGCTGCGCTACACCGGCGCCGGCCCCCAGGCGCTGTTCCTGGCCCAGGACAAGCCGCTGGCGAAGAAGATCTTCGACTTCCATTCCATCCGCACCCCGCGGTTCGCCAGCAGCTACCGGGGGAAGCTGGACCACGTCGACGATCTGGAGTTCCCCCTCATCGTCAAGCCGGCGAGCGAGGACGGCTCGGTGGGGATCGACGCCGGCGCCGTCGTGCGGGGACTGCGGGAGCTGATGGAGCGCGTCTCGATGATCCAGGAGAAGTTCGACTGCCCGGCGCTGATCGAGGAATACATCGAGGGAAGGGAGATGTACGTCGGGATCCTCGGGAACGAGAAGCCGGTGGCGCTCCCGGTGGTCGAGCTGGATCTCTCCAAGCTCCCCGAGGGCGTGCCCCGGATCGCGGGAAAGGAAGTCAAGTGGGAGAAGGGGAACGAGGCCTATGAGGCCACCCGCAGCGCGGCTCCCCAAGACCTCGACCCGGAGACGGCGCAGCGGTTGCAGGAGACGGGCCTTCAAGTGTACGGAGCTCTCAGGCTGCGCGATTACGGCCGGGTCGACATGCGGCTGACGAAGGACGGCAGGATCTACGTGATCGAGGCCAACCCCAATCCGTGGCTGGCCCCGGAAGCGGAGCTGGCCATCGCGGCGGGGCTGGCGGGGCGGAGCTACACCGATCTGATCGGGCAGATCGTGGAGCTCGCTTTGGCGCGGTACGCGGCATAGCCGTCCAAGCCCACGTTGACGCCGGCGTCGGCGCTCACGAAAATCGTGGCCGAGGTCGCAGATGGCCGCCGTTCTGCTCGCCATCGCATTCATCGCGTTGGTCGTCCTCCTCCATCGGGACGCGCGCATCGACCCGCGGCCGGTGATCAGCCACCCCCGATGGCTCCTGGCTGCGCCCATCCTGGCGGCGGGCGCGACGCTGATCGCCCAGCGCCCGATCCTCTTCCTGCTCTGCTGTGCCATGCTCGGCATCGCGGTCGCGCTCCTGCTCGATTCCTTCCGGCTCACGGCGGAAGGAATCGAGGTGCGTGGCGCCGTCCTCGCCTGGGGCACGCTGCGCGTGAAAGAGACGCGCTGGTTCCTCGACGTCCGCACGACCCGCGGGCAACACGTGCGCTTTCCCCGCTGGATGGACGGCCTTCAGACCCTCAGCCGGCTCGCCGGCGCCCGTCCGGCGTCCTGCTGAGAAGGCGTCCCCTGTCCCGGCCGTAGCGCGGGCCAGCACGAATCAGCTGCTCGCACACTGGCCGTGGCGGTACACGATGGCTTCCGAGCCCGGAGGACTGTCCAACCGTCTGCAATCGGTGTCACGGCGCGCGTTTTTCCAGTTCGCTGTTGCACAGGAATTCTGACCGGGTGGGACGCGGGGAGCGGATTTCGGTTGAGTGTCACGGGACTTCTGCAGTCAGGAGCTCACATGGGCGAGATGCACGATCCGGCCGGCGAGTCGGTTCGCAAGCGAAAGCGCCGCGGAAGCGAAGGGGGCGGTCACGGAGAGGGCAACGGCAACGGGCACGGGGGGCATCGCGCCGCCGAAGAGGCCCGCCTGCGGCAGTTGCTGGACGCGCTGATCGCCGCTCAGCACGGGCATTTCGACGTCCGCTTGTCCTTCACCCGCGGCAGCGGGTTGATGCCGGACATCGCCCGCGCCTTCAACCAGGTGGTGACGCGCAACGACGCCCTCACCTCCGAGATCGTGCGCCTGGAGCGGGTGGTCGGGCGCGAGGGCCGGATGGGCGAGCGCGCCTCGCTGGGCGAAGTCTCGGGCTGCTGGAAGACGTCGGTCGACTCCATCAACGCGCTCATCGCCGACCTGGTGCAGCCTACGACCGAGGTCGCCCGCGTGCTGGTGGCCGTGGCCGAAGGCGACCTGACGCAGAAGATGGCCCTGGAGATCGAGGGCCAGCCGGTCAAGGGCGAGTTCCTCCGCATCGGCACCACCGTGAACGCCATGGTCGATCAGCTCAGCTCCTTCGCGGCGGAAGTGACCCGCGTGGCGAAGGAGGTGGGGACCGACGGCAAGCTGGGCGGGCAGGCCGCGGTGGCCGAAGCGAGCGGTACCTGGAAGGACCTGACCGACAACGTCAACACGCTGGCGTCGAACCTCACCACCCAGGTCCGCAATATTGCCGAAGTGACCACCGCCGTGGCACGGGGCGACTTGTCGCGCAAGATCACCGTCGACGCGCGCGGCGAGGTGCTGGAGCTGAAGAACACCATCAATACGATGGTCGACCAGCTCAACTCCTTCGCTTCCGAAGTGACCCGCGTCGCCCGCGAGGTGGGCACCGAAGGGAAGCTGGGCGGGCAGGCGGAAGTGAAGGGTGTCTCGGGCGTCTGGAAGGACCTCACCGAGAACGTGAACTTCATGGCCTCGAACCTGACCACCCAGGTGCGCGGCATCGTCAAGGTGGTGACCGCGGTCGCCGGCGGCGACCTGTCCCAGAAGCTGGTGGTGGAGGCGCGCGGCGAGATCGCGGCCCTGGCCGACACGCTCAACAGCATGACCAAGACGCTGGGGATCTTCGCCGAGCAGGTGACCAGCGTCGCCCGCACCGTGGGCGTGGAAGGGAAGCTGGGAGCGCAGGCCAGCGTGCCGGGCGTCGCCGGGACCTGGAAGGACCTCACCGACAACGTCAACCTGCTCGCCAACAACCTCACCAGCCAGGTGCGCAACATCGCCGAGGTGACGACCGCCGTCGCCAACGGCGATCTCTCCCGCAAGATCACCGTCGACGCGCGGGGCGAGGTCCTGGAGCTGAAGAGCACCATCAACACCATGGTCGAGCAGCTCCGCTCGTTCACCGGCGAGGTGACGCGCGTCGCCCGCGAGGTGGGCACCGACGGCAAGCTGGGCGGCCAGGCGGAAGTGCGCGGAGTCAGCGGGGTCTGGAAGGACCTCACCGACAACGTGAACTTCATGGCCTCGAACCTGACCACGCAGGTCCGCAACATCGCCAAGGTCACCACCGCGGTCGCCAACGGGGATCTCTCCCAGAAGATCACGGTCGACGTGAAGGGCGAGGTGCTGGAGCTGAAGAACACCATCAACACCATGGTGGATCAGCTCAACTCCTTCGCCTCCGAGGTGACCCGCGTCGCCCGCGAGGTGGGCACCGAAGGGAAGCTGGGCGGCCAGGCGGAAGTGCGCGGCGTCAGCGGGGTCTGGAAGGACCTCACCGACAACGTGAACTTCATGGCCTCCAACCTGACCACGCAGGTGCGCGGGATCGCCCGGGTGGTGACCGCGGTGGCCAACGGGGACCTGAGGCAGAGCTTGAAGGTCGAGGCCAAGGGCGAGATCGCGGCGCTGGCGGACACCATCAACAACATGACCGACACGCTGGGCGTCTTCGCCGAGCAGGTCATCGACGTCGCCCGCACCGTCGGGGTGGAGGGCAAGCTGGGCGCGCAGGCCGAGGTGCCCGGGGTGGCCGGCACCTGGAAGGACCTGACGGACAACGTCAACCTCATGGCGTCGAACCTGACCTCGCAGGTCCGCAACATCGCCGAGGTCTCCACGGCGGTCGCCCGCGGCGACCTCTCCAAGAAGATCACCGTCGACGTGAAGGGCGAGATCCTCGAGCTGAAGAACACCATCAACACGATGGTCGATCAGCTCAACTCCTTCGCGGCGGAAGTGACCCGCGTGGCCCGCGAAGTGGGCACCGAGGGCAAGCTGGGCGGCCAGGCGGAAGTGAAGGGCGTCGGCGGGGTCTGGAAGGACCTCACCGACAACGTGAACTTCATGGCCTCGAACCTGACCACCCAGGTGCGCGGCATCGTCAAGGTGGTCACCGCGGTGGCCAACGGCGATCTCTCCCAGAAGCTGGTGGTGGAGGCGCGCGGCGAGATCGCCGCCCTGGGCGAGACGCTGAACAACATGACCAAGACGCTGGGAATCTTCGCCCAGCAGGTCATCAACGTGGCCCGCACCGTCGGCGTGGAGGGAAAGCTGGGGGCGCAGGCCGAGGTCCCCGGAGTGGCCGGGTCCTGGAAGGACCTGACCGACAACGTCAACCTCATGGCCTCGAACCTGACCTCGCAGGTGCGCAACATCGCCGATGTCTCCACGGCGGTGGCGAGCGGAGACCTGTCGAAGAAGATCACCGTCGACGTCAAGGGCGAGATCCTCGAGCTGAAGAACACCATCAACACCATGGTCGATCAGCTCCGTTCGTTCGCCGGCGAAGTCACGCGCGTCGCTCGCGAAGTGGGCACCGACGGGAAGCTGGGCGCCCAGGCCGACGTCAAGGGAGTGTCGGGCACCTGGAAGGACCTCACCGACAACGTGAACATCCTCGCCGGCAACCTCACCGACCAGGTGCGCAACATCGCCAAGGTGACCACGGCGGTGGCGAACGGGGACCTGTCGCAGAAGATCACGGTGGACGCCCGCGGCGAGATCCTGGCGCTGAAGAGCACCATCAACACCATGGTCGATCAGCTCCGCTCCTTCGCCTCCGAGGTGACCCGCGTCGCCA